>Ga0209172_10001335_pt1 | contig 53435 bp, 54 predicted proteins | sample LarsenN4metaG_FD_184113 | JGI IMG/M metagenome (GOLD analysis project Ga0209172, IMG submission 184113) | Hot spring sediment bacterial and archeal communities from British Columbia, Canada, to study Microbial Dark Matter (Phase II) - Larsen... ...
TGATCGCCATCCTCACCAACACGTTCGTCCCCTGTAACGGCCGCTTTCCCACTCTCATCCTGCTCGCCCTGGTCTTCATCAGCGCCGAGGTCTCGCCGGCCCTGGCCTCCGTGGCTGCAGCAGGGGCTGTCGTGGCGGCGGTGCTCGTGGGGGTGCTGGTCACGCTCGCTGTCTCCGCCGCCCTCTCCCGCACGGTCCTGAAGGTCGAGCCCTCCAGCTTCACCCTGGAGCTGCCTCCCTTCCGCCGGCCCAACGTCCTCCGCGTCCTCTACACTTCGCTCATCGACCGCACGCTCTTCGTGCTGCAGCGCGCGGTGCTCATGGCGGCTCCTGCCGGAGGGCTGATCTGGCTCCTGAGCAACGTGGCGGCCGGCGACCAGAGCCTGATGGCGTGGATCGCCCGGGGACTTGACCCGCTGGGATGGACGTTCGGCCTGGACGGGGTCATCCTGCTGGCGTACCTCGTGGCCATCCCGGCGAACGAGATCGTCATCCCCACGATCCTGATGGGGTACACCAGCGCCCGGATGATGGTGGACGTCGAGAGCCTGGCCGCGCTGCAGACGCTCTTGGTTGGGCAGCATGGGTGGAGCCTGCTCCCGGCGATCTGCCTGATGCTCTTCGCCGTGCTTCACACCCCCTGCTCAACCACGATCTGGACCATCCGGGCCGAGACCCGCAGCGTGAGGTGGACGGTGGCCGGAGCGCTCCTCCCCCTGGCGCTCGCCTTGCTCGTTACCTTCCTCGTCGCACAGGGCGCGCGGCTCGCCGGTTGGGTCTAGAGACTTCCACGGGATGCGTTTCCCTCCGCGCGTTCGGCGGCGTTGCGGGGCCGATCACGCGGGCTTTAGGTCGAGGACCGGAGTGCCATTGAGCGCATCAAGGCCGCGGACGCGCAGCACGTTTCCTTCGATGGCCAGGATCTCAACGACGGCTACGCCGATGCCGTTCGGCCGGCGCGGGCTGCGCAGTGCGAAGACCCCGCGTTGCGGGCGGCTCGCGTCGCCGCGGGGATGCTGGAGCAGGTCGTATGCCGAGGACAAGTGAAAGTGGAAGATGACCATTAAGCGCTGTCCCGGCTCTACGCCCACGAGCCCCTCGGTCAGGGCCGGATCAAGGACGATCCGGGATTCCGCCTCGCGCAGGATGTCCGGGCTCACCGGCGCCGTGAAGGCATTCTCTACGAGGCCGATCGGTCGATAAGTGATGACCTCGCCGTCCTCTTGCATCTGTCTCCCACCGATCCCCGGCGGTCCTCCCACCGCTCGCCTCCAGGGCTCAGTGCTGGAAGGCGACGGCCAGGAGCAGCATCGCTCCCGCACCGACGGCGAAGCAGCCGAACATCAACACCGCCAGCCACAGCCGCGCGTGCGTCCTGATCTCCGGCACCAGGTCGGACGCCCCGATGTAGATGAAGTTGCCCGCCCCAAACAGCACCAGCGGCGTGACGTCGATCCCGAACGAGGCCGCGTAGGCCAGCAGCGCGCCCACGAGGAACGTCAGCCCTGAGAGCAGGTTCCAGCGCAGCGCGGCAGGGCGGGGCCACCCGCCGTGCACGAGGACCCCGAAGTCGCCGAGTTCCTGGGGCACTTCATGCGCCGTGGCCGCGAGCGCTCCTCCCAGCGTGATCCAACTCAGGGGGCTCATGTGCGGCACAGTGGCTCACGCGGGAGAATGCCGTGCGCCTGGCTGCGGCAGGCGTCTCATATAGAAGGTGTGGCCCTCATACGACGTCATGACGAGGCGGCGATTCGCGAGCAGGCTCCCCACCAGGGACCAGTCGGCGCCCCCTCGGGTCAGGAACTCCTGCACCGCATCTTCGCGCATGGGATGGACCGCCGTGATCGCCAGGAGATCCACTTCGACATCTCTCGTGGAGGCGAACTCGCTGCCCTCGTAGCCGATCAAGTACTCGACGTGGATCAGCTTCTCGCGGAAGATCTGATAGCCGCGATTCACAATGGCCTCGTCCGGCGACTGTACCCATTCTTCCGCCGGTGGCCTGGTGGGGACGGCCAGGTAAGCTCGGGAGGGACCGAGGCGCGCCAGGAACGTCGCGGCGTCGCGCATCGCCCCGGTGCCGTCGTTGAGATCCTTCACCAGCATGCTCTCCGTGACCAGCTCGCCGCGGTAGGCGCGAGAAAACGCAAGCATCCCCTCCAGGATCGTGCGGGCGATCGATCTTGCGCCAGAGGCTGGTCTCCACAGCGTCTACCTTCAGCGACACCCAGTCCGCGCCGGCCAGGTCTTCACGGACGTCCGGCCGGGCGAGCAGGGAACCATTCGTGATCACCGCGATCCTGATGCCCAGTGGACGGAGCAGCGCCATCGTCCGGCCCAGGTTGACGTCCAGGGTGGGCTCGCCGTTCAATGAGCGCGCTCACCGACTCCGCGGCGTCGACCACCTGTTCGAAGTTGTCCAAGATCAGGAGCAGATGCTGGGGTTCGAGGTAGGGAGCGAGGCGCTCCATGACCGGCCGGTCGGGGACCTCGCGCACCCCCCCGGCACGGGCAATGGCGGTTGGCAGGAGAGCCGCATCTGTGAGTGGGGACAGATCCACAAACACCATGCCGTGATCGAAGCGGTCCGCCAGTTGCCTGCCGATCTCTACAGCGAGGCGTGTCTTCCCAACCCCCGGCGGGCCGACGACGGTTACCAGGCGGACGTCATCGTCGAGGATGAGACGCCGCAGGGCGGGGATTTCTCTCTCACGACCAAATAGCTGTGCGGTCATTGTACCGACAGTAGTACCGTGCGCCTGCGCTCGGCCCTGCCTGGGATGACAGACGCCAGTCCGCTCCAGTGAGACCAGGCGGGGCCGGGTCGAGACAGCACTCGTCTTTCACCCTCCGGCCCCGGACGAAGAACACGCCGTGCCGGAGCACCCGCAGAATACATTCCTCGCCCGATTGCCAGTCTGCTTCGGGGATGGCTAGATTGAATGAAACGTTGCGTGCGTTTAAGCAGTTGAAACTATCCCGCCCTCGGGGACGCACACATGATCACTTCCTCCCCCACCCGGTCCCAGATCATGGAGATTCTGAGCCGGGATCGTCGTTCGACGCTGGCCGACCTTAGACGCGAGATGGGGCTCTCTCCGACCGCCCTCCGGCAGCAGCTGACCGTACTCGAGCGCGACGGGCTCGTCCGGAGAGCGCTGGTTCGCGGGCGGCCGGGGCGGCCGTCCATCATCTATCAGCCTACCTCCGCGGCGGGGCCGGCCTCCGAGAGGAGTGTCGCCGCCTTACTGAGCGCGGTCTTCAAGACCATGGAGGAGCAGGCCTCAGATCGGTTCGGGCAGATGATCGAGGACGTCGCCGGCCGGTTGGCCGCGGAGCACCGGCATATCGGCCGCATCCCGAGCGCGGAAGTCCGCGTCCGGGCGGCCCTCGCGGTTCTGTTCGACGCCTCCGCGGGTGCCGAGGTCAACGGCGACGGACGGGAGTATGAGGTCATCCTCCACAGCTGCCCCCTGCTTCCCGCCGCCCAGGAGTTCCGCAGTCTGTGCGCCGTCACGCGGCGGCTGCTCGGCACCCTCGTCGGCGCCGACGTCACGCAGCTGGACTCCATCGCGCAGGGAGGCTCGCGCTGCCGGTTCAGGCTGACGCTGCCCGGCGCCCCGAGCGCGGTCGGCTGAACAAAGGGGGGGATCCGATGGATGTTCCGGTGGAGCGTCCGGCCGAGGAGCAGGATCGCCGCGCCGCGGGCGAGTCCGCCCGGCCCGGTCTCACCCGCCGCGCGTTCCTCGGCAGGGCCGGGACCACCCTCGGTGGTTTCGTCGTGGCGCAGTCACTGCCGCTGCGTCTGCTACAGCCGCTGGCCATCGTTGACAACCCTCTCGGCTTCTACCCCGACCGCAACTGGGAGCGCGTCTACCGCGATCAGTACCGGTACGACAGCAGCTTCACCTTCGTCTGCTCGCCGAACGACACCCACCACTGCCGGCTGCGCGCGTTCGTGCGCAACGGCGTGATCATGCGCATCGAGCAGAACTACGACGTCCAGCGCTACGCGGACCTCTACGGGAACACGGCGACACCGCACTGGAATCCCCGCGGCTGCCTCAAGGGCTACACCTTCCACCGCCGCGTCTACGGCCCGCACCGACTGAAGTACCCCATGGTGCGCAAAGGGTGGCAACAGTGGGCCGACGACGGCTTCCCGGCGCTGACGGCTGAACTGAAGACGAAGTATCGCTTCGATAGCCGCGGGACGGACATGTTCGAGCGCGTCGCCTGGGACCGGGTCTACGATTACATCGGGAAGGCCTTCATCGCCATCGCCCGCCGGTACAGCGGCCCGGAGGGCGCACGCCGGCTCCTGGCGCAGGGGTATGCCCCGGAGATGGTGGAGGCGACCCACGGCTCGGGCGTGCGCACCTTCAAGTTCCGCGGCGGGATGGGGCTGCTGGGCGTGATCGGCAAGTACGGCCTCTGGCGCGCGGCCAATATGATGGCCCTGCTGGACGCGCACGTCCGCAAGGTCGGTCCCGAGGCGGCGCAGGGTGCCCGTGCGTGGAGCAACTACACCTGGCACGGCGACCAGGCTCCCGGACAACCCTTCGTGCACGGTCTGCAGGCCTCCGACGTGGACTTCAACGAGCTGCGCCACGCCCGGCTGCACATTCAGGTCGGCAAGAACCTCATCGAGAACAAGATGCCGGAGAGCCACTTCTTCAACGAGCTGATGGAGCGCGGGGCCAGGATCGTCGTGATCACCCCCGAGTACAGCCCGCCCGCGGTCAAGGCCGACTACTGGATGCCCATCCGCCCGCAGACCGACGCCGCGCTGTTCCTGGGGATCACCCGCCTGATGATGGACAACCGCTGGTACGATGAGACCTTCGTCAAGCGGTTCACCGATCTTCCGCTGCTCATCCGCACGGATACGCTGCAGCGGCTGCGGGCCGCAGACGTGTTCCCGGACTACCGGCCGGGCCTGGACCGCTCGGGTCCCAGCTTCACCCGCCACAACCTCAAACCCGAGCAATATGCGAAACTCGGCGACTTCGTCATCTTCGACCGCACGAGCCGGAAGCTGCAGCCGATCACCCGCGACCAGGTCGGCGAGCGGATGGCCCGGGCCGGCCTGGATCCCGATCTCCTCTGGCGCGGCAAGGTGAAACTGGTCGACGGGCGTGAGGTGGCCTGCCTCACGCTGTGGCAGGCGTACCGGGACCATCTCCGCGACTACGACCTGACCACCGTGGCCGAGATCACGCACACCCCGAAAGCGATGATCCGCCGGCTGGCCAGGGACATCGCCACGATCAAGCCGGTGTCCATTCACATCGGCGAGGGCATCAACCACTGGTTCCACGCGACGCTGGCCAACCGTGCCTTCTATCTGCCGCTCATGCTCACCGGGAATATCGGGATCCCCGGCGGCGGATGCCAGACCTGGGCCGGCAACTACAAGGCCGGCATCTTCCAAGGCTCGCCCTGGACCGGCCCGGGGATCACGGGATGGCTCTTCGAGGATCCCTTCCGGGCCGCGCTCGACCCCGCGGCCAACGGGAAGGACCTCAAGGTTCGCAAGTACCTGAAAGACGAGGAGCCGGCGTACTGGGACCACGGAGATATGCCCCTGGCGGTCGACACGCCCACAGGCGGTCGCCGGGTCTTCACCGGCCAGACGCACATGCCGACTCCCACCAAGGTGATGTGGTACAACAACGTCAACATCATCAACAACGCCAAGTGGGCCTACGGCGTGATCAAGAACGTGAACCCGAACGTCGAGCTGATCATCAATCAGGACATCGAGATGACCTCGAGCGCCGAGTACGCGGACATCATCCTGCCGGCCAACTCCTGGGTAGAGTTCCAGACCCACGAGCTGACCGCGTCGTGCAGCAACCCCTTCCTGCAGATCTGGAAGGGCGGGATCAAGCCGCTGTACGACACCAAGGACGACGGCCTGATCATCGCCGAGGTCGCCGTCAAGCTGGCGGAGTTGACCGGCGACCGGCGGTTCCGTGACTACTACAAGTTCCTGCTCGAACGCCGGCCGGAGATCTACATCCAGCGCATCCTGGACAGTTCCACGTCCACCGTAGGCTATCGCGCCGCCGACGTGATCAGCGGGAAGTACGGCGAGCCCGGCGCGGCGCTCATGCTCTTCCGCACCTACCCGCGGGTCCCGTTCTACGAGCAGGTCCACGACAGCGAGCCCTTCTACACCGATACCGGCCGGCTGAACAGCTACTGCGACATCCCCGAAGCCATCGAGTACGGGGAGAACTTCATCGTGCACCGCGAGGGGCCGGAGGCCACCCCGTACCTGCCCAACGTCATCGTCACGACGAACCGCTTGGTCCGCCCCGAAGATTACGGCATCCCGCCCGACGCGCTGCACTGGGACCAGCGGACCGTGCGCAACGTGAAGCTGGCCTGGCGGGACGTGAAGCACACGAAGAACCCGCTGTGGGACCAGGGGTACCGCTTCTACCTGCTCACCCCCAAGACGCGGCACCGCGTGCACTCCAGCTGGAGCACGGTGGACTGGAACATGATCTGGGATAGCAACTTCGGCGATCCGTACCGGCTGGACCGGCGCACCCCGGGCGTGGGCGAGCACCAGCTGCACATCAACCCGCAGGCGGCGAAGGACCTGGGCATCAACGACGGCGACTACGTGTACGTGGATGCGTATGCCGCCGACCGTCCCTACATCGGCTGGAAGCCCACCGATCCCTTCTATCGCGTGGCCCGCTGTATGGTGCGCGTGCGGTTCAACCCGGCCTATCCGTACAGCGTCCTGATGATGAAGCACTCCGCCTTCATCGCCACGGAGAAGTCGGTCCGGGCGCACGAGACCCGGGCCGACAAACTCGCCAGGTCAGCAGATACCGGCTACCAGGCCAACTTCCGCTACGGCAGCCAGCAGTCCATCACCCGGGACTGGCTCATGCCGATGCACCAGACCGACACGCTCTTCCACAAGTCCAAGGGCTCGATGGCCTTCGTCTTCGGCGGCGAGGGGGACAACCACGCCGTGAACACCGTGCCCAAGGAGACCCTGGTGAAGATCACCAAGGCGGAGGACGGAGGGATCGGCGCCAGAGGATTGTGGGAGCCGGCCCGCACGGGCTTCACCCCCGGAGGCGAGGGCGCCTTCATGAGGCGCTACCTGGCCGGCACGCTGGTCCGCGTGCGGAGCCGGTGACCGCGATGCCCACGAAGCCCTTCGAGCCCGACGACCCGCTGGCCCTGGTCGGCGTGGCGGTGCCCGCCGACGCCGACGCGCTGGACGAGATGGCCCGCTGCCTGGTCGAAGAGTACCTGCGGGACGGGTGGGAGGAAGGGCGTCTGCTGGCCCTCTTCCGCAGCCCCTTCTACCGCACCCCGCACCTGATCTACCGCGCGCGCGGCGAGGAGTATGTGCGCCAGCTGATCGAGGAGGTCCGCGGCCGCTGGGGCACCTGGCAGGCGACGGTGGAGGAGAAGGAGGCGGACGGCGATGCCTGAGGTCCACAACTGGCAGCTCGGGCGCAAGATGGCGTACCGCTTCCCGGAGCGCCACCCCCGACGTCAGTTCGCCGCGGTCTTCAATATCAACCGCTGCATCGGCTGCCAGACCTGCACGATGGCGTGCAAGAGCACCTGGACCTTCAGCCGGGGCCAGGAGTACATGTGGTGGAACAACGTCGAGACCAAGCCCTACGGCGGCTATCCGCAGTTCTGGGACGTGAAGGCCCTGGAGCTGCTGGAGCAGGCCGATCCGGGCGGCCAGACGTGGAACACCAGGCAGCGGGACGACCGCGCCTCCCCGTACGGACAGTACCAGGGGAAGACGCTGTTCGAGGCGGCGGCCAAAGGGCAGGAGGTGCTCGGCTACCTGCCCGCGGATGAGGAGTGGCGCGCGCCGAACATCTATGAGGACACCCCCACGGCATATCCGGTGGCTGCGGGCACCTACCATCCCACGGGGGAGTCGCTGCCCGAGCACCGCACCTGGTTCTTTCACCTGCAGCGTCTGTGCAACCACTGCTCCTATCCCGCCTGTCTCGCCGCCTGCCCCCGCAACGCCATCTACAAGCGGCCGGAAGACGGCATCGTGCTCATCGACCAGAAGCGCTGCCGCGGGTACAAGAAGTGCGTCGAGGCCTGTCCGTACAAGAAACCGATGTTCAACGCATACACGCGGGTGAGCGAGAAGTGCATCGGGTGCTATCCGCGCGTCGAAGGCCGGGAGCCGCTCTTCCCGGGCACGCCGGTGGAGCCGCGCTGCATGGCCGCGTGCGTGGGGAAGATCCGGCTGCACGGTCTGGTGGGCGTCAATCCGGACGGCTCCTGGGTGGAGGATCGCCGGCACCCCCTGTACTACCTGGTCCGCGTGGCGAAAGTGGCCCTGCCCCTGTACCCGCAGTTCGGGACCCAGCCCAACATCTACTACATCCCGCCGCGCTGGGTGCCGCGGCCGTACCTGCGGCAGATGTTCGGCCCGGGGGTGGACCAGGCCGTGGAGACCTACCTGGCCCCACCGCGGGAACTGCTGGCCGTGCTGCAGCTTTTCCGCGCCGCGCAGCGCATCATCTTCAGCTACCGCATCGAGGAAGGCGGCAAGATCTTCGAGACGACCATCAAGGGCAGGAAGTGGGAGATGTTCAACGACACCGTGATCGGGCTGGACCGCGCCGGCAAGGAAATCGTCCGGGTGTCGGTGCAGGAGCCGATCTACACCCGGCCGCCGCGGCACCTCAACTCCATCTGAGGAGGGGCGCCATGGATGCCCAGGCACAGGCCAGTGAGGAGAGCGCAGTCGTTACGGCCCTCGGGCGGAGCGCAATCTATCGCTTCCTCTCCCTGGTCTTCCTGCCCGTGCAGGACGATCCCGACGGGTTGGCCCGTGAAGGGATGGAGGCGCTGGGCGCCCTGCGCGGCATGGCCTCCGACGGGCGGGCCGTTCCGCTGGACACCGTCGAGCAGGTCGCCGATCTCCTCCACGACGATGCGGGTCCTGCCCTCCGCGAGGAGTATTATCGAACCTTCGGGCATCAGATCGCGAAGGACTGCCCCCTCCACGAGACGCAGTACGGCGCCGGCCACGTGTTCCAGCAGGCCCAGCAGCTGGCCGACATCGCCGGGTTCTACCGGGCCTTCGGCCTGGAGGTGGCCGACGGCGCCGGGGAGCGAGCGGACCACCTCAGCATGGAACTGGAGTTCATGCAGGTGCTGACCTATCGCGAGGCGTACGCCCGCCGCCACCATGGGGCCGAGCAGGTGGCGCAGCTGCGCGAAGCCCAGCAGGCGTTTCTCCGGGACCACCTGTCGCGCTGGGTGCCGGTGCTCGCCCGGCTCGTCAGTCGCAGGACAGACGGCGTCTACCGTCACCTGGCGGACGTGGCGGCCGCCTGGGTGGCGGTCGACGCCGCGGCCCTGGGGCTTCCGGCGGCAGAGGAACCGGACTACCAGCCGGAACCTCCGCTCGACCCTGCCGAGAGCCTGCCGTCCTGCGGGTTGATTCCGGACGCCATCCTGCCGCAGTCATGAACAAGCCGGCTCCGCGTGTGCGATTCGACCCTGAGCTGATCGAGGCCGTGGTCGACCTGCTCCTCCGCCGGCGCGCGGGCGGCGGGGAGGGAGAGCTGTTCGATCGATTCCGCCACGCCGCGGACCGTATCTATGTCCTCCACGACACCCCGGAGGAGCGGCAGCGGGCATTCCACGTCCTGCATGCGCGGTTCTTCGAGGAGATGCGGTGCGCCATACCCGTGGTCGAGGAAGCCGACGCCCTGGTCGGAGGGATCCAGGAAGTCATCGTGGGCCGCGCCTGGAGGCCCGACGACGAAGGCGCCGAACTCAGCCTCGACCGCCGCCTGGTGGGACTGCGCATTCAGCCGCGGCGGTTTGCCTCAACCGCAGGCCTGCAGTCGTTTCTCCGCCACGAGTTCGGTCACGTCTCCGACATGGTGGACCAGGCGTTCCTCTACGGAGATGGCGCGAGCTCTGGGAGGCTCCCCCGTCTGGCCGGGGCGCGGTTCGGATGTCTGTGGGACTGCGTGGTGGACGGCCGGATCGCGCGCGGGGGAGGCGTGCCCCTGCATTCCCGGGAGGATCTCGAGGTGGAGTGCGCGCGGCTCTTTCCCGCGCTGCCCCCTGACGGCATTGTCGCGGCCGTCCGCCGGTTGTGGGACGGCGAACGCCCACCATACGCGACCCTCGTGCGGTGGGCAACCAATCCAGGGGTCCTGGCGGCGTGGGCCGGATTCACGCTCGAGACGGGCGATCACCAGGACACCCCGCCGCCGGGCGCTCCCTGCCCGCTGTGCGGGTTTGCGACGTATGCCTGGGCGCCGGAGGTCGATACGGAAATGGCCGTCGCCATCCAGGCAGATCTCCCCGGATGGCAGCGCGGCGACGGCGTGTGCGCACGCTGCGTGGAGGCGTACGCGGTCCCGAGGGGCGCCTGAAGGAGGTGTGACGTGAACGCGCTTCGGATCCTGGCCGCGACCATCGGTGCGCTGCTCATCCTGAGCCTGGCGGTGATCCTGGCGATCGGCCAACCCGCCCAGCCGCCGATCGACGTGGCATTCACCGCCGCCCGGATCCCGCTCGATGTGATCAAGGCGCAAGCGGCGTTTCAGCACGCCGCGGCGCGCACGATCCCCTTGATCCCGCAGACCCTGATCCGTCCGTTCGGCGGCGGAACCGTCAAAGATGTACGTATCCGCGCGCTGCACGACGGCAGGATGGTTTACATCGAACTCTCCTGGACTGATGCGACCCGCAATGCCACGCCGCGCCGTCAGACCGACTTCACCGATGCTGCCGCGCTGCAGTGGCCCGCGCAGCCGGGAGGGCTGCCGAATCCGTTCATGGGCGACCCCCGGCTGCCTGTGAATATCTGGCAGTGGAAGGCGTCCTGGCAGGATGAGCTGGCGCGGGCCCGCGACCTGCGCGCCGCCTATCCGGCGATGTCCGTGGATTATTACTACGACTCACGATTCCTCACGGACGAGGCGGCCCGCCGCACGTTCAACGCCGGCGCCGCCGCGGGGAATCTCCTGTCGGTGCCCACCCGCGCCAGCGCGGTCGAAGACCTGGCGGCCTGGGGGTTCGGCACGCTGACCACCCAGCCCCACCAGGACGTCGTCGGCTTCGGCGCGTGGCGGTCCGGGCGTTGGACGGTGCTCTTCGCCCGGCCGCTGCGCACGCAGGACCCGGCCGACGTGCAGTTCCGGCCGGGCGAGACGGTGTTCGTCAACTTCGCCGTGTGGGACGGAGGCAACCGGGACCGCAACGGGCAGAAGAACGTGACGTTGAACTGGTGGCCGCTCCGGGTGCGGCCCCGGCCGTAGGGCGGTCGGGCCGGCAACGTGATCGCCGCGGCGGACCTCTGGATGGTTGCCCGCACCACCGGGGATGAGTTGGGCGCGAGCTGCTGACGGGACGCTCCTTCAGATCGGTTGGCGGAGGCGAGAGCTGATGGACGTGGATCGACCACGATGCGCGTACTGCGGGCGCGACAGCCATGAGGTCCCGCTTCTGACCATGCGCTACCATGAAGCGGCGGCGTGGATCTGCTCTCAGCACCTGCCGGTCTTGATCCATGCTCCGCACCGGCTGGCCGGAAAGTTGCCCGGCGCGGAGGGATTGGCCCCCTCTGACAGCTCCTCCCACGACGCGGAATAGCCAATCGGAGTGGCGTGTGACCACCGGCAAGGCAGCTCTCACCGAACGCACCACCACGATCGAGCAGGCCCGCCGCCTGATCCTCGGCGCGGTGTCCGTGGGACCGGCCGAAGACGTGCCGCTGGTCCAGGCGGCGGGCCGCGTGCTCGCCCGGCCCATCGCCGCGAGCGAGGATCTGTGGCCATTTCCCCGGGCGGCGATGGACGGTATTGCGCTGCGGAGCGTGGACGTCGCGCGGGCAACCGTGCCGTCGCCGGTGACACTCCGTGTGGTCGGCGCCGTCTACTCGGGCCAGGCATGGCCGGCGCCGTTGGATCCAGGAACCGCAATCCGCATCGCCACCGGGGCACCACTCCCCCACGGCGCGGACGCCGTCATTCCGCGGGAGTTGGTGAGGGGGAACGCCGCGGAGGCGCTCATCGTCACCCCGGTCGCTGCGGGCCGGCATGTCTTTCCAGCCGGTGAAGACGTGCGGGCGGGCGAGATCGTGCTCGAGGCCGGGACGGTCCTCAACGGCGGACATCTGGGCTTGCTCGCCGCGCTCGGCCACAACACCGTACCGGCCATCCGACGGCCGGTCGTCGCCGTGCTCGCCACCGGTGACGAGCTCGTCGATCCGTCCGCGGCGACGCTGCGCCCCGGCCAGGTCCGCGACAGCAATTCATACGCGCTGGCGGCGGAGATCCAGACCGCCGGGGCGCTGCCGCGTCTGCTCGGAGTCGCCCGTGACGATCGTGCCGATCTGACAGGGAGGATCACCGAGGGGCTCCGCGCCGATATCCTGGTCGTCTGCGGGGGCGCCTCGGTCGGAGACCGCGATCTCGTCCGAGATGCCCTGGCCGACGCGGGAGCCGTCATGCGATTCGCCGGTGTGGCGATGAAGCCCGGTGGGCCCGTCGCCTTCGGCACATGTGACGGACGTCCGGTCTTCATCCTGCCGGGGACCCCGGGTGCGGCCCGGGTAGCCTACGAGATGCTGGTCCGGCCCGCCCTGCGCGCGACGCTCGGTCACCGGGACATCGACCGGCCCGTGGTGCACGTCCGCCTCGGGGCGACGGTCAAAGTCGCCCCGGGGCGGAGGCGTTTCCTCTGGGGGCGGGTAGAAGTCGGCCCGTCGGGCGTGTGGGTGATGCCGCTGCGCGGTCAGGGGACGGCAACGCTGCGCTCCCCCGCGGAGGCCGACGCCCTGGTCGAGATCCAGCCGGGCGACTCCGACCTGCCGGTGGGCGCCGTGGTGACCGCCCACCTGCTGGCCGCCGACGCCGCGCTGACCGCCCGGCGCCCGCCCGTCCCCGTCCTGGGCGTGGTGGGCGCGCGAGGGGCCGGCAAGACGACGGTGATCGAGCTGTTGATTCCCGCACTCCGCCGCCGCGGCGTCACCGTGGCGGTGATCAAGCATCACGCCCATTCCCAAATCAACGAAGCCGAGGGGACGGATACCGCCCGGTATGCCCGGGCCGGGGCGGCGCACACACTCCTTGCCGGGCCGGGCGGCGTTGTCCGCCGGGATCACGGCCAGCGTGAGCCGACGCCCGACGAACTCGTCGGGCTGGTCGGACCCGCTGATCTCGTGCTCGTCGAGGGCTATAGCCAGTCGGCGCTGGCGAAGATCCTTGTCACGCGGGCCGGTGTGGGCTCGGACAGGCCGGTCCCCGCGGATCCAATCGTCGCGATGGTCGGCGACGCGCTGGAGGGCGGCGTTCACCCGCCGAACGTGCCACGGTTTGGCTGGGATGCGATCGAAGACCTTGCGGAATTCGTCTCGCACCTCCTCACGGGCTTCCGGTGGTCGGTGTGAAACCGTGACGCCGTCCTGCCGAAACATCCGTCTGACGAGGGCGGGCTACTCGCCCGGGCCGGGGCGGCGCCCACCGTATTGGGTGGCTGCGTTCCTCTTGCTCTCGTCCCTGATCGCCGCCGGCGCCCCCTCCGGGCGTTTCTTCTTCGAGGGGGACGGACGAGTCCATCTCGTCAATGGGAGGACCGGTGCGGGTGGTCCGATCACCTACCGAACGCCGGCGGGCGACTATCCTGAATCGGCTCAACGGAGGATCAACCAGATCTTCGGCGTCCCTCCCCACGCTTCCGAAGGGATCGCCATCCGGCTCACCGCGCTGCTCGACTATCTCCAGGATCAGCTGAAGGGAGGGAGGATCCAGATCGTCTCGGGGTACCGGAGTCCTGCGTACAACGAAGGGCTCCGCAGGCAGGGCCGGCTCGCGGCCCGGACGAGCATGCACCTCGAAGGGATGGCGGCCGACATCGAGATGGAAGGGGTCGAGGGACGACGGCTCTGGATGTTCGTGCGCGGCCTCAACTGCTGCGGGGCCGGGTACTATCACGCGAAGAGCGTTCACGTCGACGTCGGGCCAAGCCGGTTCTGGGACGAAACCTCCACCGGAGTCGAGCAGGACCTCGGGGCCCGAAACAAGCTCGTCCTCCTTCGCACCGAATGGGACCGCTACCGGCCGGGCGCGGAGGTCCGGATGACCCTGGGCCGGATCACGGATTATCCGATCGGTGTGCGTCGCGACGGACAGTTGATCCATGCCGGCCAGGAGGTCGCCGGCGTCCGCCTGGAAGACGGCCGGGCCGACTGCCTCGTGATTCCGACCCGCTCTGCCGCGAGGGCACTTGTCTGGAAGATCCCGGCGCGGGTGGCGCCCATGGACAAGGCCCGAATCCGCATCTCCTTCTGTCAGCCCCGCTTTCCGGAGATGCCGGAGGGTATCGACTCAAACCCAATTTCAATCAGATAGAAGTACCGCGTATCGGCCATCACTGCGGGCGGTGCATGCCGGGTGTCCGTACGGCGTCAAGTGGCATAGCCGGCGTTTCCTCGATGCGGCGGTGGCGCGCGGCGCCCGGCTCTGGACCGGGCCGCTCGTCGCCGAACACGATATTTCTCGCAGCCGCTGTGGGGGCGGCTACGGCCGATCTCACGGGAATATGCGGCCGTGCTTCACGCGCTTCATCCTACGTACGCGCCGGGCTGAATGATCGCCCAAGCTGGGGCTGACGCCACGGGGGAGGGATTATGGAGCGAGTGACGCTGAATCCGTACCTGTTCTTCTCGGGGAACTGCCGTGAGGCGATGGAATTCTACAAGCAGGTCTTCGGCGGGACGCTAAATGTCATGACGTACGATGAGATGCCTGGAGGCCAGCAGCCGGAAGCCATGAAGGGGAAGGTCATGCATGCGAGTCTGACCGACGGCGACGCCGCGCTCATGGCCAGCGACAGCCCTCAGGCCGACCGGCTGGGCACCGGAAAGATCAGCCTCTCGCTCAGCGGCACAGATGAGAGCAGGCTCCGGACCATCTTCGACCGCCTCTCCTCCGGCGGCAAGGTGACCTCGCCGCTCAAGAAGGAGTTCTGGGGGGACACCTTCGGCTCCCTGACCGATCGATTCGGCGTCGAGTGGATGGTGAACATCTCCGCGCCCAAGGCGTGAGGGCGGCGACGATCCGGCCGCTGACGGCGTAGGGCCATGCCCTGGACCGGCCCGGCGCTCGCGGCCACCTTTGCGCTCTCCGCCGCGGCGGCCTGGGGATCGGGGGATTTCACCGGCGGAGTCGCCGCACGCCGCGTCGGCCCGTTCCACACGGTGCTCCTCTCATACGGCGTGGGGCTCCTGGCGTTGGTCCTCGTCGCGCTCGCCCGGCTCGAGCCCTTCCCTCCGGTGACCGATCTAGGCTGGGGAGGGCTGGCGGGAGTTTCCGGCATGGTGGGGCTGGGGTTCCTGCTGCGCGGCTTTGCCGGCGCCCGCATGGGCATCGTCGCGTCCGTCTCAGGCGTGCTGGCGACGGCCATGCCGGTCTTCTTCGCCGCCCTGACCGAGGGTCTGCCGCGTGGAAGCCAGCTACTCGGCTTCGGGCTCGCACTCGCCAGCATCTGGCTGCTCTCCCGCCCGGATCGGCTCGGTGCCCGCACCCGGGGGATTGGCGTGGGGGTGCTCGCGGGGGTGGGATTCGGCGGATTCTTCATCGCGCTCGACCAGGTGGGGGAGAGGGCGCTGTTCTGGCCGCTCGTTGCCGGGCGCCTGGCCTCGTGCGCGCTGATGATCGCACTCACCCTCTCCACGCGCCGGCCGATCATCCCGCCGGCCGCGCCGCTCGGGCTGCTGGCGCTCGCCGGGATCCTCGACGTGGCCGGGAACCTGTTCTTCCTGCTGGCGATTCAGCGCGGACGACTTGACGTCGCCGCGGTGCTCGGGTCCCTCTATCCCGCGGTAACGGCGATCCTGGCCAGGCTGGTCACCCATGAACACCTGGCCCGCCTGCAGGTGCTCGGCGTGGCCACGGCTGTTCTGGCGATTGCGCTGATTACGAGGTGATGGATCATCGTCCCGGACTACCCGCGTGAAGGGTGCCGGCGGACGCTCATCGCGGCCGGAGTGGAGGCAGGGCATCGATGCGGGCCGACCCGCGGCCTTCGCCCACCGGCTCCACGGTGATGTCGGCGAAGTCCTCGTCAAGCAGGGCCGCCCGCTCCTGCGCCAGCGGCGGCCGGCAGTAGTGCTCCTCCTACGGCCGGCGACGGCCGTCCGGTCGAGGATGCTATCCTGTGGGTACGATGATTGATGACGAGCGCTACCATCGCATCGTGCGCGCCGTGCCCCTGCTCCGTCAGGCCGGCCGCGAACTGACGGATGAGTTCAGGCAGGCGGCCTCCCTCGCACACCTCCCCGCGGGGAGCGACGTCTTCGCCGACGGCGATGAGGTGCATCGCATCGCGCTGCTCCTGGCGGGCGTGGTCCGCGTATACACGATCGGGGCGACCGGCCGGGAGATCACCCTCTACCGGTTCGGCCTGGGCGAGTCGTGTGTGCTGACCGCCAGCGCCATCCTGAACCGGAAGACCTTCCCGGCCATCGCGACGGTGGAACAGGACGCCGAGGCGGTGATGATCCCGGCGGACGCGTTCCGCCGCTGGGTGCACCGCTATGACCTCTGGCGGGGATTCGTCTTTGACCTGCTTTCCCAGCGGCTGGCCAGCCTGATGGAGATCCTTGGTGAGGTCGCCTTCCGGCGCATGGATGCGCGCGTGGCCTCGCTACTCCTGGCGCGATCCCGGGTGCAGAATCCCGTGCATCTCACCCACCTGCAGATCGCTGCCGAACTCGGCAGTTCGCGCGAAGTGATCAGCCGCGTCTTGGAGGGTTTCGCCCAAGGCGGACTGATCCGGATCGGACGAGGCGAGGTGCAAATCCTTGACGCGGCAGGGCTGGAACACCGGGCCGCCGTGTGACCTTGTCACCGACAGCCGGGCCCCCTACCGGCACAATGAGCGTGGAAGACGAACTTGACACGCGAGGGGGGAGAAGCGATGAATCCGTTTGTGTCCTTCATGGCGTCACCGGCCGGCCGGCTGACCCGCATCGTTGCAGGAGTGGTCTTGATCGCCTGGGGGCTCCGGATCGGAGGCGCGGGGGGCATCATACTTGCCATCGTGGGTGCCGTTCCGCTGCTCGCGGGTCTGATGGATGTCTGCCTGCTGGCGCCGCTCTTCGGCGAACCGCTCAGCGGCGTGAAGATCCGTGCCGCGCGGCGACAGCGGGAAAGTTGACTATAAGGAGATATTGCCTCGTTTGACCGGGCGGGGCGGTTCTGGTAAAATCAGCGCAGTGAGGGTCGGCGTCCCGAAGGATCCGTTCGGGGCGCCCGGGCTATGAGAGATCGGGGCCCTTTCAGGCCCCTGAAACAAGAAGTAAGGGCCTCCGGCTCAGGGGGCCCTTCCTCTTGGAAAGAGCAGAGGCGACGAGAACGGTGAAGACACACAAGCACACTCACCACCCGAAGACCAAGGGGCTCTGCCTTCGGTGCCGGAAGCGGGTTCCGCCCGTGGCGCGGATGCACGGTGATCCCTTCTGCTCCCGCGTCTGCGCGGAGGCGACCTACGGAACCGGCCGGCGCAGCAAGGCGGGGGCGCTGGTCGTCGGCGGCCTCGCCATCGGTGCAAGCTAGCTCTCGACCCGCTCCACCGCTCTCTTCCGTCCCAGGACCAGCGCGGCACCCCGGCCGGATCCGTGGTTCCCGGTGACACGACCGTGAAGGTGCCGAGGGAAAGTGGCGGTAGGAGGTGGTTCCCATGATGCGCACCACGGCAGGGATTGTGTCCGCACTGGTGATCGTGCTCCTGGGGGCCGGCGCCGCCTACGCGCCGTACCACACCACGCCCGCGCCGCCCCCCACGCCGTCCGGCCAGTCCGGGTTGGCCGCGGCAGTCGCGCAGGCCAAAGTCGCCGCCGCGCACGCCGGATATGCTGGTGAGGCGGGCACGGTCGGCGCGGCCCGAGAGCACCTCGGCCACACCCTGGTCTGTATCGAAGGACCCAAAGGCCAGAATGTGAACGCCGCCTGGGACAACCCCTGCCAGGGGATGGGAAACGGCGTGCTGCCTGATCTCGAGCGCGCGAATGCCAGGGCGTCGCTGATCGAGAAGGGGAAGACGGCGGATGCCGCCGCGGCGGCCGCGATGAAGAGCAATGACCTGGCGCAGATCAAGACGTCGGCAAAGCAGGTCTCGACATTGATGAAGGAGGTTGCCGACGCGAAGTAGCCGAGCATTCATGAAGTAGAGCCCCCGGGCACTCGTGACCACGCGCAGAATGCTGAGTGCCCGAGATGCAGGTGCGTCCCCGGGCACTCGTGCGGGATCGGGTACCCCGGTGTCCGTTACGCCCCGAAGGTCACCTCCCGATGCCATGCCTGCTGCCGACTCCCACCGGTCCCAGCCTTCGAGGATCTCATGGACCCACTCGCGGATCCTGGGCCGCGTCTCCACACGAGGAAGACGTCGCGGATCGTGCAGGGGAGCGTTCCCCCCGCCCACGGACGCCGCTGCGGGCGGGGCCCTCAGCAAGGATCAGCCTCTCGCTCGAGCGCTACGCAAACAGATCGAAGAACGGCGGGAAGGTAAGCAGAACTCCCAGGGCCACCAGGACCAGCGTCCAGCGGTAGACCGGGCTGAACGGGACCTCTTTCCCCCTCCAGCCGGACCCGAGCACTACCCAGGCCACGAGCCAGACGATGACCGCTCCAATGCTCTTCCCTGAAAGCGGACCCACCGGGCCGTACCAGTTCAGTGCTCCGGCAATGCCCGCGGAGACCGCGGCCGCCGTCGTCAGCAGTCCCATCGCAAACACCCCGATCCCCGCCGCGAGGATGCCGGCGGCGACCGGTCCGTTGGGCTTCGTCTTCGCCGTCTGTGCCATTCCGCAGCCTCCTTATCGGATCGGTGCGACCTTGTTGATGAACGCGCCGAAGACACCGGCGACCCCGGCGGCGAGGAACGCGATGGTGAAGAGCACCAGTGCCGCCCGCCGGATATCCTGCCTGCTGGCGAGCTCCTCGCGATAGTAACTGACCGTGAACGCCACCGCCGTGGCGAGGATCGGAGCGATGAATGCGACGTGCTCCTTCCACTCCATGCCGAAACGGTGCCACTCCGCGCGGGTCGGAGCAGCAAGCAGGTAGGAGCGTGGGCTGTCGGGGCCGGGTGCGCGGTACCAGGGATAGACGATCCAGGTCCCTGTGACCACCGTGAGCCACGCCACGACCGCCATGATCCACGAGCCCGCCAGTAGCCGCTGCACCCGCTCTCGGATCCCAACCACGGTGACCCACTCAGGCCGGAGGCTGTAGAAACCGGCGAATCCTCCGGCGAAGGCGAGAAGAAACAACGTACCCAACACAAGGCCGTGGACGACCGTCCAGAGTTCCCGTGCGCCGAGCTCCATCAGGCACCTCCGAACGAGCTGTGTGCTCTGTTCCTTATGTACACAAGGCGCGCTCTCCTGCGCGCGTTCGTTCGCGTCCCTCCGCCGAACCCGGCACGCCGCGCCGTGGGGCATCTGGCGGACATGTGAGTTCGCGAGCCGCGACCTCCTCGGAGCTTGACAGCCGCTCGCATTTCTGCCATCAGTAGTGGAATCGTGAACGTCGCCTCGTGCAGTGCCGCCGCCGCGGCCGTATCATCCGGGCGCGCCTCCGCGCCCCGCTCGTGAGACCGGCACTCTCCGTCGGCCTGCTCGGGTTCGGGACGGTTGGTGCCCGCGTTTACCGGCTCCTCAGCGACCGGCAGACGATCGCGGAGCGGGCCGGCGGCCCCCTCACGGTGAGGCGGATCGCGGTGGCCGATCTCGAGAAGGACCGGGAGATGAAGGTCCCGGGCGATCTTCTCACCGCTGATGCCGCGGCGGTCGTGGGCGCCTCCGACGTCGACATTGTCGTCGAGGTGATGGGCGGACGCGATCAGGCCGGCCGCCTTGTCCGGCAGGCGCTGGAAGCCGGCAAGCCCGTGGTGACCGCGAACAAGCAGCTCATGGCCGAGGACGGCGGCGACCTCCTGGCGGTGGCCGCGCGGTCAGGTGTCGATCTCTGTTTCGAGGGGAGCGTGGGGGCGGGGATTCCGCTGATCAAGCCCATCCGCGAGTCCCTGGCCGCGGCGGACCTGCGGGCCGTGACCGGGATCCTCAACGGGACGACCAACTACATCCTCACGCGCATGGCCTCCGAGGGGTACTCGTATGCGGACGCGCTCGCCGAAGCGCAGCGGCGCGGGTTTACGGAAGCGGATCCCGCGGAGGACGTCGATGGCCGCGACTCTGCCGCGAAGCTCGCCATCCTGGCCTCGGCCGCGTTCAACGTCACCCTCCGCGGCAGCGATGTCTTCCGGGAGGGCATCGAGCGGATCACGCGCAAGGACCTCGCCTATGCGCGCGAGTTCGGATTTGCGGTCAAGTTGCTTGGCATCGCGCGCGGCGCCGGCGGGATGATCGAAGCCCGGGTGCATCCTGCGCTGCTTCCCCTGGACCACCCGCTGGCGAACGTGGCCGACGAATTCAACGCCGTGCAGGTGGAGAGCGAAGACCTCGGCCCCGTGATCTTCACCGGCCGCGGGGCAGGGGGTCCGCCGGCGGCGGCGGCCGTCGTGGGCGACGTGATCGACGTCGCCCGCAATCTCCGTCTCGGCGTGAGCGGGCGCTCGCGTCCGGCCGCGCGGCGCGCGGCCCGCATCCGGCCGATGGAGGACGTTGTCCTCCCGTACTACCTCAGCCTTCAGCTTACAGATCGTCCCGGCGTCTTCGCGCGTGTTGCCGCGATCTTTGGGGAGGAGGGAGTGAGCATCGCTTCCATCGTCCAGAAGAGCCGTGGCGAGGTCGCCGATGCCGTCTTCGTCACACACGACGCGGCCGAGCGGGCCGTGCGGCGGGTGGTGGAGCGGCTGCAGTCGCTGGAGGTCGTCAAGGCCGTGACGAATCGCGTGCGGGTGGAGGCCAAGGTCTGAAGGCCACGCCTCCTGACGTGTCCGGCATGCCGGACGCGTGTGGGCTCATGATGTTGCCCCATGAGGATCGGTGACCGCAGGGCAGGGTGCCGCTCCCCCTTTCCGGTGACAGGACTAGGGGCCGTGAGTCGGCGCACAGGGTTGACAGGGGCCGGGCTCTTTGGTACCCTGCGTTTCAAGCTCACGGTGGCGCCAGGAGCGCTGACCTGGGCTGAGGAAGTGCGCCTAGGGTTCCACGACCTTCACAAGAGGTCGGTCGGTCCAAGCGGCGCAGGCGATCTTCGGATCGCCACACCGTCAGGACAAAAGCCTGAGGGATAGGTTCCTCGATGAGGATCTATCGCTCAGGCGTTGTGCTATCTATGGCCCTGCCAGACAGGCGATGACGGGAAGTAGTACGCGGGCCCTGGCTTCGGAGAGAGCCGGAGCAGGGGTGGGACCCGGCAGCCCAGCGGTCCGCGGAACTCGTCCCCAAGCCGCGACGCCGATCCGGACAGGATAGGCGCGCCGCCCGTCCGGCGATACCGGACCCAAGTGCCAGCCGTCGCCGGGCGTGACCGGTGAGCTGGAACTAAGGTGGTACCGCGGGAGCATCCGCCCTTAGGATGTCTCCCGCGTTGTGTTTGCCGCAGACGCATCTTGTCGGTGGGAGGGAGCGAGGGATGGCCCGGCAGATGGCGGGGGCCCGACCGGCGTCGTCCAGGGCGCGTCCGAGGACGATGACGGGAGCGCAGATCCTTGTCGAGGCGCTCCGGCGCGAGGGTGTCGAGTTGCTCTTCGGCCACCCCGGGGGCGCATCGCTGCCGATCTATGATGCCCTCTATGACGCGCACGAGATCCGCCACATCCTTGTCCGCCATGAGCAGGTCGCGGCGCACGCCGCCGTCGGGTACACACGGGCGTCCGGCCGCGTGGGGGTCTGCATGGCGACGTCCGGGCCGGGCGCCACCAACCTGGTCACCGGGCTCACAGATGCGATGATGGACAGCATCCCACTCGTGGCGATCACCGGCCAGGTTCCACGGCCGGTCATCGGCAACGATGCCTTCCAGGAGGCAGACGTCACCGGCGTGACCATGCCGGTCACGAAGTGGAACACCCTGGTGATGCGCGTGGAGGACGTGGCCCCCGCGGTGCAGCGGGCATTCTCCCTTGCGCGCACCGGCCGCCCCGGACCCGTGCTCGTGGACCTCCCTCGCGACGTCTCCGAGGAGCGCTGTGTGCCGGAGTTCGCGGGCGGCGCCGCCACGCCCGAGCACCGCCCCGTGGTGGACGGGAATCCGCATCAGATCAGCGCGGCGGCCGCTCTCTTGGCTGCTGCGCGCCGGCCGGTCGTCTATGCCGGCGGCGGAGTGATCAGCGCCGAGGCCGGACCGGAGCTCACGGCATTGGTCGATCGCACCCGCCTTCCGGTCACGCTCACCCTCATGGGCAAGGGGGCGATGGACGAACTGCACCCGTGCTGCCTGGGCATGCTCGGGATGCACGGCAGCGCCTACGCGAACTACGCCATCAATGAGGCCGATGTCATACTGGCCGTTGGCGTGCGGTTCGACGATCGCGTCACCGGGCGCCTCCGCGACTTCGCCCCCCAGGCGCAGATCATCCACATCGACATTGATCCGGCGGAGATCGGCAAGAACAAGCCGGTTCGCGTGCCGATCGTAGGCGACGCCCGCCGCGTGTTGGCGGCGCTCGCGGCGCAGGTCAGCCCGCCGCGCATCGAGGAGTGGTGGGCGCAGATCCGCGCCTGGCAGGAGCGCCACCCGCTCCGCTACCGGCAGGGGGACGACCGTATCAGCGCCCAGTATGTGTGCGATCTCCTGCACCGGATCACCGGAGGATCTGCCGTCGTGGCCACCGATGTGGGCCAGCACCAGATGTGGATGGCGCAGTGGTACCGGCCGCGTGGGCCGCGCTCGTTCATCTCCTCCGGCGGCCTGGGGACGATGGGGTTCGGCTTTCCCGCGGCGATGGGCGCGAAGTTCGCCTGTCCCGACCGCCAGGTCGCCGCCGTGGTCGGCGACGGCGGCTTCCAGATGACGGTGCAGGACCTGAGTACCGCGGTCGAGCACCGGCTGGCCCTCGCCATCGTCATCCTCAACAACGGAGCGCTGGGGATGGTCCGGCAGTGGCAGACGTTCTTCTATCGCGACCGCCGCTCCGCGTCGATCCTGATGAACCCCGACTTTGCCAAGGTGGCCGAGGCATTCGGGGCCCGCGGCATCCGCGTGGACCGGCCGGAGCAGGTCGAGCCCGCGCTGCGGGCAGCCCTGGGATCCGACGGCGGGCCTACCGTCGTGGACGTGCACGTCGATCCGGAGGAGAACTGCCTGCCGATGATCCCCTCGGGCCGGTCGGTGGCGGAGATGATCCTCGATGAATGAGAGGCGTACGGCGACGATTTCGGTGCTGGTTGAGAATCACCCCGGCGTGCTCGTCCGCGTGGCCGGGTTGATCCGGCGTCGCGGCGTGAATGTCCATAGCCTGTCCGTGGGACCGACAGAGACTCCTGGCGTCTCCCGGATGACGATCGTTGTGGACACGCCGCCGGAGCGGACGGAACAATTCGCCAAGCAGCTGCGCAAGCTCGTCGAGGTGCGCCGGGCCACGGCGATCGACGGGATACAGACCGTGGACCGCGAGCTGGCCCTCGTCAAAGTCAGCGCGACGCCTGGGACGCGGATGGAGATCATGGAGATCACCAACGTCTTCCGGGCCAGCGTGGTGGACCTCACCGACCGGACGGTGACGCTCGAGGTCACCGGGCGTGGCGACAAGGTGGATGCCATCCTCACGCTGCTCGCCAAGCACGGGATCCGGGAGGTGGCCCGCACCGGGCAGGTGACGCTGGTGCGAGGATCGCAGGCGACCTGACGCACAGAAGGGCGCGACGCGGGGGAGGTGGAGGGATGGTCAGCATCTATTACGATCGCGACGCATCGCCGGAGCCGCTGCGCGGGCGGACCGTCGCGGTGATCGGGTACGGCAGCCAGGGGCACGCGCACGCCCTGAATCTGCGCGACAGCGGCATCGACGTCGTTGTGGGGCTCTACCAGGGCAGCGGTTCGTGGGCCAGGGCCGAGGCGGAGGGCCTGCCTGTGGCGCCCGTGGCGGAGGCGGCGCGGCGGGCGGACGTGGTCGCGCTCCTTACCCCCGACCACGTTCAGCCGGCGCTCTACGAGCGCGACATCGCGCCGGCGCTGCGTGCAGGACGTACCCTGCTCTTCGCCCACGGCTTCAACATCCACTACAATCAGATCCGGCCCGGGCCGAGCTGTGACGTGGTCATGGTCGCCCCGAAGGCTCCGGGCCACCGGATGCGCGAGCTCTTCGTCGAGGGTTCGAGCGTGCCGGCGCTGCTCGCCGTCCACCAGGATGCCACCGGCCAGGCCAAGCCGACCGCGCTGGCGTACGCCCGGGGCATCGGCTGCACCAAGGCCGGCGTCATTGAGACAACCTTCCGCGAGGAGACCGAGACCGATTTGTTCGGCGAGCAGGCCGTGCTCTGCGGCGGGATCAGCCGGCTCATCCAGACCGGGTTCGAGATCCTGGTCGAGGCGGGATACCAGCCGGAGATCGCGTATTTCGAGTGCCTGAACGAGATGAAGCTCATCGTGGACCTCCTGTACGAGGGTGGCTTCGCCTACATGCGCTACTCGGTCTCGGACACGGCGGAGTTCGGCGACTACAGCCGCGGCGCGCGGGTCGTCGATGAGCACGTGCGCGCGGCGATGCGCCGTATTCTCGCCGAGGTGCAAGACGGCACGTTTGCGCGCGAGTGGGTGCTCGAGAACCAGGCCGGCCGCCCGGCGTTCATGGCGCACCGGGCGCGGGAAGCGGCGCATCCCATCGAGGCCGTCGGCCGCGGGTTGCGGGCGATGATGCCGTGGCTGCGCGCGCGGCCATCCCGACCGGAACCCGTGGGGGCGTCCTGAGGCTCGCGGCTTGGACGCGCGCGTCTGGATCTTCGACACCACACTGCGCGACGGGGAGCAGTCGCCGGGCTTCTCCATGCTCGCCGAGGAGAAGGTGGAGATGGCCCGGCAGCTGGGGCGGCTCGGGGTGGACGTCATCGAGGCCGGCTTCCCCGTGGCCTCTGCGGGCGAGTTTGCCGCCACCCGGCGCATCGCGGATGAGGTCCGGGAGCCGGTGATCTGTGCCCTGGCCCGCACGTCGCCCGAGGACATCGAGACCGCGTGGGACGCGGTGCGGACCGCCGACCGTCCACGGCTGCATGTCTTCATCGCCACCTCGCCGATCCACATGGCACGCAAGCTGCGCATGAGTCCCACCGCCGTGCTCGAGGCCGTGCAGGGGGCGGTGCGGCGGGCTCGGCGCCTCGCTCCGGATGTGGAGTTCAGCGCCGAGGACGCCACGCGCTCGGATCCGGAGTTCCTCTGCCGGGTCTTTGAGGCCGCCGTCGGGGCCGGTGCGACGGTGATCAATATCCCGGACACCGTGGGCTACGCCCAACCGGAGGAGTTTGGAGCGCTGGTGCGCGCCATGCTGACCCGCGTCCCGGGGCTGGGCCGGGTCATGGTGAGCGTACACTGCCACAACGACCTGGGCCTGGCCGTGGCCAATACCCTCGCCGGGCTGCAAGCCGGCGCCCGCCAGGTCGAGGGCACGATCAACGGCATCGGCGAGCGGGCCGGGAACGTCGCGCTGGAGGAGGTCGTCATGGCGCTGCGCACCCGGCCCGACGTCTACGGTCTGACCACCGGTATCGAGACGGCCCGGATCGTTCCGACGAGCCGCCTGCTCTGCGCTCTTACGGGCATCGACGTCCAGCCGAATAAGGCCGTCGTCGGGGCAAATGCGTTCGCGCACGAGGCTGGCATCCACCAGCACGGCGTGCTGGCCGACCGGCGCACCTACGAGATCATGACACCCGAGTCCGTCGGCCTGCCGGCGAACCGTCTCGTGCTCGGAAAGCACTCCGGGCGCCACGCCCTGCGGAAGGCGCTGGAGGACGCGGGTTACCGTCTCACACCGGACGAGCTTGCGCGCGCTTACCGCCGCTTCAAGGACGTCTGCGACCGGAAGCGCACCGTGCTTCCCGAAGAGATCGCCGCCCTCATAGAGGACGAGCTCTCGGCGCCTCCGCGCACCTGGGTCCTCCGGGGGTTCGTGGCGACGACGGGGAGCGACGGCACGCCGGCGGCCTCGGTGCGGTTGGCCGGTCCGGACGGCGAGATGGAGCGCCCGGGCACGGGGGACGGGCCGGTCAACGCCCTGTTCGCCGCGATCACCGCCATCGTGGGGGTGGAGCCGGCGCTGGTGGACTACACGGTGCGGGCCGTGGCTGGCGGCGCGGAGGCGGTCGGAGAGGCGGTCGTCCGAGTGCGCCTGGGCGGTGCCCTCGCGGTGGGCCGCGCCGGGAGCACTGATGTCTTGGAGGCGAGTGCCCGGGCCTACCTGGCGGCGATCAACAAGCTCCTCGCCCGGCAGCGCCCGCCCGGGCTGGCGACGACATCCTCCGGCCGGGTATTGCGATGAGCATGACAATCACGGAGAAGATCCTGGCCGCGCACGCCGGAGTCGCCTCGGTCCGCCCCGGAGAGATCGTGGACTGCGCCGTGGACTTCCTGTTCGCCAACGACATTACGGCGCCGCTGGCGATTGGCGAGTTCGAGAAGATGGGTGCGCCAGGCGTCTTCGATCCTGATCGGGTCGCGTTCGTCCTGGATCACTATGTCCCCAACAAGGACATCGCCTCGGCAGAGCAGGGCCAGGTGACGCGCCACTTCGTCCGGGCCCACAACCTGCCCCATTTCTACGACATCGGCCGTGCCGGGATCGCTCATGTCCTCCTGGCCGAGGAGGGGTTTGTCGGCCCAGGCGACCTCTTTGTCGGGGCGGATTCCCATACATGCAACCACGGCGCGCTGGGCGCCTTCGCCACCGGCGTCGGCTCCTCGGATCTGGCGGCGGCCATGGCGCTGGGCCGGATCTGGCTGCGGGTCCCCGAGACCGTGAAGTACGTCTTCTCCGGCCGGCTCGGTCCGTGGGTCACCGGGAAAGATCTCATCCTGGCCGTCATCGGCACGATCGGGGTGGGTGGCGCCCGCTACGGGGCGATGGAGTTCAGCGGGGAGACCCTGGCGGCGCTGACCATGGACGAGCGGTTCTCGATCACGAACATGGCGATCGAGGCCGGCGCCAAGAACGGGATCATGGAGCCCGACGACCGGACGCTGGAGTGGCTCGCGCCCAGGGCCCGACGGCCCTTCATGGTGCTGCGCAGCGACGCGGACGCGGCGTACGCGGACGTCCGTACGCTCGACGCCGGAGCGCTGGACCCCGTCGTGGCCGTGCCGCCGTCGCCCGGCCATGTCGTTCCCATCCGCGAGGTCGCGGGCGTCAGGGTGGACCAGGCCTTCATCGGCACGTGCACAAACGGCCGGATCGAAGACCTGCGCGCCGCTGGCCGGGTGCTCTCGGGGCGCCGCGTGCACCGCGACACCCGGCTGCTGGTCATCCCCGCGACGCCGGCGATCTACCGGCAGGCGATGGCGGAGGGGCTGCTGCGCGTCTTCCTCGACGCGGGCGCGGCGGTGAGCACCTCCACGTGCGGGCCGTGCCTGGGCGGACACATGGGCGTCCTCGGCCCCGGCGAGGTATGCGTCTCGACCAGCAGCCGAAACTTCGTCGGCCGCATGGGACACCGCGACAGCAAAGTCTACCTGACCAACGCGGCCGTCGCCGCGGCGTCGGCGGTGGCGGGTCGGCTGACCCATCCGTCCGACGTCGCGGGCGAGCCAGTCCCGGCATGAGAGGCGAGCGATGACCACGCGGGGCCGCGCCCACACCGTCGGGCATCACATCGACACCGATGTCATCATCCCCGCGCGGTATCTGCTCACGTCCGATCCGGGGGCCCTGGCCGCGCACGCGTTCGAAGATCTGGACCCTGCGCTGGCCCGCCGCATCGCGCCGGGGGACGTCATCGTCGCCGGAGAGAACTTCGGACAGGGCAGTTCCCGCGAGCACGCGCCGCTGGCCCTGGTCGGCCTCGGGGTGGGCGCGGTGGTCGCGGTCTCGTTCGCGCGCATCTTCTACCGGAACGCGTTCAACATCGGGCTCCTGGTGGTGGAGTGCCCCGCCGCGCACGCGCGCGTCCGCGAGGGCGATGAGCTCGAGGTGGACGCCGTCCAGGGCATGGTCCGCAATCTCACCCAGGATGAGACATACCGCGCGCAGCCCATCCCCGTGTTCATGCGGCAGCTCGTTTCCGCGGGTGGGCTCGTCGGCTACGTCCGCGCACGCCTGGCGGACGGCCGGCGGCATGATCCCGGCGCGGGGTAGCGCGGTCTTCGAGGCCGCCGGTGCGGTGCGGGAGGTGACGGAGATGATTGACGACACGGAGCGGCGTGATCCCATGGACACACGCGAGAAGAACCGCGAGCCGCGGACGCGTGAGCACAGCGACCCGGGCGAGGCGGAATGGGTGCTGGAGCGGATCCAGCAAACCTTCGACACGCCGCGCGCGTGAGCAGGATTGTCGTCCTGCCCGGTGACGGCATCGGACCGGCCGTCAGCGCCGAAGCGGTAAAGGTGCTCGGGGCGATCGCGGAACGGTATGACCTGCCGATCTCCATCGCGGCGGCGCCGATCGGCGGCGCCGCCGTCGAGGAGACGGGGACGCCGCTGCCCGAGGCGACGCTCGCGGCCTGCAGGTCGGCCGATGCCGTGCTGCTCGGCGCGGTCGGGGGACCGCGCTGGGACGCGCTGCCCCCCGGCCTGCGGCCGGAGCACGGGCTGCTGGCGCTGCGGAAATCACTCGGCCTCTACGCCAACCTGCGGCCGGTGCACACGTTCACCGAGATCCTGGAGATCTCGCCCCTGCGGCGCGAGGTCGTGGAGGGCATGGACCTGCTCATCGTCCGCGAGCTCAGCGGAGGCCTCTACTTCGGGGACCGCCGCCGCGCCGGAGATGTAGCCGTAGACACGCTGCCGTACACCCGCGAGGAAATCGTGCGGGTGGCGCGGGTCGCCCTGCAGGCCGCCCGGGCCCGGCGCGGGCGGCTGGCCTCAGTGGACAAGGCCAACGTGCTGGAGACCTCACGGCTGTGGCGCGAGGTCGTGAGTGAAGAATCGCGGGCCTTTCCCGAGGTGCAGCTGGAGCATGTGCTCGTTGACACCTGTGCCATGCGGCTGGTGCGCGACCCGCGGTCGTTCGATGTCATCGTGGCGGAGAACATGTTCGGCGACGTCCTCAGCGACGCAGCGGCCGCCGTGGCCGGATCGCTGGGCCTGATGCCGTCGGCCAGCCTGGGGCAGGGCGCGCCGTTCCTCTACGAGCCCATTCACGGATCGGCGCCGGACATCGCGGGAACCGGGACCGCCGACCCGATCGGCGCGATCCGGAGCGTGGCCATGATGCTGCGCTACTCGTTCGCGCGGCCGGAGGCGGCGGCCGCAGTGGAGTGCGCCGTCCGGCAGGCACTCCGCGCCGGCGCACGCCCTCCCGATCTCGGCGGCACGTCGACGACCGAAGAGGTGGGGCATGCCGTACGGGCGGCGCTGCGGGCCGAAACGGTCGCCGGGAGGGAGAAGGCATGACCGCTCAGCTGCGGGGGCGGAGCGCCGCGCTGCTCGACGGGCCGGACCGCGCCCCGGCCCGCGCGTACTTCAGGGCGATCGGCCTCACGGATGAGGACCTGCGCCGGCCGCTCATCGGCATCGCCAATACCTGGATCGAGCTGATGCCGTGCAACGTCCATCTCCGGCGGCTTGCCGAGCAGGTCAAGGCGGGGGTGCGCGAGGCGGGCGGGACTCCGCTCGAATTCAATACCATCGCCATCTCCGACGGGATCTCCATGGGCACCGAGGGGATGAAGACCTCGCTCGTCAGCCGCGAGGTCATCGCCGACTCCATCGAGTTGGTGGCGCGCGGGTACTCGCTCGATGGGCTCGTCGCCATCTCGGGGTGCGACAAGACCATTCCCGCTGCCGTGATGGCCCTGGCCCGCCTGGACCTGCCGGGGCTGATGCTCTACGGCGGCTCGATCCTGCCGGGACAATTCCGCGGACGCGCGGTCACGATCCAGGACGTGTTTGAAGCCGTCGGAGCGTATCGCGCCGGGACATTGGATCTCGCCGCGCTGACCGAGCTCGAGGCGGCCGCCTGCCCGGGCCCCGGTGCGTGCGGGGGGCAGTTCACCGCCAACACCATGGCCCTGGCCTTCGAGGTCATGGGCATCTCACCGATGGGCAGTGCGGACGTTCCCGCCATGGCCGGGGAAAAGGACGTCGTCTCGAGGCGCGCGGGGCGGCTCGTCATGGACCTGCTGCGGCACGACCGGCGGCCACGGCACATCATCACCCGGGCCTCTCTCGAGAACGCGGTCACGGCCGTCGCGGCCACCGGGGGCTCGACCAACGCCGTCCTCCACCTGCTCGCGGTGGCTGGAGAAGTCGGCGTCGACCTCTCCCTGGACGACATCGACCGTCTCAGCCGGCGCACCCCGCTCCTGGCCGACCTCAAGCCGGGAGGGCGCTTCACCGCCGTCGATCTCCACCGGGCCGGAGGGATCCGCCTTGTCGCGCGGCGCCTGCTGGAGGCGGGGGTGCTCCACGGCGACGCGCCTACGGTCACCGGAAACACCATCGCTCATGAGGCGGCGACGGGCCGGGAGGTTCCCGGGCAGGAGGTGGTCCGTCCCGTGCACGCCCCCCTCCAACGGGCCGGCGGGCTGCTCGTCCTGAAAGGGAACCTCGCGCCTGACGGCTGCGTGGTGAAGCTCGTCGGCCCCGAGCAGCTTACGCATCGCGGACCGGCCCGCGTCTTCGACTCGGAGGAGGAGGCGTTCAACGCGGTGCGGGACGCGAATGTGCGCCCGGGGGACGTGGTCGTGATCCGCTACGAGGGGCCGGTGGGCGGGCCGGGAATGCGCGAGATGCTGGCGGTGACCGCAGCGCTGGTGGGAGCGGGGTTGGGCGGCTCGGTCGCGCTCCTCACGGACGGCCGGTTCTCCGGGGCGACACGGGGGCTGATGGCGGGGCATGTCAGTCCTGAGGCCGCACGCGGCGGTCCCATCGCCGCGCTCCGTGACGGCGACCTCGTCCGCTTCGACGTGCCGGAGCGGCGACTCGACGTCGAGCTGTCCGCCGAGGAACTGCACGCCAGGCTGGCGGCATGGGCGCCTCCGCCTCCGCGCTACGGAGCGGGGGTCTTGGCGAAGTACGCGCGTCTCGTGTCCTCCGCTTCCCGCGGCGCGGTCACGCGCGCCACGTTCACGTGATCATCGTCCCCACGATGTCCGCGATGGCGCGCAGGCGGTGGCGCTGAGCGTACTCCCGGAGCCCTGAACAGATCGACTCCGCGGCCGTCGGCTGGCTGATGACCGCGGTGGCGATGGCCACGGCTGAGGCTCCCGCGATCAAGAACTCCAGCGCGTCGGCGGCGGTGGCGATGCCGCCGGCTCCGACGACCGGCAGCGGGACCGCGCGGGACACTTCCCACACCATGCGCACCGCCACGGGACGGATGGCCGGGCCGGAGAGCCCGCCGGTGATGGCGCCCACCCGCGGCCGGCGCGTCTCCACATCCACGGCCAGACCGGTGAGCGTGTTGATGACGGTGAGCGCGTCCGCCCCGCCCGCGTGGGCGGCGCGCGCGATGACTGTGATGTCCGTGACGTTCGGCGAGAGTTTGGCGAACAGCGGCTTCGCCGTGGCCGCCCGGGCACGGGCTACGACCGCGCGAGTCAGACCCGGATCCACGCCGAAGGTAAGCCCATCGTCGACGTTGGGGCAGGAGAGGTTGAGCTCCACGCCGGCGACGTCGTCCTCCCGGCCCACCCACTCGGCCAGCGTGCCGAACTCCTCGATGCTGTGTCCGGCGATGCTGACGATGACGGGGATGCCCAGCGTGCGCAGGAACGGCAGGTCCCGGGTGAGGAACGCGGCGAGTCCGCCGTTGGGCAGCCCCAGCGAGTTCAGCCACCCCGCCTCGGTCTGCGCCATGTGCGGCACAGGATTCCCTTCGCGGGGCTCGAGGGTGACGGTTTTGGTCACGAACCCGCCGAACGCCCGCAGGTTCACGATGCTCTGCGCCTCGCGGCCGAAGCCCAGCGGTCCCGGCGCGGACAGCACAGGATTGGCGAAGCGGATGCCGGCTACCTCGACGGCGAGTGAAGGCGTCACGGCTGCGGGGTGATCCATCTGCGTCTCGGCCCGGGCCCGCTCCGGATGGGCCTCTCGGATCGTCCGTTTGAAGGATAGCATCCGGCGCGCCGCGGATGCCACTCTAGAGGGTACATGAGCTATCTCCGGACCTTCGTCCTCCTCAACGACGAAGCAGGCGGCGGGGCAGGGAGCGGCAGGCTGGTCGGCGTCGGCGCCGTGATGCCGTCCGGACACGTCGTCATGGAGTGGGCGACCGGAACCCACGGGATCGTGGTGTTCCACAGCGTCGAGGCTCTCCTGGCGGCACAGAACGGAGGCGGACACTTCGCCATCCGCTGGGGCTCCTGGGACGAGGACGAGTAGGGGGAACCCGGGCGCCGGCAGGGAAGAGGGCCTGCCGTGATGAGCCCGGAGGAGGTGCGCGCCATCCTCGACCGCACCGGCGCGGTGCGGCGAGGTCACTTCCTCCTCACCTCGGGACTGCACACCGATCTCTTCCTCCTGTGCGCCCAGCTGGCGCAGTATCCGCACGAGCTCGGCCCCGTCGCCTCGGCCCTGGCGGCGCCGTTCCGGGACGCCGCCGTCGAGGTCGTGGCCGGCCCTGCCGTGGGCGGCATCATCCTCGCCTACGAGGTCGCCCGTGCCCTCCACGCGCGGGCCATCTTCGCCGAGAAGGGCGGGGATGGCCGGATGGTCCTGCGCCGCGGGTTTGTGGTGCGTCCGGGAGAGTGCGCCCTGGTCGTCGAGGACGCGCTGACCACCGGAGGCTCCACGCGGGGCGTCATCGCCGCGTTGCGTGACGCCGGGGCGGAGGTAATCGGGGCGGCCGTCCTCGTCGACCGGTCCGGCGGCGCCGCGGACGTGGGCGTCCCCGTGCGGGCGCTGCTCACCATGACGGTCGACGCGTGGCGGCCTGCCGACTGTCCCCTCTGCCGCGCCGGCGTGCCGCTCGTGGCGCCCAAGGACGCCCAGGGTGGGCTTCCCCTTCGCTAGCCGCGCGGCTCCCTCCGGACCGGCCTTCCGGCACGAAAGCACTACCGGCAATGACGGCTCGGGCCGATGGGCGGCCTTCGCGCTGCGCGGTAGCGTGGGCGTGGAGGGTGGCCCATGCGTACGGAGCATCGCGACGTCCTGCAGCACGAGCGAGTGGAATCGGCGCGGATGCTGCACCTGCACCGCAACTCCCTCGACCGCCGGTCCACGGCCCGGTCAGTCCTCGCCTCTGAACGGGCCCGCACCCGCCGAGCCCGAACGCAATACGCGCGGGACCTGGCCGCGGCCCGGGTGGATGCCCACCGCGCCCGCCTCTTTCAACTCCTGGAGCGCCGTTTGAAGAGAGCGGCCTGAACGAGTTAGAGCAGCCCGAACAGTCCCACCATCACGCGGAGTCCCAGCCAGATCAGGACGGCCCCGGCCACGTCCAGACGCACGCCCGAGGCCATCATTTCCCGGAGCGGCACGAGTCCCGTCCCATAGACGATGGCGTTGGGCGGGGTCGAAACGGGCAGCATGAAGCCGAAGCTCGCCCCCAGCGTCGCCCCCAGCACCGGCGGGATGGGGCTCATGCCTCCCCCGGCGGCCACGGCGATGATGGTCGGCACCAGCATGCTCGCCGATGCCGTGTTCGACGACGTCTCCGAGAGGATGATCCCCAAGACGATGGCAACGGCGGTCAATCCCCACACGCTCTCCGCCCCGGAGATCCGGACGATGGCCGTGCCCATGGCTTCGGCCAGCTTCGTCTCGAACATGAGCTTGCCCAGCGACAGCCCGCCGCCGAACAAGAGGATGGTCCCCCAGTCGATCCTCACGGCCTGGCGCCAGGTGATCGTAAACTGCCCGGCGCGGAGGTTGGTGGGGAGCAAGAACAGCGACACGGCGGCGAGCAGCGCCACCATCGCCTCGGGCAGCCGCCGCTCGAAGAACCGCGGGATGGCGGCGTCCGGCGAGGACAGGATCGTGATGATGCCGGGGAGCGTCCACAGCGTCACGGCCACGATGAAGACGGCCAGCACATTGCGCTCGCCCGGCGACCACCGCCCCAGCCGACTACTCTCCGCGGCGAGATAGGCGCGGGCGTCGCCGCTCACGGGTCCGCGCACGCCGTAGCGCTGGCGGAGGATGAGCCAGCAGAGAACCAGCATGAGCATCGCCAGGGGAAACGCGAGCAGCATCCAGTGGAAGAACGTGATCCGGATCCCGGCGAGCTCCCGGAGCATGGAGAGCGCGATGAGGTTCGGCGGAGACCCGACGGGCGTCCCGATGCCGCCCGTACTCGCGGCCCAGGTGAGCATGAGCAGCAGCGCGGTGGCAAAGCCGCTGCCGCCGGAGCCGTCCAGCGCGCCCGTGCTTCGCAGCAGGCCGACGCCGATCGGCAGCATGATGGCGGTCGTCGCCGTGTTGCTCACCCACAACGACATCGCCCAGGTGATGGCCCCCATGGTGAACATGAGGCGGGCCGGGGTCTGCGTGGCCCAGGGGAGGCGGAGGATGGCGAAGGCCACGCGGCGGTCCAGTCCTGTCTGCTGGAACGCCACGGCGAGGATGAACGAGCCGATGAACAGGAAGATGATCGGGTCGGCGTAGGCGGCCAGCACCGTCTGCGAGCTTCCGATCCCGAGCAGCACGGAGAGGATCGAGGCCAGCAGGGCGGTCACGGTGACCGGCACCGCCTCCGTGACCCAGTACACGACGGCCCAGACGAACACCGCCGCCAGACGGTGCGCCGGCGGGGTGAGGCCTTCCAGCGGCAGGGCGAGGATGAGCGCGAACAGCACCGGACCCAGCACCAGGCCGACGCGCTGCTTCCGGGATCCGGCTGCCGCCTCCCCCTCCTCCATCAGCGGGGCGCCGGGCGCGTCGAGGTCGCTCATCGCTTCCGACATTCGCTGGCGCGCCGAATTTGGCCTTGGGCACGCCTCATCCCAGGAGGCGGCCCGGACGGCGCGGAACTTCCGAGCTGAGAACTGACGCACTGCCAGAGGAGGGAGGCACCATGGCGGACCGTGTTCGGCTCGTCGACTACTACTACATCCAGGTTCCCGACCGGCCGGGGGAGGGCATCAAGGCCCTGCGCCACCTGCGGCAGGCGAAGGTCAATCTGCGCGCCTTCCACGCGTTTCCCAGCGGCCGCCGCGCGCAACTGAACTTCGTGCCCTCCGGTCCGGCGGCGCTGCGGGCCGCGGCGCGCGCGGCGAAATGGAAGCTCGTGGGGCCGAAACGGGCCTTCCACATCCAGGGAAGGGACCGTCCAGGGGCCCTGGTCGATCACTACCAGCGCCTGGCCGACGCGAAGGTGAACGTGATCGCCGCGGACGCGGTGGGAAGCGGCGGTCGGTTCGCGGCGATCGTGTGGGTCGCCCCGCGCGACTTGAAGGCAGCCGCGAAGGCGCTGGGGGCCTCCTGAAGCGGAGCCGGGTACGCAGGAATGTTGGAAGTGATGGGGCCCGCTTGAACGGCGGGCCCTATCACTGCATCGACCGGGCGCGCTCGATTACGGTTCCTTCGGCCACGGCCCGACGATTCCCGGCGCCGCCCACTCCATCGTGTTCAGCTCGAGCACGGACATCGTCTTGCCCGCGGGCACCACGAGCCGTCCCTTCCGGTCGCGGATCGGCCCGGTGAACGGATCGAAGGCGACCGGTTTGCGCATCATCTGCGCCAGGCGCCGGCTGTAGAGATCGTAGACGGAGATCTGCCCGAACTCGCGGGTCCGCACCTTGGCCGCCTGCAGCCTCGGGATGAACGCCGGGTTGATCGGCGTGCCGAACTCCCCGCCGACCTCGACCGCTTTCTCGGCGAGCAGCCACCAGTAGTCCACGTTCTGGAGGTTGTCGGCAGTGTAGCGGCCCGAGAGCACCTTGCCGAGGAAGTCGAGATAGATCGTCTCCCAGTGCACCAGCTGGCCGGAGACGACGGTCTTGGGGGCGAAGCGCTGCATCGGCGAGTAGTGCCCGAAGCTGGGCAGGCCCTTTTGCCCCGCCACCTGGACGACCGTCGGCGAGTCCTCCGTGAACGCGAACACGTCCGCCCCCTCGGCGATGAGCGCCTCCGTGGCTTCCTTGGCCTTCGCCGGGTCGAACCAGGCGTACAGCCAGCGCACGTGCACGGTGGCCCGCGGGTTCACCGCGCGCACGCCCAGGGCGAACGCGCCCAGGTGCCGCTTGACCTCGGGGATGGGGAACGCGCCGACGTAGGCGACCTTGCCCGACTTCGTCAGCGCCCCGGCCATCAGGCCGTTCAGGTAGTAGACCTGGTAGAAGTCGGCCATATAGGTGAACATGTTCGGGTTGCGCTTGAACCCGCTGGCATGCCCGAAGATGATATTGGGATACCGCTTGGCCACGGCCAGCGTGCCGTCCATGAAGCCGAAGCTGGTCGTCAGCACGACCTTCGCGCCCTGCTGGATGAGCTTCTCGATGAACGGCTCCGCCTGCGCCTCCGGCACGGACTCGACGTAGAGCGTCTCGACCGGCAGCGTCTTCTCCACGATCCTGCGGGCCTGGTCATGGGCGTGCGTCCAGCCGTAGTCTCCGATCGGGCCCACGTAGATGAAGCCCACCTTCAGCTTTGCCTGCGCGAGACCCGCGGTCGCGAAGGTGAAGATCAGCACGACGACGAGCACGGCTCTGAGCCAGCGCATGGTCACCTTCCCCCCTCCCCGGACTCCGAACAGCACGTGCATTCCCGCCCGGTCCGGCCTCCTCCTTGTGGATAGCCTGCTCAGCGTTCCCCCCGGATGTAGGGGAGCCCGAGGGCTTCCGGCGCCCCCTGCACGCCGACCCGGCGCCGGGCGGAGGCCAGCGCGAGCACCAGGATGGTGAAGGCGAAGGGCATCATCTGCAGCGGCTCCGGGGCCACCCAGGTCTGAAGCCGGAACGACAGGTGGAAGAGGGCGCCGAAGAGGAACGCCCCCGCCACCGCGCGGAGCGGATCCCAGGACGCAAAGATGGCGATGGAGATGGCGATCCACCCCAGTCCCACCGTCACCCCTTCGGTCCAGGACGGCCGGTAGGCGACCGACAACAACCCTCCGCCGACGCCGGCCAGGGCGCCGCCGAACGCCACGGCCAGATAGCGGACGAGAAAGACGTTGACCCCCAGGCTATCCACGGCCGCCGGCGCCTCCCCGGCGGAGCGCAGGATAATCCCCCAGCGGGTGTGATAGAGGATGAACCACAGCAGGGCCCCCAGGGCCAGCCCGCCGTAGGTCAGCAGCGAGATCTCCGGCAGGGTGGTCAGCAGCGGGAGGCCTTCCCAGCGGCGCCCCAGCAACGCCGAGAGCCCCAGCCCGAACATCGTCAGCGCCAGCCCCGAGACGTACTGGTTGGCCCGCAGCGAGATCACCAGTACGGCATGCAGCATCGCCGCACCGGCCCCGGCGCCCGCGGCCAGGAGCAGGCCGAGGTACGGATGCCCCGTGCTCTGGGCGACGGCGAACGCGGCGAAGGCGCCGAGGACCATCATGCCTTCGACGCCCAGGTTGACGACGCCTGAGCGCTCGGCGTACACCTCGCCCAGCGCCGCCCAGACCAGCGGCGTCCCGAGCGCCAGGCCGCGGATGATCGTGTTGAGGATCCACTCCTCCATCAGCCGTCTCCTCCGGAGATGCCCCGGGCCTGCTCCGGCGCCTCGGATTCCGCCGCGGGCGCGCGCCCCCCGGGCGCCCACCGCACGCGCCAGAACAGGAGCCGCTCGCTGCCGATGAGGCAGAAGAGGATGAGCCCGTTGAACACGTCGGTGGTGCGCGCCGGCATCTGCAACGCGACCCGCATCACGTCGCCGCTGGCGAAGACGATACCGAGGAACAGCGACGTGAGCAGCACGGCCACCGGGCTGCCCCGGGCCAGCCAGGCGACAATGATCGCGGCATACCCGAATCCCAGCGAGATCTGGTTCGGATCGAGCAGCCTCCGGTGGATGCCGGCCACTTCCCCCACCCCGGCCAGTCCGGCCGCGCCCCCGGCCACTAGCATGACCAGGAGCAGTGTGCGGGCCGGGTCGATCCCCGCGTAGCGCGCCGCGTCGGCGTTCTCGCCCTGCACGCGGATCTCGAAGCCCGCGCGGGTCCGCCGGAGGAGGAAGGCGACGCCCACGGCCAGCACGACGCCGATAAGCAGCGTGGGCCAGTGGATCCGCGTGCCCGGGATCATGGGGAGCTGCGCGGCGGCGGGGAAGGCGTCGGTGAAGGCGAAGCCGCGCATCTCGGGCCCCTTCCACGGCCCGTGCACGAGCCACGACACAAGATAGAGGGCGATGTAATTCATCATCAACGTGGAGATCACTTCGTTCACCGCGAAGCGCAGCTTCAGCACGGCGGGGATGAGCCCCCACACCGCGCCGCCGAGGAATCCCGCCGCAAACATCACCGGAAGCTTCCATATCCCCGGCACCGGCGAGAAGAGGGCCACCCAGGTGGCCGCCGTCGCCCCGAGCAGGATCTGCCCCTCCGCCCCGATGTTCCAGAACAGGGCGCGGAACGCCAGGACGAGCCCCACCCCGGCCAGCAGCAGCGGGATCATGTTGCGGCCGACCTCGGGCAGCGCGCGGGCGTTGAGCGTGCCCCGGATGATGATCCCGTAGGCCCGCAGCGGCGAGACGCCGTAGCTCCAGAAGATGATGCCGGCCAGGGCCAGCGCCACGACGATGGCCAGCACGGAGACGGCCAGCAGCCAGCTCCACGGCGGCACGGTGCGCCGCTCCACTACCAGCGGGCCGATCCTCACGCGCGCTGCCCCGTCATCATCAGCCCCAGATGCTCCCGGTCCGCCTCGCTCGCGGCGACGAGGCCCATGACCGCACCCTCGTACAGCACAGCGATGCGGTCGGAGAGCGCCAGGACCTCGTCGAGATCCTCGGAGACGAGCAGGATCCCCGCGCCGGCCTCGCGGCGGGCGAGGAGCAGGGAGTGGATCTGCTCCGTGGCGCTGATGTCCAGCCCCGAGGTGGGGTGCGCGGCGACGATGAGCCCGGGGTCGCCCGACAGTTCCCGCGCCAGGATAAGCCGCTGGACGTTGCCTCCGGAGAGCGCGCGGGCCGGCACGCGCGGGCCGGGCGTGGCGATGCCGTAGTCCCTGATCATGCGCTGGGCAAACTCGCCGATGGCCGCCTGGTCCAGCAGGGCCCCTCGGGAGAACGGCGGATAGCGGTAGCGCCGGAGGACGAGGTTCTCCGCCACCGACATCGTCCCGACGATCCCCGTCCGCATCCGCTCCTCGGGGATGTGGGCCGCGCCGGCTTCCAGGACGGCCCGGGCGTTCGTGTTGGTCACCGCCCGTCCGAGCACGTAGACGCTGCCGCGGGAGGCGCGGCGGAGACCGGTGATCACTTCCACCAACTCGGTCTGGCCGTTGCCCGCCACGCCGGCCACGCCGACGATCTCCCCGCGGCGCACGGCCAGCGAGACGCCCCGGAGCGCGTCGAGCCCCCGGTCGCTGGACGCCCACAGGTCCTCCACCAGCAGCGCGTCGCCGTCCCGCACTCCCGGTGTCCGCACCGGGCGGAACTCCACGTCCCGGCCGACCATCATCCGCGCCAGCGTCCGGCGGTCGGCCGAGGATGCGGGCACGGTGTCCACCACGCGGCCGCGGCGCAGCACGGTGATCCGGTCGGCCACAGCCTTCACCTCATCGAGCTTGTGCGTGATGAAGATGACGGCGTGTCCTTCGGTCTTCATCCGCCGCAACACGCCGAACAGCGCCTCGGCCTCCTGCGGGGTGAGCACGCTGGTCGGCTCGTCCAGGATGAGGATCTCCGCGCCGCGCAGGAGGGCTTTGAGGATCTCCACCCGCTGCTGCTCGCTGATGGACAGGCTCCACACCGGCGCCCGCGGATCGACGCCCAGGCCATACCGCTCGGCGAGCGCGGCCAGGCGGCGTCCCACCTCCCGCGTGGGAAACAGGGCGGGCGTCCCGGCCAGCCCCAGGCTGACGTTCTCGGCAACGGTGTGCCGCCGGACGAGGAGGAAGTGCTGGGGCACCATGCCGACCCCATGCTGAAGCGCGTCGTGCGGGGAGCGGATCCGGACCGGGCGGCCCCGGAGAAGGATGCGCCCGGCGTCGGGCTGGTGGATGCCGTAGAGGATCTTCACCAGCGTGGTCTTGCCGGCGCCGTTCTCGCCGAGCAGGGCATGCACCTCGCCCGCGCGCACGTCGACGGTCACGTGATCGTTGGCCAGCACACCCGGGAACTGCTTGGTGATCTCCTCGACGCGCAGCAGGGGGCCGGCGCCGTCGGCGGGGTCGCGCGTGGGGGCCATGGGATGATGGTAGTCCTTCGACGGAGGCGGTGAGAATCCGGTATGGCCGCGGCGGCTCGGGGCTCTCCCCGGCCCGGCGATCGGGAAACGGGAAGCGCCCCGCCGTCCGTCGTATTTGATGCCTCGTGGCCGGTCTGCAGGAGATCCTCCGGCGCGTCATCCTCTCCGCGTCGCACAGCCCGTCGCTTGCCCGCCTGGCCCGGCGCCACGGCATGCGAGCCGGCGCCTCGCGCTTCGTGGCCGGAGAAACGCTGGACGACTGCATCGCCGTGCTGCGCGCCCTGGCGGACCGCGGCTTTGTGACGAACACCACGCTGCTGGGCGAGAGCGTCTCCGACGCCGCCGTCGCCGAGCGCATCGTGCAGACCTATCTGACCATCCTCGACCGCATCGCCGAGGAACAGCTGCCCACTAACCCTTCTGTGAAGCTCACCCACCTCGGACTGGACGTGCCGGGTCCGGGAGGAGGCGAAGCCCTGGCGTACGCGAACATCGCCCGGCTGACCGCGCACGCGCGGGGGCGCGGCACCTTCGTGCGGATCGATATGGAGGATTCCCCGCGCGTGGACCCCACGCTGCGGATCTACCGCCGGCTGCGCGCGGACGGCCTGGACAACGTGGGCATCGTGGTGCAGGCCTACCTCTATCGCACCGCGCAGGACGTGCGTGACCTCCTGCCGCTCCGCCCGAACGTCCGCGTCGTCAAGGGCGCGTACCTGGAGCCGCCCGCCGTGGCGTTCCCGCGCAAGGCCGACGTGGACCGCAACTTCCTGGCCGTGGCGGAGCTGCTGCTCACCGCGGAGGGCTACACGGCCATCGCCACGCATGACGATGCCCTCATCGCCGCGCTGATCGCCTTTACGGAACGGCAGGGCATCCCCCGCAGCCGCTTCGAGTTCCAGATGCTCTACGGCGTCCGGCCCGGGCTGCAGGCGGACCTCCTCGCCCGCGGCTTCCGCGTACTCGTCGCCGCGCCGTACGGTCCCGACTGGTATCCGTACCTGATGCGCCGCCTGGCCGAGCGTCCGGCGAACCTCGCCTTCGTCCTGCGCAACCTCATCCGGCGGTAGCCCGCCGCCAGGGCTGAGCCCGCCCTCCCCGAATGAAGTCCACACGATGAGCCGGCTGACCATCAACGGGGCGGCCTGCGAGGTTCCGTCCGGCGCGACGCTCCTGGACGCGCTGCGCGCGATGGGGCTCGACGTCCCCAGCGTCTGCCACGACCCCCGGCTGACCCCATTCGGCGGCTGCCGGCTGTGTACGGTGAAGCTCGACGCGCCCGCGCGTTACGCGGCCGCCTGCACCACGCCCGCCGAAGACGGCATGGTGGTCGAAACGCATCCCCCCGACGTGGAGGAGCTCCGGCGGTCGCTGCTGCGGATGATGGCCCGCGACTACCCGGCCGACGCCGTCCGGGACACTCCCGCGCTGGAGTTCCACCGCCTCCTCGACGCGTACGGCATCGTTCCCGAGTTGCCGCCGCGGCCCGGCCGGGCGGTGGATGACTCGCATCCGTACATCCGCGTGGACATGGCCCAGTGCATCGCCTGCTTCCGCTGCATCCGGATCTGCGACGACCTGCAGGGGCAGTTCGTCTGGAGCGCGCAGGAGCGGGGGGGCCGCACGCGGATCGTGCCGGACTCGGGCGGGCTGTTCGGCGACAGCACGTGCGTGAGCTGCGGGGCGTGCGCCGACACCTGTCCCACCGGGGCGATCCTCGACCGGACCGCGGCGACGCACGGGGCCGCGACGACCTGGACGCGGACCACCTGCCCGTACTGCGGGGTGGGCTGTGAGATGCACGCCGGAACACGGGACGGCCGCCTCGTCGAGATCCGCCCGGTGCTGGACGCCCCCGTCAGCAAGGGACACCTGTGCGTCAAGGGACGGTACGCGTTCGAGTTCGTGCACGCCCCCGACCGGGTGACCGCTCCGATGCTGCGGGACGGGGCGGGCTGGCGCGAGGTGAGCTGGGGAGAGGCGATCGCGTTCGTGGCGGACCGCCTGCGCGCCGTCGTCGCCGCGCACGGCCCGGACGCGGTCGGGGTGCTCGGGTCCGCGCGGGCGACCAACGAGGAGAACTATCTGGCGCAGAAGTTCGCCCGCGTGGTGCTCGGCACGAACAACGTGGACTGCTGCGCCCGCGTCTGCCACGCGCCCAGCGCCGCGGCGATGAAGATGATGCTGGGCACCGGCGCCGCCACCAGCGCGTATGACGATATCGAGCGGGCCCGCACGATCCTGCTCTGCGGGACGAACGCGACCGAGAACCACCCCATCGTGGGCGCGCGCATCAAGCAGGCGGTGTTGCGCGGCGCGGGGCTCATCGTTATCGATCCGCGCCGCATCGAGCTGGCGGAGTACGCCGACCACCATCTCGCCCTCCGCCCGGGCACCAACGTGCCGCTGCTGAACGCCATGGCCTGTGCCGTTGTGGAGGAGGGGCTGGTGGACGAGTCGTTCCTCCGCGCGCGCGTGGACGGCTGGGACGCCTACCGGGCGTTCATCCGGCCGTACACGCCGGAGCATGTGGCCGCCGAGTGCGGCGTGGAGGCGGAGGAGATCCGCGCCGCGGCCCGGCGGTACGCGCGTGAGGGGCCGTCGCTCGCCTTCCACGGGCTCGGGACGACGGAGCACGTGCAGGGCACCGAAGGCGTCATGTGCCTGGTCAACCTCGCCCTGCTGACGGGCAACCTCGGCAGGCCGGGCGCCGGCGTGAACCCCCTCCGCGGGCAGAACAACGTGCAGGGATCGGCCCACATGGGCTGCGAGCCGTCCAACCTCACGGGCTTCGTCTCGCTCGCCGACGGACGGGCGCGGTTCGAGCAGGTCTGGGGCGCCCCGGTGCCGGACGCGCCGGGGCTGGATCTCATGCAGATGCTCGACGCCGCCCATGGCCGCGCGGTCAAGGCCCTGTGGGTGATCGGCTGGGACGTGCTGCTCACGAACCCCGACGCGACGCGGACCGGGCAGGCGTTCGAGGCGATGGACCTGGTCATCGTCCAGGACCTGTTCCTCAACGAGACGGCGAAGGCGTACGGGACCGTGTTCCTGCCCTGCACCTCGTCGTTCGAGAAGGACGGCACCTTCATGAACGCCGAGCGCCGCATCCAGCGGGTGCGCACGGCGCTTCCGCCGGTCGGCGGGTCGAAGCCCGATTGGGAGATCATCTGCCTGGTCGCCGAGGCGATGGGGAACGGGGCGCGGTTCAGCTATGCCTCGGCGGAGGACATCTGGGAAGAGATCCGCAGCGTGTGGCCCGCCGGGGCGGGAATCTCCTACGCGCGGATGGAGTCCGGCGGCCTGCAGTGGCCCTGCCCTTCCGAGGACCACCCCGGGACCCCGCGGCTGCACACCACCCGCTTCCCGCACGGAGCGCGCGCCGGCCTGCGGCCCATCGGCTATCAGCCCACGGGCGAGCGCCCCTCCGATGACTTCCCGCTGGTGCTGGTCACCGGCCGCAGCCTCTATCAGTTCAACGCGGGGACGATGACGGCGCGGACCCGCAACATCCTCATCCGGCCCTCGGACACCCTCGACATCCATCCCGACGATGCCCGCGCGCTGGGGATCGCCGACGGCGCGCCCGTGCGGGTGATCAGCCGCTACGGCGAGGCGCGTCTGCCCTGCCGCGTCACCCGCGTGGTCAGGCCCGGAGAGGTCTTCGCCACGTTCCACACGGCGGAGATCTTCCTCAACCGCGTGACCGGCCCGCGGCGCGATCCGTATACCCGCACGCCCGAGTATAAGGTCACGGCGGTCCGGGTGGAGCCGGAGGCTCGCGCAGCAGCCGCTCCGCCCGGATGAGGTCGCCGGGCGTGTTGATGTTCAGGAACAGCCGCGCGGGGTCCCCGTAGGCCCGGATCTCCGGCTCGTCCACGAACCGCACGGGACGCGCGGTGGAGACGATGAACGTGTGCAGCGCGGTCGTGCCGCGCGCCACGCGGTCGGCCAGGTCCGCTGCGCACGTCCGGTGATAGACCGCCACCAGCGGCTCCACGCCGGCGCGCCAGCGCGGGACGGTGACCGCGGCGTCCGGATCGCGTCCCGCCAGGAAGCGCAGGAACGCCGCGGTCAGCATGGGCATGTCCACCGGGATGACCAGGAGCCGGGGATGCCGCGCATGCCGCAGCCCGGCCAGGATTCCGGCCATGGGTCCGCGGTCGGGCACGGGATCGGGCACGAACCGGACTCCGGCCTCCGCCACCGTGCCGGCGTCGCGCGGGCCGGCGGTCATCACGTCATCCGACACCTCCGCCAGCAGCGCGACGGCGCGCTCCAGCAGCGTGAGCGTGCCCACTCGCGCCGCGCGCTTGTCTGTGCCGAGGCGCCTGGACTGCCCGCCCGCCACCACCAGGCCCGAGAGGCGACTCATAGGCCCTCCATTCGCCGCCGCGCGCCGCCTGTCCCAGGGGCCGGAGGCGTCGTGGGCGAAGGGCCTCATGGAGGTGATCGCGTGGCACGCGCCGTGCAGTTCCTGTTTGGGCGGGGCCGGGAAGGGGAGGTCAAGGCGTTCCTCGTCCGCCATCTCGACAAGGTCGGCGAATGCGTGGCGCGGACGCAGGAGGTCCTGGAGGACTACCTGTCCGGGCGGCTGGCCGAGGCGAAGACGGGGGCGCAGGACGTGGACCGTCTGGAGACCGAGGCCGACATCCTCAGGCGGTCCATCATCGATCTCCTCTACCGCGGGGCGTTCCTGCCCGTCTACCGGCCGGACCTCCACAGCTTCGTCGAGGAGCTGGACCGCATCGCCGACCGCGCCGAGCAGACGTGTGACTTTCTCCTCGGGCAACGGCCGCAGATCGCCGACGAGTTCGGCGACTTCTACCGGCAGGTGTACGCGCACACCCGGAGCGCGTTCCACGCGCTCCACGAGGCGGTGATGAACTTCCTGTCCTCGGCCGACCAGAACTTCATCCGCGACCGGCTGACGGTGGTGGGCATCACCGAGTCCACGATCGACGACATCGAGTGGAAGTTCACGCGGCAGCTGTTCACGTCCCCGCTGCCGCTGGACGTGAAGATGCACCTCAAGTCCTTCACGGAGTTGTTCACGGAAATCTCCGATCAGGTTGAGGATGCCGGAGACCAGCTCGAGGTGCTGCTCATCGGCTTCAAGATCTGACCTCGATGCTGCCGCTGTTGCCGGCCCTCTACCTCGGGTGGGGGATCGGCGCGAACGACGCCGCCAACACCTTCGGCCCGCAGGTCGGGGCGAACGTCGTCTCCTTCCGCAGCGCGGTGCAGCTGGCCGCGGTATTCGCCCTGATCGGCGCGGTCCTCGAAGGGCCCAAGGTCTTTCCGACGCTGGGCAATCTCACCTCGCTCACGCTGGAGATGAGCGTGGCGGCCGCCCTGGCCGCCGGGGTCACGATGCACGTCCTCACCCGGTACGGGCTCCCGGTCTCCTCCTCCCACTCCATCGTGGGGGCGCTCGTGGCCGTCGGCCTGTACCGGCACGCCGGGATCGACCTGGGCATCCTGGCCCGGCTGGCGGCCTCGCTGGTGACGGCGCCGGTGGGCGCCGCGGTCGTCGCCTACTTCGTCTACCGGTTCCTCGGGGCGGTGGTGCCCCAGCGGCTCGCCATCGGGCTGTTCTTCCAGACGGCGGTGCGGCTGGCCGCGGTCGCCGTCGGCTGCTACGCCGCCTACGCCCTGGGCTCGAACAACGTGGGGAACGCCGTCGCGCCCTTTGTCGGGATCGGCCTGCTCTCGCCCAGGGCCGGCGCGGGCCTGGGCGGCGCGGCCATCGCGGTGGGCGTGCTGACCTACAGCCGTAATGTGATGCTGATGGTCGGCAAGCAGATCACGGCCCTCGACCCGATCTCCGCGCTGGTCTCCGTCATCGCCACGGCCCTCACGACCCACCTCTTCACGCAGCTATCCATCCCGGTCTCGACGTCGCAGGCCATGGTGGGCGCCGTCGTCGGGGTGGGATTGACCAAGGGAATGATGGCTGTGAACTCGCGCATGCTGTACCTGATCCCCGCGGGCTGGGCGATCAGCGTGGCCGGGTCGGGCGCCGTGGCGTACGCGGTGATCGCGATCGCCGCCGCGCTGCGCTGAGGAAGGGGAGCCGGATGGTCGACGTCGCCTTGCTGGGCAGCTTCGCCAAAGACCGCATCGTGCACCGTGGGGTGACCGAGATCGCGTCCGGGGGTGGAGTCTACTACGCGTCCGTGGCCCTGCGCCGGCTGGGGTTCTCTGTGGCCGTCGTCACGCGGCTCCACCCTGATGACTTCGGCAGGCTGGACGAGCTGCGGGCGGAGGGCGTGACGGTCTATGCCTCGCCGGCGCCGCAGACGACCGGTATCGAGAACATCTATCCCACGGACGAAATGGACCGGCGCATCTGCCGGCCGCTGGCCTTCGCCGGGCCGTTCGCTCCGGCCGAGATCCCCGCCGTCGAGGCCCGCGTCACGATCGTCACGCCCTTGATGGCCGGGGAGGTCGACGGCGCGATCGTCGCCGGCCTGGCGACCCGGAGCCCCGTGGGGCTGGATGTCCAGGGGTTCGTCCGCGTTCCCCGCGGGAACACCCTGATGACGCTGCCGTGGCCGGAAGCGGCCGACGTCCTCGCGCACGTCACGTACGTCAAGCTCGACGACGCCGAGGCGGAGGTGCTGGTGGGCGAGACGGATCCGCACCGGGCCGCCGCGGCGATGGCGGCGTTCGGACCGCGCGAGGTGGTGCTCACGCACGGCCGCGGCATGGTCGTTCGCGCGGAGGGGGCAGTGTCCGAGGCTCCGTTCGTGCCGGCCGAGGTCCGCGGGCGGACCGGGCGGGGCGATACCTGCTTCTCCACCTATGTGGCCGCGCGGCAGCGGATGGCCCCTGCGGCGGCGTGCCGCTTCGCCGCCGCCGTCACCTCCCTGAAGATGGAGCGCCCCGGGCCGTTCCGCCGGGACCGGGCGGAGGTGGAGCAGATCATGGCTCGCCTGGGGAGTTGACACCATGATGACTATTACGTAGCATCATGATGTGCGACGAGGAACTAGGACGACGCTGAGTCTCGATGAGGACGTGACGGCCGGGCTCCGCCGGGAGATCCGGCGGACCGGCCGCCCGTTCAAGGCCGTCGTCAATGAGCTGCTGCGGACCGCCCTTCACCTGAGGACGTCCCCACGATCGACGCCGGCGCTCAGGATCACGGCCAGGCCGCTGGGGCTCCGCTCCGGAGTCGATTACGACCGCATCGGCCAACTGCTGGAAGATCTCGAGGGGCCGGTGCACCGGTGATCCTTCTCGACGCCAACGTGCTGCTGTACGCATACAATGCCTCATTCACTCAGCATGGCCGGATCCGGGCCTGGCTCGAGCCTCTCCTGGCAGGGGGAGGTCCGGTGGCACTCGCCTGGCAGTCAATCATGGCGTTCCTCCGCATCGGTACCAACCCTCGGGCGTTCCCGGAACCGTTGATGGTGGAAGAGGCGCTGACGATCATGCAGGAGTGGCTGGGCCATCCGAACGTGGTCGTCCTCCAGCCGACGGAGCGACACTGGGGAATCTTCACCCGGCTGGTCCACGCGGGCCGCCTGAGAGCCGGCCGGATGATGGATGCGCACCTCGCGGCGCTGGCGGTGGAACACGGCGCCGTGCTGGGCACGACCGACACCGGATTTCGCGTGTTCGCGGACCTGCGGTTGGTGAATCCTCTAGACGAGCCTTCCTTCCCCGCGTGACATCCTGAAGACGCGGTGGTTCGGCCGGAGGTAGAGAACAGCCCGCCTCGCCGGCGGCCGGGCGTCAATCCAGGAACAGGGGGACGAGGCGGCCCGCGCTGACGTCCAGCAGGCCGCGGTCGGTGATCTTCAACTCGGGGACCACGGTTAAGGCCAGAAACGAGAGGGTCATGAACGGGTCGGTCAGCGGGCAGCCCATCCGCCGCGCTGTGGCGATCAGCCGGCGCTGCCGCTCCGCGACGACCTCGATGGGCTCCTCCGACATCAGCCCGGCGATCGGCAGCGGCAGCGTGGCCACCTCGCGGCCTGCCACGGCCACCAGCCCGCCGCGCATCTCCAGGATGAGCTCCACCGCGTGGCGCATCGAGGTGTCGTCGACCCCGACGACGATGATGTTGTGGGCGTCGTGGGCCACCGTTCCGCCCAGCGCGCCGAGGGTGAGCCCGAAGCCCCGGACGAACGCCAGGCCGATGCGGCCGCTGCCGCTGTGGCGCTCGATGAGGGCGAGCTTCAACAGATCCCGCTTCGGGTCGGCGACGGCTTCGCCGTCCGCCACCGCGGGAGGCGCCGTGCTGCGGGCCGTGATGATCTGATCCGGCACGATGTCGATCACCCGCACCTCGGAGCCGTTCGCCGGGATCCGGAAGTGGAGCGTTCCGGGCGGGACGTTGATGGAGCTGCGCAGGGGAGGCGGCTTCACGGGCCGGTCGTACGGCAGCAGCGTCCCGTCGCGCGCCACGAGCTTCCCCAGGCGGAAGACGAGCCGGGGATCCGGCGCCCGCAGGTCGTCGAAGACGACGAAATCGGCGAGCTTCCCGGGGACGATCGCCCCGCGGTCCCGGAGGCCGAAGTACTCCGCGGGATTCACCGTGGCCAGCTGCAGGGCGAGGAGAGGCTCCAGCCCCAGCGCGATGGCGCGGCGCACCATCGAGTCGATGTGACCTTCCTCCAGCAGGTGGACGGGGTTGCGGTCGTCGGTGCAGAAGACGAACCGCCGGGCGTTCTGGGGCGTCACCAGCGGCAGCAGCGCGGCCAGGTTCCGCGCGCCGGTGGCCTCCCGGATCATGATGACCAGTCCCCGCTCGAGCTTCTCGCGCGCTTCTTCCGGATCGGTGCACTCGTGATCCGAGCCGATGCCGGCGGCGGCGTAGGCGTTGAGGTCCCACCCCCGCAGCGCCGGGGCGTGCCCGTCGATCGGGCGGCGCCCGGCCGCGCGCACCTTGGCCAGGATGTCGTCCTCGCCGGCGACCACCGCGCGGAAGTTCATGAGCTCGGCGAGGCCCAGCACCCACTTGTCCTGCATGAGCGTCTCGAGGTCGTACGCCGAGAGTTCCGCGCCGGCGCTCTCGAAGGGCCCGGCGGGCACGCAGGACGGCGCCATCATGAACACGGACAGCGGGTTGTACTTCGCGGCCTGCAGCATGTAGCGGATGCCGCTCATCCCCAGCACGTTGGCGATCTCGTGCGGATCGGCGATCACCGTGGTCGTCCCGTGCGGGACGACGGCGCGCGCGAACTCGGGAACGCCAACCATGGCGCTCTCGATGTGGACGTGGCCGTCGATCAGCCCCGCCGCGAGATAGCGGCCCTCGAGGTCGTGGACCTCTGCGCCCTCGTAGGCCCGGTCCCCGGGGAGGCCGATGCCTGCGATGCGCTCGCCGGCGACGGCGAGATCGCCGTCGATGATGCGCTGGCTGTAGACGTCGACGATCCTGGCGTGACGGAGGACCAGATCGGCCGCTTCGGCGCCGCGGGCGACGCGGATGAGGCGGGGGAGGTCCATGGACATCGGACTTCCCGGCGTGGAATGGCGAACCCTGCGCAGCCGTGCCGCGCCCGCCGGCCCGGAGCGCTGCCGGGACCTTAGACGATCGCGGAGATGAGGGCGCCGCCGAGCATGCCGTAGGCGACGACGAGCAGGCTGCCGGCCACGAGCTCGAGGTGCTCCGGTACCCGCAGCAGGCGCAGCGTGATGGCCGTCAGCGGCAGCACCGTGACGTAGCTGGTGATGACGAATGTAAGCACGGCCTCGCCCCTTTGCCTGACCCTTCCCGCCTGGTGATGCCCCGAGATGGCGGAAGTTACTCTTCGAAGCACTCCTTCATTCTGAGCAGCCGTTCTGCGGTCCTGCCGCAGGCGAGCGTGCCGTGCCTGTCCGCCTAAGCGGTCTCGGTCGCCGGGCGGCCGTTGAACACTCTGCCCGGCTTCCACGGCGTCCCCAGGACGGGGAGCAGGAACCGGTCCAGTCCGTAGTGTCCGGCGACCTTCCAGGACAGGATGAGCAGGATGGCCATCGTGAAGAGCAGCGGGTTCGTGCTCGCCGTCCCCGCCATCATGAAGTTCCAGTTCATGAACGCGCCGAAGAAGGCGGCGATCCCCACGAACGCGCCGACGATGAGGGCCACTCCCACGGCGACCTCGCCGTAGGCGACCACCTTGGCGAACCATGTGTAGGCCTGCGCGTCCAGCAGGTACTGGATGAAGCTCCGGTACCAGTCGAAGGCGATCGCGGGGCGGCCCGGTGCGGCGGGCACGGCCACGGCGCGTTCCCAGAATCCCCTGAGCGCCATCCCGTTGCCGGTCCAGGCCTCCACACCCACCTTGTGAAGTCCCGCCTCGATCCACTGCCAGCCGAGCCAGAGCCTGACGGCCGCCCAGAGCCAGGCCAGCCGGGTCGAGCTGAACAGGATCCTGGCGATCGGAGGGTCGGTGTAGACCTCCACCGCCTTCACTGCTGTCCGCGCCATCGTTCTCCCCTCCTGTCGGTTCCGGTCCGCGAACCACGAGGCCACGGGCCGGTGTGCGCTTTGTTCTCTCGGGTCCAGGGTATGGCCTGGTCGGGCGCGGAGGTATCGGGCTGGCACGGCATTTTGGCGGTCGGGGCCGCCTGAGCCCGAGATCAGGCGTCGGACCTATCGCACGAATCCGAGCGGATACGGGAATCCAAGCGGACACGGGAATTCGAGCGGACACATAGAACTGAAAGAAAACCGGCATCTTGTCTGGTTCGAGGAGGACACTGATGGATCGCGGCTCGTCCGCACCGGCCTACATCGCCCTGCTCCTTGCCGTCGTTGCGCTCGCGCTCGGCATCCTGGCCTACGGCCGCCAGATGGCGGCCCCGGCGGCGACGCCCGCCCGTGCCCCGGCCACCCTCAAGCTGCCGATGGTCGTGGCGACCTTCAGCGGGCAGGGCGTGGCCGCGCACCGCTGGTATCCGACCATGCTCGTAGTCCGGCGCGGGGACTCCGTCGAGCTCGACATCGGCAACCCCGACAAGTTCAACCACACCTTCGAGCTCACCGGGTACGGCCAGTCGACCCCCAAGCTCCGCCCCGGGAACAGCGCGTCGCTGAGCTTCGTGGCCGATCAGACCGGGGTGTTCCAGTACCGCTGCGCGCTGCCGCACAATCCCGCGACCGGCGACTGCACGCCCGATCACGATCTCATGCTCGGCTATCTCATCGTGACCGACTGAGGAGGGCGAACGATGACCGGACGCGGCAGGGTCATCCTCTGGGCGGCCGTGATCGTCTCCGTGGCCGCGATCGCCGTCAGCGCGCGCGCGTTGATGGCGCCGGGGCGGACGCCGGCGCCCGCGCGGGCCCCCCTCGACATCTGGATGGTCATCACCGGCCGGGGGGGCATCGGCGGCCCATCCTCCAGCCACCTCTTCGATCCCCAGATGATGGTCGTCCGAGGCGGCGATACCGTGCGCATGCGGGTCATGAACCAGTCGCTGTGGAGCCACGGCATCGAGATCGTCGGCCTCGGCGTGCGGACGAAGCCGCTCGCCGGCGGCGAGGCCGACGAGGTGACCTTCACCCCCGAGCGGTCGGGGATCTTCGAGTACCGCTGCTACATCCCGTACGATCCGAGGACCGGGGCCTGCTCGCCGGATCACGACAAGATGATCGGGCACATCGTCGTCCTCGATCCCTCGGCGCGCTGACCGGACCGCCCCGCCGCGGCAACCTGCTTCAGCCCGGCAGCTGCGCATCGTCCTCAGCCTGTCCCGCGGACCCGCCCGCACGCGCCACGGAGGATGGATCCCTTCATCGAGTGACCGCCCGAGGGGGCCCTCGTCCGCAGCCACCCTCACCAGGCCAGATGCGAATCGGGTGCAGGCCCGATGATGGGCACTCGCGGCGCAGGTAGGCTGAAGGCAGCGATGATCTCACTTCTGGAACGGGCAGATCTCGACGTGTTGCTGGAGGTTCTGCGGGGCCGCGGTTATGCCGTCATTGCTCCCACGGTGCAGGACGGGGCCATCGTCTGTCGCGCGATCACCTCGGCGGACGAGCTCCCCGCCGGCTGGGTGGACGAGCAGGAAGCGGGGCGCTACCGCCTCCGCCGGATCCCCGACCCCATCTTGTTCGGATACACCGTCGGCCCCATCGCCTGGAAGCGGTTCCTCTTTCCACCTGAGGCACGGCTCTTCCGGACCGCATCGAACGGCGACGGCCCCGCGCCCCTGGCGGCGCCGGACGGCGCGCCGCCGCCCCGGTACGCGTTCCTGGGCGTGCGCGGCTGCGACCTCGCCGCGATCGCCGTCCAGGACCGGGTGTTCCTGCGCGAGCCCTACGTCGATCGCGCCTATCAACAGCGGCGCGGAGAGGCCCTCGTCATCGCCGTGCACTGCACGCGGCCGGGCGCGACCTGCTTCTGCGCCTCCATCGGGACCGGGCCTCGCGCGGGCGCCGGATATGACCTCGCGCTCACCGAGGTCTACGACGACGGCCGGCACTTCTTCATCGCGGAGACCGGCTCGGCGCGGGGAGAGGAGATCCTGGCCGAGATCCCGCATCGGGAGGCCTCGCCGGGCGAGCGCCACGCGGCCGACGCCGCGGTGGATCGGGCCGCGGGATTGATGGGCCGGACGGTGGACCTGGCCGGGCTGAAGGAGCTGCTGTACGCGAACTACGACCATCCGCGGTGGGACGAGGTGGCCGGGCGGTGCCTGGCCTGCGCCAACTGCACTCTGGTCTGTCCGACCTGTTTCTGCACATCCGCGGAGGAGCGCACCGATCTCGAGGGCACCATCGAGCACTGGCGGCGCTGGGAGTCGTGCTTCTCCTCGTCCTTCTCGTACATTCACGGCGGGAGCATCCGCACGTCCGTGCGGTCCCGCTACCGGCAGTGGCTGGTGCACAAGTTCGCCGCGTGGATCGACCAGTTCGGGACCACGGGCTGCGTGGGCTGTGGCCGGTGCATCACCTGGTGCCCCGCGGCCATCGACATCACGGAAGAGGTGCGCGCGATCCAGGGCCGGGAGGTGGCCGTGCATGGAGACACTTGAAGGGCTGCTGGCCGAACACGAGTTCTTCCGCGGCCTGAACGCCGAAGACATCACCTTGTTCACGGAGTGCGCGTCCAACGTGCGGTTCGAGCCGGGTGAGTACGTCTTCCGGGAGGGGCAGCCGGCCGACCGG
>Ga0209172_10001336_pt1 | contig 53429 bp, 52 predicted proteins | sample LarsenN4metaG_FD_184113 | JGI IMG/M metagenome (GOLD analysis project Ga0209172, IMG submission 184113) | Hot spring sediment bacterial and archeal communities from British Columbia, Canada, to study Microbial Dark Matter (Phase II) - Larsen... ...
CTTCGTCGCCCCCCGGCGGAGCCGGCGGGCTCCTCTGGACCCCGCCCACTTCGTCGGGGGCCCCGACATGGCCCCCAAGCCCCCGCCTTCGTCGCCCCCCGGCGGAGCCGGCGGGCTCCTCTGGACCCCGCCCACTTCGTCGGGGGCCCCGACATGGCCCCCAAGCCCCCGCCTTCGTCGCCCCCCGGCGGAGCCGGCGGGCTCCTCTGGACCGCGTTCGCTTCGTCGGGGCCCGACATGGCCCCAAGGCTCCCGGCCTCTCCGCGCCCTGGAGAGCAGGGCGGTCATCTGGCCGTGATCAGGCTGCGCGGCGATGTCCTTGGGTGGTGCGGCGGGCGAGGCCGGAGAGGGCGAGGGCGCCGGCGCCGGCGAGGACGAGCCAGCGGTGGCGGGACAGCCACATCTGGGGGCTCGTGCTCCGGGCCCGCGCGTCGAAGCGGCCGTGGGCGCCGCGGTCGCCCGGCAGCGGATCCCAGAGGTTGTGCGGCCGGTGCGGATCGACCGGCTCGTCGGTCTGCTGCGCGTCCCAGGCGGTGCGCGCCAGGTACCAGTCGAGCAGGCGAGGCGCGAGGCGGTTGCCGAGGATGCTCAGCACCGTGGGCAGGCCGACCCACGTCTCGGCGCGCCCGCGATCGGCGGCCCAGAGGATGGCCTCGGCCGCGACCTCCGGCTGGTAGATCGGCGGCACGGGCTGGGGCTGGCGCGGCAGCCGCGTCTTGGACCAGTCGAACTGCGGCGTGTTCATCGCGGGCAGGTGCACGGCGACCAGGCGCACGCGACTGCGGTCGTGGCGCAGCTCGCACCGCAGCGAGTCGTTGAAGCCCTGGATCGCGTGCTTGGCGGCGCAGTACGCGGCCTGCAGCGGGATGCCGCGGTACGCGAGGGCCGAGCCGACCTGCACGATGGTGCCGCGATCGCGCGGCAGCATCCGCCGCAGGGCGGCGAGCGTGCCGTGCACGTAGCCCAGGTACGTCACCTCCGTGACCCGGCGGAACTCGCCCGGGGTCATCTGCCTGATCGGCGCGAACACGGACACCATGGCGTTGTTGACCCACACGTCGATGGGCCCGATCGACTCCTCGACCGCCGTCGCCACCCCCTCGATCTGCTCGGCGTCCGCGACGTCGGCCGTGAAGATCCAGCCCTCGCCGCCCGCCGCGTCGACGTCGCGCCGCGCGCCCTCCAGCCCGGCGCGCCCGCGACTGACCAGCGCCACCCGGGCGCCGCGCCGCCCGTAGGCGCGAGCCACCGCCCGCCCGACGCCGGCGGAGGCGCCGGTGACGACGACCACGTCGCGTCCCGCCGTCATGCGCTCAGGCCGCCTCGCCGCGGCCCACGGCGTGCGGATCGATCAGCGCCAGCCCCGTCTCCGCGTCGCGGCGGCGGCGCAGGTGCCCCGGCGTCTCGGTCAGCACCAGCTCCAGCGTCGGCCAGACGCGCCCCTCGAGCAGGTGGCCGCCGCGCGTCGTGCCGTCGGGCAACCCCACGACGACGTGGGCGTGGACGCTCGGCTCGGTGCCGTCCAGGGCGACGTCGCCGATGAGGGCGAGGACCTCGACCTGCTCCGTCACGGGGATCCGGCGGTACGCCTTGCGGGCGGGATCGAAGTAGCCCAGCGTGACCTCGGAGAAGGCGCCGATGGCCGTGAAGTGCGCGGCCGAGACGCCCCGTCGCTTCGCGAAGGCCGTCAGCTCCCGCACGGCCTCGTCCCCCTTGTCGAAGATCAGCGCGAACGTCGTGTCGGCGCTCGACTGCAGGCGCGTCGCCTTCATGGACGGCATCCTCCTCTCGACCCGGCTCGTCGGAGGCGACGTGCCGCAAGGCCCGTGCCCGCAGCCCCGGGCTCGACGGCGAGGGGGCGCGGGCGGGGCCCCTCGGGCGGCCCGCCCGCCGGCCCCCTCAGCAGTGCTTGCAGGGCGGGAAGTTGCGGTCGTACACGGGCTGCTTCAGGAACTCCTCGGGCGTGTACTTCCAGAACTGGGACACGGCGGGAAACGTGTGGATGACCACGTTCCACAGCTCGCCGTCCTTCCGCTCGACCTTGCGGACGTAGATGTTCTGGATGGGGCTGCCGTACTCGTCGAGCTTCACCGGCCCGCGCGGGGCGTCGGGAATCTCGATCTTCCGGAAGGCGGCCAGGAACTTCTCGCCGTCCTCCACCTGGCCGCCGACGGCCCGGGCCGCCTCGTCGATCCACCGCCCGGTGGTGTAGCAGGTCTCGGAGAAGTAGGAGGGCACCTTGCCGTACCGGGCGCGATAGTTCTTCACGAAGCGCTTCATCTGCGGCGTGTCCAGCGCGGGGCTGTACATCAGCGGCGTGATGATGCCCAGCGCCTCGTCGCCGAAGGTGGGCAGGACGGACTCGTCGGCGGTGACGCCACCGCCGACGACCGGCAGGCGTCCCTTCAGCCCGGCGTTCTGGTACTGCCGCGGGAACCGCAGCGCCGTGGCCGCGACCGGCAGCGCGAAGACGGCGTCGGCATCGCGGCGGATCTGGTTCAGGTAGGGGGCCAGGTCCGTGGTCCCGAGCGGCATCCAGAGCTTCTGGACGATCTTTCCGCCCGCCTCCTCGAACGCCCGCTGGAAGCCGCCGACCACTTCCCATCCGAAGGCGTAGTCCGAGGCCAGCGTCACCACCTTCCGGTACCCCAGGGTCTTCGCCACCCACTCGCCGAACGGATGCGACGGCTGGCTCGACGCCCAGCCGGTGCGCACCACGAACTTCGCGCGCTTGCGCTGGGTGAGGTCGTCGGCGGCGACCACCGGGAAGATCATCGGCACCTTGAACTCGTCGGCCTTGCCGGCCAGGGCCAGCCCGACGTGGGCGAAGGCCTCCCCCATCACGATGTGGACCTTGTCGCCCTCGACGAACTTGCGCAGCTTGGTGAGCGCGACCTCCGGCCGGCCCTGGCTGTCCTCGACGATCAGCTCCACCTTGCGCCCGGCGAGCTTGTGGCCCACCTCGTCCAGGTACATCTTGAAGCCGTCCACCATGTCCTTGCCCACCTGCGCGGCCCCGCCGGTGAGCGGGGCCATGAACCCGATCCTGATGGGCGGCTGGCCCCAGGCCGGCGCCGCGGGCGCGACGATCGCGAGCACCAGCATGCCGAGGAATGCCACCGCGCGTGTCCTGGCCATCCCGGAGTCCCTCCCGTCGCCTCGGGTTGTGGATCACGAGCGCGCGCCGCGTGGCGGACGCGGCCGCGACCTCCCAGGATCTCGGAGCCTGACGGACGGCGCACGCGGCACCGCGCCGGCGGCGGGACGGCCGCGCCGGCGATCGGACCGCGGCGTGGGCGGACTCTAGCGCGCGGCCGACGCGGGGGTCAAGGAGCGGCGCGTCCTCAGCGCCGCAGGCGCAGCGCGCCCGCCCGGATCGTGATGCGCGCCGGCGTGCGGCCCAGCGGCTCGCCGTCGACGTGCACCAGCACCGCGGGATCGGTGTCGATGTCGATCGCCGTCGCGCGCGCCGTGGTGACGCCGGGATTGCGCAGGTGCGCGCCCACGTAGACCGCCGGCAGCCAGGCCAGCAGCCGCGCGCGCCCGAGCCCGCCGACGATGACCACGTCGAGCTCGCCGTCGTCGGGCCTGGCCGGCGGGGCGATCTTCATGCCGCCCCCGTAGTACGCGCCGTTGGCCGCGATCATCGCCGTCAGCGATCCCGTCCAGGCCGGCCGCCCGTCGAGCGCGATCGAGGCGGAGACGGGCCGGTGCTCGCGGAGCGCGGCGGCGACGCCGAGCAGGTACGGCACCGTCCCCGAGCGGCCCGTGGCCCGCGCCCGCGCCGCCGCCACCGCGTCGAATCCCGCGCCCAGGCTGTTCACGAAGTAGCGCAGGCCCCCGCGCGGGGATGCGGCGGCGCCGACGTCGACGGTGACCTCGTCGCCGTGCACCAGGCGGTCGGCCGCGATGTCGGGATCGCGCGCGATCGCGAGATTCCGGCACACGTCGCGGCCGCGGCCGGTCACGATCGCCCCCAGCGCGGCGAGCGCGCGCCCCTGGGGATCGACGAGCCCGTTGACGACCTCGTTCACCGTGCCGTCGCCGCCCACCGCGACCACGAGCGGCCATCCGGCCGACACCGCCTCGCGCGCCAGCGCCGTCGCCGCCCCCGGGCCGGTCGTCTCCGCCGCCTCGAACTCGAGGCCGGCTCGCCGCAGGCGCGCCCGGAGCGAGGGCCATTGCCGCGCCGTCCGCCCGCCGCCGGCGGCGGGATTGAGCACCACGAAGCCGCGCGTGCCGTTCCTCCCTCCCCCCGACGGGCGCCGGCAGTGTATCTCACAGCAGGTCGTGGACGAGCAGCACGGACACCCGCACGCCCGCGCGGCACCGATCGGCGAGCGCGGCGACGATCGCCGGCACGGACCGCCCCTCGGAGACGGAGTACTGGGCGTACGTGATCGTGGCCTGCGCGGCGCGGATCGCGGCGAGCTGCACGGGGAATATCTCGTCGCCGTTGAGCAGGATCTCCGCGCGATTGCCCGGGGACACCGGCGCCCCCGCGTAGGCCTCCAGCGTCGGACCGAACGATGGGTCGGCGACGCTCAGGACCGGCAGCCGGCGATGGACCGGGGCGTGGGCGCACCCCGCCAGCGTGATGGCCGCCGCCCCGCAGGCGAGCAGGCTCCGCCACCCGCACGCCGGTCGCGGTCGGCGCCTCGTCGACGCGCCGCCGGCCCCGAGCCCTCGGACGCACGCCGATCGGCAACGCACATGCCACGGCACACCGTCGGCGAGACGGCCACTTCGGTGACGCGGCGTCCGGCGCGGTGGGGTCGCCGGGCCCCACGGGGACGCCGCCGCCGCAGCATCAGGCGGCGGGCGCCGGGACCTTCGCCGTCCGGGCGAACTGCTGCAGCTGCGCGCGCGCCTGGGCCAGCGAGCCGACGATGGCCGCCGCGTGAGGGCCGCAGGCGGCCTCGTGTCCGTCGCCGGCGCCCCAGCGCCCGACGAGGATCCAGGGCGCCGACGGCGCCGCCGCCAGTCGCTTGCAGAGGTAGCGCGTCTCGCCGAGGCCGCCGGGCGGCAGGCTGCCGATGATCACCGCGCGGGGGCGGCGGGCCACGATCTCGCTCGCGACCTCGCCGGTGAGCATCGCCGCCGGCAGGACCTCCATGGCGATGCCGTCGGCGGCCACCAGACGCGCCAGGATCCGCAGCGCGACCTCGTCGGCGCGGTCGACGGCCGGACAGCCGAGCACGGCGGCCTCGCTCCCCGCGCGCGCGGGCACCTCGCCCTCGGGGGGCCGTGCCGGCGGCTGCTCGTCCTCCAGCGCCTCGACCGTGCGCTCGATGCCCTCCACGACGCGGGCGGCGTCCTCGGCGGCGATCATGCCGGCCGCGCGGTCGCGCCGGGCGTGCGCCAGCGCGGGCAGCAGCACGGCATCGTGCGGATCGGCGCCCTCGGCGCGCGCGTATTCCTGCAGGTATTCCAGCGCCTCGTCGGGGTCCCCGGCGAGCAGGCGCTGGTAGAAGCCGACGTCCGGCGCGACCACCCGGTCGTCGCTCATCAGCACGACCAGGAAGCGCAGCTCGGGGACGTGCTTGCCGAAGACCACGAGACACACCGTGAGCGGCGTGGCGAGCATCAGGCCGATCGGTCCCCAGAGCGCCGTCCAGAACGCCACGGCGACCAGGAGCGTCACCTGCGACACGCCGGCGCTGCCCGCGTAGAGGATGGTCTCCAGGACGAGGTTGCTGAAGAGCTCGAGCGCGACGAACAAGGCGGCGACCAGCACCGGCCGCGTCCACCCCTCGAACGCCGCCAGCCCGAGGGCGATGGGCAGCACCGCCGCCAGCCACGGTCCCACGTAGGGGATGAAGCGGAGGACGGCGGCCAGCGCCCCCCACAGCGCCGCGTACGGCAGGCCGATGACGAAGAGACCGAGCGCCACCAGCGCGCCGTAGGTGACGTTGATGATCGTCTGCATCACCAAATAGCGGGTGACGCGCTCCGCCGTCTCGTCGAGGGCCTTCGTGGTGACGGCGAGCCGGCGGCGGCCCATCAGCTCGATCACGCGGTCGGTGAGCCGGGCGCGCTCGAGCAGCATGAACGGCACGAGCACGGCCACGAGGCCGGCCGTGGCCAGCGGCGCCAGCCACGGGCTCAGCGTGGTCGGCAGGCTCCAGAGATCCCAGGCGCGGTCCTGCTCCACGACGACCGGCTCGGGCTTCTCCGGCGCCGGGGTGCCGGGCGCGCCGCTCCCTGCCTCGCGGGCGGCCTCCTCCAGGGTCTCCTTCAGCCGCTCGACCGAGCCGCCGCGGCCGAGGCTGCGGACGTAGGCGATCTTTTCGCGGATGTTGTGACGGTACTCGGGCAAGGCCTTCACCAGGCTGGCGGCCTGGATGGTGACGGTGTAGGCGGCCACGCCGACCAGGGCGTAGGCGACGACGCCGACGGCGAGCACGGCGAGGACGCGGTTCAGGCCGAGTCGCTCGAAGGCCCGCACGGCCGGCGTCAGCAGGAAGGCGAGCAGGATCGACAGCGCGACGGGGATGAGGACGACCTGACCGTAGTACAGCGCGGCGAGCACGCCTGCCGTGACCACCGTGACCGCCGCCGCTCTGACCACGCCCCCGTCCGACACATCGGGTGGCGGTGCACGATGCGCGCCACCGACTCCGCTGGCGCCGTCGTCGTCCGCACGGCGGCGCTCGGCCGGCCGTCCGCGACCGCCTTGTCTGGTCCGGTCGCGGCGCGCTACCGTAGGAGCCGTTCACCCCCCGGCGGAGGTCGACATGACGGAGCCCGCGCGAGACCGGCAACCGTCCCGGGTCGGCAACGGCGTCTCGGTCAAGCTGCTTCGCCGGGACGAGGCCACCGGCGGCGTGACGGCCCTGGTCCGGTTCGACCCGGGAGGCCGCTATCCGGCGCACCGCCACCCGGCCGGCGAGGAAGTGTTCGTCGTCGAGGGACGGGTGCGCATCGGCAAGGATCATTTCCGCCGGAGATCCTGACGGGCGCCGGCTGAGCGCATCGGAAGAGGGATACCGAGGCACATGGTGAGTCGAGACGTGCCATGCACCAGGCGTGCCGCGCTCGGCATCGGCGTGCGGGCGGCGCTGACCGCGGCGGGGCTGCGGCTCGCCGCGGCGCCGGGCCTCGTGGCGGCCCAGCCGGGCGACGTCGTCCGCCGGATCATCCCGTCGTCGGGCGAGCGCATCCCGGCGGTGGGGATCGGCACGGCGCGCCGCTTCGACGTCGGCGAATCGCCGGAGGCGCGCGCGCCGCTCCGCGAGGTCCTCCGCGAGCTTCCCCGCCTCGGCGGGTCGGTGGTCGACACGGCGCCATCGTACGGCGCCGCCGAGACCGTGATCGGCGACGTGGTCGCCGGCCTCGGCAACCGGGAGGCGCTCTTCATCGCCACCAAGGTCGGCCGCGGCCGGGCCGGCCCCGACGCCGGCCTGGCCGAGATGCGACGCTCGCTCGAGCGGCTCCGCACCGAGCGCGTCGACCTGCTGCAGGTCCACAACATGGCGGGGGTGGAGCACATGCTGCCCGTGCTGCGCGACTGGAAGCAGCAAGGGCGCATCCGCTACTACGGCGTCACGACGTCCTCGGCGCGCCAGCACGAGGCGCTCGCCCGGCTCGTGCACAAGGAGCCGCTCGACTTCATCCAGATCGACTACGCCATCGACAACCGCGCCGTGGAGTTCCGGCTGCTCCCGCTGGCCGCCGACCGCGGCGTCGCCGTTCTCACCAACCTGCCGTTCGGCCGGGGGCGGGTGTTCGGGGCGGTGGGCAAGCAGCCGATCCCCGAGTGGGCGGCGGCCCTCGGCATCAAGACCTGGGCGCAGTTCGCGCTGAAGTACGTCCTCTCCCACCCGGCCGTCACGTGCGCCATCCCCGGCACGGCCCGGCTCGCCTACCTGGTCGACAACCTCGGCGCCGCCCGCGGCCCCCTGCCCGACGAGGCGACGCGGCGGCGGATGGCGGCGCTGATCGACGCCGCCTGAGTCCGGAGCCCGGCGATGGGCCGGCCTGGCCACGCGTGAGGTGAGCATGCGGCTGCCGTTCGCCCCGCCGCTCGAGCCGATGCTCTCGCGGGCCGCCGAGGCGCTGCCGCGGGGCGAGGGCTGGCAGTTCGAGCCGAAGTGGGACGGGTTCCGGACGCTGGTCTTCCGCGACGGCGACGAGATCCTGCTCCAGAGCCGCGACGCCCGGTCGATGAACCGCTACTTCCCGGAGCTCCTGGCGCCGCTGGCGGCGGCGCTGCCGGAGCGCGGCGTGGTCGACGGCGAGATCGTCATCGTCGGCCCCGGCGGGCTCGACTTCGAGGCGCTGCTGCTGCGCATCCACCCCGCAGCCTCGCGGGTGAAGCTCCTCGCCGAGCAGTCTCCGGCGTCCTTCGTGGCCTGGGACCTGCTGGCCCTGGGCGACCAGGACCTGCGCGCGATGCCGTTGGCGGCGCGGCGCGAGCGGCTCGAGCTGGCGCTGGCCGGCGCGGCGCCGCCGGTGCACCTGTCGCCGGCCACGCGCGATCGCGCCCTCGCCGAGGACTGGTTCCGCCGCTTCGAGGGCGCCGGGCTCGACGGCGTCATGGCCAAGCGCCTGGACGAGCCGTACCGGGCCGGCGAGCGCACGATGATCAAGGTGAAGCACCAGCGCACCGCCGATTGCGTGGTGGCCGGCTTCCGCTGGCACAAGAACGGCGTCGGCACCATGGTCGGCTCGCTGCTGCTGGGGCTCTACGACGACGAGGGCACGCTGCACCACGTCGGCGTGACGGCGGCGTTCACGAACGCGGTGCGCCGGCAGCTGGTCCAGGAGCTGGCGCCGCTGCGCGAGCGCGCGCTCGAGAATCATCCCTGGCGCGACTGGGCCGAGGCGCAGGAGGAGGCGAATGCGAAGGGCCAGCGCCTGCCCGGCGCCAGCAGCCGCTGGAACCGCGGCAAGGACCTGGGCTGGGAGCCGCTGCGGCCCGAGCGCGTGTGCGAGGTGGCCTACGACCACATGCAGGGCACGCGCTTCCGTCACGCCGCGCAGTTCGTCCGCTGGCGCCCCGACAAGCGGCCCGAGGACTGCCGCTACGATCAGCTCGAGGTGACGCCGGCCTACGAGCTCGAGCTCGTCTTCGGCGCGCGCGACCGGCGCGCGCCGCCCCCCGGATCGCGCCAGGGATCGTAGTCGGGATCGGGCGGCTCCGCGGCGGGGCGCTCGGCCTCGGGCACGTGGCGCAGGTTGACCCGGATGCGCGTCCACGTGCTCGAGCGCCCGCGCATGGAATCGACGAGCACGTCGCCGTCGCGGAGCCGGCCGGCCGCGTCCGGGTGGCGCGCCTTCCAGCGCTCGAGGCCCCCGAGCGCCTCGGCCTGGTGCCGCGCCTTCGCCACGGTGACCAGCGGCTGGGTCGGCCGCCGGCCGCCGCCGGTTGTCGGGCCCGCCGCGCGCTGTCGCGAAGGCGCCACGCGCGGGGGCTCGCCGCTCTGCTTGCGATAGTGCGGCGGCCAGGGCGCGTCGCCCAGGCCGGCCGCCTCGTGAGTCGCGGACAGCGCCAGCAGCCCGTGGAGCGATCCCGCCGCGGCGTCCATGCCCGCCGCGGCGTCGCCCTGCTCGGCGAGCCGCGACGGCGCGGTAGCGAGCGTGAACGCCGCCGGATCGCAGTCGGGGACCTCCTCCCAGAGGAGCGGCATGGACACGCGCGCGTCGGGCGTCGGGCGCACGGACCACGCCGAGGCCACGGTGCGGTCCTTGGCGTTCTGGTTGTAGTCGAGGAAGACGCCGCGGCGCTCCTCCTTCCACCACTTGCTGGTCGCCCGCTCCGGCACGCGCCGCTCGACCTCGCGCGCCAGGGCCAGCGCCGCGCGCCGCACCTGGTCGAAGGTGAAGCGCCGCTCGATCCGCACGTTGACGTGCATGCCGCGCGATCCCGACGTCTTGGGCCAGCCGCGCAGGCCGTGCTCCTGCAGCACCTCGCGGACGACCAGCGCGACCTGGCGGACGTCGTCCCAGCCGGCGCCGGGACCGGGATCGAGGTCGACGCGCAGCTCGTCGGGATGCTCGAGGTCGTCGGCGCGCACCGGGTGCGGGTTCAGGTCGATGCAGCCGAGGTTGACGATCCACAGCAGCTGCGCCGCGTCGCGGACCACGATCTCGCGCGCCGTCCGGCCCGACGGGAAGCGCAGCTCCACGGTCTCGATCCAGTCCGGGTGCCGGGCCGGCGCCCGCTTCTGGAAGAACGGCTCCCCCTCGGCGCCGTCCACGTAGCGCTTGAGCACGACGGGCCGGCCCGCGATCCCGCGCAGCGCCGCGTCGGCGACGGCCAGGTAGTACCGGGCGAGGTCGAGCTTGGTGTGGCCGGCCCGGGGGAAGAACACCTTGTCGGGGTTGGTGATCACGACCTGGCGGCCGGCGGCCTCCAGGACGGCCTGGCGCGACGTGCCCATGCCGCCAGTGTTGCCCAATCGGCGTCGGGCGCAAGTCCGCGGCGCGGCGTGGGCGGGCGCTGGCCCCGTCGGAATACTGCGGCGTGACGGCGACGCGGCCGGCGCACCAGCCCGGACCGGCTGGTGACGGCGCCGGCCGCGTCCGGCTCAGGGCATGATCTCGCCGCCGTTGGGATGGAGCGTCTGGCCGCAGAAGTAGCGCGACTCGTCCGAGGCCAGGAAGACGAAGGCGCCCACCAGGTCGTCCGGCGCACCCAGCCGCCCGAGCGGCAGCGACGCCGCGTGCGCCCGCTTGACCTCCTCGGGCAGCGGGTCGAACCCCGTGTCGACGAGGCCCGGCGACACCGAGTTCACGAGGATGCCGTGCGGGGCCAGCTCCTGGGCCAGGGCGCGCATGAACGTGAGCAGGCCGCCCTTGGCCGCCGCGTACGCCGTGTAGCGCGGCCGCCCGATGTAGGCCAGCTGCGAGGTCACGATGACGATGCGCCCGCGGCGCTGGGCCATCATGATCGGCGCCACCGCGCGGCAGCACAGGAACGCGCCCCGCATGTGGACGGCGATCATCCGGTCCCAGTCCTCGACGGTCGTCTCCGTCAGCGCCTGCGGCTTCTGGATGCCGGCGTTGCTGACGAGGATGTCGATGCGACCGAACGCCGCGTGGACGGAGCGGACGAGGGCCTCGACCTCGCGCTCGACGGTCACGTCGCAGCGCACCGCCAGGGCCCGCCGCCCCTTCCGCTCGATGGCCTCCACCAGCGAGCGCGCTTCGGCCTCGCGCGCCACCCAGGCGACGGCGACGTGGGCGCCCTCGTCGGCGTAGGCCAGCGCCACGGCGCGCCCGATGCCCGTGTTGCCGCCGGTGATCAGCGCGACCCGATCGGCGAGGCGTCCGGCGGGCACGGTCAGGCCACGTCCTGGAACAGCCGGCCCCAGCCGCGCACGCGCGTGACGTCGACGCCGGCCAGGCGCAGCGACTTCCAGACCGCCGTGGCCACGGTGTCGTAGACGGGGATGCCGAGCTCGGCCTCGAGCGCCGCGGCCAGCGGCGCGCCGCGCAGGTTGGTGCAGAAGATGGTGATCGCCTGGGGCCGGGCGCGCGCCACCTCGCGCGTCATCCCCCGGATGACGTCGGCGCTCACCTCGGAGAAGGCGAAGTTGTCCTGGATGCCGAGGTGCCGCTCGGCGGCGCACTCGAAGCCCGCCGCGCGATAGTGCCCGACGATCCGCGCCTGCACGTCGTCCCGGTACGGCGTCACCAGGCCGAAGCGCCGCACGCCGGTGCGCTCGAAGATCTCGTTGAGCGCCAGCACCGACGTGCAGGCGGCCACGCCGGTGGCGCGCGTGATGCCCTCGCACAGGCGCGCGTCGGCGCCGAAGCCCAGCCAGCCGGACGAGGTCCCGTTCCAGGCGATCACGCGCACGCGGGCGTCGGCCAGCAGCCCGGCGGCGCGGAGGATGGCCTCGTCGTCGAACTGCTCGAGCAGGGTGTCCTCGAGGCCGATCTCCCTGACGCGGAACCGCCCGAAGTGCACGCTGGCCTCGGGGATCCCGCCCAGCATGGCCGTCGTCACGGGCTCGAGCACGGTGTTGGACGACGGCGTGAGCATCCCGAGGAGGATTCGCATGGTTCGGCTCGCGGCACTCTAAGAACGGGACGGCGCTCTGTCAACCGCCCACCGAGACCCTTCCGCACGCCCCGCACCCGCGCTAGGATCGTCGCGATCACGATGACCCGCCGCGAGCTGGCCGGCGCGCTGCGCCGACAACTCAATCCTCGCCGGGCGCGCTGGCAGAAGCCGGCGACGCTCGTGCGCGCGCTCGGGCTGCGGCGCGGCGAGGCGGTGGCCGAGATCGGCTGCGGGCCGGGCTACTTCACGGCGCGGCTGGCGCGCGCGGTGGGGCCGACCGGGCGCGTCTTCGCCGTCGACCCCGAGCCGGCCGTGCTCGAGGTCATGCGCCGCCGCCTGCGCGGCGTGCGGAACGTCACGCCCGTCCTCGGACGCGAGGACGATCCGCTCCTGCCGCCGGGTTGCTGCCGCACCGCGGTGCTCATCAACGTCTACCATCACGTGCAGGGCGGCGCCGGCTTCCTGCGCCGGCTGGTCGCCGCCCTGCCGCGCGGGGCCCGCGTGATCAACGTGGACTGGAACGAGACGTCGGAGTTCGGGCCGCCTCCCCGGCGGCGCGTGCCGCGCGCCCGCTTCCTGCGCGACGCCCGGCGCGCCGGGCTGCGACTGGTGGCGGAGCGCACCGTCCTGCCCCACCAGTACTTCCTGGTCCTGCGCCGCGCCCGCTGAACGGGCCCTACTCCTTGGCCTGGCCGCCGCCGAACATGCCGCCGATCCTGGAGGCGACGTCGCCGGCGCCCGACCCCTCGCCGCCGCCGACGAGCGAGTCGATCTGCCCCGACAGCCCGGCCGGCGCGCGCTCCTTCAGATAGCCCACGACGGTGTCGACGGCGGCGCGGGCCTTGTCCTCGCTGATCCCGGTCCGCTCGACGACCCTGCTGATCAGCGCGTCCACCATGGCGCCCTCCCGTGTGATGTCGAGCCTGGATTGCGTGCAACAGCGGGCGAGGATGAGCAAGGCATGTGCCGCCGACACACCGGGAAGACCCGACGGGCGCCCCGAGCGCGCGCCGCCTGGCCGGGGTGCGGGGTGGACGTTACCATGGCGGGCGAGCGTGGGCGGGGGGCTCATGGGTCGGCACTTCTCGATGATCCGCGACTTCCAGCCGGCGGACTTCCTCACGCTGGCCAACGGGGCGTGCGGCACCGCGGCCATCTTCCTCGCCATCGAGCACGCGCGGGCGGCGAGCGCGGGCCGGATCTACGGCGCGACGGCGCTGGTGGTCGCCGCGCTGGTCTTCGACGTCCTCGACGGCCGGGTGGCCCGGTGGCGCCACGACGCCTCGCCGCTGGGGCGCGAGCTCGACTCGCTGGCCGACGTGATCAGCTTCGGCGTCGCCCCGGCCTGCCTGGCCTACGCCGTGGGGCTCGACGCCGTGCTCGACGTGCTGGCGCTGCTCGTCTTCGTGGCGTGCGGCATCAGCCGGCTCGCCCGCTACAACGTCACCGCCGACGCCCTCGCCGCTCCGAGCGGCAAGGTGACGCACTTCGAGGGGACCCCCATCCCGACGAGCACGCTGCTCGTGGCGCTGCTCGCGCTGCTGACCTGGCTCGAGCGGATCGGCCCCGCGCTGCCGTTCGGGGTGCTGCGGCTGGGTCCCCTGGGGCTGCACCCGCTCGTGCTGCTGTTCGTGCTCTCCGGCTCGCTCATGATCAGCAAGACGCTCCGGATCCCGAAGCCGTGAGCTGACGCCGCCCGCTCACCCCACGCGGGCGCCCATGGCGGGCGCGCGGGGGATGTCCGCCCCGTGTCTCAGTGGGGCCCCGGCGCCCCACCGGCGCCCCCGGGCGCGGACGTCGTTCCTCTGCTCGTTCCGCTGGAAGAACGCGAGCTTGCGCCGCGCCGCGGCCCGCCGCCGGTGTGGCCGCGGCCTTGCACTGACCCCGGTCGACGACAGGCCGATGGACCATTCGCAACCACAGGGGACAGGCGCATGGAGTGGACGCTGCTCATCACCATCGTGTTCCTCGGAGCCATCACCGCGCTGCTGCTCCGGCGCCGGCGCCGGCAACGGCTGGCGATCACCCAGCACGCGATGCGGTGCCCGCTGAACGACTGCCGGGCGACGGTCATCGCGACGAGCGACCTCGCGGCCCCGCCCTCGCGCCGGCACGTGGACGTGATGGCCTGCTCGCTGGTGCCGCCCACGCCGTTCGTGCCGCCGCCCCGGATGGCGTACTTCGCCGATGCGGCGCTTCCCGAGCAATACCTGGACGACGTGGGGCGGCCGCCGCAGCACCTCGTGGAGTTCGCGTGCACGAAGCCGTGCCTGTTCGTGCTGAACGCGGCGGAGAGCGCCCCGGGCGTCGAGCCGATCCGCCCCGTCTCGGGCACCAGCGATGCGCTCGAGCTCGCCCGGCAGACGCAGGGCCCCGCCATCGCGCGCCTGATGTGGTACCACGGCGCCTGACGGAACGGCGTCGGGCGCCCGCGGACTAACGCGGGGCGAAGACCAGGAAGTACTGCAGGGGCAGGAAGCCGTGCTCGGTGACGAGGCCGTAGCCCGCCTGCCCCATCTCCTCCTTCACGACGGCGGCCGGGATGCGCGCCTGCCGCGGCGGCCCGGCGGGCGCGTCGGGAAAGAAGTCGATGATCGCCACGCGCCCGCCCGGTCGCAGCGACCGCTGCAGCCCGCGGAAGTACGACGCGCGCTCCCCGATGTGATGGTACGTGTTCACCAGCAGCACGAGGTCCACCGCGCGCGGTACCTGCGGGTCCTGCGGGGCCGCCTGGACCGCGGTGAGATTGGCGCGACCCTCGCGGCGCGCGCGCTCGGCGAGATAGCGCACCATGTCGGGCTCCAGGTCGGCGCCGTACACGTGGCCGCGAGGCACGGCGCGCGCCAGCCGCACCGCGAAGTAGCCCGTCCCCGCGCCGACGTCGGCCACGAGCGCGTCGGGCGCCAGGGCCAGCGCCTGGATCACCTGGTCGGGCTTCTGCCACGCGTCGCGCTCGGGGTCGTCGAAGACCCGCGCCCAGCGCTCGGCGTCCCGGAACGCGTGCTGGTGGTCCCCCTGCCCCGGCCCGGCGCACGCCGCGGCGGTCAGGGCGATCAGGGCGAGCAGCCACCCGGGCCACCGGGGGCTCCCCGCGCGAGCACGCGTCACGGCATGACTCCCTTGACGTTGACCAGGTCCCTCGCCGTCCAGCCGTCGACGTCGTACTCGGCCATGCAGGTCTCCGCGAACTGCTTCCACCGGTCGTACTGTCCGGAGGCGATCGCCCCGAAGAGCGCGTAGCGGCGAATCTCCTCGTGGCTGCCCGAGTAGTTGATCTCGTAGAGCTCGTGCCGGCCGCCGAACTCCGTGCCCACGGCGTCCCAGAGCAGCTTCATGAGCTTGACGCGCTCGATGGCCTCGACGCCGCCCGAGCCCCGCAGGTACAGGTCGAGGTACTTGCGGAGGTCGGCGTGCTTGAAGTCCCGGGCGTGCGAGTTGAGATAGATCAGCCCGCTGGCCACCGTCTTCTCGATCAGGGTCTTGACCTGGACGTAGGCCTCCGGCGCCAGGACCTGGTACGCCGAGGCCGGCTCCATGCCCGGCAGGATGCAGCCGCCCGTCCAGGGGTCCGCCGTCTTCGCCATCGCGTCCGAGAGGCCCCACATGGTGTTCCGCCAGGCGACGACCTCGCCGATGTTCGCCTCCACCCCCCGGAACGACCGCGCGCCGGTGATCTCGGTCGCCTTGATGAGCAGGCCCGTGATGAAGTCGAGCTTGACGGCCAGCCGGGTGCAGCCGTGGAGGAGGGCGCGCGGCAGGAACCCGGTGCGCGGGAAGAAGTTGTTGGCCTTCTCGACGTCGGCGTAGACGAACACGTCCTCCCACGGCACGAAGACGTCGTCCATGACGAAGATGGCGTCGTTCTCGTCGAGCCGGCTCGAGAGGGGGTAGTCGAAGGGACTGCCGAGCATGGCGGCGCGCAGCTCGTTGGACACGCGGCAGATGAGCTTCACGCCCCTGGCGTTGGTCGGCACCATGAAGACGACGGCGAAGTGGCGGTCCTGCACGGGGATGAGCCCGTGGTGGGCCACGAACGTGAAGTGCGTGAGGGCCGATCCCGTGGCCACCACCTTCGCGCCGGAGACGTGGATGCCGGCGTCGGTCTCCCGGGTCACGCGCGCATAGATGTCGGTGGGGCCGCCGGGCGCGCCGGGCGCCATGTTGCGGTCCACGGGCGGATGGATGATCGCGTGGTTGATGAACGGCACGCGCTCCTGGGCGAAGCGGTACCAGCGCCGCGCATTGTCCTGATACGGCGCGTAGAACTCGGCGTTCGCGCCCAGGGTGGCGAGGAAGGCCGCCTTGTAGTCGGGGGACCGGCCGAGCCAGCCGTACGTCAGCCGGGCCCACGCGGCGATCGCGTCGCGGGCGGCCACCTGCTCGTCGATGGTCGTCGGCGCCCGGAAGTACCGGTGCGTGAAGCCGCCCCAGTCGGTGGGCATCGTGAGCACGTGGCGGCCGGCGGCGTGGTCGGCGTGCAGCGCATCGTACAGGCGCGCCACCATCCGCGCGCAGTTCTGGAAGGCCGGGTGCGCGGTGATGTTCTTCACGCGCTCGCCGTAGATCCAGACCTCCCGGCCGTCGTCGAGACTCTCCAGGAACTCGCTACCGGTGTACGGCCGTGTCATGCCCCGCTGTCCTTCCTCCATCGAGGGTTGCGCGCGCGAACCCGGGCCAGGGTACCATCGCCGACGCCACCCCGGCCACCACGCCTGGGCCGGCCTCAGCCCTTGACGGCGCCGGCGCCCCAGCCCCGGATGAGATAGCGCTGCACGGCGACGAAGAACACCAGCGCGGGGATGGTGATCATCGTCCCGGCGGCCATGATGAGGCCCCAGTCGATCAGCGCGGCGTGGAAGAGGTCCTGCACGCCGACGGGCAGCGTCTTCAGCCGGTCCGAGGAGATGAGGATCCGCGTGAAGACGTAGTCGTTCCAGGCCAGGATGAACGTGAAGATCGAGGTGGCGATGATCCCCGGCAGCGCCAGCGGCAGCACCACGTGCAGGACGGCGCGGACCCGTCCGGCCCCGTCCACGAGGGCGGCCTCCTCCAGCTCGATGGGGATGGTCTGGAAGAACGCGCGCATCAGCCACAGCGTGAAGGGCAGGCAGAACGACGTGAAGGCCAGGACGAGCGCCAGGTGGGTGTTCTCCAGGCCCACGCGCTTGACCAGGATGAAGAACGGGATGACGACCATGATGGGGGCGAACATGTACGTGCACAGGACGAGCACCGCGATCTTCTCGCGGCCGGGATAGCGATAGCGGGTCAGGCTGTAGGCGCCCGCCGCCCCCACCGCCGTCGTGAGCAGGACGGCCAGCCCCGACACCAGCACGCTGTTCCAGAAGTAGACGAGGAAGGTCGTGCCCGTGAACAGGCGGTGGAAGTTGTCCAGCGTCGGCGCCGCGGGCACGAACGACGGCGGCTGGGCGAAGACCTCGCCGGGCGGCTTCAGGGACGTCGAGGCCATCCACGCGAACGGGAACGCGGCCTGCAGGACGAGGAGGCCCGCCCCCAGATAGATCGCCGCGCCCGCCGCGCGGCGTCGCAGTCGCCAGCGGTTCATCCGACGTCCGCCTCGTCCCTGAACAGGCGGAAGTAGACGATGGTGCTCGCCAGCAGCATGGCGAACATGATCACGGCCAGCGCGGCGCCCAGCCCGGCCTGGTAGTAGGTGAACGTGCGCATGTAGGCGTACACGGGCAGCGTGCGGATGAAGCGCCCGGCGCCCGCCCCTTCCCCCATGAGCCAGACGGTGTCGAACTTGGTGAACATCCAGATGCTGCGCAGCAGGACGACCACGAGCAGGATGCCGCGGATCTGCGGGAGCGTGACGTGGAGGAAGCGCCGCAGCGCCGTGGCGCCGTCCACCTTGGCGGCCTCGTACAGCTCCTCGGGGATGGTCTGCAGGCGAGCCAGGATCGCCAGGAGCACGAACGGGAAGAACTGCCAGACGGATACCAGGATGAGCGACAGCATGATGTGGTCGGCGCCCATCCACACGATCGGCTCCCGCACGATCCCGAGGGCGAGCAGGACGTGGTTGACGACGCCGTACGTGTCGTTGAGCAGCCACTTCCAGAGGATGACCGCCACGATGGTGGGGATCATGTACGGGAAGAGCACGATGCCGCGCACCAGGGCGCGGCCGCGGAACGCCTCGTTCAGGACGAGCGCCGCCGCCACCCCGAGGACGACCTGCAGCCCGATGGTCCAGACGGAATAGACGCTGCCCAGCCAGAGGCTGCTCCAGAACTCCTCGTCCACCCACAGGTACCGGTAGTTGTCCAGACCGACGAACCGCTCCTGCGGGAAGAACGAGTGCTTGTCCAGCAGGCTGAGCCAGACCGAGTACGCGACCGGATAGAGGACGAGCGAGAGGATCAGCAGCCCGGCGGGGGCGATGGCGAGCAGGCCGATCGCCTCGTCGCGGGCGCGCCGGCGCGCGCCCACGGGGCGGCCTGCGAGCGTCTCGTCGGCGCGGACGCCCGCCGCGCCGGGACGCCAACCGCGCCCTACCAGCGCTTGTATCCGAGCTTGGCGATGAGCTCCTCGGCCCGGCCCTGAGCCCGGGCCGCCGCCTGGGCCGACGGCATGCCCTTGACCGCGTCCGTCACCATGTCGGCGATGATGCCGGAGCCGAGGATCTCCAGGCCGAACGGCAGCCGCAGGTCGTCCCACTCGACGATGAGGGTCGGCTTCGCCCGGCCGGTCTCGAAGTAGGAGTACTGCATGTCCTGCCACTCCTTCCACTTGCGGACCATCTCGTTGGCCTGGTAGGCGGGATTGCGCCGCACCGACTTGAGCGTGGGCAGCAGGTGGATCGGCACCGTGTGCAGGTACTTGATGTAGTTCTCCTCCTTGAAGAAGAACTTCAGGAACGCGGCCGCCTCCTCCGGGTGCTTGGAGTTCTTGAAGATCATCCAGGGCTCGGCGTCGATCTGCGCGGCCGTCTCCTTGCCGGACGGCCCGCGCGGCTTCACCATCACGCCGAAGTGCTCGGGGTTGGCCATCGCCGGCGGCGCGTACTTCTCGATGTAGCCGGCGCCGCGCCCGTAGCCCTGATACAGGACGGCGGCCTTGCCGGTGGCGAGGTTGGCGAAGGTGTCGAGGTAGCCGTGGCCGAGCCAGCCCGGCGGCAGGACGGTCGCCGTGAGCCGCTTGTAGAAGTCGAGCACCTCGACGACCGGCCTCTCGGTGAAGGTCGGCCGGCCGGTCCTGGGGTCGAACAACCGGCCCCCGTTGGCCTTGGTGAGCTCCCCGACGGCGATGTTGATGAACAGCGGCACGCCCGACATCGACAGCCCGTGGCGGGTCACGCGCCCCGAGGCGTCGCGCTCCGTCAGCGCCTCGGCCATCTTGATGAAGTCGTCCCAGGTCTCCGGCGGCTTCAGGCCCTTCTGCGTGAAGACGTCCTTCCGGTAGATGAGCAGCGAGGTGGCGGCCGAGTGCGGAATGCCGTAGTACTTGCCGTCGTGCAGGCATTGCCGGCGCACGGCTTCCCAGATGTTCTCGCGCCCGATCGCCTCGGCGATGTCTTCCTGGTCGCGCAGGAGCTTCTTGGCGTGGAAGGACGCGCAGGTGACGGCCTGCCCGTGGCTCGCCTCGGGCGGCGCGCCGGCCGCTAGGGCCGCGGTCAGCTTGGCCTCGAGGTCACCCCAGGCCATGGCTTCCTGCTGGATCGTGACGTCGGGGTGGAGCTTCTCGAAGTCCGTGATGATCTGCTGGAAGGCCTGCTTCGACGCCGGCTCCGTCTCCGTGTGCCAGATCCGGACGACCTTCTTCTCGGCGCCCCAGGCGCTCGAGACCGCGACCACCACGAGCGTCAGTCCCGCGAGCAGTGCCCGTCGCCTCATCGCTCCTCCTCTCCCCGTTCTCACGGGGACGCCCGGCCTCGGGGCCGGCGAAGAGAACCCGCGGCGGCTGCAGTTCCGAGGGCCCCGATTATAGCCGGGCGGACACCACGGGCGGGCCAGCGCCGTACCGCTCATCCGGGGCCGCGGCGCCGTGAGGCGGCGCGTGCGTACTGGATCAGCGGCGCCGTCGTGCAGCGCCGGCGGCGCCGATCGCTGCCCCAAGGCGAGCCGCATCGACGTCGATCCCATCTCCTGCCGTTCGACTCACTCACGACGGGCGCGCCCCCGGGTGGGCGGCCAGCCGCCGCCGACCCGCGCTCGACAGCCATGAGAGAGGAGACGGAGATGACGACCGAGCCTCGCAGCGCCGACCCCGAAGTCCACATCCGCGCGGTGATCGAGGAGCGGGCGAAGGCCATCCGCGCCAAGAACGCGGCGGACGTCGTGCGCCATCACGCGCCGGACTTCGTCCAGTTCTCGCTCGCCCCGCCCCTGATCTCGACCGCCGCCGATGCCGAGGGCTGGAACGCCTGGTTCGCGACCTGGCGAGGTGGCCTCGGCTACGAGATCCACCGCCTGCACGTCACCGCTGCCGGCGAGGTGGCGTTCACGCGCAGCCTGAACCGGCTGAGCGGCACGACGGTCGACGGCGAGACGGAGGACATCTGGTTCCGCCAGACCCTGGGCTTCCACAAGGTCGCCGGCGAGTGGAAGATCGTGCACGAGCACGAATCCGTCCCGTTCTACATGGACGGCAGCCTCAAGGCCGCCGTGGACCTGCAGCCGTAGGCGGCGCCAGGCGCCCCTTCTCCCGGATCGAAGATGCCGTCGGTAAAGGCCCTCCGGCCCATGGCGCGGGCACCGGCCTGCCGCGGCCGGCGGGACCTGCACGCGGGGCCGCGTCGGGACGGATTGTAGCGTCGGGCCGGCGCGGTTGTCGGCTACGATCGTCGGTAGCATGGACTCCGGGGCTCCCGCCGCGCCCAGGTATCCGGTCAGCATCTTCCTCCCGGCGGCCGGCCTCGGTGAACGGCTGCGGCCTGTCACCAACCACCTGCCGAAGCCGCTCCTGCCGATCCTGGGCCAGCCGATCATCGCGCGGATCCTGAACCGGCTGACCGCGGTCTGCGACGGCGCCATCGGCGTCAACCTGCACTGGAAGGCCGACCTGCTCCGCGCCTGGGCCCGCTCGTCGCCCTGGCGGGAGCGGATCGTCTGCTTCCCCGAGGACCCGATCCTCGGCACCGGTGGCGCGCTGAAGAACGCGGCGTCGCTCCTCTCGACCGGGCCGTTCGTCGTCCACAACGCGGACATCCTCCTGGACATCGACTTCGGGCGGCTGATCGCGCACCACCTGGCCTCGGGCAACATGGCGACGCTCGTGTGCCACCGCCTGCCGCACCTGAGCAACGTCGTGATCGACGCCGAGGGCCAGGTGGTCGACGTCGAGAACCCCGGCACGTCGCGGCCCGACCCGGGCAGGATCGCGGACAAGGTCGCCTACACGGGGGTCGCCGTGTACTCGCCGGAGATCCTGGATTTCCTGCCCGCCGGCGTCTCCCACGCCACCGCCGCCTGGCTCGCCGCCTCCCGCGCCGGCCGCACGGTGCGGGTCGTGGACGTCACGGGGTGTTACTGGAACGACGTCGGCGATCCCGCGAGCTACGCGCGCGGCGTGCTGGACGCGCTGCGGAACGACGGCGAGACGGTCTACCGCGCGCCGGCCGCGCGCTGCGGGCGCGCCGAGATCGACGGCTACCTCGTGCTGGAGGCCGGCAGCCGCGTCCGGGACGGGGCCCGGCTGAGGAACTGCATCCTCATGCCCGGGGCCGATGTCGGCGGCAGCCACGAGCACAGCATCGTCGGGCCCGACTACGTGATCGCGCTGGCCGAGCGCGACATGCAGCCGGCGTCGCACGCCGCCGAGAGCCGGCGGGTGTCGCTCGGCGATCCCCTCCTGGCGCGGCACCCGGGCGTGTCGGCTGCCGCCCGTTCGGATGCGCCCGAGGCCGACGCCATCCTGATCGGCCTCGGCGGCTCGGACCGCCGGTACTTCCGCGTCCGCCACGGCGGCCGGAGCGCGGTGCTGATGGAGTGCCGGCCGGACGATCCGGACTTCGAGCGCCACCTGGCGTACACCACGTTCTTCGCCGCGCGCGGCGTGCCGGTGCCGCGCCTGCTCGCCGCCGATCCCGCGAGCAAGCGCGCCCTGTTCGAGGACCTGGGCGACACCTCGCTGTACGCGTACGTCAAGCTGGCCGGCGACGGCGTCGAGGGCCTGTATCGCGACGTGCTCGGCATCCTGGTCGCGCTGCACGCCGGCGCGACGCAGCAGGTCGGCGCCTGTCCGCTCCTGCAGGCGCGCGTCTTCGACTACCACTATCTCCGCTGGGAGACGACGTACTTCCTCGACCGCTTCGTCAAGGGCCTGTGCGGCGTCGAGGTCGCGCGACGGGCCGCCGTCGACGAGGACCTCCACCGGCTCGCGCAACGGGTGGACTCGTACGACAAGGGCGTGATCCACCGGGACTTCCAGTGCCAGAACATCATGCTCCACGCCGGCGCGCCGCGGGTCATCGACTACCAGGGCGCGCGCATGGCGCCGCCCGCCTACGACGTCGCCTCGCTGCTGTGGGACCCGTACCACCGCCTTGCCGAGCCCGTGCGCGACCGGCTCCTCGCCGGCTACGTCGAGGCGATGAAGGCGGGGCTGCCCGGATTCGACGAGAAGACCTTCTTGCAGTCCCTGGTCCCGTGCCGCCTGCAGCGACACATGCAGGCGCTCGGCGCCTACGGCTTCCTGGCCGCCGTGAAGGGCAAGACGTACTTCCTCAAGCACGTGCCCGCAGCGCTCCGGCTCCTGGAGGCCGACCTCGGCGAGGCGCGGCAGGAGTATCCGGCCCTGGCGGGCCTGATCAGCGCGCTGTGATGGGCGCCGCGCCGGCGCGTCGCCGCGTCCCGTGACGTACGCCGCCGGGGGCCTGGTCTGGCGGGATGGCGGCGAGGGACCCGAGATGGCCGTCATCTACCGCACTCGCCACGAGGACTGGACGTTGCCGAAGGGCAAGCTCGACCGCGGAGAGACCTTCGGCGCCGCCGCGCGCCGGGAGGTCCGCGAGGAGATCCTCGGCGACGCCCGGCGCCGCCAGCTGGCCGGCGTCATCCACTACCGGCCGGACCGCGAGGAGCTCAAGACCGTCGTCTTCTGGTCGATGCGGCTCACCGAGGAAGACGAGTTCGTGCCCTCGGACGAGGTGGGGCAACTGTGCTGGATGCCGCCCCCGGCCGTGCTGGCGCAGCTCACACATCCGGAGGAGCAGCGCATGGTGCAACGCTGGATCGATGCCATACGCGTGCGGTGGGGCCGGCGGCGTTCGCCCCCGGCACGGCGGCTGTCCGCCGAGCTCGAGATCTTCAGGGCCGGGCTCTCGACCCGCGTGGCGCGCCTGAAGGCCGATGACCGGCCCGACCTCTCGTGGGTCGACGAGGCGATCGGGCTCGTCGAGCGCGCCGAGGCGGCGCTGGCCGAGGGCGACCTCGACACCGGCTGGCGGTGCTTCCATGCGGCTTCGCGGCTCGAGCTGACCGGCATGACCGTCGCCGAGCTGGCCGCGCTGGTGCGCACCCTCGAGCCCGAGGCCGCCAGCGACAAGATCCGGGCGTGGCGCAAGCGGGCCATCCAGGACCACCTGGCCCGCGCCCGCGAGGCGCTCGGGAGCGGGAACCCGGCGGCCTCGATCGACGAGATCCGGGAGAGCCTGCGCCAGGCGCTGCTGGTGCGCCACGGCGCCTCGGACAACGAGTACTACCGGATCGGTCTCCTCCGGAGCCAGCTCGGCATCATGTACGTCGTCGCCGCGGCCCTCGTCGCGCTGGTCCTCGTCGCCGATCTCTGGACCCGGGGGCCACAGGACGCCGAGCGGTGGACGCTCGTGCAGCTCGTCGTGTCGGGGATGCTGGGCGCGGCCTTCAGCGCGGTCGTCTCCCTGGCCCGCACCGAGACGGTGCGGCGGATCCCGGAGCAGATCGCCAACAACTGGATCACGGGGCTCCGGCCCGTGCTCGGCGGCATCGCCGCACTCGCGATCCACGTGTTCCTGCAGGGCGGCATCGTCAACCTCGGCGAGCTCACGCGCCCGCGCCTGCTCGCCATCGCCTTCGTCGCCGGCTTCGTCGACCAGTTCGTGCCCCGGGCCGCCGAGGCGTTCTCCGGCGCCTCAGCGGGCAACCGGAAGGAGCCGTAGGGGTCGCAGGGCGGCGGCGCAGTCAATTCGAAGGGGGCCGGGTGCCGCCGGGGCCGTCCGCGAGAGCTCCGGGCCGACGGGCTCCCACCCATCGCGCTCTGAACCACGGCTCGTCCAGCCGGGCGACATCGACGCGCCCGCCCTGCGTGCTCGCATGGATCAGCCGCGCGTCGCCGATGTAGACACCGTTGTGGCGAAGCCGATCGAAGAAGACGATGTCCCCGGGGCGGAGGCGGTCACGGGCCACCGGAACGCCCACCTGGTACTGCTCCCTCACCGTGCGGGGCAGCGGGATCCCGAGCCTGGCATAGACGTACCTGACGAAGCCGGAGCAGTCGAAGCCCGAGGGATTCACGCCTCCCCACAGGTAGGGCGTGCCGACGTACCGCATCGCCACCCTGACCACCGCGGGGGCGGCCGGCGCCGAGGAGCGACGAACGGCGATGGGGCGGTCACTGCTCGGAGGAACGGCGATCCGCGGGGCCGGGTCGGACACGCGCGATGTGCCCGAGGCACAACCCGCGACGATGACGAGCACGCCGGCGGCGATGGCTCCCCGGGCGACCCACTCCGGGCGGTCCCTGCTGCCGAGGACGAGGCCGGCGCGCAGCACGATCCGGCCTCTCAGCAAGGGGAATGCCGACGACTTCACGGCGGCCCGGGTGCCCGGGCCACCTATGGGGTACTCCGCGGAACGCCGGGGCGGGGTTACTCGACGATCTGGTCGGCCCGCGCCAGGACGGACTGGGGGATCGTGAGTCCGATCGCCCTCGCCGTCCTGAGGTTGATGACCAGCTCGAACTTCTCGGCTTGCTGCACCGGCAGCTCGGCGGGGTTGGCGCCCTTCAGGATGCGGTCGACGTAGGCCGCGGCCCGGCGATAGAGATCGGCCCGGTCCGGACTGTAGCTCAGCAGGCCGCCGGTCTCCACGTGCTCGCGCGGTCCGAACATCGTGGGCAGCCTGTGCCTCAGGCCGAGCTCGGCCAGCCGCCGCGCGCCGCTGATGAAGAGCGGCGTGGACAGCACGAGCACGGCGCCGGCGCGCTCGTGCACCATGGCGGCGAACGCCGCCTCGTACTCCGCCGCGCCGCGAACCGCCACCGGCTGCACCCGCAGGCCGAGGGCGCGGCCCCGTTCCTCGACGGCCTTGAGGCTGGGCCGATGCGACGGGGTGGCCGGGTCCCACACGACGGCCAGCCGCGTCAGCTCGGGGATCGTCGCCTTCAGCAGCTCGACGCTCTTGGCCATCGTCTCGCTCATCATGATGGTCAGGCCCGTCGCGTTGCCGCCGGGGCGCGCCAGGCTGGCCACGTGGCCGCTGCCGAGCGGGTCCGCGTGGCTGATGAAGACGATGGGCACCGTCGCGGTGGCGCGCTTCGCGGCCCCGGTGTAGATCGACGTGGGCGCGACGATGAGGTCGACCTTGAGCCGCAGGAGCTCGTCCACGAAGCCCGGGAGACGCTCGAAGCGCCCCTCGGCCCAGCGGTACTCGATGGCGAGGTTCTGTCCCTCGATCCAGCCGAGCTCCCGCAGGCCCTGCCGGAAGGCGTCCAGCGCATGCGGCCACACGGCCGGGGTGTCCCAGAGGAACCCGATGCGGGCGACCTTGCCGGACGGCTGGGCGCCGGCCGCCGGCGTCGCGCCCAGGGCGGCGCCGACGAGCGTGGCCAGGAACCGCCGGCGCCTCATCGCCGACGGGGGTGTGCCTGCCGGCGCGCCGTCCCCGGGCGCGCTCCCCTCACCGGATGACCTCCGTGGCCCGCAGCAGCACGGAATCTGCGATCGTCAGCCCGAGGGCCCGCGCCGTCTTGAGATTGACGACCAGATCGAACTTCGCGGGGCGCTCGATGGGCAACTCGCTCGGGGTCGCCCCTTTCAGGATCCGGTCGACGAAGTAGGCGGCGCGGCGGTGCATGTCCTCGTAGCTCGGCCCGTAGGACATCAACCCGCCGGCCTGCACGAGCTCCCGGTAGGCGTGCACGCCGGGCAGGCGCTGCTGGGTGGCGAAGTCCATGAGGCGCACGCGATGGTGGAGCAGCAGCCGGTCCGCCAGCACCAGCAGCGCGTTCGGCCGCTCCCGGCCGATCGTGGCCAGGGCCTCCTCGATCTCCTCCTTCGTGCGCACGGGCAGGGAGAGGACCCTCATCTTCAGCACCGCCGCCGAGGCCTGGACCTGCTTCTCCTGGATGACCTGGATCGGGTTGGCGGCATTCCACAGCACGGCGATGTGTGAGGCGCCGGGCACGACCTCTCTCAGCAGCTCCAGCCGCTTGCCCTCCATTTCCGCCGCGATCGACGTCACGCCGGTGATGTTGCCGCCCGGCTGGCTCAAGGAGGGCACGATGCCGGTGCCGACGGGATCGCCCACGGCGATCATCACCAGCGGGACCGCCGTCGTGGCCTTCTTCACGGCGAGCGTGGCCGGGGTGCCGGCCGTGACCAGCACGTCGACCTGCGCGGCGAGCAGCTCGCCGATCAGCGCGGGGAAGCGCTCGTAGCGGCCCTCCGCCCACCGGTACTCGATCGCGACGTTCCGGCCCTCGACGTACCCGAGGGCTTGCAGGCCCTCGCGAAAGGCGCCGACGAGGTTGGCCTCCAGCGTGGCGGTGGAGTTGCCCAGGAACCCGATCCGTGGGGGTCGTCCGGACGGCGGCGCGGCCGCGACGCGGGAGGGCACCAGCGCCGCCGCCGCCACCCCGCCCAGGAAGCGCCGGCGCGTCACTCGATCACCCGGTCGGCCCGCAGCAGCAGCGTCTGCGGGATGGCGAGGCCGATGGTCCGGGCGGCCTTCAGGTTGATGACCATGTCGAACTTCGTGGGACGCTCCACGGGCAGGTCGCCGGGGTTGGCGCCCTTCAGGATCTTGTCCACCGACCACGCGGCGCGCCGGAACATCTCGGGGATGCTCGCGCCGTAGAACATGAGACCGCCGGCGTCCACGAAGTCCTGGATCGGGTACATGGCCAGGAGCCGCTGCCTGGCCGCGAAGTCGACGATGCGGGCGCGCGCGGCGCGAATCTGCAGGTCGGCCGTCGTCATGAGGGCGTCGGGCCGCCTCAGGGCGATGGCGCGGAACACCCGGTCGAGCTCCGCGCCGGCCCGGAACTCGTGCGGCTCCAGCTTGATGCCGAGCGATGTGGCCCACCGCTGCGTCTCCTCCAGGGCCAGGACGCTCGCCGGGTTGTCCGGATTGTAGATGAGCGCCACGCGGGAGAGCTTCGGCGCCGCCTCCCGCAACAGCTCCAGGCGCTTGCCGTACTCGGGATCGATGTAGGCGACGCCGGTGATGTTGCCGCCCGGACGCGAATAGGTCTCGATGAGACCGGACTGGTCGGGGAAGGCCACGCGCGTGAAGACGATCGGGATCGCCGACGTGGCCTGCCGTGCCGCGCGGGAGGCCGGACTGCCGACCGTGCACAGCACGTGGACGGGGACGCGGACCAGCTCCAGCGCCAGCCCGGGCAGCCGGTCGACGGCGCCGTCGGCCCACCGGCCCTCGATGGCGAGGCCGTGGCGCCCGGTGTAGCCGAGCGCCCGCAGCTCCGCCCGCAGCGCATCGAGATTCGGGCCGTCGCTGGCCGCCGACGTCTCCGACAGCCAGCCCAGGCGGCGCAGACCGGCGCCCGTCTGCGCCCTCGCCGCCCGCGCCGCGGACACGAGCCCGCCGCCCACGGTGGCGACGAACGCGCGGCGTGACACGAGCGACGCGAGACGTCGCGGCACCGGCGGATTCTGCGCCCGGCGGCGATCGAACGCAAGCCGGCGGCCGGGGCGAGGGAGGCGACACGCCCGGCGGGACAGGCCCCGACGGGAGGGCCGCCGCCGGGCGCCGGCGCCTACCGGAACGCGAATCCCACGTAGCCGGCGGCGGCGACCTGGTCGCAGCGCTCGCGGTACTTCGGGGCGCCGCCCGCGTAGACCACGACCGTGCGCGTCTGCTTGCCCGGGACGTTGCCGTTGATGCCCATCATCCACGAGTCGACCTGGGTGAAGAGCATGCGCCGGGCCGCCTCGTGCACGTGCTGGGTCCACTCGCGCTCGGCCTCCGGCGTCGCCTCCACGCGGGTGTGGCCGCGCTCGGTCATGTGGGCGAGGAGCGCCGTCACCCAGTCGACGTTCTGCTCGATGCAGCGCGGGATGTTGCAGAACGTCGCGGCGTTGTGCGGGCCGACGAGCGTGAACAGGTTCGGGAAGCCCTCGATCTGCAGCCCCAGGTACGTGCGGGGGCCGGCCGCCCACTTGTCCCGCAGCCGCCGGCCGCCGCGCCCGCGGAGCTCGATCCGGTCGAACGCCCCGGTGATGGCGTCGAAGCCGGTCGCGTAGACGATCATGTCGACCTCGTGCTCCTCCTCGGTGGTCTTCACGCCGGCCGGTGTGATGCGCTCGATCGGCGTGTCCCGGAGGTCGACCAGGCGCACGTTCGGCTGGTTGAAGACCTCGTAGTAGCCGCTCTCGAGCGGCACCCGGCGGGTGCCGAACCCGTGGTCGGTGGGAATGAGCTTCTCGGCCAGGGCCGGGTCCTTCACCCGCTCCCGGATCTTCCGGCGCATGAACGCGGTGACGGTGGCGTTGGCCGCGCGGTCGATCAGCACGTCGCGGAAGTTGCCCATCCAGATGCCGAAGCCCGGCTCCCGGTAGAGCTTCTCGAAGAACGCCTCGCGCTCCTCGGCGCTCACCTCCAGGGCGTTGCGCGGGTCGGCCTGGTGGATGAAGCAGCCGAACGTCTCGCGGCAGCGCGCGAAGATCTCCGGGTACGTGGCCTTGATGCGCGCCTGGGTGGCCGCGTCGATGGGGCCGTTGTGGAGCGGCGCGCACCAGTTCGGCGTGCGCTGGAACACCGTGAGGCGGCCGACCGTCTTCGCGATCTCGGTGATGGCCTGCACCCCGGTGGCGCCGGTGCCGATCACGGCCACGCGCTTGCCGGCGAAGACCACGGGCTCGTGGGGCCACAGGCCGGTGTGGTAGGCCTCGCCGCGGAAGCTCGCGACGCCCGGGATGGCCGGCATGGTCGGCGCCGACAGCGGCCCGATGGCGGTGATCAGGAAGCGCCCGCGCGCCCGGCGGCCGTCCTCGCCCTCGACCTCCCACTCGTTGGCGGCCTCGTCGTAGAGGGCGGCCCTGATCCGGCACCCGAACTCGATGTCGCGGCGCAGGTCGAGCCGGTCGGCCACGAGCTCGCAGTAGCGCAGCGTCTCCGGCTGGGCGGCGAAGTGCTCGCTCCACTCCCACTCGCGCAGGATGGCGTCGGAGAAGGAGAAGCCGTACGTCCACGATTCGGAGTCGAACCGCGCGCCGGGGTAGCGGTTCCAGTACCAGGTGCCCCCGACGCCGTCGCCGGCCTCGAACACCCGCGCGCGCAGGCCGAGCCCGCGCAGCCGGTGGAGCTGGTACATGCCGGACAGCCCGGCCCCGATCACGACGGCGTCGTAGCGCGCTGCCATCGATCCGCCCCCGATCACGACTCGCGTTGTCTCCTGGCCGTCCCCGGCGCGCCGCGTCCCTGCCCGCGCCGGTCGAGCCCGGCCCGCCTTCCGCGTCGGAGCCGCGACCGCCACGACGCGAGGGCGGCTCCAGCTCGATCTCGGTGCCGGCCACGGCCTGCCAGACGCGGCCGCCCCTTCCCGGCGCCCTCGGCGAACTCGCGGAACTTCGCCGCGTCGATCCCGGGGACGGCGGCCGGTGGTCCGGAGCAGGATGCTCGTGATGATACACACCCGCCGGCCGTCGATGCCGGGCCGGCGCCGACGCGCGCGCGGGCGCGCTCCGTTGACCCGCTCCCGGCCGCGCGCTATGGTCGGACGAGCGGCTCGCCAGGGAGGGCAGCATGCAGTGCTCCCGGTGCCAGCGCGAGAGTCCATCCGACGCCGAGTTCTGCCCGGCGTGCGGCGCGAGGCTGGTTCGCTTCTGCACCGAGTGCGGGAACGCCTGCTCCTCCCTCCACCGGTTCTGCACGAAGTGCGGTCACCCGCTGGCCGGCGCCGGCCGCCCCCCCGAAACGCTCTCGGCCGCCCCCGACCGCTACACGCCCAGGCATCTCGCCGAGAAGATCCTCACGTCCCGGGCCGCGCTGGAGGGCGAGCGCAAGCAGGTCACCGTCCTCTTCGCCGACGTGCAGGGGTCGCTGGACCTGCTGGCCGAGCGCGACCCCGAAGAGGTGCGCGCGCTGCTCGACCCCGTGCTCGAGCGCATGATGGACGCCGTCCACCGCTACGAGGGCACGGTGAACCAGGTGATGGGCGACGGCATCATGGCGCTCTTCGGGGCGCCGCTGGCCCACGAAGACCACGCCGTCCGGGCCTGCTACGCGGCGCTGCAGATGCAGGAGGCGGTGCAGCGGCACGCCGAGGACGTCCGGCGGCGCGAGGGCCTCACCATCCAGATCCGGGTCGGCCTGAACTCCGGCGAGGTCGTGGTGCGCTCCGTCGAGAGCGATCTGCGCATGGATTACTCCGCGGTCGGTCGGACGACCCATCTGGCCGGACGCATGGAGCAGCTGGCCGCCCCGGGATCGGTCCTCATGACCGCGCACACGCAGCGCGCGGCCGAGGGGTACGTGGTGGCCGCCCCGGTCGGGCCGGTCCGCATCAAGGGCCTCGCCGAGCCGCTCGACGTGTACCAGCTGCAGGGCGTGCGGTGGGGCCAGCGGTCACTGCAGGCCCGGGTCGCGCGCGGCCTCACGCCGCTCATCGGGCGCGAGGTCGAGCTCGAGCAGCTCCGGCGAGCGCTGGAGCAGGCACGGGACGGCCACGGCCAGGTCGTCGCCGTCGTCGGTGAGCCGGGCGTCGGCAAGTCCCGCCTCCTCTACGAGTTCACGCATTCGCCGCTGACCCGGGGATGGCTCGTGCTCGAGTCGGGAGGCGTGCCGCACGGCCGGACCATCCCCTACCTGCCCGTCATCGAGCTGCTGAAGTCGTACTTCCACGTCGACGCCGGCGACGATGGGCGGGCGATCGCCGAGAAGGTCGGTCGCCGGCTCGCCGCGCTCGACGAGCGCCTGGCGGCGACCCTCCCCGCGCTGGTGGCGCTGCTGAACGGGCCGGTCGACGACCCGCAATGGCCGGCGCTCGATCCCCAGCAGCGCCGGCGGCGTACGCTCGAGGCGCTGCAGCGCCTCGTGCTCCGCGAGAGCCAGGCCCAGCCGGTCCTGCTGGTGATGGAGGATCTCCACTGGATCGACTCCGAGACCGAGGCCGTGCTGCAGAGCCTGGTGGAGCGCTTGGCGGCGGCGCGCGTGCTGCTGCTCGTCAACTATCGCCCCGAGCACCAGCACGCCTGGGCGGCCAGGACGTACTACACGCAGCTGCCCCTGGAGCCGCTGCCCGCCGAGGGGACGATCGCCTTGCTGCGCGTGCTGCTGGGCGACGACGTCGCCCTGCAGTCCCTCAAGCGGCAGCTCATCGACCGCACCGAGGGCAACCCGTTCTTCCTCGAGGAGAGCGTGCGCACGCTCGTGGAAACCGGCGTCCTCACCGGTCGCCCCGGGGCGTACCGGCTCGCCAGAGCGGCCCCCACGATCGAGATCCCCACGACGATCCAGGCCGTGCTCGCCGCGCGCGTGGACCGGCTGCCCGCCGAGGACAAGCGCCTGCTGCAGTGCGCGGCCATCATCGGCAAGGACGTGCCGTTCGAGCTGTTGCAGGCCATCGTGGACCTCCCCGAGGAGGCGACACGCCGCCGGCTCACCGCCCTGCGCGCGGCGGAGTTCCTGTACGAGACGCGCCTGTTCCCCGCCGTGGAATACACCTTCAAGCACGCGCTGACCCACGAGGTCGCGTACGCCAGCATCCTGCTCGACCGGCGCCGCGCCGTGCACGCGGCCATCGCCGCGGCCATCGAGCGGCTGTACCCGGACCGCCTCGGCGAGCACGTCGAGCGCCTGGCCCATCACGCGTTGCGGAGCGAGCAGTGGGACAAGGCCGCGATCTGCTACCACCGCGCGGCGGCCCGGGCCATGTCGCACTCGGCCTACCGGGAGGCGGTCGCCGGTCTCGAGCACGCGCTCGACGCGCTGCACCACCTGCCGGAGACGCCGGAGACGCTCGAGCGGGGCATCGATCTGCGGAGCGACCTCCGCGCCGCGCTCTTCCCGCTCGGCGAGTTCGCGAAGCTGCTCGGCTACGTGCGCGAGGCCGAGCGTCTGGGCCGGCTCGTCGGCGATCGACGCCGACTGGCGTGGGTCTCGGCGTTCATGATCCCCGCGCTGTGGAGCACGGGCCAGCTCGTGGAGGCGCTCGAGTACGGGCGGACGGCCGGGCGCCTCGCCGTGGCCATCGAGAGCGTGCCGCTGCAGGCCGTGGTCCACACCCACGTCGGCATGGTGTGGACGACGCTGGGCGACACGCGACGCGCCGAGCACGAGCTCCGGAGCGCGACCCGGCTGCTCGCCGGCGCGCTCGCCGACAAGCCGCTGGGGCGCGCCGGCTTCCCGGCCGTCCTGGCCCGGGTCTTCCTCGCCATGGCGCTGGCCGATCGGGGCCGGTTCGACGAGGCCTTCACCACCGGCCGCCAGGCGTTGCAGCTCGCCGAGACGTTCGGCCACTCCTGGCCACTCAACCTGGCGTGGTGGAGCCTGGGCTACGTCCACGGCATCCGCGGCGAGGTGGACGCGGCCATCCGCCTGCTCGAGCGCTGCCTCACGCTGGCCCGCGACGGCAACGTCGCCTTCTTCGGCGCCATGGTCGCGTGGTTCCTGGGGCGCACCTACGTCCTCGCCGGGCGGGGCGACGAGGGGCTGGCCCTGCTCCGTGCCGGCCGGTGCGACATGGAGGCCATGGGACTGAGCCCGTATCACACGGCCGCCGTCATCGACGAGGCCGACGCGCTGGCCCTCGGCGGACGGCTGGAGGAGGCGCTGGCGTGCGGCACGCGCGCGGCGCGACTGGCCTGCGAGCGAGGACAGCGCGGCCACGAGGCGCTCGCCCGGCGCCTCCTCGGGGCGATCGCCTCGCGGCGGGATCCCCCCGACGTCGAGGCCGCCGAACACCACTACGGCGAGGCCATGGCGCTCGCCGGCGCGCTGGAGATGCGTCCCCTGCTCGGCCGCTGCCGGCTGGAGCTGGCGCGCCTGCACCGCCGGCTGGGGCGCCGCGCGGACGACGAGCTGGCGGCGGCCACCACGATGCTGCGCGAGATGGACATGACGTTCTGGATCGGCCGCGCGGAGGCGGCCGCGGCGTCGTGACCGAGGCGTCGAGCGCATGACGCCTTCATGGCGCGAGCGCGATCGCGGACGCGTGGCGCGCCATCGACCTCCGTCCGCCCGGGCATCTCGGCACCGCGTACGTGGTACGCGGGCGCGCCCATCTCGCGACGGGGGCGCTCGTGACCTGCGCCTAGGCCGCCCGGCGTCGCCCCGCCGGCGCGCCCGCCGCGGCCGGCGCCGCCGATCGACGCTCGGCCCTGCGGGCGACGGCGCGCCCGTAGGTGGGGCCGACCAGGCCCCGCGCCACCAGCCGGTTCGCGAGCGACGGCCAGAACGGCAGCGGGCGCAGCACGTCGACGATGAGCACCGCCCGCACCTCCGTGCCGTGGTTGACGACCTCGTGGGGCCACGTGTCGTCGAACAGCAGGGCCTGGCCCTCCCGCCAGACGTGCTCCCGGCCGCTGACCACGAGCCGGGGCGGATTCTCGGCCGGCACCCGGAGCGCCAGGTGATAGCGGAGGTAGCCGAGATAGGGTCCCTCGTGAAGCGGGATCGACTTGCCCGGATCGAGGATCGAGAAGAACGCCTGCGTCAGTCCGGTCACGCCGTCGAGCACCCGGCACGTCCGGGGACACAGCGCCCGGTTCCGCGCGGGGCGGTGGCCGAGGATGTAGAGCAGGAACACGGTCCAGCGCCGGTCCGGGTCGCCGGCGGCGGAGATGGCGGCCTCGCCGGGGTCGATCTCGTGGTAGCGCGGCAGACCGGCGCGCAGGGCGAGCACCCGGTCACATTCTTCGCGGATGGCCGGATAGCTCCGCGTGAGGGCGGCGAGTCCAGGGCACGTGGCCTCGACGTCGAAGAACACCGGCCGGCTGGCGCCCCCGACGTACCCGGCGAAGTACCGGTTGAGCATGGACTTGAAGGGGTGGTAGTCCACGCGCATCTGCACCAACCCGGCGCGGAGCATCGGCCGCGAGCACGCGAACGCGGGCAGTCTACGGGGAACGCCGGCGGCCGGCAACCGCTCCGTCGGGGCGCGACCGCTCGGCGAGGATCGGCGCCGCGGCGCGCCTGTCCGGCCCGCCCGGGCTTCGGGCCTCCGGCGTCACGCCGTGTCGGAGGCCTCCACGTCGCGCTCGGTGAGCCGCATCATGAGCACGGGCAGGTGCGCCTGCCGCAGCACCGCTTCAGCGACCGAGCCGAACAGGAGCCGCCCGACCCCGCTCCGGCCGTGCGTGGTCATGGCGATCAGGTCGGCCTCCCGCTCGCGCGCGGCGGCCACGATCTCGGCCACGGGCTCGCCGTGCCGGACTTCCGGGGTCACCGTCACCCCCTGCCGCCGGAGGTCCGCGGCGATCGGCGCCAGGTACTCGCGGGCCTCGGCGAGCTTGGCCTCGACGTCGTAGACCGTGAAGTGGGTGGTGCCCTCCACGGCCTGTGGCGCGATCGGCCTCACCACGTACACCAGCACCACCTCCAGGCCGAGCGGGCCGGCGATCTGCATGACGAACGGCAGGATGCCCTCGGCATGGCGTGAGCCGTCCAGCGGGATGAGCACGCGCTTGTACATGGCTATCTCCTGTCCTGGCGAGGTCTCGTCGCTCGCGCCGAGACGGTAGCACACGGCGTCGAGGATCACGACGGCCGTGCGGCAGCATCGGACGGCCTCCCGCGGATCGGCCGTCCGGAAGCCCGCGGGCCGGCCGGGAGCGGCGGCGGTATGCTACCGCGCGTGGCCGTCCATCCCGTCGACCTCGCGATCGTGGTCGCGTACCTGGTCGGGATGGTCGCCGTCGGCTACCTCGTGGCCGGGCGCGTCAAGGCCTTCACCGACTTCTTCCTGGCCGGGCGCGCGCTGACCACGCCGATCCTCGTCTGCAGCCTGGTGTCGTCCTACTACGGGCTCGACGCGCTCTTCGGCGACAGCGGCGACGCCTCGCGCGACGGCGCCGTCGTGTGGTTCACGTATGGCCGGCCCTACAGCCTCGCCCTGCTCGTCGCCGCCTTCGTGCTGGCCGACCGCCTCAAGCGCATCGACGCGCTGTCCATCTCGGACCTCCTCGCCCTCCACTACGGCCGCCCGGCGCAGATCGTCGGCGCCGTGGCCTCGTTCCTCTACTCGCTGCCGATCCTGGCCATCATGGGCCTGGCCGCCATGGGGCAGGTGATCTGGGGCCTGCCGCTCTGGGCGGGGGCGCTCCTCGGCACCGCCGTGTCGCTCGCCTACGTCGGGATGGGCGGGTTCTGGGCCGACACGCTGACCGACACCGTGCAGTTCCTCATCATGTGCGTCTCCCTCGCCGTGGCGCTGCCCTTCGTCATGCAGGCCGTCGGCGGCTTCGAGGGCATCCGGGCGGCCCTGGGCGACGCCGCGCTGAGCCCGCTGGGATCGACGCCGCCGCTCTACAGCGCCGCCTTCGCCCTCACGGCCCTCAGCGTGCTGGTCGAGCCGCTCTTCTACCAGCGCATCATCGCGGCGCACGACGCCCGCGCCGTGCGCCGGGCCTTCCTCTGGGGCGTCCTGCTGTGGGCGGCGTACGACTGGGCGACGATGGCGGTCGGGATGGCGGGGGGCGCCATGATGACGACCGGCGCGCTGTCGCCCGAGACGCCACGGGACCAGGTGCTGCTCCGGGTCGTGCCCATGTACCTTCCGATCGGCCTGTCGGGCTTCTTCCTCGGGGGCTGCCTGGCCACGGCGATGTCCACCGTCGACTCCTACTTCCTCGTCGCCGCCGGCAACCTCGTCTACGACATCTACCGCCCGCTGGCCGCGCCGGATGCCGACGATCGCACCCTCATCCGGTACACGCGGGTCGCGCTCGTCGTCTCGGGTCTCGCGTGCCTGCTGATCGGTCTCTACTTCGAGCGGATCAAGGAGGCGTGGAACTTCATGGCGAGCGTGCTCACCGCGACGCTCCTGGTGCCCGTCCTCGCCGCGCTGTTCCTGCCGGGCCGGCGAGCGCCGCTGGCCGGGACGCTCTCGACGCTCGGGGGCCTGACGGCGATCGCCGTCTTCTACGTGGCCTTCGCCGTCTGGGGCACTCCGTACGCCGAGCTCGAGACGCTGCGCCTGCACGTCGCCGGGTTCGACGTGCTCCGGGAGTATGCCCTGTTCTTCTCGCTGCCCGTCTCCGCGCTCGGCTATCTGCTCGGCGCGAGGCTCGGGAGGTGCCGATGAGCGTCTGGGACGCCGTGACCTGGGCGGCCATCCTGACGCTCGGCCCGGGCGCCGTCGTGGTCTTCGTCGCCTTCCTGCGCGATGCGCGCCGTCTCCTCGACGAGAGGCGTGTCGACGACACCGACGACGCCTGAACTGTCGTTCGAGCGGTCGGTGTCGGCGAGCGGCCGGACGGCGCCGCCCCGCCGGCGGGCCATCACGCCCCGATCCCGCGAGCCTTCACGGCCTCCACCTGCTCGGGCGTCACCGCCAGGCCGTGCTTCTCCCTCGTACCGGCCGGGCGACCCGCAGGAGAATCAGAAGTTCACGGCTGGCAGCGTCATGATCTCCATCGTCCCGCGGGCACCGAGCTCCATGGAGATCCTCGCGATCGTGCGGTTGTCGGGGGCCTCGACGACGTTGACGTAGTCGTAGGGCCCGAGCACGGCGTACTGGGCGACGATCTTGCCGCCCATGCCCTCCACCTCCTTGTTGACCTCCCTGGTGCGATTGGGGTTCTGCTTCAACGTCTTGCGCCCCTCGTCCGTCAGCTTGGTGAGCATGATGTAGGTCTCCATCTCGTGCTCCTTCCTCCGTGGAGAACCCGGGTCGGACAGACGGGACGAAGCGAACGTTAGAGCCGGCGAGTGTGCGAGTCAAGGCGACCGGGGCGATCCGCGCCACGTTGGCGCCCGCCCCGGCCGACCCTATAATCGGCCGGAGCGCGTCGGCGCGCCGACCACTGGATGTTCGGTCACATGTCGGACGGCCAGCCTCGGGTGACCGCCGGCCTCGTGACGAGAGGCCGGCGCGCGAGCCTGATCGTCCTCCTGCTGGCCTCGTGCGGGGCGCTGGCCTCGTGCGCGCACGTGGCGCCGCAGGCCAGCGAGCGGGTCACCGCCAAGGACCTCGTCGGACGCCCGGCGCTGTTCGACGGCCGGCTGGTGAACGTGGCCGGCCGCATCACCGCGATCCAGCTCGACGCCGGCGCTCGCCCCGCCTACAGCTTCTCGGTCGATGACGGCACGCAACGCGTCACGGTGAGCGCCCGCGGGATCCCCGCCTGTCACGCGGGAGCACCCGTGACCGTCGAGGGATGGTTTCGGGCCGGCGCCGGCCCGGGGTTCGGCCACATCGAGGCGATCACCGTCGCCTGCCGCTGACGCCCGCGGGTCGCCGGCTACTTTCCGCCCAGCACGGACTGGATCTTCCTGAGGGTGTCGAGGTTCTTCTGCAGGCCGCTGACGTGCTGCTCCATCTCGGTGATGGAGGAGCCGAGCTGGACCGCCGCGCCCAGGGCCCCGCCCTGTCCGGAGAGGCCGCCGGGCAGCTTGGGCACCTGCGCGCTGGCGCGCGGCGTTCCGATGGAACCGCACACGTAACCCAGCGTGAACGCGCCGCACAGCATCGCGATGATCGCGCATCGGGTCTTCCTGGCCATGTCGGGCACCTCCGAGGGCCGCTCGCCGCCGGGTCGCGGCGGTCGATGTCGCCGCTCGCTGGCGACACTACCCCCGCGGTGGGACGCCGGCAAGGCAGCCGCGCCGGGCGCGCCGTCGTGGCCGCGCGGTTCAACGCTCCAGGGCGGCAACGAGTGGCGGAGAGACGCCTGGCGTACGCTGGGGTGAGGAGACAGAGACATGAATCCCGTCATCAGGACGCGGCAGGGTGACGTGCGCGGCACGGCGGCTCGCGGTGTGAACGTGTTCCTCGGAATCCCCTACGCGATGCCCCCGTTCGGCGCCGACCGCCTGCGGCCCCCGCGGCGGGTTCGGCCCTGGAGCGGCGTGCGCGACGCGACCCGGGTCGGCGCAAAGCCGCCGCAGCTGCGTCCCGGCCCCGAGGTCGCCGCCCTCGTCCCCGACCCGGCAATCCCCGGCGAGGACTGCCTGAACCTCAACGTCTGGACGCCCGGCCCGGGGGCAGCGGGGTTGCCGGTGATGGTGTGGATTCCCGGCGGCATGTTCGAGGTCGGATCCGGCGCCTCGTACAACGGCACCAACTTCGCCCGCGACGGCGTCGTGTGCGTGACGATCAACTACCGCGTCGGCGCCGAGGGCTTCCTCTACCTCGCCGACGGCGACGCCAACCGCGGTCTGCTGGACCAGGTCGCCGCCCTCGAGTGGGTGCAGGAGAACATCGCCGCCTTCGGCGGCGATCCCGGCAACGTCACCATCTTCGGCGAGTCCGCCGGCGCCATGAGCGTCGGCACGCTGCTCTCGATGCCCCGCGCCCGGGGCCTGTTCCGGCGGGCGATCGCCCAGAGCGGCGCCGCGCACAACGTGAGCTCGGTCGCGACGGCGCGGCGCATCGGCCGGCGCCTGGCCGCGATGCTCGGGGTCGAGCCCTCTCGGGATGCGCTCGCCGCGCTGCCCCCCGATCGGCTGGTCCAGGCGCAGACGGAGCTGAAGGCCGAGCTCGTCGCGCATCCCGACCCGGAGCGCTGGGGTCGGGAGATGGTGACCTCGTTCCTGCCGTGGCAGCCGGTGATCGACGGCGACGTGGTCCCCGCGCCGCCGCTCGAGCGCATCACGGCCGGGGCCGCCGGCGGTATCGACCTGATCGTCGGCACGAACGTCGACGAGCATCGCCTGTTCCTCGCCATCGGTGGCGCGATCCACCGGGTCACCGCCGAGATGCTGGGCCCCGCCGCGGCCGCCTACGGGCTCCCGGTCGAGCCGGCGCTGAGCGCCTATCGGGCCGCCTACCCGGACGCGAGCGCCGGCGACCTGCTGGCGGCCATCCACACCGACGGGTACTGGCGTATCCCTGCCATCCGCCTGGCCGACGCCCACGCCGGGCGCGGCGCTGCCACCTTCATGTACGAGTTCGCCTGGCCGTCGCCGGAGCTCGACGGGCTCGTCGGCGCCTGTCACGCGCTCGAGATCGCCTTCGTCTTCGACACCCTCGACCGGGAATTCGCGCCGATGGCGGGACCGCTCCTGGGGCCCGCGCCTCCCCAGCGGCTCGCCGACGCCATGCACGCGGCCTGGGTCTCGTTCGCCGCCCGCGGCGAGTGCGGCTGGCCGGCGTACGAGCCGCCCCGCCGGGCCACGCTGCGCTTCGACACGACCTCGCGGGTCGTGGACGATCCGCGCTCGACCGAGCGGGCGCTCTGGGAAGGCGTGCGCTAGCGAGCGGCGCCCCCCGTGCCGCGCGCGGCCCCGCCTACCTGAGCGCGCCGCGGTGGGAGAAGCGCGTCTCCTGGCTCGTCACGAACTCGAGCAGCGCCGCCTGGCCGCTCTCGGTGGCCTTCCGGGCGCGGGCGAACGCGCCGGCGACGTCCTCGGGCCGCTCCACGCGCTCGCTCCAGCCGCCCATGGCGCGGGCCAGATCCGCGTAGCGCCCGCCGATGTCGCGCGCACCGTACTTCTCGTGCGAGACGACGAGGTGCGGGATCTCGATGGCCATGGCCGAGTTGTTGAGCACCACGGTGAGCACGGGAATCCCGCATCGCACCGCGGTCTCGAAATCGAGCCCGGTCATGCCGAAGGCGGCGTCGCCCATGAAGTTCACGCAGAGCTTGTCGGGGGCGGCCAGCTTGGCGCCGATGACGAGGCCGAGCCCCGTGCCGAGGGCGTGCGACTTGCCCCAGCCGAGGTAGCCGCGCGGCGAGACGGCCCGGTAGAAGGGCAGGAGCTGGTCGCGCGGACTTCCCGAGTCGTGCGTGACGATGGCCTCGCGCGGATCGACGGCCCGCATGAACTCCGCGATGACGCGATAGGGGTTGATCGGAACTTCGCCCGAGCCGAGCAGCGGCGCCCATTCGGCGAGCCAGGCCGCCCGCGCACGCCCCAGCTCGGCGCGCACGCCCTCGCGGCCGGCCGGGCGGCCCCCTGGCTCGCGATGGCCTCGAGGCACTGGCGCAGCACGAGGCGCGCGTCCCCCAGCAGCGGGTGGTCGGCCGCGTAGCTCTTGTTGAGATCGCGCTCGTCGTTCGTGGCGTGGATGAGCGTCTTGCCGGCCGGGATGCTGGCCGCCATCCCGTGGCGGGTGAAGCTGCATCCGATGCCGAAGACCACGTCGGCCTCGCGCAGGTAACGCACGGTGGGCCCGGTCACGGCCGGACCGCCCGCGCCGAGCGCGAGCGGGTGATCTTCGGGGAACGCGCTCTTGGCCTCCATGGTGGTCATGACCGGCGCCTGGAGCAGCTCGGCCAGCTCGAGCAGGTCGTCGCACGCCCCGGCGTACAGGACGCCCTGGCCGGCGTGGATCACCGGCCGCCGCGCCTCGCGAAGCACCCGGGCCGCGGCCTCGACGTCGCGCACGTTGGCGCCGGCCGTCGTCGCCCTCACCGGCCGGTAGGCGTCGACCACGGCCTCGGGCACGTCCTCGTTCACGATGTCGGCGGGGATCTCCACCATCACCGGGCCGGGCCGGCCCATGCGCAGCAGGCTGATGGCGCGGCGCATCACCTCCGCGACCTGACCGGCGACGGTGAGCGTCTCGACGGCCTTCGTCACCGACACGTAGGTGCGCGCCGAGCTGAACAGCGGAAAGACCTGGGCCCGGTCGCGCGGGTGCCCGAGCGGCAGCAGCAGCAGGGGCGTGGAATCGGAGTACGCCGTGGCCACGCCGGGAAACGCGTTCTCGGCCCCGGGACCGTACTGCATGCAGAACACGGCGAGGCGCCGGCCGTTCTTCACCCGCGCGTAGCCGTCGGCGATGCCCACGCCCACCCGTTCCTGGCGGCAGAGCACGGGCCGGATGTCGGCCCTGGCCGCGGCCTCGATCAGCGGCGTGGTCGGGTAGGCGCTCAGGAACTCGGCCCCCTCGACCCTGAGGATCCTGGCGATGGCGTCGGCGACTCTCACGATGGCGGCTCCTCCGTCGCAGACCGTACCACACCGATGCGATACTCCACGCCGCCGCCACGCGGGACGTCGCGGCCGGCGGGGACCGGGGAACGCCGAATCGCGTCGAGGGGAGACCAGCCATGGCCAGACCAGTCGTCGTGCACTCGGTCGAGGGGATGAGGTCGGACGCCGTCGTCGGGCCGCATCGAATCGTGCTCGATGCGCCGCCCGAGGCCGGCGGGGCCGACGACGGTCCCTCGCCCGTGGAGATGCTGCTCGGCGCGATCGGCGCCTGAACGCTGTCGAACGTTCGGCGGTTCGCCGAACGCCATCAGTGGACGCTGCACCGCCTGGAGGCGCGGCTCTCGGCGACCGAGGCCCAGGGCCGCCTGACCGGCGTCGAGGCCGAGGTCGTCCTCGGCGGGGCCCTCGACGAGCCGCAGCGCCAGGCGCTCAGGAACGCGGCCGAGACCTGCCGGATCAGCCGCGCGCTCAACGTGCCGGTCGCCGCGCGCCTGACGGTCACGCCGCCCTAGCGTGGCGAGCGGCGCGCTTCAACCGCCGGTCCCGCCTTCCCGCTGCCGGCGCAGGAAGTCCTGGAGGTCTTGCATCAGCTTCTCGGAGTCGAGCGCTCCCCCGGGAAGCGGCGGCGACTCCTCGCGTGCCTCGGCGTCGTACTGCTGCTCCAGCTGGCGCACGTGCTCTCGGGTCGCGCGGTCACGCGCCACCGCTCGATCGCACTGCGCGCGGAAGTCCGCGATCGCCTCGGCGAAGTGGGACATGTCCGGGCTGAGACCGAGCAGCCGCGCGACATTAGACACCAGGGCGTGGATGACCGCGGGGTTCTCGACGTCCTGCAGATAGTGCGGGGCTTGCCCCATGAAGCCGACATGGGGCATCCCGCGCCGTTCCGCCGCGTCGAGCACGACGGTCGCGATCCCGGTCGGTCCTTCGTAGGTCGGGGGCCGGTAGATCCCCCATGCCTCCAGCAACGACCGCGTGGAGGCGTCGGTGCACCGGGCCGTCACCCGTACCGGCCGCGTGTGCGGAGTGCCCGCCAGCAGCGCCCCGAGCGAGACGATCCGCGTCACCCCACAGCGCTCGGCCACGTCCAGGAACGCCTTCGCGTAGCGGCGCCAGCGCTGATGCGGTTCGGGGCCGCCAAAGAGCAGGAGGCCGTCCCGGCCGTCTCCGGGGTGCCACGCCGAGAACTCGCTCCGGGGCCAGTGGATGTCGCGGCCTCCATCCGGTCGCAGCCGCACCTCGGGCCGTTCCTGAGTGAACACGAAGAAGTCTTCGGGGTCGATCCGGGCCATCGGCGTGGCGCCGAGGTCGCGGGCGAGGTGGCGCAGGGCCCCGGTCGCCGCCCGCCCGGCATCGATCCATCCGCCGAAGGCCATGATCAGCGTCGGCAGCCTGGCGGGCGGCTCGAGGTGGAACTCGACGTTGTCCATGAGGCTCTCGTCCTCCGTGTCGGCCACGACCGCTCGGGATGGGCTCCCCACGGGGGGACCTCCTCGTTCGTGGTCGCTCGGCGGGCCGCCTGGGACAGGCAGGAAGGTAGTCCCGCTCCACGGGAGCGGTCAAGGATCGGGGTACGATACCGGGGGGGAGGCCGCCATGACCGGACGTCGGTCGATCCGTCCTGCGCGAATGATCGCCGCCACGGCGCTGTCGGTCACGGCCGGGTGTGCAGGCATGCACGCCGGGCCGGCGCACCCGCCCGCGGCGCAGCCGGCGCACGGCGCGGCGGACAGCCGGCAGCCGCTCGCCCTGACGCCGGCCGAGCGTGACGCCGTCCTCGCCGAGATGCGGCAGATGCTGGGCTCGGTCAGCGGGGTCCTGCACGGGCTGGCGGCGAACGATCGGCAGGCGATCGCCGGTGGACACCAGCAGGCGCATCTCGGATCTCCTCTCGTTCGCGGCGCGGCCGCCACCCGTCAGAGCGCCTGGCCGGCGGCTTCTGCGGCGGGCATCCGGGCGCGGACGCGGCTGACGCGCCAGTAGAGGGCCCCCACGATGGCCAGGTTGCCGAGGCCGCTCACCACCGCGTGCAGGTAGGCGTGCGCGTAGCCGCCCGTGAGATCGTACACGCGCCCGCCGTGCCAGCCGCCGAAGCCCATGCCGAACCAGGCGAACATCACCACGACGGCCAGCGAGGTGGCGGCCAGGCGCGGCGGCACCATCTCGCGAACGCACACCCACACCGAGGTCATGACGCCGCTGAACCCGAGCCCGAAGAGCGCGCTGAGCAGGTAGAGCAGCGGCAGCGACTCGACGCGGATGAACCAGAACACGAGCGTGGTCTGCAGCGCGGAGGCCAGCAGGTAGGAGCGGAGCCCGCCCAGGCGGTCGGTGAGCCGGCCGAGCAGGATCCGTCCGAGCACCCCCGAGCCCATGATGACCACGAACACGCGCGCCGCCTCGGTGTACGGCAGGCCGCGATCCGTCAGCATCGACACCGTGTGGACGATGGGGATGGCCATCGTCGTGCAGCAGAAGACCGCCGCCGCGCTCAGCCACGCCACCACGATCGGCGTGGACAGGGGCCGCGCGTCCGGGCCGGGCCCGCGCGCGGCCGGCACGCCGGCCGCGAGCAGCGGCGGCGTCCGCACCAGGAGCGCCAGCGGCACCGCGAGCAGGGCGTACAGGATGGCGAGGGTCAGGTAGCCGGTGCGCCAGCCGTAGGCGTCGATGACGTGGGCGGCGAGGAAGGCCACCAGCGCCTGGCCGAGCGGGCCGCCCGAGGACAGGATGCCGAGGGCGAGGCCCTTGCGGCGCGCGAACCAGAGGCCGACGTTGGCGATGATCGGCACGTTGACGGCGGCGAAGCCGAAGCCGCCGAGCGCCATGTAGAGCACGTAGAACTGCGAGAGCGACGCGAGCCACGCGAGCAGCAGCAGCGCCGCCGGCTGCGCCACCGCGCCGACGAGCACCACCGGGCGCGTCCCGTACCGGTCGGCCAGGCGGCCCCAGACGACGCCGGCGACGCCGATGACCACGGCGGCGGCCGTGTAGGACAGCGCGGTGGCGCCTCGCGGCCAGCCGAACTCCTGGGAGAGGGGCTTGAGGAAGACCGAGAGGCTGGAGAGGGCGCCGAGGTTCAGCGCGACCAGGACGGTGCCGACCCCCAGCATCACCCAGGCGTAGCCGCCATCGAGGACGGCGGCATCCGCGCCGTCGTGGTACGAGCGTGGCCGTCGTGCGGTCATGGCCGGCATGGTGCCCGGAATCGGGCGACGGGTCCAGGGGGCTGGGCGCCTGGCTGCTGGCCCAGGCGGGCGCCGGCGGGGCCCCGCGGCCGGACGGGCTGCGGTGGGCGGGTGGCGCCCGCAGCAGCGCGGCGGCCGTGTTGCGGTAGCCCGCGGCACTGTGCCACGCTTGACGCCCGCCGGTCCACCGAGGAGGGCGTCGCATGAAGATCAGGCGCATCCTGCATCCGTCCGACTTCTCGAGGGCATCGCGGCCGGCGCTGGCGCTCGCGCGCGAGCTGGCGCGCGCCTTCGAGGCCGAGCTGATCCTCTGCCACGCCGTGCAGCCGGTCATGCCGGTGGGCCCGGGTGAAGGCTACGTCTCGGCGCGGCTGGTGCAGCAGATGTGGTCGGCGGCGGAGCGCGACGCCCGGCAGCGCCTGGGGCGCCTCGCGCGGTCGGCGACGGCCGCGGGCCTCCGGGTGCGTTCGCTCGTCCTGGAGGGCCCGGCGGCGGACGCGATCGTGCGCGCGGCGCAGCGTCAGCGCGCCGACCTCATCGTCCTCGGTACCCACGGACGCACGGGCATGCGGCGGCTGCTCATCGGCAGCGTCGCCGAGCGCGTCGTCCGCACCGCGAAGTCGCCCGTGCTGACCGTGGCCGGCTGACCCGGCCACCCGCGGCGCCGTCCGCCAGGACGCGCACGGCCCGGCCGGCGGCGACGCGACCCGCGTCGCCGCCGTCGTTCAGGGCGGCCTGCAGAGGGCCTGCCGCGTCGCTTGGCTCCGTCACGCCGGCCGCCCTATCGTCAGCCGATCCAGGAGCCGACTCGGAGGCGAGTATGCGGACGCGGGACCTCGTGATCGACTGATACCGTCCGCGTCGCCTCGCGTACCCGGACCGCTGCGAGCGCAGGATGCGCCGTCCTCCGCCGACGTCGCGGAACTGACCGATCGACTGTACCGGCACAACGCCGCCGTCACCGGCTGCGACGACGGACGCTGGCTCACGATCATCGCCCGGGACGAGGCGGGTGACCTGATCGCGGGCCTGCATGGCTGGACGTGGGCGGGGATCGGCTTCGTGCAGACGCTCTGGGTCCGTGAGGACCGGCGCTGCCGTGGCCTCGGCGGAAGGCTACTGGACGAAGCGGAGGCCGAGGCCGTTCGCCGGGGCTGCCGTCAGATGCACCTGGACACCCACAGCTACCAGGCCCCGGGGTTCTATCGCCGCCGCGGGTACGAGGTCATCGGGGAACTCCCCGGCTGGCCCGAGCCGACCACCCGGATCTTTCTGCGGAAGCCCCTGCCCGATTCCGGCGCGCGGCGCCCCGTGTAGCGCGCGTCGCGACCCGCCCGCCGCGGGCGACGCCGCGTCGGCCGGCCTCGGCCGGAGCACTGGTTGCGGGAAGTGCCACGTCGCTCGCCGCGCTGTGCCGGTTCGTCGAGGTCCGCATGGCCCGTCTCCGGCGCGAGCACGAGAGTCCATTCCTTCCGTTCCGCCGGCGCAGGAGTCAAGAAATCTGCGGGCACCACGGATCGTGGCGCCCGCGCTATGCTGGCGATGTCGCAGCGCGGGATGAGGCCTCGAGCGGACCGCCCGCGACACCGGAGGGAGGCCCGACATGCGAGGCATCGAAGGCGAGCAGGTCCTGCTCCGCGTGATCCTCAGCGAGTCGCGACGCCACGGCCATCAGCCGCTCTTCCGGAGGCTGCTCGATCTCCTGCGCGCCGAGGGCATGGCCGGGACGACGGTGCTGAAGGGCATCGCGGGCTTCGGCCACGATCGGCACGTCCACACCATCGACATCGAGGCGCTCTCGAGCGGTCTGCCCGTGGTGATCGAGGTGGTCGACACTCAGGAGCACATCGACCGGGTGTTGCCGAAGATCGAGGCCGTCATGGAGGGCGGCACGATCATGATGGAGCGGGCGAGGGTCATCCGCTACTCGTCCCCTCGTATCGGACCACGCGGACCTTCTCCATCGTGATGAGGCCGCCGCGCATCCGCCGGTCGATGTCGGGCAGCACCGCCTGCAGGTGTTCCTCCGTATCCACGACCTCGATGACGATGGGAAGATCGGAGGACAGCCGGAACAGGCCCGCGGTGTGGAGGATGGAATCCGCGCCGAAGCCGGCGATGCCCTTCAGCACCGTCGCGCCCGCCAGGCCCTTGGACCGGAACAGCTCCAGCAGCGCGCTGTACAGGGGTCGGTGCTGCCACTGATCGCTCTCTCCGACGAAGATCCGCATCAGCACCTGCTCGCCCTCGATTCTCCGCATGGCCTCCCCCTCGATCGATCGCAGGAGCCGACCTCACGATACTCGCAAAGCCACGGGCCGCGCCGGCCCGGCCATCGGCACCCTCCACCGCTGCGCGCCTGGGCCTGACGCGTCGGCGCCGCGCGAGCGCATCGAGGGGCCTCGACGGCCCCTCCGAGCCTCTCCCGGGATCGCCCCCAAGGCCCGCGCTCGAACGGCAGTTGCCCAGACATGCTCCTGGCGTGACGCGAGCCTCGCGGCCCCCGCCGCGGCGAGCCCGCCCGCCGGGACCACCCCACGGGCGTCGGGCCGCGTGCAAGGGCGGCGCCATGCACGGCGTCGACCTGTCGATTCGACGGCGCGTCGTTCGACCACCAGAAGCGCGGAACGCCCTGCCGTCATCTCAAGAACGCATTCCTACCACCGGGTAGCGCCGAGGAGCGGAGGTCGATGGATCTCGAGTCGATGATGAGCGGCAGCATCGGGCGTTTCGCCCGAACGCATCGTCGTGGCCTCGCGGCCACGGTTGGCAGGGTCGCCGCGCTCGTGGGCGCGCTCGCCGGCGTGGCGGCATGCAACACCTCGCCTGCCGCCGCGCCACCGCCGGAGCCGCCCGCGGTGACGGTGGCCGCCGCCGCCCGGCGGCCGGTGCCCGTGTACGGGCACTACGTCGGCCAGACCGAGGCGGTGAAGACCGTCGAGGTGCGCGCGCGCGTCGAGGGCTACATCGAGCGGCAGGTGGCGCCGGACGGCGCCGACGTGAAGGCCGGCGACGTGCTGTTCGTGATCGACCCCCGGCCGTTCGAGGTGGCGCTGCGCCAGGCCGAGGCGAACCTGGCCCGCGAGACCTCGGCGCTCCGTCAGGCGGAGGCCGCGCTCGGGCAGCGCCAGGCCGACGTCGCCCAGGCCGAGGCCAACCTGGCCCGTGACCTCGCCCAGGCCGAGAACGCGCGGACGCAGGAGTCGCGCTACCGCACGCTGCTCCAGCGCGAGCTGATCGCGCGCGAGCAGTACGACCAGGTCCGCACGAACATGGCCGCGCTCGACGCCACCGTGAAGGCCGACCAGGCGGCGGTCGGCAACATGAAGGCGTCGCTGGCGGCCGCGGCGGCGACGATCGAGAACGCGCGCGCGGGGGTGCGGGCGGCCGAGGCCGTCGTGGAGAGCGCGCGCCTGCAGCTGGGCTACACGGTCGTCCGCTCGCCGCTCGACGGGCGGATGGGCCGCGCGGAGGTGCGCGTGGGCGCGCTGGTCGGCAAGGGCGAGCCCACGCTGCTGGCGACCGTGTCGACCCTGGATCCGATGTACGTCAACTGGAGCGTGAGCGAGCGCGAGGCGCTGCAGGTGTGGCGGCGCCGGCAGGCCGAGCTGTCGGCGCGCCTCAACGGCTCCGGCATCACGATCACGCTGCCCGACGACAGCGCGTACCCGCAGCCCGGCCGCCTGGACTTCATGGATCGCGCGGTCGACCCGCGCACGGGCACGCTGGCGCTCCGGGCGGCCTTCCCGAATCCCCGGCGCGTGCTCCAGCCCGGGCAGTACGTCCGCCTGCGCGTGCTGCTGGAGGAGCGCCCGGACGCCGTCGTGGTGCCGCAGGCCGCCGTGGTGGAGAGTCAGGGCTCGGCGTCCGTGCTCGTCGTCGGGCCCGACGGCACGGTGCAGCCACGCGCCGTGAAGATGGGGCCGCGACTCGGGCCGCTCTGGGTCGTCGAGGACGGCGTGCAGGCCGGCGAGCCCGTCATCACGAAGGGGCTGCACCTGGCGCGGCCAGGCGCCAAGGTCCAGCCGACCGTCGAGCCGCTGCCGGCGGCGTCGGCCGCGCCGGCGCCCGGGGGATCGGCCGCCGGCGCCGGGCCGCGCGCGCCGGGCGCCCGCAGCTAGGCCGCGATGGTCGACTTCTTCATCGAGCGGCCGATCTTCGCCTCGGTCCTGGCCATCGTCATCGTCGTGGCCGGCGCCGTGGCGATTCCGTTCCTGCCCGTCGCCCAGTTCCCGGAGATCACGCCGCCGCAGGTGGTGGTGACGGCCACCTATCCGGGCGCCAGCGCCCAGGTCGTGGAGCAGACGGTGACGACGCCGATCGAGCAGCAGGTCAACGGCGTCGAGAACATGATCTACATGTCCTCGCGCAGCGGGAGCGACGGGACCATGTCGCTCACCGTCACCTTCGAGGTCGGGACCGACCTCGACATCGCCGCCGTCAACGTGCAGAACCGTGTGGCCATCGCCGAGGCCAAGCTGCCGCCCGAGGTGACCCGGCAGGGCATCACCGTCGTCAAGCAGTCGCCGGACCTCGTGGAGATCGTCGCCCTCACCTCGCCCGACGGCAGCCGCGACGAGCTGTACCTGTCCAACTACGCCACGCTCAACGTGCTCGACGTCCTGGCCCGCGTGCCCGGCGTGGGCCAGGTCACCGTCTTCAACGGCCGGGACTACGGCATGCGCCTGTGGCTCGATCCCGACCGCCTGGCCAGCCTCGGGCTCACCGCCGGCGACGTGGCGGACGCCGTGCGCGAGCAGAACCTCCAGGCGGCGGCGGGCCAGATCGGGCAGCCGCCGGCCCCCCGCGGGCAGCAGTTCCAGTACACGGTGACGACGCGCGGCCGCCTGTCCACGCCGGCCGAGTTCGAGGACATCATCCTGCGCACGCGCGCGGACGGCTCCACGCTCCGCGTCCGCGACGTGGCCACCGTGGAGCTGGGCGCCCAGAGCTACGGCTCGTTCGGACGCGTGGCCGGCAAGCCGGCGGCGCTGATCGGCGTGTTCCAGCTGCCCGGCGCCAACGCGCTGGAGGTCTCGCGGGGCGTGCAGGCCGCCATGGCCAGGCTGGCGCCCTCGTTCCCGAGCGGCGTCAGCCACACGCGGCCGTACAACACCACGGAGTTCGTGCGCGTCTCCATCGAGGAGGTCGTGCACACGCTGCTCATCGCGATCGGCCTCGTCGTGCTGACCGTGTTCGTGTTCCTCCACGACTGGCGGGCGACGCTGATCCCCATGCTCACCATCCCGGTCTCGCTGGTCGGCACGTTCGCCGTCATCAGCGTGTTCGGGTTCTCGATCAACACGCTGACGCTCTTCGCCCTGGTGCTGGCCATCGGCATCGTCGTGGACGACGCGATCGTGGTCGTGGAGAACACCCAGCGCCACCTCGACGCGGGGGGCGTCGGCGCGCGCGAGGCGGCCCGTGGCGCGACCGCCGAGGTGGTCGGGCCGGTCATCGCCACCTCGCTCGTGCTGATGGCGGTGTTCATCCCGATCGCCTTCCTCCCGGGCATCACGGGTCAGCTCTACCGGCAGTTCGCGCTCACCATCGCCGTGTCGGTCGCCCTCTCCACGGTGAACGCGCTCACGCTGACGCCGGCGCTCTCCGCGCTGCTGCTCCGGCCCGTCGGCGCGGGACGGCAGCGCTGGCTGGCGCGCGCGTGGAACGCCGGCTTCGCGCGGGTGACCGGCGGGTACGACATCGCGGTCCAGCGCATCGTGCGGCGCGCCGCGCTGGCGGTGGCCATGCTCCTGGTGCTGAGCGGCGCGGCCTGGGGGCTGCTGCGCGCGGTGCCCTCGGGCTTCGCGCCCACCGAGGACCAGGGCTACTTCCTGGTGAACGTGCAGCTGCCGGACGCGGCGTCGCTCGAGCGCACGGACGCGGTCGTGCGCCAGATCGAGCAGATCGTGCTCGACACGCCGGGCGTGGAGACGGTGGTCGCCATCGGGGGCCGGAGCTTCATCACCGGCGTGAACGGGCCCAACGTGGCGTCGCTCTTTCCGCGGCTGGCCCCCTGGGACCGGCGGCGGGCCCCGGAGCTCCAGGCGGCGGCGATCCTGCAGCGCCTGCGCGGGCGGCTCGCCGGCATCCAGGAGGCGTTCGTGCTGGTGTTCCCGCCGCCGCCGATCCGCGGCATCGCCTCGGGCGGCGGCTTCCAGTTCGAGGTCCAGAGCGTGGGCGGCGGCTCGCTCGAGGCTCTGGACGCGGCCACGCGCCGGATGATCGAGGCCGCGCGGCAGCGGCCCGAGCTGGCCTCCACCTTCACCGCGTTCCGGCCCGGCGTGCCGCAGCTCGAGGCCGACGTCGACCGCGCCAAGGCCAAGGCCCTCGGCGTGCCGCTCTCGGACGTGTTCTCGAGCCTGCAGATCTTCCTCGGCTCGCTCTACGTGAACGACTTCAACGCCTTCGGCCGCGTGTACCGCGTGCAGCTGCAGGCCGAGCCCGCCTTCCGCTCGACCCCGGCCGACGTCTCGCGCCTCTACGTGCGCGGCCAGCCGGGGGTCAACGGGCAGGGGCCGCGGATGGTGCCGCTCGGCACGCTGGTCACGGTGAAGCCGACCACCGGGCCGGACACCATCGCCCACTACAACCTCTATCGCGCGGCGGAGATCGCCGGCGACACCGCGCCGGGCGTGAGCTCGGGCGAGGCCATCGCGATCATGGAGGAGCTGGCCCGGCAGCACCTGCCGCCGGGCATGGCCTACGAGTGGACCGGGCTCGCGTTCCAGGAGAAGGAGGCGGGCTCGTGGGCCGGCCTGATCTTCGCGCTGTCGGCGCTGTTCGTCTTCCTCGTGCTGGCGGCCCAGTACGAGAGCTGGCTCGTGCCGCTGGCGGTCATCCTCACCGTCCCGCTGGGCGTGCTGGGCGCCCTCGCCGCGCTGTGGCTCGCCGGCATCGCCAACGACGTCTACGCGCAGATCGGCCTGGCGCTCCTGATCGGGCTGGCCAGCAAGAACGCCATCCTCATCGTGGAGTTCGCCAAGGAGCGCCGCGAGCGCGGCATGTCCGTTCGCGAGGCCGCCCGCGAGGCCGCGCGCCTGCGCTTCCGGCCCATCCTGATGACGTCGTTCGCCTTCGTCCTGGGCTCGCTGCCCCTGATGTTCGCGACCGGCGCCGGCGCGGCGAGCCGCCACTCCATGGGCACCACGGTGGTGGGCGGGATGCTGGCGATCACGATCCTCGGCGTGCTGATGGTGCCGGCCTTCTACGTCGCGGTGGAGCGCCTGGCCGCGTGGCGGCGCCGCCCCGCGGCGGGCGCCGCCGAGCTCGAGGGCGTCGAGAACCCGCCGCGCTGAGGCGGGTGCGGGCGGCGGCCCCCCTCTTGCGGCGTCCGGGGGGAGCGTTCATGGGACGGTGGCTCGACCGTCCCTCAACGCCCGGTACCGCCCCGGCGTGAGTCCGAACGCCGACCGGAAGGCGCGGGTGAAGTGCGCCTGATCGGCGAAGCCCGCCTCGACCGCCACCTCGGCCAGGGGGCGCTCGCGGTGAATCAGGTCCCGGGCGAGCTCGAGGCGGCGCATGACGAGGTAGCGGTAGGGGCTGGTCCCGAACATGATCTTGAACTGGCGGGCCACGTCGTAGCGCGTCAGTCCCGTGACCGACTCCACCTCTCGCGAATGCACGACGCGGGTCCTCTCGGCGTCCAGGAACTGCCGGGCCCGCTCGAGGGCCCGGACGTCGACCCGCCGGGAGACAGCCGCTCCGGCGGCAGCCCGCTCTGCAGCCATCAACCCCTGCGCCAGGTCGACGACGAGGCTGTCCACGGCCAGCGGTTCTCGCGACGCGCGAGACGCCGCGCCCACCGCCCGCGCCAGCGTCGCGTTCGCCGACACCGCCTCGCGGACGAACGGGAGCGGACACGGCCTTCCGCGGAGCGCCCGCAGCGCCTCCGTGAGGAGGTGCGGCGCCACGTAGACGATGCGGTACCCGAACCCCTCCCCGGTACCCGCCCGTCCGTCGTGGGCCTCGTCGGGATACAGCACGACCACGTGGCCCGGCGTGCTCGCGTGGACACCGCCCCGGTAGTGGAAGACCTGCACGCCGGAGTCGGTCACGCCGATGGCGTAGGTGTCATGGCGATGCGTCCGGTACGGGGCGCCCGCGAACCATGCCCTGAAGACCTCGACGCCGTCGGCCAGCCGGGAGCTCGCGAGCCAGCCCGGGACCGTGCCCTGGCACGATCGTTCAAGACCCTGGCCGGCCGATCTGCTTTCCTTCACACGCATGGCTCGCACCCTCGTGGGAGCGGTCGCGCTTGCCGGGGTGCCTGGGAGATAGCCTACGACGACGGAGCGGATCGTGGCGTTCCTCCTCTTCGCGGTCGTGGCCGCCGTCACGCCGGGTCCGAGCAACATCATGCTGACCGCGGCCGGCGCGCAGGCCGGGGTGCTCCGCGGCCTGCCCTGTCTCCTCGGCGTCGCCACCGGCATGGGCGCCATGATGTTCGTGGTACCGCTCGGCCTCGGCAGCGTCGTCCTGCGGCATCCCCGGCTGCTCGACGGCCTGCACTGGGCCGGCGTCGCCTTCCTCCTCTGGCTGTCGTGGAAGATCGCGACGTCCCGGAGCCGTCCGGACCCGGCGCCGGCTCCGGACCCGGTCGGCTACCTGGGCGCGGCGATCTTCCAGTGGGTCAACCCGAAATCGTGGCTGGTGGCGGCGAGCGCCGCCGGCACGTTCCTCGGCCCGGACGCCGGCAGTCCGATCGCCCAGGCAGCCGTCCTCGCGGGTCTCTTCGTCCTGGCCGCCCTGCCGAGCGGCCTGGTGTGGCTGGCGTTCGGCGCCGTGGTCCAGCGTGCGCTGGGCGGTCCTCGCCGACGGCGCCTCTTCAACGTCGCGATGGGCGCGCTGCTCGCGCTCTCGATCGTCCTCCTGATCCAGTGAGATACCGTGACGGCCGTCAAGCGATTTTTTCACCGGGGTGTCTCCACCGCGACCAGATTCGGCACGAACGGGCGGCGATGGGTCGCCACGCTGTAGACGGCGTGGAGCAGCTTCCGCATCGCC
>Ga0209172_10001337_pt1 | contig 53327 bp, 52 predicted proteins | sample LarsenN4metaG_FD_184113 | JGI IMG/M metagenome (GOLD analysis project Ga0209172, IMG submission 184113) | Hot spring sediment bacterial and archeal communities from British Columbia, Canada, to study Microbial Dark Matter (Phase II) - Larsen... ...
TGTCGTCGTGGGTGATCTACGCACGGGTGGTCTTCGCCCGCACCGCCACGCTCCGTCACCGAGAGTTCGTGGAAGCCGCGCTGGCCATCGGGGCGACGACGGGCCGCATCCTCAGCCGTCACCTCCTCCCCAACATGTGGGGGGAGGTGATGGTCATCTCGGCACTGCAGGCGGGACGGATGATGTTGCTCGAAGCCGGGCTGTCCTTTCTCGGCTTGGGCGTCCCCCCGCCGACGCCGTCGTGGGGAGCTATGCTGGCAGATGCCCGGACCTACGTGTACCTCTCTCCCTGGCCAGCGGCGATTCCGGGGCTTGCCATCGTGGTTACGGTCTGGAGTGTCAACCTCTTCGGCGAGGGTCTGCGCCGCCGCTACGATCCTCGAGGCTGAACCCGCCGACGGGTGACTCGCCCCGGACGAGTTGCACCAGCCCACATGGGTCACGAACAGCCGTGGTGCCGGGCTGTCGAAGCGCCGCCGTCCCTCAACCCCGGCGGGTTGCGGCCGGTGTCCGGTCAACAGGTCAGGCCACCGGCCGGCGCGAACCTGGTAAACGTATTCCTGGCTGATTCAGGGGGTGCAACCTGTGAGGCGCCGATGGCTCGTAGGGCTGGTCATGCTGCTCCTGCTCGTGCCTTTCTATCCGGGGGCGGCCAGCGGGCAGGGCTCGGTCAAGCTCACGTTCTGGAGCTGGCGGGCCGAGGACAAGTGGGCGTACGACAAGATGATCCAGGTGTTCCAGCAGAAGAACCCCGGGATCACGGTCGAGTTCATCCCGTTCAAGCAGACCGAGTACAACACCATCCTCTCCACCGCGCTGACGGGGGGGAAGGGGCCCGACATCATCCACCTGCGCGCGTACGGCGGATTAGAGACATTCACCGCGCCGGGGTACATCGCGGCACTCGACTATGAGACCGTCCCCGAGCTCAAGAACTTCTCGCTGACGATCATGGAGGGCGCCAAGGGGCGCAAGGACGGCAAGATCTACGGCGTGCCGTTCGCCAGCCAGACGATCGTCATCTACTACAACAAGAAGCTCTTCGCCCAGGCCGGCGTCACCGTGCCCAAGACCTGGGATCAGTTCCTCGGCATCATGAAGACGCTGAAGGACAAGGGGATCCTCCCGCTGGCCAACGGCGGGAAGGAAGGCTGGACGCTGGAGGTCCTCTCCGGGGCCATCCTCCCCAACTTCTACGGGGGCAGCACGTTCTTCGAGGCGGTGACGCGCGGGCAGACCAGCTTCAAGGATCCGGCCTACACCGGGGCGCTGGCGAAACTGCTCGAGCTGCGGCCCTACATGAACCCGAACTTCATGGGCGTGGACTACGCCACGATGCAGCAGCTCTTCCTCAATGAGCAGGCCGCGATGTTCATCGGCGGATCGTGGGAGATCGGGTTCTTCAGGGCCCAGAACAAGAACCTCGACTTCGACGTCTTTGCCTCGCCGCCCGTGAAGGCGGGGACGATCCCATGGGTGTCGTCCTTCAACGACGGCAACTACGGCATCAACGCTAAGACCCCGTACATGGAGCAGGCCAAGAAGTTCATCCGCTTCACTGCGACGCGCGAGTTCGGGCAGATGTTCGCCGACATGCTTGCGCAGAACTCCGCCGTGCCGGGTGTCGTCATCAAGGACCCCGTGCTCAAGCACGTCCAGGAGATGAACCGCAAGGCCACACCGTACATCATGCTGGTCGGGTTCCGGTGGCAGGCGCCCACGGGATCCACGCTGCTCCAGAACGCCCTGCAGGCCATGATGGCCGGGCAGAAGACGCCGGAGCAGGTGGGCGAGGAGGTCACGCGGGGCCTCAGTGCCTGGGTCGACGCGTTCAGAGGACGGTAGGACCCCGGGGCGGGCGGAGACGCCATCGTCTCCGTCCGCCCCTTCCGCCATCCCCGTGGCGCAGCCCCTGGCTCCGGCCGGTCTTCCGGCGAGGCCCCTCCGGCCCTCGCGGCTGAGCCTGCGCGCCGGGCGCCGGCTCTGGCTGCTGTTCTTCCTCGGGCCGGCCACGCTGCTCTTCGCGCTGTTCATGACATACCCGATCCTCTCGGCGCTCGCGTTCAGCTTCTACGGCTGGGAAGGGATCGGGCGCCGGGGCTTCGTGGGGCTGGCGAACTTCGTGCGCCTGTTCGCGACCTTCCCGTACTCGCAGCTGCTCGCCAACGCCTTCTGGCACAACGTCCTCGTCTTCATCCTGACGATGCTCGTGCAGAACATCACCGCCCTGGGGCTCGCGCTGCTCCTGGCGCGGGGCCCGTGGGGGACGAAGGTCTACCGCGTCATCTTCTTCCTGCCGGTAACGCTGTCGCTGGTCATCGTCGGGTTCCTGTGGGCGCTGTTCCTCAACCCCATCTTCGGGATCGTGAACAAGCTGCTGGCCGAGATCGGCGCCGCCGCGCTGGGCCGGGCGTGGCTGGGCGATCCACAGACGGCGCTGATCGCGCTCATCCTGGTCAACGCCTGGCGCTGGGTCGGGTTCCCCACGATCGTCTTCCTCGCCGGGATCAACGCCGTCCCCGATGAGTACCTGGAAGCGGCACGGATCGACGGCGCGGGCGAGTGGCAGACCATCCGCCACGTCATCTTCCCGCTGCTGGCGCCGGCGGTGACGATCATCGTCCTGCTGACCTTCATCGGCTCCTTCAACTGGTTCGAGCTGCCCTACGTCATGCAGGGGGTGGCCGGGCCGCCCAACCGCGCCACCGACGTACTCAGCCTCTTCTTCTACCGGCTGGCCTTCGGGGAGGTCGATACGGGGCTGCAGGACATCGGGATCGGATCGGCCATCGCGGTGCTCATGTTCGTCCTGCTCGTCGCCGTCTCGGCGGTGGCGGCCGTGCTGCTGCGGCGTCGAGAGGTAGAGATGGCATGAGGACGGCCGCGCGATGAGCGACGCGCGCCGGCTGAGCTGGCAGCCGCTCATCCAATTCGTGCTGGTGGCCAACGCGGTCCTCGTGCTGGCCCCGATGCTCATCATGGGACTGTCCGCGTTCAAGACCACGCGGGAGATCTTTCAGAACCCCTTCGGGTGGCCGGCGGTCTGGCGGCTGGAGAACTTCAGCCGCGTGTGGGTGGAGGCGCGCTTCGCGCTGTACTTCCGCAACAGCGTGATCGTCACCGCGGCGGCGATTCTGATCATCCTCGCGCTGGGGGCGATGGCCGGGTACGCCCTCGGGCGCTTCCGGTTCAAGGGGAACGACCTGCTCTACCTCTACTTCCTCAGCGGGCTCATGCTGCCGATCCGGCTCGGCATCATCCCCTTGTTCATCCTCATGCGCGACCTGCGGTTGCTGGATACGCTGTGGTCGCTCATCCTCATCTACGCGGCCTCCGGGCTGCCCAGCGCGGTCTTCATCCTCACGGGATTCTTCCGCACCCTGCCGACGGATCTGGACAGCGCGGCGCGCATCGACGGCGCCGGGGAGTGGCTTATCTTCCGCCGCGTCATGCTGCCGCTGGTGCGGCCGGCGCTGGTCATCGTGCTCATCTACAACGTCATCCCGATCTGGAACGACTTCTTCTTCCCGCTGGTCTTCATCCAGTCCGACCGGCTCAAGACCCTGCCGCTGGGGATGACGGCGTTCTTCGGCCAGTACTACACCGACTGGGCGGTGCTCTTCGCCGGGCTCACGCTGGCGGCGCTTCCGGTGATCACGCTGTACGTGCTGCTGTCCCAGCACTTCATCCGCGGGCTCACGGCCGGGGCGGTCAAGGGCTAAGCCGGCCCGCCCGCGACCTGAGGGATCGCCCGGCGCGCGGGTATCGCCCGGCGCGCGGGTATCGCCCGGCGTATGGGTATCGCCGCGTCATTCGACCATGGTCATTCGCCTCGGGCGGCGAGCGGAGGGCCTGGGGATGCGCGGGGCGCCGCCGCCCCCGTAGGACGACCGCGGCGGAGGCGCGAAGCGATACTCGACATGACCGACGTTGACCGCACCGTGCTGGGACGTCTCCAGGGCGGATTGATCGTCTCCTGTCAGGCCCGCGAGGGCCATCCGCTCCACAACCCGCACGTCATCGCCGCGCTGGCCCGCGCGGCGGAGGCCGGCGGCGCGGCGGGCGTGCGGATCAACGGGGAGAGCGACATCGCCGCGGTGAGCGTCTTCGTCACCGTGCCGATCATCGGCATCCGCAAGTCGTGGATCGAGGACTTCCCGGTCTACATCACCCCGACGTTTGAGGACGCCTCGGCGGTGGCGGCCGCCGGCGCGGAGATCGTCGCGCTGGACGCCACCCACCGGGAGCGCCCGGGCGGGGAGTCCATCGAGGAGCTCATCCCCCGCATCCACCGCGAGCTTGGGCGGCCCGTCATGGCGGACATCTCCACGGTGCGCGAGGGAGAACAGGCCGCCGCGCTGGGGGCCGACCTGGTCGCCACGACCCTGTCCGGCTACACCACCGGCACGCCTCCCGACGGACCCGATCTCGAGCTCGTGCGCAGGCTCGCGCGCGCCATCCCGGTCCCTGTCGTCGCCGAGGGGCGGTACCGGACTCCCGAGCAGGTGCGCGAGGCGTTCCAGGCGGGGGCGTTCGCCGTCGTCGTCGGCCGCGCCATCGCCGACGCGCTGGCCATCACCCGCTTGTTTGTGGAGGCGACTCCCCGGGGCGATGAGCCGATGGGCCTCCCCGGGTCAGGAACGCCGGACCGCCGGTGACGGATCGCGTCGTCGTCGCCGGGGTGGACGGGGGAGCGTCGTCCACGACCTGCCTGATCGCCGACGTCAGCGGCCGGACGCTGGGGACCGGCCGCGGCGGCCCCATCGACCACCTCTATCTTCCGGCTGGCCGCGCGCGCACGCGGGAGGCCGTCGCCGAGGCCTATGCGGCCGCCGCTCGCCGGGCCCGGCTGCGTCATCCGCCCCGGGTCGTGGTGGCCGGCCTGACCGGGCTGGAGCCCGACTCGGCCGAGTCGGGTGCGGCCCTGCGTATCCTCAGGGGCGTGACACAGGCGCCGATCGTGCGGGCCACGTGGGACGCGGAGATCGCGTTCCTGGGGGCGTCGGGCGGCGGACCGGGTGTGATGGTCATCGCGGGCACGGGGTCGGTGGCGCTCGGCCGGAATGCCGCCGGTCAGCAGGCGCGGGCCGGCGGGTACGGCTACCTCATCGACGACGAAGGGGGCGGGGTCAGCATCGGGCGGGCGGCGCTGCGCGCCGCGCTGCGGGCCGGGGAGGGGTGGGGGCGGTCCACCATCCTCACCGACGTCTTCCGCCGCGAGCTCGGCACGTGGCCGGAGATCCGCCGGCGCGTCTACGGGGAAGGACGCGGGCGGGCGCTGCTCGCGTCGCTCGTGCCCGCCGTCGAGACGGCGGCGCGGGGCGGGGATGCGGTGGCCCGGGCGATTCTGGCCGACGCCGGACGCGCGCTGGCCACCCTCGCCTCAGGCGTGGCCGCCAGGCTCGGCTTCCAACGCACGCCGTTTGATCTCTACCTTGTCGGCGGGGTCTTCAAGTCGGGCCGGCTCGTCGTCGGCCCGCTGCGCCGGGCGCTGCGCGAGCGGGCGCCTGAGGCCCGCGTCCGCAGCCCGCGGTTTCCGCCTGTGGTGGGGGCCGTCCTCATGGCGTTCGAGGCGGGCGGTGTGCGCGTGGACCGCCGGGTCCTCGGGCGGCTTCCTCGAATCTAGGCGCCATCCTGTCCGGACCAGGGGGACGGGATCAGCCTCGGCTGCTCGTCCGCCGGCGCGAGCCAGACCGGCTGCGCGATGCCGGCCGCCGCGATGAGCGCGAAGAGCGCTCCCGCGATGATCAGCAGGGCCACGACCCGCAGCGCAAAGCCGATGAGGGCCTCCGCCGCGACCGCGCCCCACTCTCCCGACGTTCGATGCTCCGGCTCCGTCTGTTCTCGCTGCCTGCGACCCGTGCTCTCTGCGTAGACTGCCATCGGGCTCCCCCCATCACCTGACCGTGGCTTTCTCAAGTTGTACGGCAGGCCGGTAGGCCCCGCGGTGACCGATCGCATAGGGCCGCTGTGATCTCGGGCACTCCGCTGTCCGGTCGAGGGCGGGCTAGCCGTACAGGTGGGCGCGGGACCAGGGGAGATCGACTGCGCCTGAGGGCTCCGGCCGGGCGAGCAACGCCTGGATGACCCCGGTGCGCCCGGCGGCAAATCCCTGCGCGGAGGCGGCGAGGAACAACCGCCAGGTCCGCACCCGCCCCGCTCCGACGAGCGCGATGGCGCGCTCGGCCTGATCCTCCAGGTTGCGCCGCCACAGCCGCACGGTCCGGGCGTAGTGCTCGCGCAGGTTCTCCACGTCGCGGACCTCGAATCCGGCCGCTTCGGCGGCAGCGAGGGTGTCCCCGGCCGGCTCGAGCTCGCCGTCGGGAAAGACGTGCGCCTGCATGAACGTCGGGCCCAGCCCGCGCATGCGGCGGATCACCACGCTTGGGCGCGCGGTGATCCCGTGGTTGAGGAACAACCCGCCGGGGCGCAGCAGGGTCCACGCCGTGGTGAAATACTCGGGCAGCCGCTCGCGGCCGACGTGCTCGACCATGCCGACGCTGACGAGCTTGTCGAACGGTCCGTCCGCCAGCTCGCGGTAGTCGGCCACCCGCACCTCGACGCGGTCCTGGAGCCCCTCGGCGTGGATCCGCTCCTGCGCGTAGCGGGCCTGCGGCTCGCTCAGCGTGACGCCGATCGCGCGCACGCCGTAGCGCTCCGCGGCGTACCGGATGAGGCCGCCCCAGCCGCAGCCGATGTCCAGCAGCCGCTCGCCCGGCCGCAGGCGCAGCTTGCGGCAGATGTGCTCCAGCTTCGCCTCCTGCGCGGTATCGAGGTCTTCGGTTCCTGTGGGAAAGTACGCGCAGGAGTACACCATGCGGGCGCCGAGCCACAGCGCGTAGAAGTCGTTGCCGACGTCGTAGTGGTGGCGCACCGCGGCGCGGTCGCGCGCGATCGAATGGCGCCGGCCCGACAGCCGCGCGCGCGGGGGGACGGCGCCCGGAGCCCAGGTCCTGGGAAGCGCAAGCGCCCACCATCCCACCTGGAGCCAGTCGCGCTGTGAGGCGGACAGCGCCGCCTGGGCCATGGCCTCCACCGCCGCTTCGAGATCGCCCTCGATGTCGAAGTCGCCGCGGACGAAGGCTTCGCCGGCGTTCAACTCCGTAGGAGGGAGCAGCATCCGGCGCAGCGCGCCGGGGTGGGTGAGGACGAGGGTGAACGATGGGGAGGCGGCGGCCGGCAGCACGGTTCCGTTCCAGAGCCTGACCGCAAATGCCCGCCGGGGGGAGAAGAGACGGTCCAGGATCTGCTCTGTCGCAGACACCGCCCGGGCATCCAGAGGCGACGATGCGTTGGCTTGCTTGTGACTCAGGGCCATGGCCGCCACCTCCGAGGGCCTGTGGAGGTCCCACCCCGGGGGCCTGCCCGCTGCTGCTACTGATGAGATTACCCCTCTCAACCACGGAAACCCTGGGGTCGCCCTATCCGGCATTGTCGCTGCCGGACCGGCGCACCTGTCCCGGACGAAGAAGAGAAACGTGCTCGAGCCTGAAAGCGGACCGCCCGTCAGGACGGCACGTCCCGTGGCGACGTAGCGCTTCCTCGTAGGGCAGTCTTGTGCTGGAGCCGGCGGCGCCGGTCGAGCAGCCTGGCGGCCTGTGGGGCCGGTATGCCGTCCTCTGCCAGCGCCTGGTCGGTGAACCCGAGCGCGGTGTGCGGCTGCCGCAGCGCCCACTCGTGGATCATCGCCAGGCGTTCCAGGACCTGCCAGCGCGGGAGGACCCGCCGCGCGAGCTCGGCCTCCCAGAGCGCCAGCAGTGAAGGGATCTCGCGCCTCCGCCGGTAGTGGCGTGCCAGGGCCGTGAGCGTGTGCCGCCGGGCAGAGGCGTCGGACTCATTCTCCAGCGCGGTCCGGTAGCACGCGGCGGCCGCGTCCGGATCGCCCCGCTGATCAACCAGGCGTCCCAGCCCCGACCAGTCCACGGGCATCCGCACGCCGCGAGGATCCGTGAGCATCTCCCCGGTCAGGCCGTGCAGCGAGACGAGCGAGAGCAGGTCGGCCGCGTTGTGGGCGAAGACCGGCTCGAGCAGGTCGAGGTCGCCGCAGCTCAGATACTGCACGTACAGCGACGGGATCATCCAGCCCGGGACGTCCTCGAACCGGTCCACGCGCAGCACCCTCTCCTCGAGCAGCCCCAGGCTATAGCCGCCCAGCCGCCGGTACCACAGCCGCCGGGCCAGGCTCATCACGTCGAGATGCGGGGCGTCTTCGAACTGGTGCCGGATCCGGGAGAGCAGGAAGCGCGTCTGCAGCAGCGGCAGGTCGAACCGCGCGCCGTTGAAGGTAACGAGGCCGTCGAAGTGCCGCAGGTGATCCCGCAGGGCCCCCAGCATCTCCGCTTCCGCCGAGAGATGGCGGAGGAAGTACTGGGTCAGGACGAACTCGCCGTCCTCGATCGCGGCGATGCCGACCAGGAAGACGTACGTCCCGGTCCCGCCGGCCAGCCCCGTGGTTTCGGTATCCAGCCAGGCCACTGTGCCGGCGTCGGGCCCGACGGTGCGGCCCATCGCCGCCGCCGCTTCCAGCGGCAGGTGCGCATGCACGTGGTCGAGCGGCCAGGTGCGCCGGCGGATCTCAACGCCCGGCGACGCATGGGAACTGCGCGAGGGAGCGAATCGATGGGCCGGGCCGGCGATGGCCATGCGTCGGGTCCCGAGGCCTAGATGGACGCGGACGGGACCGGCGGGCCCGGCGGGGCGGGCGCCCCGGGCGCGACCGGCACGTGGGCCGGGATGACCAGCCCGCCGCGCAACACGCTGAGCGCGTCGACCTTCCCCGTGTTGCCGACCTCCAGGATCGGCCCCACGCAGGACGGGCACCCGGCCTCGCACCCGCAGGCCTCGATCAGCTCCGCCGCCGCGCGCACGAGGTGATCGTGCAGGCGGAACATGCGCTCGGCGAGCCCCACGCCGCCGGGCGCCCGCTCATAGAGGTAGATGGTCGGCTGCGCCGTGTGCGGCGAGCGGATCTCGTACACCCGGCCGAGATCGCGCGGATCGCACATCACATAGACCGGCGTGATGTTCAGCAGCGCGTGCGAGACCGCGGCCAGCGCGCCCTGCAGCCGGTCGGTGTCGAAGCCGATGGTGAGCGCCGGGGGCAGCACCCACCAGGCCGCGGTCGTGTGGATGGTCGTCTCCGGCAGGTGGATCTTCCCCCAGCCGACGTTCTCCTGTGTGAAGAGCTTGAGCTTCTTGAAGATGGTCGGCCGGTAGGTGACGACGACCTCGCCGTGCGCCCGCGGCAGCGCGTCGCGCGCGGCGGCGTCCTCGTTGAGCACGGTGATGCCGACGGCGATCTCCGCGTCGGTGTAGTAGTCCACGTTCACGCGCCGCACGTAGGCCTTGCGCTCGTCCCAGTCCAGCCGGTCCACGTGGTACTGCTGGCCCAGGTGCAGGTAGATGGCGTCCTCGTGGACGAACGCCGGGGCCGCCGCCAGGTCGATCTCCCCGATGACCTTCGGGGCCGGGTCGGTCTGGTCGATGATGACGACGTTCTCGGTGGAGGCGGAGCGCAGGCTGATGTCCTCGGCGGGAAAGCGCTCGGCGACATAGTGCCACTTCCCGCCGTCGTCGTGCACGATGCGCTGGGATTGCAGGTGGAGGAGGATATCCCGTACGCCCACGGGGCTGAAGCCTTCGGTCTCCTCCAGGGGGAGCTCGAAGGCCGCGCACTTGAGGTGGCTGCTCAGCACGAGGAGGTTGTCGGGATTGATCAGCGCCTGCTCGGGCGAGTGCTCGAAGAAGTACTCCGGGTGGCGGACGATGTACTGGTCGAGCGGATCGCTGGTGGCGACCAGGAACGCCGCGGAGAGCTCTGAGGTCCGCCCCGCCCGCCCCATCTGCTGCCAGGTGGAGGCGATCGTACCTGGATAGCCCGCCAGCACCGCGGCAGAGAGCTGGCCGATGTCGATCCCCAGCTCGAGCGCGTTGGTGGCCGCGACCGCCTGGATCGTTCCCTCGCGCAGCCCGCGCTCGATGGCCCGGCGCTCGCTGGGGAGATAGCCGGCCCGGTAGCCCTGCACGGACTCGGGCTGCCGGCCGTGGTGCACCGCACGGTCGCGGAGATACGTGGTCAACAGCTCCGCGGCGAGCCGGCTGCGGCCGAAGACGATGGAGGGCACGCCGTTGCGGATGAGCTCGCCGGCAAGCTCGCGCACCTCCAGCAGCGTGTCCCGGCGGATGCCCAGCTCGCGGTTCAGGACCGGCGGGTTGATGAAGGCGATGATCTTCTCGCCGCTGGGCGCGCCGCTGTCGTCGATCAGGCGCACCGGGGCGCCGACCAGGCGCGCGGCGTGCTCCTGGGGGTTGCCGATGGTGGCGCTCGTGCAGATGAACTGCGGATCGCTGCCGTAGAAAGCGCAGATGCGGCGCAGGCGCCGGATGACGTTGGCCACGTGGCTGCCGAAGACGCCGCGGTACTGGTGCAGCTCGTCGATGACGACGTAGCGCAGGTTTTCGAACAGCCGCAGCCACTTGGTGTGGTGCGGCAGGATGGCGGTGTGGAGCATGTCGGGGTTCGTCACCACGACCTGCCCCGCGGCGCGGATGGCCCGGCGGGCCGAGGCTGGCGTGTCGCCGTCGTAGGTGAAGGTCTTGATGTCGCGCTCGAGGACGCGAATGAGGCCCTGCAGCTCGTCCACCTGATCCGCCGACAGCGCTTTGGTCGGGAAGAGGTAGAGGGCGCGCGAGGCGGGCTCGCGCAGGATCCGGTCCAGGACCGGCAGGTTGTAGCAGAGGGTCTTGCCGCTGGCGGTGGGCGTGACCACCACGATGTGCTCGCCGCCCCGCACCGCGGCGTAGGAGTGGGCCTGGTGCGCGTACAGTTGCGAGATCCCCCGGCGGGCCAGCGAGTTGGCGAGGTGGGGATCCAGGTCTCCCGGGAACGGCACGTACCGGGCCGGCCGGGCGGGAAGCTCACGCCAGGCGGCGATCCGGGAGGATCTGGGGTCGGAGCGGAGGCGGTCGAGGATCTGGCGCAGGGTCACAGGATGCCCTCCCAGGGACATAGATACGCGAACGGGTGTTCGCTACCATGGGCCAAGGCTCCTGCCTGGGTCCGCCGTCACCTCAGCACCCCGGCAGCCGGCGGTCAGAGCCAGCGGATGAATCAGACGCTGTCGGGCGTAAGGCCCCGTCCGAGCGTGGGGAAGATGCGGCGATTGTTGGGATCGATGAGCTGATCGTAGTCGAGGTACAGGCGTGGGGTCTTCCACAGGAGCCGCCACGCCTGTAGGATGGGCAGCTCGTGGTACCGGTCCGGCCAGAGCTTGCCGATGACCTCGCCCATGAGCGGGCCCCACTTGTGGCTCATGGCCGGGAAGAGATGGTGCGGGACGTGATGGGCGAAGCCCAGATGCCAGACGTCGAAGATCCAGGGGACGCGCACGCTCAATGAGCTCTGCAGCTCGTCCCGGTCCATCATCTGCGGGTTGAGGAGGTGGTTCGTGGCGATGTAGCCGGCGAGAACGAAGTTCCCAATGAAGAACGGCAGCAGGTAGCTCCAGAAGTACGTGGGGAAGCCGAGCACAAACGCCAGGCCGTTCCAGACGAAGAAGCCGATGGCCCACTGCGCCCACAGCGTGGCGCGCTTCCTGCCGCGCCAGAGCTTCTGCACCTTCCAGAGCATCAGGTGCGTGTGGATCGTGAAGCGCACGCCGACCAGCGGGATGAGGATGAAGCGTTCGGGCCGCACGAATCGGAAGACGAACCGCAGGAGCCGGCTGTTGGCGAGCTGCTCATAGGAGGGCGACGTGTCCGGGTCGCGTTTGGGGTGCTGCGTGTGGTTGTGGTGCATCTCGTTGTGCCAGATGCGCCAGAGCAGCGGCCCGACCCAGAACGGCGACAGGCACAGGCCGCCGACCACGTTCTTGAACCAGGGGGTGCGGACGACCGCGTTGTGCATGACCTCATGCCCAAGGAAGCCCAGGCTGGCGAAGGCGTTGCCGATGATGAGGGCCGCCAGGATCTTTCCAGCCAGCCCGCCCGTTCCCGTGGTGATGATCATGAACGCGGCGGCGATGATCAGCGCGTTGAGGGGGATGGTCAGGAGACGGACGCGCACGGGCTGGAAGATGCGCTTGGCCACCCCGGGATACCGCTGGGCGAACTCCTGGCTGTTGATCACGTCCCGGATGCGCTGGATGTAGACTCGGTGCGGGATCGCGGGCAGGGCCGCCGGCGTCGTCGGAGTGGTCAGTGCTGCCATAGAAGTGTGGTCCCCCTTTGTGGTAGCCATAGCCAGTATTCGCTGCTGCGTTCCAGGCGATCTCCCGCGTCTGGTGGAAGAGGGGGCGGGAGGGATACGTGGAGATTGAGTATCCGCAATATCCAAGTTTACTTCATGAGGGACAGCCTGTCTCCCCCCCGTGGTCCCGCTCGGAACCGGCGGCGCGCGCGTGCCCGCGGTGGGGGTGGGGACCTGGCAATGGGGCGACCGGATGTACGAGCCTCGCTGGGCAAAGCGCTCGCGCGCAGCCTCAAGCGGCTGGGGCTCCCGGCCGTGGACCTCTCCGCCGCGCACCGCCCGCCGGGCCTGCGCGGCCGCCGGTTCACGGTCGAGGCCTTCCGGCGGATGGCGCCGCTGCTCGATCGGCTCGGGGAGATCGCCGCGGCGCGGGGCCGGAGCCGCGCCCAGATCGCCATCAACTGGTGCCTGGCGACGGGTACCCTGCCGATTCCGGGGGCGAAGACCGGCGCCCAGGCCCGCGAGAACGCGGGGGCGCTGGGATGGGCGCTCACCCCGGAAGAGATGGCGGTGCTCGACGCCGCCGCAGAAGAGGCGGTCTTCTCCTGAGGCTAGTCCGGGCTCAACGGTGGTCCGAGCAGGGTCATGTTGTATTTGGCAAAGAGCGCGCCGATGACCCTAGGATCGGGCGGACCGCTTCGCGCGATGGGCCCGAACTCCTCATAGAACCTGTGCCCGCCGCCCGGCACGTAGACGACGATGATCTCACCCGGTTCGTCGGTGAGGTTGAGGAAGGCGTGCGGGATTCCTGAGGGGAGATAGGCGAAGCCGCCCTCGCGGCAGCGGAAGATCTCATCACCGATCCTGATCTTGTAGTCGCCCCTCAGGACGTGGATGGTCTCTTCCTGATTGTGATGGACGTGCAGCGGAGGTCCGCCCTTGGGCGCAACCTCGACGGTGAAGTAATCGAACGTCCCGCGCGTCTCCTCGCCGGTGACCTTGAAGAGGAGGTCCCGTCCCGGGCCGGACTGCAGCCGCATCCCTTCGCCCGGTCCGAGCACCCTATAGCGCTGGCCGATCATCGGTGTGCTCCCTTCCGTCCTGCTCCTGCCTGTGGTATAGAATTATACGGGACCTAACTATTTTGTCAAGTCCCTAACTATCTGGCGGACCCTGGGGAGGATGGCATGGGAGTGGTCACGGTCAAGGCGAGTCCTGAGTTCGAACGCCTCTACCCGCGCGCCAGCCGGAGCGCGACGGAGTGTGCGATGAACCTCGTGCGCACCGGCGACATGATCGTTTCCCGCGTGGCGGAGATTCTCCGGGCGTTCGATCTCACGCCGGCGGGCGGACTGGTCCTGAGCGTCCTGGCTGACGCCGACCGGCCGCTGCCCCCGCACGAGATCGGGGATCGGTTGATCGTGACGCGGGCCACGGTCACGGGTCTGGTAGATTCGCTGACGCGACGCGGATATGTTCGCCGGATAGCGCATCCCGAGGACAGGCGCAGCCTCCTCGTGACGCTGACGCCTAAGGGCCGCCGGGTCGCCGGCGAGTTCCGCCCGGTCGTGCACCAGTATCAACGCGCCTGGTTCGAGGTGCTGTCGGAAGCTGACCGGGTAAGCTTGCTCAGGCTGCTCGGGCGGGTGCAGGAGAGCCTGGCGGCCCCCTCGCTCAGCGGTTCGTCCGCCGGAGCACGCCGGTCACCTCGAGGTCATTCCAGACCTGCTGGCGGGTGATCTTGCCGTCTCTGAGTTCGAAGCGGTCGATATACCGCACGCCCTCAAACGGGACACCGAAGAGGTTCTCGCCGAACAGCGTCCCCGCGGTCACCACGACTACCGTGCCGTCAGCGCGGCCGGCGGCATCCCACTCCGTGGGCGCTTTCTTCACCCACCGATAGCGCCCCGCCGCCGCGGCGACCATCTCCTCCAGACTGCCGTAGCCGCCGCCCGGGAAGCTGAGCTCGGCGTCCGGGGCGAGAAAGCGCCGGGCCTCGTCCAGCCGGCGGGCTTCGGAGGCGGCCAGGTACTTTCGGACGATGGCGAGGGCGGATGCCGCGTTCATCCGATCATCCGCCCAGGTAGGCCTGGCGGACGCGATCGTCCGCGGCCAGCGCGTTGATCGTCCCCGCCAGGGCGACGCGTCCGTTCTCGAGGACGTAGCCCCGGTGGGCGACCGTGAACGCGACCTCGGCGTTCTGCTCCACCAGCAGCACGGTCTTCCCCGAGGCATGAAGCGCGCGGATGACCCGCGTGACCTCCTGGACGAGCACCGGCGCCAGTCCAAGCGACGGTTCGTCGAACAGCAGCAGTTTGGGATCCGACATCAACGCCCGCCCGATGGCCAGCATCTGCTGCTCTCCGCCCGAGAGCGTCCCGGCCGGCTGGCGGGTCCGCTCACGGAGCCTGGGGAACAGCGCGTACACGCGCTGGAGATCCCGGTCGGTGCGATCCCGCCGTGTATAGGCGCCCATCTCGAGGTTTTCTCGCACGGTCATCTCCGGGAAGACCTGCCGCCCCTCCGGGCAATGGGCGATCCCCGCCGCCACGATCCGGTCGGGGGCCCATCCGGTGATGTCGTGTCCGGCGAAGCGGATGGATCCGGCCCGCGGCCGCAGCAGGCCGGAGATCGTGCGCAGGGTGGTGGTCTTCCCCGCTCCGTTCGCGCCGACCAGCGCCACGACCTCGCCTGCGTCGACGCGCAGCGAGATCTCGTGCAGGGCCCGGATCTTCCGGTAGTGCGTCACCAGCCCGTCGACCTCAAGCATCCGCGACCCGTCCGAGATACGTCTCGATGACCTTGGGATGGCGCTGGATCTCTGCGGGCGCGCCTTCGGCCAGCTTCTCGCCGTGGTGAAGGACGACGAGGCGGTGGCAGTGCCGCATCAGGGTGGCCATGTGGTGATCGACGAGGACGACGGTAACTCCGCTCTCACGCACCCGGTGGATGAGGGTCATGCAGCGGTCGGCCTCACCGTGGCTCATCCCGGCAAACGGCTCGTCGAGCAGGAGCAGCCGGGGCTGCGCCCCGAGCGCAATGGCGATCTCCAGCGTCCGCTGGTCTCCGTAGGCCAGATCTTCGGCCGGCTTCCGGCGCTGCGCCGCCAGGCCGGTGAAGTCCAGCAGCTCATCGACGTGGGCCCGCAGCGCCGCGTCCTCGCGGCGGGAGAGCCCGGCCAGCGTCCGGCGGATCCCCCCGGGGATGCGGAGGAAGCATCCGGCGCGCACGTTCTCCTCGACGCTCAGCCGGGCGAAGACCTTGGTGTTCTGGAAGGTGCGCACCAGCCCCCGGCGCGCCCGCTCGTGCGGGGGCAGCGCGGTGACGTCGCCGCCGGCGAAGCGGATGCGGCCGGCGGTGGGGGCGAGAAATCCCGTGATCAAGTTGAAGGCTGTGGTCTTCCCCGCGCCGTTAGGCCCGACGAGCCCCAGAATCTCGCCGTCCTGCACCACGAACGAGAGATCCCCCACGGCGCGGAATCCGCCGAAGAACCTGGTCACCCCCTCCACCTCGAGTACGGGCACGGGTCAGGCCTCCCGGCGACGCCGCGCCTGCAGCGCGCCCACCAGTCCGGCCGGAAGAAACGCAATGACGGCGATGAGGAACACGCCGAACGCGATCTCCGCGAGCACGGGGGAGATACTCCGCAGGGCGTCACGCACGACGGTGAGGATGACCGGCCCGACGACGGGGCCGGCGGCGGTCCCGGCGCCGCCGAGCATGTTCATCACGAAGAGATTGAAGGAGTCCACAAACGTGAAGGTCTCCGGGCTGAGGAAGGTGGTGTAGTGCGCGTAGAGCGACCCCGCCATACCGGCCAGGCCTGTGCTGACCACGAAGATGAGAACCTTGGTGGCGTGTGTGTTCACGCCCACCGCCATGGCCAGATCTTCGTCCTCGCGGATCATGGCCAGCGCCACGCCGAGCCGTCCGCGCATCAGGCGCCCCCGCAGCCACAGCGTGCCGGCCGCCAGGCCCAGGGCGAGGAAATAGTAGGCCACCTTCGATTGGAATGTGTTGAAGGTGTACACGCCGCCGGGGAGCGGCAGCGTGGCAAACGGGATGCCGGGCAGGCCCATCGGACCGCGGGTGACGCCGACCAGGCTCGTGAACAGCAGCGTGAGGATGATGCCCGAAATAAACGTGACCAGGACGAAGTAGTGGTGGCGCAGGCGCAGGGAGGGGTAGCCGATGAACAGCCCGGCCGTGGCGGCGGCGAGCGCGGCGGCGGGGAGGGCCAGCACGAACGGCGCGATGCGATGGAAGACGAGCAGCGCCGAGGTGTAGGCGCCGATGCCCATGAACCCGGCATGGCCGAGCGAGAGGAGGCCCGCGGCGCCCATGAGGAGATCGAGGCTGGCCACGAGGATGACGTTGATCGCGATGAGCACCAGCAGGCTCTGGTGCGCCACCGAGGTGAACACGAACGGCGCCGCGGCGGCGGCGGCCAGCGCGAGGAGCGCGGTCACAGGGCCACGGGCCGGCCGCGCAGGCCCTGCGGCCGGAGGAACAGCACGACGATCATGAGCACGAAGGCGATGAGATCCGCGTACTCCGCGGCCAGGTAGGCCGCGGTCATCGTCTCGGCCAGGGCCACGAGGAACGCGCCCAGCAGGGCCCCCGAGATGCTCCCCATTCCGCCGAAGATGACGATGGCGAACGACTTCAGGATCACCAGGGCTCCAATGTGTGGATCGAACGCGCGCAGCGGCGAGACCAGCGCGCCCGCGACACCGGCCAGCGCCCCGGCGAGCGCGAAGGTGACGGCGGCGACGCGGTCGGGATTGATGCCCACCAGGGCCGCCGCATCGCGGTTTTGCGACATCGCCCGCAGTCCCTTCCCCACCCGCGTCCGCTGCAGGAAAAGCCAGACCGCCAGAATGAGCAAGGCGGTCGTCCCGATGATGAACAGCTGGTGGTAGGTGATCACCGAGTCGCCCAGCAGTACCTTGGCGTCGCCGAACGGCGAGCGGATGAGTCGGTAGTCCGCGCCGAACGCCCACAGGGCCCCGTTCTGCAGGATGAGCAGGATGCCCAGCGCCGCGACGAACGTCGTGGCCCCGCCGGCGCGCCGCAGCGGCCGGTAGACGGCCAGGTGATTGACGACCGCCACGCCGGCGATCGCGGCCATGGCCGCCGGGAGCGACAGGAAATAGTTCAGGCCCGCCAGGTTGGTGAGATAGAAACTCACGTATGCGCCGAGCATGTACAGCGCGCCCTGGGCGAAGTCGGCCACCTGCATGACGCCAAAGATGAGCGTCAACCCGAGGGCCACCAGGCCGTAGACGCTGCCGATGAACGTGGCGTTGATGAGGAACTGCATCCTTCCGCCGCTTCGGTACGAGACAACCGGTGTTCCTTCTCAGCAGGAGAAGCGCGGGCGCACGGGCAAACCGTCAGGCATCGGCGGATTTGGACAGCCGTTCCACGTCATGGAACAGAAGTTGGTGGTGTGGATGACCTTATCCAGGAGGTGCCAGATGCGGAGAGCGGGATGGCGCGGGGCGGCGGGGCGGTGGGGGCGCGGGCGGGCTGGACTGATCGTGGTCGCGCTGGCGCTGGTGCTGGGTGGGGCCCCGTGGGCGGGCGCCGCCCCGGTGGCGGACCGGGTGACGATCGGCTTCATGCTGCCGCTCACCGGCTTCGCCGCGGCGGAAGGGAACGGCGTCAAGGACGGAGCCGACCTGGCCGCCCGGCTGATCAACGAGGCCGGCGGCATCAGGGTCGGTGGGCGCGCGGTGCGCGTCGAGCTCGTCTATGAGGATGACCGCTGCAGTCCCGCGGGTGCCGCCGAGGCGGCCAACCGGCTGGTGTCGCGCCGCGTGGACTTCGTCGGGGGCAGCTTCTGCAGTTCGGCGGCGCTGGCCGCCCAGCCCATCTACGCGCAGGCGAGCATCCCGCAGGTGGTCTACGCCTATGCCACCGATCTGACCGGCGCGGCGCGCGCGAAGGCCAATGCGCGGTACTCCGTGCGGATCGGCCCGCAGGCGAAGATCGAGATGGCCCCGATGGCCAAGTACGCCGTGGTGGCCAACAACCACCGGACGTTCTTCGCCATGGCGCAGAATACCGACTTCGGCCGCTCGATGGTCACGGAGTTCCAGGCCGTGCTGGAGAAGCTCGGCGGCCGGTTCGTCGCCCCGCCGGAGTACTTCCCGGCCGGCGCCAGCGACTTCCGCACGGTGCTGACCCGAGCCAAAGGCTCCGGCGCGCAGGCGGTGCTGGCCATCGGCCTGCTGGGCGAGATGATCGGCATCACCCTGCAGTACAGGGAATTGGGGCTCACCCAGGCGTTCTACGGGAGCGACCTGCTGGAGAACGCCCCGTACATGGAGGCCGTCGGGGGGCGAAACGAGGGCTTCTACTCGCCGTGGTTCTATGACGATGGTGTGGACGCGCGCCGCTTCCGCCGCGCCGAGCCCGAGCGGGAATCGAAGATCATGGCCCTGGCGCTCATCAAGGCCTACGGCCGGCGGGGAACGCGCGACAACGGCTGGGGCTGGGGCACTGTCAACCTCGTCAAGCAGGGCATCGAGAAGGCGGGGACGACCAGCAACGCCGGCGTGATCCAGAAGATCCTCTCCGGCGAGACCTTCGAGCTTCCCTTTGGGACGTACGGCTTTACGACGTGCGGGCAGGCGGACATGCGCGCAGGTGTCGCGATGTACGAGGGCGGGACGAAGAAGGTTCTCGTCACCGACCGCGACTACGCGAGCGTCCCGCCCGTCGTGCTGACGAAAACCGATCTCTGCCCGGCGAGGTAGCGTGCGGGGGCCTGCGCGCGCCTCCGGCGGCTCGGCCCGGGCGGCGGAGCGGACGCTCGACATCCTCCTGGTCTTTCTCCGGGAAGGGCGGCCGCTCGGGATCTCGGAGCTGAGCCGGATGCTGCGTCTGCCCAAAGCCACCGTCCACCGGCTCGTTGCAGTACTCGTCGGCCGCGGCTTCCTGGCCCGCGGGCCGGGAACGCCGCACTACCGGGTCGGACTCGCGGCGTTCCAGCTGGGCACGCGCTTTCTCGAGCAGACCCACGTGCGCGCCGCCGCGCTCCCGGTCATCCGCGAACTCGCCGCGGCCACGGGGGAGACGGTGAACCTCAACGTCGTTATCGACGGCCGGCGGGTGTGCGTGGAGAAGGCGGAGAGTACGCACGACATCCGTCACGCCGTCGAACTGGGCCGGCCGCTGCCCCTGTACGCGGGGGCCTCGGGCAAGGTGCTCCTTGCCCACCTGCCGGAGGAGCAGATCCACGCCGTCGTGCGCAACGGGCTGCGCCGCCTGGCCGCCCGGACGCCGGTGGACCGGGCACAGCTGCTCCGGCAGCTGGCGGAGATCCGCCGCCGCGGCGTCGCGGTCAGCAGCGACGAGCGGGTGGACGGGGCGTCGTCGGTCAGCGCGCCCATCCGGGACGGCCTGGGCCGCGTCGTGGCCGGCTTGACGATCTCCGGCCCGACCTACCGGTTCACACCGGACCGGATCCGCGACTTCACCGCTCGCGTGGGGGCCGGCGCGGAACGCATCTCCCGGCTGCTGGGCTGGCAAGGCATCCCCATCCCGGACACCGCGGGGCGCCGGAGCGCGCGGCGCGGCGGCGGGAGGGGCCGGGTTCAGCGCGGGCAGATCGCGGCTGGAAGCGGGGCCGGCCGGGGGGCGCGCTGACGGTGGGGATGACCCTCACCGAGAAGATCATCGCGCGGGCGGCGGGCCGCGCCGCTGTGCGGCCCGCCGACGAGGTCTGGGCGGCGGTCGATCTTGCCGCGATGCACGACTCCTCCGGGCCCCGGCGGATCGCGGGGACGATCGAGCAGCTGGGCGGCCGGCTGTGGGATCCCGAGCGGGTCGTGCTGGCCATCGATCACTTTGCCCCCGCAGCGAACCAGCGACACGCCGAGATCGTCAAGCTGACCCGCGACTGGGCGCGCTCGCGCGCGCTGCCGCACTTCTACGACAGCATCGGGGTGATGCACAACATTCTTCTGGAGCGCGGCCTGGCCCGGCCCGGGATGCTCATCGTCGGCGCGGATTCGCACACGGTCACGGCGGGCGCGGTCGGCGCGCTGGCCGTAGGGGTGGGCGCCACCGAGCTGGCCACGGTGCTGGTCACCGGCCAGATGTGGCTGCGCGTCCCGCCCACCGTGCTCATCCGGTTTCGCGATCCCCGCCCCGCGTATCTCACCGCCCGGGACATGGCCATGACCGTGCTGCGCGAGCTGCGGGCGGACTTCGCCATCTACAAGGCCGTGGAGTATGCCGGGCCGGCCGTGGACGCGCTGGACTTGGACGAGCGCGCGGTGCTGGCCAATCAGGCCATCGAGATGGGCGCGAAGAACGGTATCGTGCCGCCGAGCGGTCCTCTCCTGGCGCAGCTCGGCCCCGAGGCCCGGGCGGCCGGGCGGCCGCTGGCCGGCGATGCCGACGCGAGGTACGAGATCGTGCACGAGTTTGCGCTGGGGACCGTACCGCCGCTGGTGGCCGCGCCGCCCAACGTCGACAACATCGCCGCAGCCCGCGAGCTGTCCGCGATCGAGATCGACCGCGCCTATGTCGGCTCGTGCGTGGGGGGGAAGGAAGACGACCTGCGCGAGGCCGCCCGCATCCTGAAAGGCCGCACCATCCGGGTGCCCCTGCAGGTCACGCCGGCCACGAGCCGCGTCCTGGAGCGGGCGCTGCACGACGGCACGCTGCAGACGTTGCTCGAGGCGGGTGCGATCATCCAGGCGCCCGGCTGCGGCGCCTGCGCCGGGCTGCATTCCGGCCTCCTGGCGCCCAACGAGCGATGCATCACCACCGCCACGCGCAACGTGCCGGGACGGATGGGGGATCCGAGCGCGGAGATCTACCTGGCATCCCCGCTGACGGTGGCCGCGTCGGCGGTCACCGGACGGATCACCGATCCGCGGGAGCTGCTGTGAGCCGTCTCGAGGGGCGGAGATGAAACGCATCTATGAAGGACAGGCGTGGGTGGTCGGAGACCACATCAACACCGATCAGATTCTCCCGGGAAGGTACCTCGATCGGCCCATGGCGGACGTGGGGCAGTACGCCATGACCGGTCTCGACGAGACGTTTCCGCAGAAGGTCCGCCCGGGCGGCGTCATCGTGGCCGGCGTCAACTTCGGGTGCGGCAGCAGCCGGGAGGCGGCGGTGATGGCGTTGAAGCAGGCCGGCGTGGCGGCGGTTATCGCGCGCTCGTTCGGGCGCATCTTCTTCCGCAACGCCATCAACAACGGGTTTCCGGCCGCCGTGGTCGCGGAGACCGAGCGCATCACCCACGGGGACCCGCTGCGCCTCGACCTCGAGACCCGGACCCTCACCGACCTGCGTACCGGAGAAGTGTTTACGCTGCAGAATCTCTCCGGAATCTCCCAGCAAATCCTGGCCGCGGGCGGCATCGTGCCGTTCACGCTGGCGCGGCTGGAGGCGCGGCGGTAGCGATGGGACGTGCGGCGCGGCTGCGCGAGCGGCTGGCAGGGGGCGAGATCCTCCTGGCCCCGGGGGTGCACGACGCGCTGACCGCCCGAATCGCGGAGCGCGCCGGCTTCGAGGCCGTGTACTTCACCGGCGCCGGGTTCTCGTACACCCACCTGGGGGCGCCGGACCTGGGACTGGTGAGCCTGAGCGAGACCGTGTGGCGGATCGGTGCGATTGCCGAAGCCACCCGTCTGCCCGTCATCGCCGATGGGGACACCGGTTACGGCAACGCGCTGAATCTCACGCGCACGGTGCACGAGTTCGAGCGGGCCGGGGCGGCGGCGATGCAGATCGAGGATCAGACGTTTCCCAAGCGGTGCGGTCACCTCACGGGGAAGACACTCATCTCGGTCGAGGAGATGGTCGGGAAGATCCATGCGGCGGTGGATGCGCGGCGGTCCGAGATGCTCATCGTGGCCCGCACCGACGCCCGGGCGGTGGAGGGCTTCGACGCCGCGCTGGAGCGCGCCCACCGGTACAAGGAGGCGGGCGCCGAGGTCCTGTTCCTCGAGGCGCCGGCCGGCCGGGAGGAGCTCGAGCGGACGGCGCGCGAGCTGCCCCAACCGGCCATGGCCAACATGGTGGAAGGCGGCGTCACGCCGGTGCTTCCCGCATCGGAGCTCGGCGCGATGGGGTTCCGTCTGGTGATCTTCCCGGGTGCCGCCGTGCGTATCGGCGCGGCGGCCGTCCAGCGGCTGATGGCCGCGCTGCGGCGGGAGGGCACGACCGCCTCCCTGCGTGACGAGATGCTGGAGTTTGCCGAGCTGAACGACCTTCTCGGGCTCGGGGAGTATCAGCGCCGTGAGGAGCGCTACCTCAAGGACGTCGAGCCGGGGGGCCAGGGAGGACGGAGATGACGCGGTATGATCTGGCGATACTCAACGGGACGGTGGTGCTCCCCTACACCGGCGCCGTCCGGTGCGACGTCGGCATCCGTGACGGGAGGATCGCGGCGCTGGCGGATGCCATCGACCCGGCGGGAGCCGCGGAGGTGATCGATGCCCGCCACCGCCTCGTGTTTCCCGGCGCGGTGGACTCGCACTTCCACCTGGGGATCTACCGCTCGATGGCGGAGGACACGGCGTCGGAGACCCGCTCCGCCCTGGCCGGCGGCGTGACGACCGTGATCAGCTACTTCCGCACAGGCCAGCACTACCTCAACAAGAGCGGCCCGTACCGGGAGATCTTCCCCGAGGTGCTGCGCTATACCGAAGGGCGCGCCTACACCGACTACGGCTTCCACATCGCGGTGATGACCAGCGAGCAGCTGGACGAGGTGGACTGGTTGGTGCGCGCTCAAGGGGTCGCGTCGTTCAAGTATTACATGTTCTACAAGGGCCTCAACCTCACGGCCGACTCCACGCGCGGCAGCGACTACACCATGTCCGACGCCTACGACCTCGGCCATCTCTATCTGTTCATGCAGCAGGTGGCCGCTGCCTCATCGCGCCACGGGCATCTGGGACGGATCTCGCTGTCATTGCACTGCGAGCACGCCGAGCTCATCCGCATCTTCATCGAGGACGTGAAGCGCGCCGGCCCCGGCGGGCTGGAAGGCTACCACCGCGCGCGGCCGCCGCTGACGGAACGGCTCTCCATGGCCGAGGCCGTCATCCTCGCCGACGCCTCGCGCTGTCCCATCAACCTCCTGCACCTCAGCTCCCGGGACGCGGTCACCGCGGCGTCCGAGGCCAAGCAGGACTACCCACATCTGGACGTGCGCATGGAGACGACGCTGCACCATCTGGCGCTGACCTATGCCACGGCCGGCGGGATGATCGGAAAGGTCAACCCGCCGATCCGCACCGAGGATGACCGGGCGGCGCTGTGGGAGGCGGTGCTGGACGGCCGCATCGATACGGTCGCCAGCGATCACGCCTGCTGCTTCGAGGAGCAGAAGGGGGAGGATCTGTGGAAGGCGCTGCCGGGATTCGGCGGCACGGCGCTGCTCTACCCCTATCTCATGTCGGAGGGGCATCACGCCCGGGGTCTGGCGATGGCGCGCATCGCCGAGCTGGCCAGCGCCAACCCGGCGCGGGCGTTCGGGCTGTATCCGAGAAAGGGCACCATCGCGCCCGGCAGCGACGCCGACCTGGCCATCATCGACCCGGAGCGCGAGGTGGTCATCGGGCCCGAGGTCCTGCTCTCGGCCCAGGATTTCACGCCGTTCGCAGGGATGACGATCCGCGGCTGGCCGGTGCAGACCGTCCGGCGCGGGCAGGTCATGTTCGATCGCGGCACGGTGACAGGGAAACCGGACGGCCGCTACCTGCGCCGGCCTGTGGCGATGCACTCCGAAGCGCCGGTGGCGGCCGGATGAGCGCGTCGGCCCCGGCGCGCAGGCAAAGGGGGAGACCGATGAGGCGGTGGGTGGCGTGTGCCGGTGCGCTGGTGCTGTTGACAGTCGGGCTTGTACCGCCCGGAGGAGGACCGGCGGCAGGCGCGCCGGCGGTCACGCCGAAGCGGGGCGGGACGCTCAATGCCACGTTCAGCTCCGATCCGGCGCACTTCGATCCGCACCGGGGCACCACGGCGCAGAACTTCGTGCCGCTCGTCTACAACGGCCTCGTGCGTTTCAAGACCGGCACCGACGTGCGGGTGGACGAGTACATTATCGAGCCGGACCTGGCCGAACGGTGGGAGATTTCCAGGGACGGCCTCGTCTACACCTTCTCTCTCCGACGCGGGGTGCGCTTCCACGACAAGCCCCCGGTGGGGGGCCGGGAGCTGACCTCCGACGACGTCGTCTGGAGCCTGCAGCGCATGCTGGCGGACGACCCCGAGAACATCAAGCGGGACCTGTTCTCGGTGATCAAGTCCGTGGAGGCGCCCGACCGCTACCGGGCGCGGATCACGCTCAGTGAGCCGTTTGCTCCCCTGCTGGCGAACCTGGCGACGGTGTTCGCCTCCATCGTCCCGCGCGGCGAGCTCGACTACAAGCGCGTGGCGATCGGCACCGGCCCGTTCATGCTGGACAGCTTCACGCGCGGCGCACGGTACGTGTACAAGCGGCATCCGGGCTACTATGAGCAGGACCGGCCGTATCTGGACGAGATCGTGATCCACATCCTGCGCGATTTCGCCACGCGCGCGGCGGCGCTGCGCGCCGGGCGGATCGATGTCGTTGACCTGCTGCCCTACGGACAGGCGCTGCCGATCATCCGCGAGGGCAATCTGGCCTGGGAGCGCTACCAGGGCATCTTCAGCGTGCACCTGCGGCTGAACGCGGCCAAGCCGCCGCTGGACAACGAACGAGCCCGGCAGGCGCTGTCCCTGGCGCTGAACCGGCAGGCCATCGCCATTGCGCTGGGCGGAGGGGAGGGCGTGGTCAACGGCCCGGTGCCTACCGGGCTGGGCAAGTGGGCTGTGGACTGGCGAAGGCTTCCGTACTTCACCCGCGATGTCGCCAAGGCTCGACAGTTCCTGCGCGAGGCGGGGTTCCCCAGCGGCTTCTCTATCGAAGCGGTCGGCGGATCGAGCCCGGACAACCGGCGCGTCATCCTCGAGGCCATCAAGGCGCAATGGGCACAGATCGGAGTGACGCTCAACTTCCGGCTGATTGACACCGCATCGGTCCAGCGGGTGCGGTTCCAGAAAGACTTCACGATCCTGGCCGACAACTTCACCCTGAGCAGCGACCCGGACAGCTACCTGTTCCTGGAGTACCACAGCACGAGTAGCGGCAACGTCGGCAACTACGCCGATCCGCGGGTCGATCGGCTGCTCGAGGCGCAGCGCCGGGAGCTCGATCCCTCCAGGCGTGAGGCGCTGGTGCATCAGGCGTCGATGATGATCGCGCAGAAGGCGTGGATCATCACCACCGGGGATCCGATCTACGTCAGTCTGGCCTGGCCGCACGTAAAGGGGTTCCGGCACAACAACATCAACCAATACCTGCCCCTGAAGAACGTCTGGCTGGACCGCTGATGCGGCAGTTTCTCCTCCGCCGCCTGCTCCTCGGGGGGGCGGCCCTGCTCGGGCTGTCGGTGCTGGCCTTCGGCCTCATCCGGATCATTCCGGGGGACGCCGTGATGGCACAGCTCGTCGAGTCAGGCAACGTCAGCGACCTCGACGGCGCCCGGGCCCAACTCGGGCTGGACCGCCCCTTCGCCGTGCAGTACGTGACGTGGCTGGGCGGCGTGCTGCGCGGCGACCTCGGCACCTCATTCTGGTCGAGGCGGCCGGTGCACCAGGATCTCCTGGCGGCGCTGCCGGTGAGCGTGGAGCTCGCCGTGCTGGCCATGCTGCTCTCCATGCTCCTCGCCCTGCCGCTGGGCGCCGCCTCGGCCTCCCGCCGCGGGGGGACGGTGGATCTGGCCGCACGTCTGCTGAGCTTCGGCGGGCTCTCCGTCCCGCACTTCTGGATCGCCACGCTTGTGCTGCTGTACGGCTCGATCTGGTTCCGCTGGGTCCCGCCCCTGGGCTACGTGGCGCCCGGGGAGTCGCTGGCCCGGAACCTGGAGCAGTTCCTGATCCCCGCGGCGATCCTCGGCGTGCATCTCTCGGCTCGAAGCCTGCGCCTCGTGCGCTCCTCGCTGCTCGAGGCGCTGCAGGAAGATTACGTCCGTACCGCTCGGGCCAAGGGCCTGCCGGGGCCGCGCGTGCTCTGGGGCCACGCGTTCCGCAACTCGCTCATCCCCACCCTCACGATCTTGGGCGGCCAGTTCACCTACCTGCTCAGCGGCAGCGTGATCCTGGAGGATATCTTCTCCCTCAGCGGGATCGGGAGGTACGTCGTGGAGTCCATTACGCACCGGGATTATCCGGCGGTGCAGGGTGCCATCCTCTTCACCGGGCTGGTCGTCGTGGTCGTCAACCTGACGGTGGACCTGGCGTACGCATGGATCGATCCTCGCATCCGGTATCAGTGAGGGTGACGGAGCGCGCCCCGGGGGCCGCGGCCACGCTGCCGGCCGCCGAAGTCTCCGCCACCGCGGCGCGGAGGCCACGCGGCCGCCCGGCCGGGCGCTGGATCCGCCGGCATCCCACCGGTGCGCTGTCCGGAGCCGTGCTCCTTGTCGTGCTGCTGGCGTCGGCGCTGGCTCCGTGGATCAGCCCGCACGATCCATACGCCCAGGACTATGACGCCCTGATGCGCCCGCCGGGCGGAGCGTATCTCCTCGGCACGGACTACCTGGGCCGGGACGTGTTCTCGCGGACGCTGTTCGGCGGGCGGACCTCCCTGTCCATCAGTCTCGCCGCGATCACGGCCGGGACGGTGGCGGGAACGATTGCCGGGCTGGCCTCCGGGTTCTACGGCGGATGGTTCGACGGGATCGTGCAGCGCGTCGTAGATGTCATGATGGCGCTGCCGTCGATCATCCTGGCGCTCGCGCTCATGGCCGTGCTGGGGCCGCGGACGGAGAACGTCGTCCTGGCCATCGCCACGATCATTGTGCCCAGCCTCTCGCGCATCGTGCGGGGCACGGTGCTGCAGCTGCGGGAGATGCAGTTCGTCGAAGCGGCCCGGGCCCTGGGCGCGTCGGACGCGCGGGTGCTCTCCCGCCACGTGCTCCCCAACACGATCGCGCCAGTCATCGTCGTGGCCACCACCGCGCTGTCCGGCGCGATCCTCATCGAGGCCTCGCTGGGTTTCCTCGGGCTGGGCACGCAGCTGCCGGTGCCGTCGTGGGGCAACATGCTGAGCGAAGAAGCCCGCCGCTATTTCGAGCAGGCGCCGTGGATGGCGCTTCCGCCGGGTATCGCCCTCAGCCTCACCGTGCTCGCCGTGAACTTCTTCGGGGACGCGCTGCGTGACGCGCTGGATCCGCGGCTGCGCCGGGTGCCGTCGTGATCGACGACGTCCTCGCGGTGCACCGCCGCCGCCTGTCTGGTTGCCTGGAGCAGCTGGCGGAGTTCTGCCGCATCCCTTCGATCGGCGGCGACGACGCGGCGATGGAGGAGGCCGTGCGCTGGCTGACGGGGCCGCTGCGCGATGCGGGTGCCGAGGTGGACGTGCTGCCGGGCGAAGGCAACCATCCATACGTGCTGGCCACGGTGCCGGGTGCCGGGCCCCGGACGGTGCTGTTCTTCAACCACTACGACATCGCGAACTACACCAATCCCGTGGAGCGCCGTCCCGGCGAGCGGGACCCTTTCACGGGAGATATCGACGACGACCGGGTGTACGCGCGCGGCGTCGCCGACGACAAGGCGACGCTGCTGTCCCGCATCCACGCCGTGCAGACCTGGCGGGAAGCCCGCGGGACGCTGCCGCTCACCGTGAAGTTCCTCCTCGAGGGCAAGCGCACGCTGGCCACTGGCGCGCTCGGGCGCTTCCTGGAGCGCCGTGCGTCCCGGGTGCGGGCCGATGCCTGCTGCTGGGAGGCGGGGTCCAAGGACGAGGCGGACCGGCCGCTGATCACGCTCGGGCACAAGGGGCAGCTGTTCGTCGAGCTCTCGGCGCGCACCGCAAGGGCCGACTATCCGTCGCGCCTGACCGCGCTGCCCAACGCTGCGTGGCGGCTGACCTGGGCGCTGGCGTCGGTGAAGGGTCCCGATGAGCGCGTGCGCCTCCCGGGATTCTATGAGGACGTCCGGCCGGTCACGGAGCTGGAGGAACGGCTGTTCCATGCGCGCCTGGCTTCCGACGCGGACGGGTTGCGGCGCCGGACGGGCATCCGCGCGTTCGTGCGAGGACTGCAGGGACAGGCCGTGATGCGGTACGTATACTCGCAGCCGACGGCCGCGGTCTGCGGCCTGACGGCGGGATACACCGGACCGGGACACCGGCTGCTCACGCCCGGCGCGGCCCGGGCGCACGTCGAGTTCCGGCTCGTCCCGGATCAGGATCCCGACCGCGTCCTGGCCTCGCTGCGGGCGCATCTGGACCGCGAGGGACTCGACGATGTCGCGATCACGGTGCTGGCGGCCATCCCTCCCTACCGGATTGCCGCGGACCACCCGCTGGTCACTGTCGCCGCCGCGGCCGCGCGGGAGGCGTATGGAGTGGACCCGGTCATCGTGCCGGTCGCCACCGGCATGGGCTCCCGCTACCTCTTCCAGCGCCACGCGCCCATGCCTATCGTCGGCTTCGCCATCGGCTACGCGGGGTCACTGCTGGAGACGAACGACGAGCACATCCGGATCCGCGACTATGAGCAAGGCATGCGACACATCCTGCATCTTTTCGCGCGGGCGGATCAAATCCCGGCGCATCCGGCGGGGTGACGGGCCGTGGACGCACGCGTTGATGCCTACATCGCCAGGCATCTGGACCGCTGGCTGGCGGAACTCGCGGAGTTCTGCCGCCTCCCCAGCGTCGCCGAGTACCCCGAGGCGATGCACGCGGCGGCGGGGTGGCTCATGCGCCGGCTGGAGGCGGCCGGGCTGCGGGCGCGATTGCTGCCGCATCCGGACGGGTTCCCCACCGTGTACGCCGAGCGGCAGGGCTGGGTATCCCGGACGGCGCTCTTCTTCAATCATTACGACATCGCGGCGTACACGAACCCACTGGTCACCGAGGGGACGGTCCTGCCGGTGGAGATCCGGGACGGGCGAGTCTATGGACGCGGCGTGGCCGACGACAAGGGCTGCACGTTCTCCCGCATCGCGGCCGTGGAGATGCTGCTCGCGCTGGCCGGTGAGCTGCCGGTGGGGGTGAAGTTCCTCATCTTCGGGAAGCGGAAGCCCAACGACGACGTGCTGGACGACATCCTGCGCAGCTACCCTGACGAGACGGCCAGCGACGGCGTGATCTGGGAAACCGGGGCCAAGGATGACCGGGACCGCCCGACGGCCTCGCTGGGGGCCAAGGGGTATGTGTATGTGGAGCTGCGCACCCGCGGGCTGCACACACCGCAGCCGTCGCGGTTCAGCATCCTCCCGAATCCGGCATGGGATCTCCTGTGGGCGCTGGCGTCGCTGAAGGATCGCGACGAGCGCGTGCGCATCGATGGGTTCTACGACGGCGTGCTGGCGCCGGGGGAGGACGACCTGGCGGCGGTCGATGAGTTCGGCGTCTCGCTGGGAGAGGAAATGCTGGAGCGGACGGGCGCCCGCGCGTTCGTGCTGGGCAAGACCGGTCCGGCCGCCGCCCGCCACTGGTTCTTCGAGCCCTCCTGCACGATCTGCGGGATCAGCGCCGGCTACACCGGCGCGGGCGAACGGCTCGTCATCCCCGACGCGGCGTCGGCGAAGGTGGAGTTCCGCCTCGTCGCGCACCAGGATCCCACCGGGGTGGTGCGGCAGGTGCGCGCGCACCTGGACCGGCACGGCTTCGAACACGTGGAGATGGAGGTGCTCTCCATGACCGCGCCATATCGGACGCCGGCGACCGATCCGCTGGTGCAGGCGGCCCGCCGCGCCGCCCGGACGGTGTACGGGCAGGAACTGGTGCTCCGGCCGACCTCGATCGGGATGAGCCCCAAGTACAAGTTCGCCCCCCGTCCTACCGTGGGTCTCGGGGTAGAATACGCCGGGTCGCGGCTGGAGGAGCCGGATGAGCACATCCGCCTCCAAGATTGGATCGAGGGGACAAAGATGATTGCCGCGGTGCTTGAGGAGTATGCCCGATGAGGTGCCCGCGATGATCGTGCGCCGGACGGAGACCGCGCTCGTGCTGGTGACTCAGCTGGATCATGCCGCGCTGTCCGGCGAGTTAGCCCGCCGCTGGGGCGCCGGGCCGTTTCAGGTGCCGGAGCCGCAGGAGCCGGTCATCCTGGCCGCCGCGCGGCATGACGAGGGATGGCGGGAGCAGGACGCCCAGCCGCTCTACGATGCTGCGCGCCGGGCCCCCGCCCACTTCCGGACGGTAGACGTGCCCACGCACATTCCGCTCTACCGCACGGGGATCGAGCGCATCGTTGCCCTCGATCCGTACGCCGGACTCCTCGTGAGCATGCACGGCTCGGGGATCTACCAGGGCCGTTACGGGGCCGGCCCGATCCGCATGCAGACGCAGACCGACGACGTCCGGGCGGTGATGGAGGCCTTCGTCGCGGAGCAGGAGGCGCTGCAGGCACAGCTCAAGCGCCGGCTGTGGGCCGGGGCCGGGCGGCGGAGGCTTTTCGAGCGTGCGGTTTGGGCGCACTACGAACTGCTGCAAGTCTGGGACCTCCTCTCGCTGTTCATCTGCCTCGACCGGTATGAGGCGCCGGTTCAGCACATCGGCCCCGCGCCGGCGGCCCCCGACGGCGATGATGTGACGCTGCGTGTGGAGAGCCCCGGCGATGGCACGGTGCGCATCGACCCCTGGCCCTTCGACCGCCCCGTCCTCGAGGCGTCGGTCCCGGCCCGCGCGATCCCGGCGCGCCCGTATGAGAGCCGACAAGTGCTGCGGGAGGCGCTCGAGGCGGGAGAGGACGCGACGATCCGGTGCCGGATCGTCCCGGCGTAGCGCGGATGGAGACGCCGGTCCCGTACGTCGGGCGTGCGGTCCCGCTGCTGCACGGAGAGCGGATCGTCACCGGCCGCCAACGCTTTGCTGCGGATCTCAGCCTCCCCGGGATGGTCCACCTCGCACTGGTCCGGAGTCCGCACGCGCACGCTCGGCTGCGCGGCATTGACCTCCGCGCGGCGGCCACCGCGCCCGGCATCGTTCGGACCCTCACCGGTGAGGACGCCGCCCGCTACGTGCCGCAAATCCCGCACCGGGTCGATCCCGCCATCTCCGGGGGCCGCCATGCCGACGTGCGCCCGCTGGCCCGAGACATGGTGATCTATGCCGGGCAGCCCGTCGCGGCGGTCGTCGCCGAGACGCGGGAGGCGGCGAAGGCCGCGGCGGCGCTCGTCCGTGTGGACTACGATCCGTGTCCCGCCGTGCTCGACGGGGAAGACGCCCTGCGGCCCGATGCCCCGCGTGTCATACCGGAGTGGCCGGACAATACGCTCCTGCGCGGGCGGATCGTGCACGGCGACCCCGGCGGCGCGCTGGCCCGCGCCGCGCACCGCATCGAAGCCGTCATCCGCCTCCACCGCTGCTCGACCCAGCCCATCGAGACGCGGGCGTACCTCGCCGCCCACGATCCCCACGACGATCAGCTCACGCTGTATGCGACGACCCAGAATCCGCACCAACTGCGCCACCAGCTGGCCGGCGCGCTCGGCCGGCCCGAGCACCGCATCCGGGTCATCGCTCCACCGCTGGGCGGCGCCTTCGGTCTGAAGATGATCGGGCATCCGGAAGAGTCCCTCGTCTGCCTGCTGGCCCTCCTCACCGGGCGGCCCGTGAAGTGGGTGGAAGATCGCGAGGAGTGTCTCATCATCACCGGCCGGGAGCAGACGCATCACGTCGAGGTCGCCTGCGCGGCGGACGGCCGCGTGCTGGGCCTGCGCGACCGCTTCGTCGCCAACGTCGGAGCGCCGTACGCCACGCCGGGTTGGGGGATGGCGCCGCTCACGGCTTCCACGATCCCGTGCTGCTATGACATCCAGTCCGTGGACATCGAGTACGTGCTGGCGGTCACCAACACCGGTCCCTGGACGGCGTCGCGCGGCTACGGGAAGGAAGCCAGCAACATCGTGATGGAACGGGTGATGGATCTGGTGGCGCGCCGCGTCGGCGTCGATCCGGCGGAGGTGCGCCGTCGGAACCTGATTCCGTCCGCCGCGTTCCCATACCGGACCGCCACGGGGTTGCAGATCGACAGCGGCGAGTACGCGGCGACGCTCCAGCAGGTCCTGGATCTCGGCGCCTATCAGCAGCGCCGGGCCGAGCAGATCGAAGCGCGCGCGGCGGGGCGTCTGATCGGCATCGGGCTGGCCTGCGAGCTCACTCCGGAAGGCGGCAGCCTCCCGCGCTCCCTCGTGGCGGGTTATGACACTTCGACCGTCCGCGTGGATCCTTCGGGCACCGTGACCGTCCTGACCGGGGTCACGTCGCCCGGCGGGGGGAACGAGACCGGCATCGCGCAGATCGTGGCCGACGAGCTCGGCATACCTCCGCAGGCCATCCGGGTGCTGCAGGGAGATACTGACCTGTGCCCGTACGGTTTCGGCAACTACAGCGGCCGCGGCTTGATCGCCGGCGGAGGATCGGCCGCGCTCGCGGCGCGGGATGTCAGGGAGAAGATGGCGCGGGCGGCGGCGCTCCTGCTCGAGGCTCCGACGGAGGCCCTGATCTTCGACGGCGCCCGGATCACGGCGCGGGGGGATCCGGCGCGCGCGCTCAGCTTCGGCGAGGTGGCCTTCGCCGTGTACACGCGCGCCTACGAGCTGGCCTCGGCCGTGGAGCCGCCGCTGGAGTCCACCCGGACGTACCGGCCGCCCTCGATCCGCCACACGCCCGACGCACACGGACGGCTCAATCCGTACCCAACCTACTCGAACGCGGCTTACCTGGCCGTGGTCGAGGTCGATCCGGCCACGTGCGCCGTCCGCGTTCTGCACCTCGCCGCGTCGCACGACTGCGGGGAGGTGATCAACCCGGCGCTCGTCGACGGCCAGCTCCGCGGAGCCATCGCCATGGGGATCGGCGCGGCGCTGGGCGAGGCGACCCGCTACGCCCCCGACGGCGCGCGGCTGACCACCTCGTTCCGCGAATACGTAATGCCGCGGGCGGGCGACCTGCCGCCGATCATCATCGGACACGGCCGGACGCCCAGCCCCAACACGCTCTTGGGCAACAAAGGCGGAGGTGAGGCCGGGGTGGGCGGCGCCGCCGCCGCCGTGATGAACGCCGTGGCGGATGCGCTGGTCCCCCTGGGGGCCGAGGTGCTGGCCCTGCCCCTTACGCCGGCCGCGCTGTGGCAGACGCTCAAGGAGACGAGCCCGTGACCGCGCCCAGCTATCACGCGCCCCGCTCGCTTGATGACGCGCTGGAGATCCTGGGCAGCCTCGGCGACGAGGCCACGGTCGTGGCCGGCGGACAGGATGTCGTGCCGCTTATGAATCAGGGGCGGCTGGCGCCGCGGCACATCATGGACATCTCACATCTGACCGAGTTGCGCGGGATCGCCGGGGAGGCCACGCTCGGCGGTGAACGCCGGACCTTCGTCCACGGGCCGATCATCCTCGGCGCGCTGACTACGTACACGGACGTGGCGCGTCATCCCGGGCTTGGGGCGCGGCTGCCGCTGCTCACCGATGCGCTTCGGCAGATGGGCGGCGGACCGCAGGTTCGCCACCGCGGCACCGTCGGCGGAGCCGTCTGCGCCGCTCAGCCCGTGTATGATCTTCCGGTCTGTCTGCTCGCCCTCGACGCTGTCTTCATCCTGGCCGGCCGGGAGGGGGTGCGGCGCATCCCCGCGTCATCGTTCTTCCTCGATGCAGGACGGACCGCGCGCCGGCCCGCTGAGCTGCTCACGGCGATCGAGATCCCGCCGGCTCCAGCCGGAGGCACTTCCGCGTACGTCAAGCTGAAGTTCAGCGAGGGCGGCTATACGATCGCCGGTGCGGCCTCCGTGCTCGTGCGGGACCCTGATGGAGTCTGTCGTGAAGCGCGGCTGGCTCTCGCGGCGGTGTCCCGTGTTCCTCAGAGGATACCCTCCGCGGAGTCGGCAGTGGTCGGGGGACGCATCGGCGCTCAATCCCTGGCCACCCTGGGGGTGCGCGTTGAAGAGGCCATTGCGGATCCCATCGACGACGTCATGGCCCCCGCCCCGTACCGGCGCGCGATGGCTGGAGTGATGGCACGCCGTGCCGTGGCGCAGGCGGCGGCACGGTGACCGAGGCGCGCGTCCGGCTCACTGTCAACGGGGTCGCGCATGACCTTGCGGTCGACCCTCGGCTGCCCCTCGTCCATGTCCTGCGGGACGCCCTGGGCCTGACTGGGACGCACGCCGGCTGCCTCACGGGGCATTGCGGGGCGTGTACTGTGCGGCTCGACGGGCGGGCGGTCAAGGCATGCACCGTGCTGGCCGCCTCGGCCGACGGCGCGCGCGTGGAGACGATCGAAGGGGTCGCCCGCCAGGGTGTCCTGCATCCGCTGCAGCAGGCGCTGTGGGATCGGTTTGGATTTCAGTGCGGGTTCTGCACGCCGGGGATGATCATGACCGCGCTCGATCTGCTTGAGCAGCAGCCGGCGCCCGATGCCGCAGCCGTTCGAGAAGCCCTTGCGGGGAACCTGTGCCGGTGTACCGGATATCAGCCAATCGTCGAGGCCGTGCTGGCAGCAGCGGAGGCGCTCCGGTCTCTCCGGAGGAGGACCGACGGATGAAGATCTGGTTCCAAAAGCACGTGGTCAAGGGCCGCCTGCCCGGGCTCGATGAGGCGCTGGAGCGTCATATGCAGCGCTTGGCCGGAGCAGGGACGGTCGTCGAGTTCCATTCCCTGCCGCCGGAGACGTACGCGTCCCCGCTCCCCGAGCGATTCGTGCGCTTCGGGGCCGTTGAGTCGCTCTTTGCCACGTACTTCAGCCTGCAGGCCGTCCGGGCCGAGCGGCAGGGCTACGATGCCTTCGTGATCGGGACGGCCCAGGATCCGGGACTCATCGAAGCGCGGGCGTGGGCGACCATTCCCGTGCTGGGGTTCGGCGAGACCGCGATGCACGTGGCATCGATGCTGGGCCGGCGGTTCGCCTTCGTGGGATTCATCCCGGAGCTCGCCGAGCCGCTGGCGGCCAATGCCCAGCGCTACGGGTTCGCCGGGCGCCTTCAGCCGTTCCGGACGGTCGAGGGCGGCTCAGGAATCGTAGAGCGCGCTTTCGAGGGAGACTCGGCGTCATTCCTTGCTGCCTTTCACCACGCCGCGCGCGCCTCCGTCGCGTCCGGGGCCGAGGTGCTCATCCCCGGCGACGGCCTGACCAACGAGATCCTGGTCCTGGCCGAGATACGGTCGGTCGACGGTGTCCCGGTGCTGGATGCCAATGGTCTCCTGATCCGGATGGCTGAAGCGTTCGTGTCGCTCGCCCGCGCGGGAATCGTGGGGAAGCCGGCCGCCGGGTACTATAACCGCCGTCCCGATGAAGCTGTCCTGGATCACCTGCTGCGGTTGTTCGCGCCCCGGGCCTTTCCGCTCGACGATTGACATCTCACACCCGCGCTTCGGGCCGGAGGAGGGCATCGATGAGGTTCTGCTTCGAGAAGTGGCCGCCGGTGAGCACCGGCCACCACGTCTCACCCCCCAACAACTCCATCCCGATGCGCCGGCGATCCCAGCCTCTCGCCGCCCGGTCCTGAGTCTCGTCGCGCAGCCGCTCCATGAAGTCGAGCTTGCGCTGCAGGGCCGCCCGGCCGTCCTCGATGATCTTCCCGCTCGCGCAGAAGAGCGTCGTGACGGGCAGCGCGAGCACGCGGCGCAGCGAGGCGATGGTGTGGTGCGGATTCTCGTCTTCCCGCAGGACCTTCACCCGCGCGCTCAGATAGAGGTCTCCGGCAAACAGCCAGCCCGTGCGTTCTTCGAAGAAGCTGAGGTGATCGTCGCTGTGGCCCGGCGTCCGCACGACCCGGAGGCGGAACTCCCCCGCGGCCACCTCCCCGCCGATGGGCGCCGCCGCGGAGGCTGGCTGCCGTCCCCAGGTGATCCACTGATAGGGCCGCTGGGAGGGTGGATGCGTGAGGATCTCCACGGCGCGGGGGTGTGCCAGCGGCGTGAGCCCCCGCGCGCGCACCTGCGGGCCGGCGCCGGCATGGTCTTCGTGCGCATGCGAGAGCACGACGGTCTCGAGCCGCAGTCTCTCGAGGAGCCGGTCCAGCTCACTGCCGGTCACCGGAGGCCCGGTGTCGATCAGCACGCCGTTCAGGTAGTACGCGCACGCGACGAACAGCGGCCGGCCAAGGACCGCGCGGGCCATCGCAATCTGCAGGACGGGACCCGCATGGCGCAGGCGGATCATCCCACCGCGTGATTCGGCTTTGCCCGGCGGACTCTTCTCCGGCGGATCCTACGAGCGGCCGGCGGCGGGGACGCGCGACGGCGGGGCGGCATGCGCGTCGCGCTGGACCAGCCACAATCCGGCGAGCACGAGCGTCCCTCCCATCGCGATCCCCACGGTCAGGTGCTCATCCAGCAGGATGACGGACGACACCACCCCGACGACCGGGACGAGGAAGGCAAATGCGCTGGACCGTCCCGCGCCGATGCGCTTCACGCCTTCATAGAAGAAGACGAAGGCCAGCACCGTGCCGAAGGTCGCCAGGTAGATCAACCCCGCCCAGGAGACCGCGGGGGCCGCGGCCAGCGCCTCCCACCCGCGCTCGGCAAGACCGAAGGGGATGAGCATCAGCGTGCCGGCCACCGTGCCGTAGAGCGTGGAGGTGACCGGCGTGAAGCGCGCCGTGGCGGTCTTCCCCGCCACCGCGTAGATCCCCCAGCACAGCGCCCCCAGGAAGAAGAGGAGATCGCCCAGCAGCCGGGTAGACGTCTGCTCGCCGCCGCCCGGGCCCACGACGAGATAGAGCCCCCCGAGCGCGACGGCGAAACCGGCCACGGTCCACGGCCCGATGCGCTCCTTGAGGACCGGCCAGGCGATCAGCGCGGTGAAGACGGGCGCAAAGCCGGGCACGATGATCGCGCCGTCGCTGGCCGGGGCCAGGCGCAGCCCGTAGAGAAACAGCGCGTTGTAGACGGCGATCGCCGTCGCGCCCAGCGTGAGGATGAGCGGGAGATCCCGCCCCGTGACCGGCCGGTGCGCGTGGCCCTGCAGCCGCGCCCAGCCGTAGAGCAGCCCGGAGGCGATGATGAAGCGCACCGACGCGATGGTCATCGGGGGCAGCCCGGCGACGGCCACCTCGCCCGCCACCCAGGTGCCCCCGAAGCACAGGGCCGAGAGCGTGAGGATGAAGTACGCGCTCACCGGTAGCGCAGGGTGACCGCTGCGTCCGCGGCCAGCCCCACGCCTGTCCCCAGCGTGAGCACCACTGCCAGCGTGAGCACAGCGAGGCGACCGTGCATCTCAGACACCCCCCCGGGTTGGTGTTCGCCGCTCTCCTAGCCGATGGGTTTCACGAGCGTACAACGGCACGCGCCGGACGCATCTTCCGCGACGATCCGGCAGGCGGCGCGAGGGGACGTCAGGGCGGCCCGTCCTCGACCGGCGTGGCCAACCGGGCGGCGATGGTGAGGGCCTGGCGCATGGGACGCGGGTCGGCCACGCCCCGGCCGGCGATGTCGAACGCGGTCCCGTGCGAGGGCGTGGTCATCACGAACGGGTAGCCGACGCCGACCGACACGCCCATCTCGAACTCCAGGAGTTTGGTGGCGATCTGCGCCTGATCGTGGTACATCGCGACCACCACATCGAACCGGCCGGCGCGGGCCTGGCGGAAGATGTGATCAGCCGGGATCGGGCCGGCCGCCCTGATACCCTGGGCGACGGCGTCCTCGATCGCGGGGCGGATCACCCGGTCTTCCTCGTCCCCGAGCAGCCCGCCTTCTCCCGCGTGCGGATTCAGCGCGGCGACCCCGATCGCCGGCGGGGCGGTGCCGGCGCCGGAGGCCACGCGGTGTGCCAGCCGGATCGTGCGCAGGATGCGGGCCCGCGAGAGCTGCGCCGGGATCTCGCGGAAGGGCGTGTGGCCCGTCACGCGGCCCACCCAGAGCAGCCGTTCCTCGGTGGCCGCCGCGGGATGGGGGATGACGTTCATCTCATCGTGCTCGTCCACATGCGCAAGCTGCGCGCACAGCTCGTACTCGTCGCGCACGCCGTAGCCGGCGCGGATGATCGCCTGCTTGTTGAGCGGAGCGAACACCACGGCGTCGGCCTCGCCGGCCAGCGCGAGGCGGACCGCTTCCTCCAGCCACGTGGCCGCGGCCCGGCCCGCGGCGGCGCTCATGACCCCGCGGGTCCAGGTCCGGTCGTGGGGCGGCAGGTGCATGAAGGGCACGCCCCCGCCCGCGGGCGGGGCGGGACGGTCCGCGGGGATCAGGCCGACGGTCAGGCCGGCGACCTCCTGGGCGTCCCGCCAGACCTCGGCGTCCCCGATTAGCAGGAGGTCCTGGGAGAATCCACGCGCCAGCGTCTTGACGAGCACCTCGGGCCCGATGCCTGTCGGATCGCCCATGACCACCGCCAGCCGCGCCATCCGCTGCCGCCCTCCCGCGCTTTCGGTTCCGTGTTCGCTCGACTGTTCGCCGTGCCGGCGGCGAACTCCGGCGGCGGATCTTTCCCGCGGCGGGGAGGAGAACGGGGCCTGCTGCGCGTAGAGCGGTATATTGTATACAATCTTCCCGTGTCGCCCTCCTCCCCATCCGCCGGCGACCCGAGGTGTCGTCCCATGGGCATCACCGAGCAGATCGCCCGCTTCGCGCTCGAAACCCGCCACATCCCCGACGCCGTCCGCACCCTGGCCACCAACCATCTCGTCGACGGGATCGCGGTCATGCTCTCGGGCGCGACCGAGGCCAGCGGGCGGATCGTCCGCGCCTACCTGCGCGAGGTGGGCGGGACGCCCCAGGCGTCCGTGCTGGGCGCGCGGCTCCGGGTCCCGCTGCGCCTCGCCGCGTGGGCGAACGGGACGGCCGGCCACGCCATGGACTACGACGACACGCAGCTGGCCACCGATCCGCAGAGCGTGTACGGCCTCCTGACGCACCCGACCGTCCCCGTGCTGGCCGGCGCGCTCGCCGCGGCGGAGGACACGGGGGCCGGCGGGAGCGCGCTGCTCGATGCGTACATCGTGGGCGTCGAGGCGGCGTGCCGGATCGCGGATGCCGTCAACCCGCGCCACTACCGGGACGGGTTCCATTCCACGGCGACCATGGGGGGCTTCGGGGCGGCCGCGGCGGCGGCGCGCCTGTACGGCTGCGACCTCGACACCACGCTGCGGGCCTTCGGGCTGACGGCCAGCATGAGCGCGGGCCTACGCGAGAACTTCGGGACGATGACCAAACCCTTCCACGCGGGGCGGGCCGCGGAGAACGGCGTCTTCGCCGTGCAGCTGGCCCGCTCGGGCTGGACGGCGGCCAGGGACATCCTCGAGGCGAAGCGCGGCTTCTACAGCGCCGCCGCGGGCGGCTACGATCCGTCCAAGATCGAGGGGAAACTCGGGACGCCCTACTTCTTCGTGGAGCCCGGGATCTCCATCAAGCCGTATCCGTCCGGGTCGCTCTCCCACCCGGCGCAGGACGTGCTGCTGGAACTGGTCCGTGAGCACGATCTCGCGCCCGAGCAGGTCGCGCGCATCGACGTCGGGGTGAACAGCCACGTGCCCAACGCCCTCATCCACGCGCGGCCGGCGACCGCGCTGGAGGGCAAGTTCAGCCTGCCGTTCCAGATGTCCATCGGGGTGCTCGAGCGCCGGGCCGGCATCGCCCAGTTCACCGACGAGAAGGTCCGCGATCCCCGCACCCGGGCCATGATGGAACGCGTGCACGTCTACGTCGATCCGGAGATCGAGGCCCTGGGCTACAACGAGATGCGCATGAAGGTGAACATCACCCTCACCGACGGCCGAACGCTCGCCGGGTACGCGGACAAGGCGAAAGGCCATCCGAGAAAGCCGATGAGCCGGGACGACCTGCGGGAGAAGTTCATCGACTGCGCCACGCTGGTGATGCCGGCCTCCGCGGCGGAGTCGGCGCTCGAGCACCTGTGGGCCATCCGCCAGATCGACCGTGCCGCGGACCTCATGCCGATGCTCGCGGGGAGCGCCCCGTGAGGCCGACCTCCGGGGGGGCGCTGTGATGCGGCGGTATCGTCTCGCCGTCATCCCCGGCGACGGGATCGGCCGCGAGGTCGTCCCCGAGGGGCTGCGCGTCCTGCGGTCGGCGGGGCAGCGGTTCGGGTTCGAGATCGAGCCCGTCGAGTTCCCGTGGGGCTGCGCGTACTACCTCGACCACGGCGAGATGATGCCCTCCGACGGCCTCAGGCAGCTGCGGGACTTCGACGCCCTCTACCTGGGCGCCGTCGGCGATCCGCGCGTTCCCGACCACGTCTCGCTGTGGGGCCTGCTGCTGCGCATCCGCAAGGCATTCGATCAGTACGCCAACGTCCGGCCGATCCGGCTGCTGGACGGCATCCCCGGTCCGCTGGCCGGCCGGCGGCCGGACGACGTGGACATCCTCTTCATCCGCGAGAACACGGAGGGCGAGTACGCGGGCCTGGGCGGCCGGCTCAATCCCGGCACTCCTCATGAGGTGGCCCTGCAGACCACAGTCTTCACCCGCCGCAGCACCGAGCGGATCCTGCGCTTCGCCTTCGAGCAGGCCCGCCGGCGGCGCAAGAAGCTGGCCCACGTCACGAAGTCGAACGCCATGCAGTACACCGCGGTGATGTGGGATGAGGTCGCCGCCGCGGTGGCGCGCGACTATCCCGACGTGGACGTCTGGAAGCTCCACGTGGACGCGGCCGCCTATCAGATGGTCCTGCATCCGGACTGGTTCGACGTCATGGTGGGGTCGAATCTCTTCGCCGACGTGCTGACCGACCTCGGCGCGGCGCTGCAGGGCAGCCTGGGGCTCGCCGCCAGCGCCAACCTCGATCCCACCCGGGCCGCCCCGTCGATGTTCGAGCCCGTGCACGGCTCCGCGCCGGACATCGCCGGCCGGGGCATCGCCAACCCGCTGGCGGCGATCTGGACGGCCTCGCTCATGCTCGAGCACCTGGGCGAGGCGGAGGCCGCGGGGGCGGTGTTGGAAGCAATGCAGAGAGTTGTCCGGAGCACCGAGGTCCGGACGGCGGACCTCGGTGGGCAGAGCAGCACGCAGGACGTGGGGCGGGCCGTGGCGGAGGCGGTCGCGGCATGAAGGCGAGCCCGGTGCGCGACCTGGTCACCGAGAACCTCCCGGCGCGCGAGCTCGTCGCCCGCAAGCTGCGCCAGGCCATCCTCTCCGGCCGGTTCCAGCCCGGGCAGCGCCTGCTGGAGCGGGAGCTAGTGGCGCGCATGGGCGTCAGCCGCACGCCCATCCGCGAGGCGCTCCGCAAGCTGGAGCGCGAAGGGCTCGTCTCGACGGTGCCGTACAAAGGGCCGACGGTCACCAAGTTCACGCCGCAGGGCGCCCGCGAGGTCTACGAGGTGCGGGCCGCCCTGGAGGGCCGGGCCGCCGCGCTGCTGGCGCGCCGGTCGGACCTGAGCGCGGTCGCGCGGATGCGGGGCCACATCGAGGACGCGGAGCGGGCGCTGCTGCGCGGCCAGCCCGCCGGCGTGCTGGCCGCCAACAACGCCTTCCACGACGAGCTCGCCTCCGGCGCCGGCAACCAGCTCCTGCGGTCACTGATCGCCAACCTGCAGGACCGGATCGTCCTGCTGCGCGTCGAATCGCTCTCCTACCCGGGGCGCAGGCAGCGGTCGATCACCGAGCACAAGGCGATCGTGCGGATGATCGCTCGGGGCGACGCCGACGGCGCGCGGCGGCTCGTGGAACAGCATGTCATGCGCGCGTGGCGGGCGGCGCACGCGCAGCTCATCGCGGGGAGGAACGCGACGTGAACGCGCACATGGCCCCCACCGCCCGCCGCATCATGGAGCAGGTCCTCGCCGTGCGGCCCGGCGAGCGGCTGGTCATCGTCACGGACTTCGAGCGCCCGCGCTCCATCACGGATCTGCTCGTCACCACCGCGGTGATCTACGGGCTGCAGCCCGTGATCGTCACGATGCCGGCGCGGGAGATGGGCGGCGAGGAGCCGCCGGCGTCTGTGGCGGCGGCCATGCGCGAAGCGGACTGCATCGTCGTGCAGACGTCGCATTCCATGACCCACACGAACGCCGAGCGGGAGGCGCTGCGCGCCGGGGCGCGCGTGTGCAACATCCGCGAGGTGGACGAGGAGATGATGGTGCGCGGCGGGATGACCGCCGACTACGAGGAGGTGGACCGGATCACCCGGCGCGGCGTGGCCCTGCTCGCCGCCGCGACCCGGGCGCGGGTGACGACGCCGGAAGGCACCGATCTCACGGTGGACCTCACCGGCCGGCCGGCGTTCGGGCTGTCGGGCTTTGCCCGGGAGCGGGGGACGTTCTCGGGGCTGCCCGACGGCGAGGCGGCGATCGCGCCCCTGGAAGGACGCACGCAGGGCGTGCTGGTCGGCCCCTACCTCATCGAGAAGATCGGGCAGGTCACCGAGCCGTTCCGCCTGGAGGTGCAGGACGGCCGGATCACGCGGGTAGAGGGCGGCGCGCAGGCCCAGGCCCTGGCGGCCATCCTGGCCCGCAAGGATCCGGGCGCGCGCAACTTCGCCGCGGAGCTGGCGCTCGGCACCAACCCGGCCTGCCGGCTCGTCCCGAAGAGCCGGGAGATCAAGAAGCGCCTCGGCCAGGCCCACGTCGCGCTGGGCGACAACCTCAGCCTGGCCGGGACCGTGGACAGCGCCGTCCATCTGGACATCGTGATGTTGCGCCCGACCGTCATCCTCGACGACGACCGCCTCGTGCTCGACGGCGGGGAGCCGGTGTTTGCCCATGAGACCTGAGCGTACGTATGGCAGGCGAGCGATGCCCACGACAAAGGGGGGAGCACGGATGAAGCGGATCATACGACTGACAGGGGTCGTGCTCGCGGTCGTGCTGGTGACGGCCGCGGGGGCGATCGGACAGGGCACGTACCCGGCCAAGCCCATCACGCTGGTGACGCACAGCAGCGTCGGATCCGGCGGCGATATCTTCCTGCGCAACCTGGCCAAAGGGTTGGAGGGCATCGTGAACGTCCCGCTGGTCGTGGAGAATCGCGCCGGCGGCTCCTCCGCCCGCGCGGTGAGCTACGTGGCCACGAGCCCGCTGGACGGCTACATCCTCTACGGATCGACCCCGACGATGCTCCAGACGCCGATCCTCAACACGACACCGCATTCGTTCCTCAATCTCCAGCCGGTGGCCAACGTGTTCTTCGACCCCATGATCCTCTACGTGAAGGCCGGCTCGCCGTGGAAGACGCTGCCGGACATCGTCAACACGGCCAAGCAGCGGCCGGGAACCATCCGGTTCGGCGCCGCGACGCCGGGATCGGTCGAGCACATGATCGCCCACCAGATCCAGAAGGTGGCGAAGATCCAGGTGCAGCCGGTGACCTTTGAAGGCGGCGGGGATCTCCTGCTGGCGGTGCTGGGCGGTCACGTGGACCTGGGCGTCGGCGAGTTTGCCGAGGTCGCCTCGCAGGTGCAGGCGGGACAGGTGCGGGTGGTCAACTCCTTCACCGCCGCGCGCCTCGCGGGGACGACCATCCTCACAGCCAAGGAGCAGGGCGTCGACATCGTCGTCGAGAAGTTCCGCGGCCTGCTCGGGCCGAAGGGGATGGATCCGGCGGCGGTCGCCTACTGGGAGAACGCCATCAAGCAGGTGCTGGCCAAGCCGGCGTACCGCACGTACTACAGTTCCGTGTATCTGGTCCCGGCGTTCATGGATCACACCCAGTACAACGCCTACCTGCACAAGATGAACCAGACGCTGCGCCGGTACATGAAGGAGATCGGGGTCATCAAATGACACGGCAACGACGGTCGCTGCAGCGCTGACGCGCTTCGCGACGGCATCGCGACAGCATGCGGCGCGCCGACTTCTACATCGGGCTGGGACTGCTGGCCTTCGCGCTGGTGTACTATCAGCAGTCGTTCAGCATCGTGCGGGGCTTCGCCTCGGACCGCCTCGGCCCGGCGTTCTTCCCCCGGATGCTGGCCCTCGCCCTGGCCGCGCTGTCGCTGGCGCTCATCGGCCGGGCGCTGGCGGGACGGTCCGACCCGTCCCGCCCGCCCGAGATGCGTCTTGGGGTCTTCGCGGCGGTCATGGGCCTGCTGGTGGTCTACGCCGCGGTCATGCCTGTCGTCGGCTTCCTCATCGCCACCCCGGTCCTGCTGGCGGCGGTGATCCGGCTGCTCGGACTGCGGCAGTGGGCGGCCGTGCTGGGGACGGCGGTGGGCGTGACGGCGGTGCTCTACGTCGTGTTCGGCAGGGCGCTGCACGTGCTGCTGCCGCTGGGGCCGCTGAGGTGAGCGCGGTGAGGTCGCCGGCGGGACACGGAGGGCGCGCGGATGCTTGAGCGCTTCGCCCTCGGAGCGGAGATCGCGTTCCAGCCGCTGTCGCTGCTGATGATGCTGCTCGGCGTCGCCTGGGGGATCCTGGGGGGCGCGCTGCCGGGCATCTCCGGCAGCATCGCCATGGCCCTTCTGCTTCCACTGACCTTCGGCATGGATCCCACCGTGGCGCTGATGATGCTCGCCGGCGTCTACATCGGGGCCATGTACGGGGGCTCCATCACCGCGATCTTGATCAGCACGCCCGGGACGCCCGGCGCGGCGGCCACGGTGATCGACGGGTACGAACTGCACAAGAAAGGGCAGAGCGGCAAGGCGCTGGGAGTGTCGCTCATCACGGGGACCATCGGCGGGATCATCAGTGTCTTCATCCTCGTGGCCCTGGCCGTGCCGCTCTCCCGCGTGGCCCTGGCCTTCGGGCCCCCCGAGTACTTCGCGCTGGGCGTCTTCGGGTTGGCGCTGATCAGCAGCTTCGTCGGGCGCGACCTCGTCAAGGGCGCCGTCTCGGCGCTGCTCGGGCTCATCATCGCCACCGCCGGCACCGACCCGTTCTCGGGGACGCCGCGCTTCACGTTCGGCACGCTCGACCTCATCAGCGGCGTGGAGCTGGTCGCGGGGATGATCGGGTTGTTCGCCGTCTCGGAGATCCTCTCGCGCATCGCGGAAGGGATGGACTGGGAGCGCATCAAGGGCAAGTACACCACCGACCTGCCCACGCTGCTCGAGCTGTGGAAAGTGCGCGTCGCGACGTTCATCGGCATCGTCATGGGGACGATCGAAGGGCTGCTGCCGGGCGGCGGCGGGGCGATCGCGGCGTTCATCTCCTACAACGAGGCCAAGCGCTGGTCCAAGACCCCCGAAGAGTTCGGGCACGGCTCGCTGGAAGGGATCGCCGCGCCGGAGACGGCCAACAACGTCGTCACGGGCACGGCCATGATCCCGCTGCTCACCTTCGGCATCCCGGGCAGCAACGCGGCCGCGATCATGCTGGCGGCCATGCTCCTGCACGGCATCCGGCCGGGGCCGGCGCTGTTCGAGGGCACCCCGCAGGTCGTCTACGGGCTATTCGTCGGCATGCTCATCGCCAACGTCATGATGCTCGTGCTCGGCTACCTGGCGCTGCGCCCTGCCATCGCTATTGTGAACGTCCGGGCGCCGTTGCTCTACGCCGGCATCCTCGGCCTGGTGCTGGTCGGCGCGTACTCGATCAGCAACCGCATGTTCGAGGTATGGGTCGTGCTCATCACCGGGCTGGTCGGCTTCGGGATGCGCCGCTACGGGTTCAACATCCTGGCCATGGTGCTGGGGCTGGTGCTGGGCTTCATGGTTGAGGCGAACCTGCGGCGCTCGCTGCTCATCTCGCTGGGGAACCCATGGGTGTTCTTCACGCGGCCGATCTCGGCGGCGCTGCTGGCCTTCGCCGTCTTCACGCTGCTGTGGCCCATTATCCGCCAGGCGCGCGAGGACCGGCGGGCCCGCCGGGCGCTGGCGCCCACCCAGGCCTGATGGATCTCGGACTGCGGGGACGCAGTGTGCTGCTGGTGGGCGGCACCCGCGGCATCGGCCGCGCGTCCGCGGAGTTGCTGGCGGAGGAAGGCGCCCGCGTCGCCCTCGTCGCCCGCGACCCCGCCGCGCTGGACGACACCGCCGAGCGGGTCCGGCGGCTGGGAGGCGATGCCGTGGCGATCCGGGCCGACGTCACGGGGGCGCGCGACAGTGAGCGCGCGGTCCGCGAGGCGGAGGTGTCGCTGGGCCGGTTCGATGCCGTCATCCACACCGTGGGGCGGGGGTACCGCGGGCCGTTCCTCGAGCTGAGCGAGGCGGCCTGGCGGGAGGCGTTCGAGGTGGACTTCTTCGCGGCGCTGCGGCTCGTGCGCCTGGCCATCCCGCACGTCCCGCGCGGCGGGCGCATCGTCCTGCTGGGCTCGGCGTCGGGGAAACAGCCGCAGCTGGGCCAGGCCCCCAGCAATGCGGCGAAGGCGGCCCTGGCGAACCTGACCCGCAGCCTGGCCGGCGAGGTCGGCTCGCTGGGGATCACGGTGAACTGCGTCGCGCCGGGCCGCATCCTCACCGAGCGCCGCCGCCGGCGGCTCGTCGAGGAAGGGGAGCGCAAGGGCCTCTCGCCCGAGGCGGCGTTCTTCGACGACGCCCAGGACGTCCCGCTCGGGCGCCTGGGCGAGCCGGATGAGGTCGCGGCGATGGTCGTCTTCCTCGCCTCGCCGCGGGCGAGCTACATCACGGGACAGGTCGTGGTCGTGGACGGAGGCTGGGTGCGGTCGCTGTGAGCCGCCGCGCCCGGGAACGTGAGGTGACCCGTGAGCCGTGAAGCGATGCTGCGGACGGCGCGGATGCTGGTCGAGCACTGCGTCGCCCTGCGTCCGGAGGAGCATGTGCTCGTCATCGGCGACGCCCATACCGTGCCCCTGGCCGAGGTCCTGGCGGAGGCGGCGCGCGAGGCCGGCACCGACGTGATCATGGCGATCATGACGCCGCGGGCCCAGCACGGAAACGATCCCCCGCCGGTGCTCGCCGCGGCGATGCTCGCCTCCGACGTCATGCTCATGGCGGTCACGCACTCGATCACGCACACGACGGCGCGCAAGGCGGCCAGCGCGCGCGGCGCCCGGGCCGCCATCCTGCGCAGCGCCACGGTGGAAAGCATGACGGAAGGGGCGGCGACCGCCGATTACCCGGCGATCCGCCGGCTGACGCGCGGGCTGGCGAACCGGCTCGGCGCGGCCTCGGCCGTGCGCCTCACCTCCCCGGAGGGCACAGACCTGACCCTGCGCATCAAGGGCCGCGCCGCGCTGGCGCTGGACGGGTTCGCCACCGAGCCCGGGACGTTCACCCCGTTCCCCACCGGCGAGGCGGCCATCGTGCCGCTGGAGGGGAGTGCCGACGGCGTGCTCGTCTTCGATCACGCCATCGACAACGTCGGCGTGCTCGACGCCCCCATCCGCTGCCTCGTGCGGGAGGGGCGCATCGTGGAGGCCGTGGGCGGGCGGAGCGCGGAGGTCTTCCGGCAGCTCATCGCCACCGACGCGCAGGCGGCCAACATCGCCGAGTTCGCCATCGGCACCAATCCGAAGTCGCGGCTGCGCGGGAACATGGCCGAGGACAAGGTGCTGCTGGGCGTGGTCCATATCGGCATCGGCGACAGCCACACCATCGGCGGCTTCGTCGAGAGCGCCATCCACGTGGACGCCGTCATCCTCAATCCGACCGTCGAGATCGATGGAGAGCGGATCGTCGAGCGCAGGCAGATGCTTGTCGGAGTGTCATAACCTGAAGGAGGTGCGGAGCATGACGACACGCCGGTTCCACGCCGTGCTGGCCGCGGCGCTGCTCCTGACCCTGGTCGGCGCGGGCGCGCCGACATTCGGCCAGGCGTTCCCGAGCAAGCCGATCGAGTTCATCGTGCCCTTCGGGGCCGGGGGCGGCAGCGACATCCTCGCGCGCACCATCGCCAAGATCCTCGGGGAGGAGCGCCTGGTCACCGTTCCCGTCGTCGTCGTCAACAAGCCCGGCGGCAGCGGCGCCGTGGGGTGGGCGGAGGTGCTGAGCAAGCGCGGCGAGCCTCACGTCCTCACCACCGTGAGCGGCAGCTTCTGGACGACCCCGCTGGTCGGGCAGGCGCCGTTCAAGCCGAGCGATTTCACCCAGGTGGCCGGCCTCGCCCTGGACACCTTCTTCTTCGCGGTGCGCGGGGAGTCCACGTACCGCAGGCTGGCGGATATCGTCAGCGTCTCGAAGCGCTCCCCCGAGTCCATCAGCATCGGCGGCTCGGCGGTCGCCTCCGACGACCGCGTCGTCACGGCGATGCTGGAGCAGACCGCCGGCATCAAGCTCACCTACGTGCCCTTCGGGGGCAGCGGCCCGGCGCTGACCGGGATGCTCGGCGGCCACGTCTCGGCCGTGTGGCTGAATCCGGCCGAAGGGCTCGAGCAGATCAAGGCCGGCAAGGTCCGCGCGCTGGCCGTGACCTCGACCAAGCGGGTGGCGAACTTCCCGGACGTCCCGACCTTCCGCGAGCTCGGCTACGACGTCGTCTGGGATCAGTACCGCGGCGTGGCGATGCCCCCCGGCGTGCCCGCCCAGGCGGTGCAGACGATGTGGGGCGCCTTCCAGCGGCTGTGCCGCAGCGCCAAGTGGCAGAAGGAGTACATCGAGCCCAACGTCCTGCAGCCCATGTGCCAGGGGCCGCAGGAGTGGACGAAGACCGTGGAGACCGTGGCGCAGCGGTACGTCGAGTTCTACACGAAGCTCGGGCTGATCAAGCGATAGGCGCTGCCCCATGCGACGGGCCGACCGCCTGACCGGACTGCTGCTCGCGGCGTTTGCCGGCTACACGATCGCCGCGGGCTGGCAGATGGGGTACTGGCAGGGCCGCATTCCGGGGCCGGGCTTCGCGCCGATCTGGATCGGCGGGGGCCTGGCCCTGGCCGCGCTGTTTCTGCTCTTCCGCCGCTCGCCCGGGACGGCGGCCCTCCAGCTGCTCCAGCCCGTGCCGGCCGATGCCCCGGCGCGGTCCGGGAGCCGGGAGCTCCTCCTCGGGGGGGAGATCGTGGCGGCGACCGCGGGCGCCCTGCTGCTGGCGCCGCGGATCGGCATGATGGCCGCGACGGCCGTCCTGCTGCTGGTGCTGATCCGGCTGCTGGGAGGACCGTGGCGGAGCGCGGCGGGGACCGCGGTGCTCCTCCCCGCAGCCTTCTACCTGCTCTTCGTGCGCTGGCTGCAGGTGCCGGTGCCGAAGGGCCCGTGGGGATTCTGACCCTGGAGACGCTGACCCTGCTCCTCAACGGGTTTGGGGTGGCCCTCCAGCCCGCCAATCTCCTCGGCGCCGCCGTCGGGGTCATCATCGGGCAGCTCATCGGCGTGCTGCCCGGCGTCGGGCCGTCCGCCGCGATCGCCATCCTCCTCCCCGTCACCTTCGGGCTGGATCCCACCACGGCGATGATCATGTTCATCGGGATCTACTACGGGGCGATGTACGGCGGGACGATCACCTCCGTGCTGCTGCGGATCCCCGGGGAGTCGGCCTCGGTGATGACCACGCTGGATGGCTACGCGATGGCCCAGCAGGGCCGGGCCGGCGCGGCGCTGGGGATCGCCGCCTTCGGGTCGTTCATCGCGGGCACTGTGGGGATCATCGGGCTGATGTTCCTGGCCGAGCCGCTCACCAACGCGGCCCTGGCATTCGGTCCGCCCGAGTTCACGGCGCTGCTCGCGCTCTCGTTCAGCCTCGTCATCTACCTCACCGGACGGGACAAGGTCAAAGGCGCCGTCTCGGTCTTGCTGGGCCTGTGGCTCTCGGTGGTCGGGGTGGACCTGATCAGCGGCCTGCCGCGGTTCACCTTCGGGCAGCTCAAGCTGCTCAGCGGGATCGAATTCGTCCCCGTGGCCGTGGGCCTGTTCGGCATCGCCGAGGTGCTCCTGTCCGCGGCGGCGCAGTCTTCCTACCGGCCGGTGGAGAGCCGGTTCACGCTGCGCGGAGTGCTCCCGACCGCCGCGGACTGGGCGGCCAGCCGGTGGGCGATCGTGCGCGGGACCCTCAGCGGCTTCGTGGTGGGCATGCTCCCCGGCGCCGGCGCGACCGCGGCGTCCATGATCTCCTATACGATCGAGAAGCGGGCGGCGCGCGATCCCAGCCGGTTCGGCCGCGGGGCGATCGAGGGCGTCGCGGGCCCGGAGAGCTCGAACAACGCGGCCGCGGTCGGCGCCATGGTCCCGCTGCTCACGCTGGGACTGCCGGGCTCGGCCACGACCGCGGTGATGCTGGGCGGGCTCATGCTCTACGGCCTCCGCCCGGGGCCGCTGCTCTTCGAGGAGCATCCGCAGTTCGCCTGGGGCATCATCGCCAGCATGCACGTGAGCAACTTCATGCTCGTGCTCGTCAACCTCGTGGCCATCCCCGTCTTCGTGAGCGTCCTGCGGGTGCCCAAGGCGGTGCTGCTGCCGGCGATCATCGCGCTGGCCGTCGTGGGGACGTTCAGCCTCGAGAACCACCTCTTCGAGGTCTGGCTGGCGCTGGGCTTCGCCGTTCTGGGTTATCTGATGGAGCGCTACGAGTACCCGCCGGCGCCGCTCGTGCTGGCCCTGGTCCTCGGCAATACGATGGAGATGGCGGCGCGGCAGTCGCTCCTGCTCTCGAAGGGAAGCCCGATGATCTTCCTGACGCGTCCGATCTCCGCGACGTTGATCGCGCTGACGGTCGGACTCGTGCTCGCATCGGTCCTGCGGCGGCGGCCCATCGTGGCTGCGCCGCAGCTGGCGAAGGGCTGAGGGAGGCACAGCGATGCAGATGGCGGGATTGATCGAGGGTGCCCGGAAGGTGGTCCGGGTGTGCGCCAGAGTCGCCGCCGGCGAGAAGGTGGCGGTGGTGGCGGACACCTCGGCCGTCAGCCTGGCCGTGGCCGAAGCGCTGGCCGCGGCGGTCTCGGAGGTCACCGCCGAGGTGGTTACCGTGGTCATGACGCCCCGGGAGGTGGATGGGGACGAGCCGCCGGCGGTGGTGGGCGCGGCGCTCGCCGCAGCCGACGTGGCGCTGCTGCCGGTGAGCTACTCGATCAGCCACTCCGCGGCGGTCCACGACGCGCTGGCCGGCGGGACGCGCGTGCTCGCGCTGCCGGCGATGGTCACGCCCGAGATGCTCGTGCGCGGCGGCCCCGAGGCGGACTTCGAGGCGGAGGCTCCCACCTGCCGGGCCGTGGCCGACCGCCTGACGGCGGCCTCCGGGGCGCACCTGCGGACTCCCGCGGGAACGGACTGCACCTTCGATCTGCGCGGCCGAAAGGGCAACGCGCACGACTGCGTCCTGGACCGGCGCGGAAAGTTTTCCGCGTTTCCCTGGATCGAGGCCAACATCTCGCCCGTGGACGGCAAGGTGGAAGGGCGCCTCGTCTTCGACGGGAGCATCCCCAACCTGCGGCTGGGGGGGCTCTTGCGGACGCCGGTCACGTGCACGGTGGAAGGCGGCCGTATCGTCAGCGTCGAGGGCGGGCCGGAGGCGGACATGATCCGGAAGGTCTGGGCCTCGCTCGGCGACGCCGCCGTCTACAACATCGCGCAGCTGGCCATGGGGTTGAACCCGCAGATCCTCACGCTCACCGGGCGCTGGACCGACCACGGCGCCTTGGGTACGGTGCACATTGGCATCGGGACCAGCGCCAACCTCGGCGGGGCGACGCGGGCGGTGGCGCACTTCGACGGCACGATGTTCCGGCCGACCCTGCTGCTGGACGGGACGCCCATCCTCGACGGCGGAGAGCTCAAGCTGTGAGGCCGGCCGCGGCGCTCCCCGGCTGATGCCAGCGGTCACGGAGACGCGCATGGGGGGCGACGAGCTGCTCATCGCCCCCCGCTTCACGTGGGTCCCCTGGGCGGTGTTCGCCGGCGCCTTCCTGCTTGCCGCGGTGCTGCCGCTGCCGGGAACGCTCACCCGGGCCGGCGCTTACGCGCTCGCCGCGCTGCTGGCGGCGGTCGTGTTCTGGGCGAGCGGCGTGCAGGATCCGTCGCTCTCCGGCCTGCTCATCGTCACGCTGATGTCGCTGCTCGGCGTGATGCCCTTCGAGCGCGCCGTGGCGGGATTCGGCACGGAGTTCGTCTGGCTGCTGGTCGTCACGTTCATCCTGGCCCAGGCCATGGCGGAGACCGGGTTGGGACGGCGCATCGCGCTGGGCCTGCTGCGCCGGGCCGGCGGGAAGCCTTCGCTCGTGCTGCTGGCGCTGCTGGGCTCGGTCGTGGTCCTCTCGTTCATGGTGCCGACCGCCGCCGGCCGGATCTCGATGATCCTCCCCGTCGTGCTCGGGATCATCGAGGCGGCGCGGATCCCGCCCGGCTCGCGGTTCGCCAAGGCCATGCTCATCGGGACCTCGCACATCTCCATCATGGCCGGGATCGGCTTGATGACCGCGGCCGGCGCCACCGTGTACGCCGCCGGCGCGTTCGAGAACCTGATCGGCGCGCGCTGGAGCTATCCGGCCTGGCTGGCGGCGTTCTTCCCCCTGGTCGCGGTGTTCACGGTGCTGGTCTGGCGGGTGCTGCTCCGCCTCTTTCCGCCTGACCGCGGTGACCTCAGCGGCGGCGCGGAGTACGTCAGCGGGGAACTGCGGCGGCTCGGCCGGCTCGGGATCCCCGAGCAAAAGATGCTCGCCGTCTTCCTCCTCATCTTCACCTTGTGGATCGTGGGGCCGCGCTGGGGCATCACGACCCCGCAGGCCGGGATGGTCGGGACGATCCTGCTCCTGCTGCCGGGCGTGCGCGTGCTCACCTGGGAGCGCGCCATGGCCGCGATCCGCTGGAACGTCATCATCCTCTTCGGCGTCTCGCTGGCGCTGGCCGATGCGCTGGAGCGCTCCGGCGCGGGCGCGTGGCTCACCACCGGCACGCTGCGGATCGTGGCGCATCCCTCGCCGCTGGCGCTCGTGGCCGTCATCTCGCCGCTGGTCCTGCTCATCCGCGTGGGCTTCGTGAACAACCTGGGGATGATCGCGGCGGGCCTGCCGCTCGCGTTCACGCTGGCCCGGGGATGGGGGCTGAATCCGCTGTGGACCGGGATGGTCGTCGTCATGACCGCGGGCCCGGGGTTCCTGCTGCCGACGCAGACGCCGACGGGGATGATCACCGCCGGCTACGAGTACTACACGATCCGGGACTACCTGCGCGCCGGGCTCCCCGCCTCGATCATCCTGCTGGCGCTGACCTTTCTCGCGGCGCTCGTGTACTGGCCGTTCCTCGGCTACCGCCCCTAGCGACGCACATCCATCTCAACTCGGTCCGTCTCTGAAAGCGCCGCGCCTGTCAACCTCCTATGACCACCTCCCCATTGCGTCCAAGGCCGCCTCATCCCGATCGTCGGAGTCGTCTCTTCGCCCTTGACAGGAGCATGAGGTTGTT
>Ga0209172_10001339_pt1 | contig 53261 bp, 50 predicted proteins | sample LarsenN4metaG_FD_184113 | JGI IMG/M metagenome (GOLD analysis project Ga0209172, IMG submission 184113) | Hot spring sediment bacterial and archeal communities from British Columbia, Canada, to study Microbial Dark Matter (Phase II) - Larsen... ...
TCCGCGCAGGCGGGCCTTTCTTTGCAGGATCGCCTGCCGGGTCTCGCGATTGGGCAGATCGATTTGCGCCACCAATCCCCAGTTGAAGCGGCTGACTAGACGGTTCTGCAGCGTCGGAATCTCGCTGGGCCCCACATCTGACGAAAGCACGATCTGGCGCCGGGCCTCGTGCAGCGCGTTGAACGTGTGGAAGACTTCTTCCTGACAGGACTCGCGGCCCGCCAGGAACTGTACGTCGTCGAGGATCAGCGCGTCCGCCGACCGCACCCGCTGCCGGAACGCCTGCACCGCCCCACCTTCAATAGCCCGGACATAGTCGTTGACGAAGTTGTCGCAGGACGCGTACAGCACGTCCAGCCGCGGCTGGCGCTGCCGCAGCTCCGTGCAGATCGCCTGCAGCAGGTGTGACTTTCCCAAGCCCGATGGACCGTGCACGAACAAGGGGTTGTAGATGCCGCCCGGCTGGCTGCACACGGCCTGCCCGGCAGCCTGCGCCAGCCGGTTCGACGGGCCCACCACAAATTGCTCAAACGTGTAGTCCGGGTTGAGCGCGGCTTCTACAATTGCGTCGGCGTTCGCGGCAGCCGGCTTGCTCCGCCCGGGGCTGACGAAGTGCACCGGCAGCAGCCGGCCGGTCAGCGCCATAGCCGCGTCGGCGAAAGCTCGGGCACATTGATCGTGCAGGTAGCGTGCCCGCGCCGGGTCGGCCACCTCCACCCACAGCTCGCCCCACTCCAGCCGGCCCGCCGCCAGTTCTTCAAACCAGGCCCGGTACAGCTCCGGGTAGTCCCGCCGCACCGTCGCAAGCAGGGCCTCCCAGGAAGGGCTGTCAGCCGCGGACATGGCTTTTCCGGGGCACGCTCGGCGGGTCTGGGCGTCAGCCGTCGCCGCTGGGATCCTCCGCTGCACCCTGGCGAGGCCCGTCGCCCTCCGCCGTCGGCGAGGCGAACAGTTCGCGCAACATCGCCGTGGCGTAGCACCCGCGCGGGAGCGTGAACGTGAAGCCAAGATACGGTCCGCGCCCATCAGCGGCAAGGTCAATTGATGCGTCGTGCGGCCGGAAGCGCAGCGGCCGGCGGTTGCCCTTGACGTGAAGCGGGTTGTCGCGAAAGGCCTGCGGGGTGAGGCGCTCCTGGACCAGTAGCTCAGCCTCCAGCTCGCCGGGCCAGCCTGTCGCTTGTGTCATTCGATACCCGAACAGCGGCCCGCTCGGGCTGATGGCGAATGTATCCGCCCGTGGCTGTTCGACGGCGGCATCCTCGACAAGAAAGACGGCCCCCGAAGCGTGAACCCACGCTAGGTCGCCGCTGTGCAGGCGATCCAGACCATCAGCCAGCCGCCGGGCGACGATCTGGTTGAACAGGTGCGACTGGTAGGCCGAGACATAGAAGCGGCGCGAGGAACGGTCGATGGCGCCGAAGGCGACCTTCTTGCGCCCGGTGCGCTCCAGCGCCCACAGCGCCTGCCGCTCGTCATGAAACACGCCCGGCCACTGCCGGGCGGCCGCGGCATAATGCTTCTCCTCGTAAAGTCGTCGGGCGCGCAGGATGTGGCCGTGGTCGCACTCCGACGGTCGGCCAAGGACGAGGTCGACCACCTCGTCCAGCCGGCCGGCGATGATCGCCCGCCCCACCTGCCACGTATCCCCCCGGCCGCCGAAACGCTGCGGGCCGAAATAGTTCGGGACTCCGCGGCGGCAGAGCACCTGCAGGGCCGCGCGCAGTTCGCCCAGCCGGTCCGGTTCGGTCTGACGCACGCGGATATTGAACCGGTTGGCGGCGAGGTGGCCGAGCTTGATCTTGTTCGTGTGTCGCGTGACCTCGACGATGCGCATGCGCGGCAGGCTGATCGCCGCGACCTGCTCCGGCTCCGCGTGCTCGACCGACATCCACTGTCGCGTGACGGCGTGCGCATCCTTCAGGCCGGCGTAGCCGATGTCCCGCCGCCGAACGCCCAGCGCCCGGGCGATGTCGTGCACGGCCTGGCTGGTGCTGAGGCCGCGTTTTTCGAGCAGGAAGTAAGTGTGCGCGCCGGCGCCGCTGGCCGGGTAGAGCGGCAGCTCCTCGACCACGAAGTCTTCGTAGTCCTGCTTGATCCGCCCGGCCACGGCGGTGAAGTCCGACAGCAAGCGCGGGAGGTTTAGCATGGCCTCGCGCATCAACGGGCAGCGCCGCCGGCCGGCCACGCGTCGCGCTCGATGACCAGGCGGATGATGTCACGGTAGGCGCCGCGCTTCCAGTAGCGGCGGGGGTAGCGGCCGATCTCGCGGTAGCCGGCTTTCAGCAGCGCCCGATACGAGGCCCCGTTGTCCGCGAACACTGACGACAGCAACTGCCGCAGGCCGAGCACCTCGAACGCGTAGCGTGTTCGGACCACGATCGAGTCGGAGCCGTAGCCTTTGCCGCGAAAGTCCGCCGGGCCGATGACCGTGCCAGTCGTGCCGACCCCGTGCCGCCATTCGATCTGGTTGATGCCCGAGAAGCCGATGTGCACGCCGTCCAACGTCTCGATGGCGAAGGCCAGGTCGGTGTCGTCTTGGCGCATCATGCGCTCGAAGTATTCCTCCTCGGCCAGGCGCGTCAGCGGCCAGTCGCCCGTCAGCATCCACTCGGTCGTCTGCGGGTCGTTCAACCAGAGCAGGGCGTTCTCCAGGTGCCGCTCGCGGTCAAGCGGCGCCAAGCGAACTTTCTGACCTTCCCAGCCGAAGGGCATGGTCGTTCCCCGGCCGGATTCTAGCAGATGGCCGAAGGACGCGTAGCGTCGGCCCCCCTGTGGCTGCCCCCTCGCGGCATCACGTCGCTTGTGGTTGACGGCGCCAGCGGAATGCCGTCGCGACCGTCGTCAGCAGATACGTCGCCCCGGCCAGCACGATGATGGTCGCCCCGGCCGGCAGGTCGGGCGTGTAGCTCAGCGCCAGGCCGCCGGCCGTGAAGACGGCGCACAGCCCGCCGGTGGCCAGCATCATCTGCCGCAACGTGCGCGCGAACTCGCCCGCGATCGCGGCCGGCAGCGTCAGCAGCGCGATCACCAGCACAATGCCGACCACCTTCACCAGCACGACCACGGTCAGCGCCGTCAGCCCCAGCAGCAGCAGGTAATACGCCTCGACCGGCAGCCCGCGCAGCCGCGCGAACTCCTCATCGAAGCACACCGCCAGAAGCTGGTTGTAGAACAGCCCCGCCAGCAGCAGCACCAGCAGGTCCAGCCCCGCGATCAGCCACAGATCTTCAGGCGTCACCATCAGGATGTTGCCGAACAGATAGCTCATCGGGTCGACGCCGTAGCCCGGCGTGCGCGCGATCAGCAGCACGCCGACGGCCATGCCGATCGCCCAGACGGCGCCGATGACAGTATCCTCGCGCTGCCGCGCCCGCAGGCTGACCAGCCCGATGATCGCCGCCGCCGCCAGCGCCGCCAGCGCCGCCCCGTACAGCGGCGTCAGCCAGCCCCAACCGAGCGCGGCCCGCAGGAACAGCGCCGCGCCGATGCCGCCCAGCACGCAGTGCGAGATGCCGCCGGCAATGTAGCTGACGCGCCGCACCACCACGTACGAGCCGACCACGCCGCAGGCGACGCTGGAGAGCAGTCCCGCGAGCAGCGCCCGCTGGAGAAAGTCGTAGCGGGCCAGATCCTGCAGGAACTCACTCACGGCTGGGCTCCTGCGGCGGCTCGTGATGGCAGTCCGGGCCGTGCATGTGCCCGGGCTCGACCGGGTGCGGCACCATGCGGATCTGGCGCCCGTACAAGCTGCGGATCACCTCGCCCGTGAACTCCTGGCTCGCGTGCACGTGTACGTTGCGGTTCACGCACACGGCCGTCTTGACGTGCTTGGAGACAAAGCCGACATCGTGCGAGACCATGACGATCGTCACGCGCCGGTTGAGCTCGTGCAGCAGGTCGTAGAGTTGCTCGCCGGCCTCGATGTCCAGCCCCGCGGTCGGCTCATCCAGCAGGAGCAGCTCCGGTTCGCACGCCAGCGCCCGCGCGATCAGCACTCGCCGCCGCTGCCCGCCGGAGAGATGCGCCAGCGGCCGGTCGCGCAAGTCCCAGGCGTCCGCCTCGCGGAGCACGTTCTCGGCCACGCGCCGTGCAGCGCGCCCGTAAGGGCCGAGGACGCCGTTGTGCCCCAGCCGGCCCATGAGCACCACGTCCATCACCGTGGCCGGGAACTTCGGGTCCAGCCGCGCGTGCTGCGGCAGATAGCCGATCCGCCGCCGCACCGCCGCCGGCCGCTGCCCGAACACGCGGATGCGGCCGCGCTGCGGCGTGAGCAGGCCGAGGAGGAGCTTGATCAGCGTGGATTTTCCGCCGCCGTTGGGGCCGACCAGGCAGGCGAAATCGCCGGCGGTTACGGTGAGATTGACGTTCTCGAGCGCCGGCGCCCCGTCGTAGACGAACGTAACGTCCTCCACACAGATAACCGGCGGTTGGCTCATGAGCGCCTCCGCACCTGTGGCGGCGGCCGGACCGGGACGCTGTCGGGGTGCGGAACGACAGCGACGCGCGGTGGCGCCAGAGTTTAGTCGCAAGTGGCGCGCATCGTATCGGGCGGTGCTGGCGACTTGTCCGCCAGCGGCGCCGGGGCTTTGTCCTTGCCCTGAAGCTGCTGACGGCGGGTGAAGTGCGTCCCGGCGCCAGCCTGGTTGCGGCGCGTACGGCGCGGGTCGGCGTCAGGCCAGCGCGCGGACGACATCGGTCACGAGCATGGCCGTCTGGCTGTTGGCCTCCTGGGCGGCCTGGAGCAGCGCCTGCAGCACGCTGGCCAGCAGCGAGGTGGACACGTTGATGATGCCCTCCTCGACCGTGGCCTGGAGGGTGGGGTCGCAACTGCTGAGGATGAACGTCGTTCCGCCTGCCAGCATCACCAGCCGCGTCATTCCTCGCGTCGTTGAAGCCGATCGCATCGCGGTCTCCACAATCAGGGATTTAGGAATCGCAGTTCGCGCCTCCGCCGGCCGACACGGGCCCGTCCCATCGTACCCGAAGATCGGTACGAAGTTGCACACGCGCTCATCGTCATTCGCGGTCTGCACCTTGCGTTGCCTTGCCCGCGCCGTGCGGGTGGAACCGGGCATGCAGCTCCTTAAGCCGCTTCGTCTGCACGTGCGTATAGATCTGCGTCGTGCTCACGTCCACGTGCCCCAGCAGTTCCTGCACCACCCGCAGGTCCGCCCCGCCCTCCAGCAGGTGCGTCGCGAAACTGTGCCGCAGCGTGTGCGGGCTGACTTTGCCCGGCATCCCCCGCCGCTTCGCCTCCCGCCGCACCAGCCGCCACACCGCCGTCCGCTCCAGCTTCCCGCCGCTGCGGCTCAGGAAAAGCGGCATGGCCGCCGCCACGCGTGGCGTAAGCGCGGTCTTGATTCGCCCCGTCTGCATGGCTCGCAGCAGGAGTTTCGGCCGCAACTGCTCCAGGTACACCTCCAATGCGTCGCGGGCCTTCTGCCCGATGGGCACGACGCGTTCGCGGCGCCCCTTGCCCATGCAGCGCGCATAGCCGGCCTTCAGGTTCGCGTCGCGTTCCGCCATTCCGCACAGCTCGCTGACACGCAGCCCACAGGCGTAGAAGAGCTCCAGGATCGCCCGGTCGCGCAGACCCAGCGGCTGGTCCAGCTCGGGCGACGTGACCAGCTCGACCGTGCGGTCGAGGTTCAGCGTGTGCGGAAGTTGCCGGCCGCGTTTGGGCAGCTCCAGCAGCGTGGTCAGGTCCTCGGGGATCTGCCGCGTCAGGTGCAGCCAGCGCAGCCACATGCGGATCGCCGTCACGTGCTGCGCCACCGTCGTCGTGCGAAAGCCCTCGCCGCTCAGCTCGGCCAGATACCCCTGCGTCAGCCGCGGCGCGATGCGCGACCAGTCGTCCACTCCCGCCCGCCGCAGGAAGTCGCCGAAGCGGCGCAGGTCGCGGCGGTAGGCGTCGATGGTGTTGCTGGACAGGCCGCACTCGACGTTCTGATAGATGCGAAAGCCGTCCAGAGAGCGCTCGAAGGCGAGCGTGCAGACGAACGGTTGCGCGCTGACCTGGCCTTCCCTGGCCTGCATGGGCGCCTCCTGCGCCGCGGCAGCATAGAGCGGCGTCGGCGACACCGCCAGTGCAGCGGCTCTTGTGTCGCGCGGCGGGGCGAGTATGCTCGCAGGCGCGGGAGCGCGGGTTCATGGGCGTCAGGGAGGAGCGAGGTGGCGCGGGTAGAGCGACGCAGCAGAAGTCGACAGCTCATTGTGCCGGGCAGCGTGGCGATTGCATTGGTGACGACCGGCGGCTGGTGGCTGTGGCCGCGCGAGGATCACAGCAAGCTGGCGCAGGCCGGCCAGCCGGCGCTCGTGCAGGAGGCGGTCATTGCCAGCGAGCCCGTCGCCGACAACGGGCCGGCGCGCGAAACGCGCCCGATCGCAGACGAGTTCCAGCATGCGCCTGAGCCGGGGGAGGGCCCGCCTGCGCCGCAGCTCGATGGCGCGGACGCCCCGGCCGGATCGCCCACCCCGCTCGACGAGGTGCTCGAGCCGATCGGCCCGGAGGACGCACTCGCACAGCCGCCGCCGACGCTGCGGAAGGTCGAGCCGGTTCCGCCCGCCGCTGCGCAGCCTGCCGCGGGCGAGTCCGCCGCCGTATCCCCGCGCCACTCGCGCGAGCCGCAGACGACGCCGCGCAGTACGCCGGCCCCGGCCGCTGTTAGCACCCACCCGCGCGTCGCCGCAGCCCTGGAGCGCTATCGTGCCGGGCAGGTCGTCGAGGCCCGCACGGAGCTGAACCGGCTGCTGGACGACAGCCGCGATCCGGCCGAGCAGGAGGAGCTGCGCCGGCAACTCAGCCGCATCGCCGACGAGACGATCTTCTCGCCGTCGCGAATCGCCGGTGACCCGCTGGTCCAGTGGTACACCGTGCAGCCCGGCGACCTGCTGTTGAACATCGGCCGCCGCTTCCGCGTGCCGTACGAGATCATCATGAAGATCAACGGCATCAGTAAACCCGAGGGCCTGCGCGCCGCGCATTCGCTGAAAATCCCCAACGGCCCGTTCCACGCCAGGATCTACAAGTCGCAGTTCCGGCTGGACGTGTACCTGCAAGAGGTCCTCGTCCGCAGCTTCCGCGTCGGGCTGGGCGCCGAGCGCGGCACGCCGGAAGGCGTCTGGCGCGTCAAGGAGCGCCTGCCGAACCCGACGTATTTTCCGCCCGCCTCCGCGACTGACAAGCGGATCATCGCCGCCAACGATCCGAAGAACCCGCTGGGCGAGCACTGGATCGGCCTGCGGGGCGTGGAGGGCGACGCGCTCGGCCAGGACGGGTACGGTATTCACGGCACCATCGAGCCGGAGTCGATTGGCAAGCCCGTCTCGCTCGGCTGCGTGCGGATGCTCAATGAGGACGTCGCGTTCCTGTACAGCTTGTTGGCGCAGGGCCAGTCGAGCGTGACGATCCTGCCTTGAGCGGATGGGCCAAGCCACAGCCGCTGTTCAACCCGGTCACCGCCCCCGCCGATCTGCCGCTAACCCCGGCCGAGCTGCTCGCCAGTCCGATCGGGCTGCTGCTCTTCCTGCCGCTGACGCCGCTGCTGCGCCTGGCCGCGCGCCGCTGGCCACGCGCCGCGCTGCTCGTCGGCGGATTGATCTGGGTGGTCGCCACGGCCGGGCCGCGGACCACCGCCGTCCTGCTGGCCGGCCTCGTGCTCATGAGCGCCTGGGTGCTCGGCCTGGGCCGGCTTCGGCGCCGCCAGCGCGTCTCGGCCGGCACGATGGTCGCGCTCGTCTGGCTCGGATTGTGCGGGCTGATCGCGCCGCTGTGGTGGATCTCGCAGTGGGACTGGTACGGCTGGACCGGCTCGCGCCTGCCGCCGCTGCACCACGTCGGCTTCGCGTACTTCCTGCTGCGCTTCATCGCCTGGGGCGTCGACCTGGCGCGCAACCCGGACGATCGGCTGCGGCCGGTCGAGACGCTCTGCTGGCTGCTCTATCCGCCGTGCATGCGCCTCGGCCCGGTCTTGCTGCGGCGGGACTTTCTGGCGCGGTTTGACGCGTGGGACCCGCGGGCCGGCGTGCCCTGGCGCGACGTGAGCCGGCGGCTGGGGCTGTGTACGCTCGGCGGCTTTGGGCTCGCGCTGGTCGCCGCGAACCTGCCGCGCATCCCGGCCGGGGCCGCAGATTTCTTCGCGTCGCCCGGCGCCTACAGCACCGGGGCCCTGCTGCGCGTGCTGTATCTGCTGCCGCTGCAGATCTATCTCATGCTGTGGACCTACAACGAGCTGGCGGCCGGGCTGTCGCGCTGGGTCGGCATCCGCGTGGACGACAACTTCGACTGGCTGCCGCGGGCCGCCAGCGTGCGCAGCTTCTGGCAGCGCTGGCACGTGACGGTCGGGGCCTGGCTGCGCGAGTACATCTATATCCCCCTGGGCGGAAACCGCGGCCTGGGCGGCCGCCCCGGCCTCGTGCCGCTGAACTACGCGGCGGTGTTCGGCTTCTGCGCCGCATGGCACGGGCCGAGCTGGTCGTTCGTGGCCTGGGGCGCGTCGCAGACGCTGGCGCTGATCGTGCAGCGCGCGTGGGACCGGGCCTGGAAGCGGGCTGGCCGCCGGCCGCCCGCCGGTCGCGCGTGGACCCTCTTCTGCTGGCTGCTGACGATGAACTACCAGGCGGCCACGATCCTGATGTTCGCGGATTTTGAGCATCTGGGGCTGCGGGTGTTCGCGGAACTGGCCCGGCGCGTGACGTAGTTACGGACGGCGGCGCCGGGCGCGGGGTGCGGGTCGCTGCACGGCAAAGCGGAGCGTTGCACTACGCCGCTACACGGCCAAGCCGTATTCTTTGATCTTGCGGTAGAGCGTGCGCGTGCCGATGTTGAGCATCTTGGCGGCCTGCTCGCGGTTGCCGCCGGTGGCCTGGAGCGTACGTTCGATCGCGAGCCGTTCGATCTGGGCCATGGTCAGGCCGGCCAGGCTGCCGGCCGAGAGCGGGGCCAGCTCGCGCGAGCCGCGCAGCCGCTCGGGCAGGTGCTCGGCCTCGATCAGGCCGCGGCCGACCTCGCAGGCGACGGACTCGATCACGTTCTTCAGCTCGCGCACGTTGCCGGGCCAGTAGTGCCGCGTCAGCGGCGCCATGGCCTCGCTGGCGACGCCCTCCACGCTCAGCCCGTGCTCGGCGTTGGCCTGCTGCACCAGGTAGTGCGCCAGCAACGGGATGTCCTCGCGCCGCTCGCGCAGCGGCGGGACCTCGATCACCCACTGGTGCAGGCGGTAGTACAGGTCGTCGCGGAACTGCTTCTCCTCCAGGCGGCGGGCCAGGTCGGTGTGGGTGGCCGAGATCAGCCGCACGTCCACCTTGTGCACCTCGGTCGAGCCGACGGGCGAGAACTCGCGATGCTCGAGCACGCGCAGCAGCTTGGCCTGCATGGGCAGCGGCATGTCGCCGATCTCGTCCAGGAAGAGCGTACCGCCGTCGGCGGCGGCGAAGTGGCCTTTGCGGTCGGCGACGGCGCCGGTGAAGGCGCCTTTGACGTGGCCGAAGAGCTCGCTCTCGATGAGCGTCTCGCTCAGGCCGGCGCAATTGAGGGCCTGGAAGGGTCTGCGGGCGCGGTCGGAGTGTGTATGAATAGCGCGGGCGATCAGCTCCTTGCCGGTGCCGGTCTCGCCCAGGATCAGCACGGTCAGCTTGTTGCGGGCGGCCTTCTTGATCCGCTCGATGATCTTCTTCATCGGCCGCGAGACGCCGACGATGCCCTCGAACGCCTCCAGCGACGCCTGCTCGAAGGACTGCTTGAGCAGGCGGTCCTCGCGCCGGGCGACGGCCTTGCCGGCGGCGGAGGCGATCGGTTCGACCAGGTGCTCGAGCGTGGCGGCCCCGTTGAGCGATTCGACGCGGATGCGCCGTGCGGCGGGTGGAGCGGGGCCGGGGCCGATGGTCAGCAGGGTAGCGTCGGGGGCGAGCGTGTCGAGCAGGTCGGCCAGAGCGGCGGCAGTGCCGGGGTGGGCGCTGACGACCACGTCGGGGGCGCGGGAGCGGATGGAGTTCAGGGCGTCATCGAGGTTGCTGACGACCATGCACGAGTGGCCGTGCTGGCGGCGGAGCAGGTCGCGCAGCCGGCGGCCGGCCGGTTCGTCGTCGGTCAGGATCAGGATGAATGCGGTCTGCGCCATGAGCGTCCGCGGTTTGGGTGTGTCCACGATCGCCCAAGATAGCATGATAGTATGGAGCGGCTGCGGCGGGCTGCAACCCACAAGGGCGGCGTTCGTGACAGCCTGTCAATCCGTGCGGGTGAAAAAAACCTGCACTCAGCGGTACCAGCGGTTGGCCAAGTCCCGCGCGGGCCCTATACTGCACAGCATTCCGGCTGGCGACGTGTAATAATCTCTTGTGGATCGGCGCGGACGCGAAGGGTGGAAGTGTGGCTCGTCGGCCGGCTTCATCTCTGTCCGTCATCGACGGCCGGCGAAAGGACGGGAGCACGGCATGAACCCATTCATGGCCTGCATCGGTGGGACGGCGGCGTATGACCTGCTGCGCGAGGGCGCGTTTGTGGCCCAGCGGCTCGGCCCGCAGCGGACGCCGTTCGGCCTCTCAGCGCCCATCTATCTGTGCGAGTCGCGGCTGGGGGAGTTCTACTTCCTGTCGCGGCACGGGGAGAGCGGCTACGAGCTGGTGCCCAGTTTCGTGAACTATCGCGCGAACATCTACGCGCTCAAGGACCGGGGCGTGCGGGCGATCGTCTCGTGGAGCGAGACGCGTGCCTTGTGCCACAACTACACGATCGGTCATTACGTCGTGGCGTCCGACGTGATCGACGAGACCCACTCGCGCACGCACACGTTCTTCGAGAACCGCGGGCTGGGCGTGGTGCGGCAGTGGCCGGTCTTCTGCCCCAGCCTGCGCGAGGCGCTGGCCACCACGCTCACCGCCGAGAACTGCCAGTACAAGGACCACGGCGTGTACGTCTGCATCGAAGGCCCGCGGCGCGAGACGCCGGCCGAGGCGGCCAAGTACGCGTCGTTCGGCGGCCAGCTCCTGGGCATGTCGCTGGCGCCGGAGGTGTTCCTGGCCAAGGAGCTGCAGATGTGTTACGCCAGCATCTGCTATGTGGCCAGCTACGCCGAGACGGGCAGCGAGTTCCGTCCGTTCGAGCAGGGCCGCATCCTGGATGTGGCCGGCCAGGCCGCCCGGGCCCGGGCCGCCGTCGAGCGCCTGCCGCGGATCCTGGAACGGCTTTGCGACGTACTGCGGCGGACGCGGGGCGTATGCCACTGCGAGTCGTCGATGCAGCACCATATCGCGAGCGGGCAGATCGGCTGGGACTGGCGGACGTGGTTTGAGCTGCCGGCCGCGCCGCCGCAGGCTTCGCCGGGACCAACGTCTTCCGGTCGGGCGGCGGATGTGAACAGCGGGTTCAAGCCGGCCGTCGGGCGCGGCGCGGAGGTGTCCGCCGACCGGTCGGAGATCGTTCCGGCAGCCGGCAGCGTCCGGCGGTTCCTGAGTCCCAGATCGTGATTCTGCGGGCGGCGTGGGTCGTGCCGGTCAGCTCGCCGCCGATCCGCGACGGGTGCGTGGAAATCGTCGGCGAGCGAATTGCGTGGGTCGGCCCGTTCGCCCAGTTGGCTTCATGCCAAGGCGGCGCGCATGAGCGAGCAGACGACAGGCGGGAGGTTGTCAGGGGCTTGCCCGCGCGTGCACTGACGGAGAAACCGCCAGTGCCACCCGCACGCGAGCCAAAGCGCGCGGGTGATGCCGGCTCGCACGCCGCGATCGAAGACCTCGGCGACGTCATCCTCACGCCCGGCCTGGTCAACCCACACACGCACCTGGAGCTGACCTGCTACGCGGGGCGCATCCCGCCCGGCCCGTTCTGGCCGTGGTTCCAACGGCTGCTCGCGCTGCGCCGCGAGCCGGGCGCTCTGGCGCGCGAGACGGCGGCCGTTGTCGATGGCGCCTGGCAGTCGCTGCGGGCCGGCGTCACCTGCGTGGGCGATATCTCCCGCTGTAACGTTCATTGGCGGGCGCTCAAGCCGCTCCCGATCCGCAAGGTGTGTTTCGTCGAGCTGCTCTCGCTCGCGGATCATCCGCCGCGCGATCCGCGCGAGCTGCGGGCGGCGGTGGAGGAGGTCGAGGAGGACGCGCTGCTGACCGTCGGCGTCACGCCCCATGCGCCGTACACGGTGCCCGCGGCGCAGGTGCGTGCGGCGATCGGGCTGGCGGCGGAACTGCGGCGGCCGTGGACCATGCACCTGGCGGAGACGAGCGAGGAGGTGGCGTTCCTGCGGGGCGAGCGCGGCGCGTTGCCCAGGATGTTGGAGGCGTTGCTGGAGCAGTGCGGGATTGAATCGCCGCGTCAAGGGCCGGTCGAGTTCGTGCAAAGTGTCGCCCGGCCGCCCTGGGCTGGGCCCGGCGCGCTGTCTTCCGCGACGGTCGCGGAGGAGCACCGCCGGGGGCGGCTGTGGCAGACGGCGGCGGCATCGCTGGCGCACCTGAACTACGTGGAGGACGGCGAGCTGGACGCGTTGACGGCGACCGGTTGCGTCGCCATCTACTGCCCGCGCGCGCATAGCTTCTTCGGACACGTACCGCACCCCTTCCGGCGCATGCAGGCGGCGGGGATCCCCGTCGCGCTGGGCACCGACAGCCTCGCCAGCAACGACAGCCTTTCAATGCTCGACGAAATGCGCTTCGTGCACACGCAGTTGCCCGATCCGCCTTTGCCGGCCGAACTGTTGCGGATGGCGACGCTGGAGGCGGCCCGCGCGCTGGGGCTGGCGGAGCAGATCGGCTCGCTGGAGCCGGGCAAACTCTCAGACTTGGCGGCGTTTCCGTTGCCGCCAGGAGCGTCGGACCCGATCGTGGCGCTGATCGACAGGCCGAGCCGCGCGCGAGCACTCTGGATGGGCGGCACGCGAGTCGATCTGTCAGGCTTTCGCCCGCGGTAGGATTCGAGACATGCCGCAGATTGTCAGCTCGATCATCGACGTGTACCCCTTGCGGCGGACCTCCGGTTCCGTCGAGTTTCTGCTTCTGAAGCGTCAGCCGGCGGCGCGGCTGGGGGGGACGTGGCAGGCGGTGCACGGGAAGATCGAGCCGGGCGAAGCGGCCTGGCAGGCGGCGCTGCGCGAGCTGCGCGAGGAGACCGGGCTGACGCCGACCGGTTTCTGGCAGATCGACTTCGTGAACACGTTCTACATGGCGGACGGGGACCGCGTGGTGTTGTGTCCGTGCTTTGCGGCGGAAGTCGCGGCGGACGCGCGCGTTGTGCTGTCGCGCGAGCACACCGCGTTCCGCTGGCTGCCGGCCGAGCAGGCGCTGCGCCAGTTCATGTGGCCGGGGCAGCGCCGCGCGGTGCGCGAGATCATGGACGAGATCGTCGCGCCCGGGCCGGCCGAGCCGCACCTGCGAGTCCCGCCCGGCTGATTTCGCGTCCGCTAGAGGCCGGTCCCTCCAACAGCAAAACTCCTGGTTCGGTTCGGGTCAGAGCTTTCGCAGGACCAGGCAGGTGTTGTGGCCGCCGAAGCCGAAGGAGTTGTTCATGACCACGCGGGCGCGGGCGTCGCGGGCTTCGTTGGGGACGTAGTCCAGATCGCATTCGGGGTCGGGCTCTTCCAGGTTGATCGTGGGCGGGAGGGTGTTGTGCTGAAGGGCCATGACGCACGCCACGGCCTCGATGCCGGCGCTGGCGCCCAGCGAGTGTCCCACCGCGCTCTTGGTGCTGCTCACCGCCACCTTGCGGGCCGCCGCGCCGAGGACACGCTTGATGGCCCGCGTCTCGACCACATCGCCCAGCGGCGTGCTGGTGCCGTGCGCGTTGATGTAATCGACTTCGTCCGGGCGGATGCCGGCGTCGGCCAGCGCGGCGGCCATGGCGCGGGCGGCGCCGATTCCTTGCGGATCGGGCTGCACCATGTCGCTCGCGTCGCTGGTGGCGCCGAAGCCGATCACTTCGCACAGGATCAGGGCGTTGCGGCGTCTGGCGTGCTCGTACTCCTCGAGCACGAGCACGGCGGCGCCCTCGCTCAGCACGAACCCGTCGCGGTGCTTGTCGAACGGGCGCGACGCGCGGGCCGGATCGTCGTTTCGCGTACTGAGCGCCTTCATCGCCGCAAACGCCGCCAGCCCCAGCGGCGTGAGGGCCGCCTCGCAGCCGCCGGCGATCATGATGTCGGCATAGCCGTGGCGGATGACGTTGTAGCCGTCGCCCAGGGCGCTTCCGGCCGAGGCGCACGCCGTCACGACCGCCGTGCTGACGCACTGCAGGTTCAGCTCAATGGAGATGTGCCCGGCGGCGGCGTTAGCCATCAGCTTGGGGATGGTGAAGGCGGAGACGCGGCCGGGCCCCTTGTCGAGCAGGCGCTTGTGCTGGGCCTCCAGCTCGCCGATGCCGCCGATGCCCGTGCCGATGATCACGCCCGCGCGTGTCGGGTCGAAGCGGCAGCGGTCGAGGCCGGCCTGGCGGAAGGCCTCCCGAGCCGCAACAAAGCCGAACTGCGCGAAGCGGTCCATGCGCTTGAGCTGGCGCACCTCCAGATGCTGGGCGGCGTCAAAGTCGACGCACTCGCCGCCGAAGCGCACCGGGAAGGGCGAGGGGTCGAAGCTGCGGACGGTGCGGATTCCGGAGCGGGCGGAGATGAGGCCGTCCCAGAAGGCGGCCACGGAGGGGCCGAGCGGGGTGACTGCGCCCAGCCCGGTGACCACGACCCGACGATTGCCCATGGGAGCGCTGTCCGCGGGGGGTTAGCTGGGTTTGCGGCCGTTGCAGGCGGCGAGGATGTAGTCGATGGCCTGGCCGACGGTCTGGATCTTCTCAGCCTCCTCGTCCGGGATGTTGAGCTCGAATTCCTCCTCGAACTCCATCACCAGCTCGACGGTGTCGAGCGAGTCGGCGTTCAGATCGTTGACAAAGGAGGTATCGCGAGTGATCTCCCCCTCCGACACGCCCATCTGCTCGGCCACAATCTTCTTCACCTTGGCTTCAATCTCGGCCAGTTCGGGCACGTGCTGATCCTCCTGGAGGGAAAGCGCCTCGCCTGCAACCCTTGCCAACGCCGCCGGGGAGCCGCCACCGGCTCCGCCGGCCTGCGCAACTCTCGTTCTCGCACCGGTCCGTCCGCAGAAGGTGGCCCGGCGGTTGGCGGGAATCCTACTGTGCGGCTGCGGGGTTGCCAAGTCCCCGCGGTCGGGCGTCGCCGCAGGGGTGAGCGTCAAGATCGTGGGTAAGACCCCGCGTGACCCGGCTGTCGTGTGGCACAGCCGCCCTCGGCTGTGCCACACCCACGATCTTGACGCTCACCCCGCCGCAGCCCCCCGTGCCGGCACGAGCCGAGGGGGCGGCGGCCCAACGGCGTTACCCACCGCCGCGGGTGCGGTAGACTACCCTGCGTATGATCACCTTCTCGCTGCAGTCCGGCTCCAACGGCAACGCCGTCTACGTCGAGGCGGGCGGCGTGCGGCTGCTCTTCGACGCGGGGCTGAGCGGGCGGCAGGCCGAGGTGCGGATGAACCGCTACGGCCGCTCGTTGCGTGACTGCGACGCGGTGATCATTTCACACGATCACAACGACCACGTGTCGCGGGCCGGTGTCTATCAGCGGCGCTTCGGCCTGCCGATCTACATCGCGCCGCGCGTGCACCGGGCCGTACAGCGGCGGCTCGGCAAGCTCACGGACGTACGCTGGTTCAACCCCGGCGACACGCTGTGGTTCAAGCAGGTGGCCGTGCACACGCTCCCCACGCCGCACGACGGCATCGACACGGTCTGCTTCGTGGTGGAGCACGAGCGGCGGCGGCTGGGCATCCTGACTGACCTGGGCAGTCCGTTTCGGGCGTTGCGAACCGCACTGGGCGAGCTGGATGCCGCCTATCTCGAGAGCAACTACGACCCGGAGATGCTGTGGAGCGGGTGGTACCCGGAGGAGGTGAAGCGGCGGATTGCCGGCCGCGGCGGGCACCTGTCCAACGAGGAGGCCGCCGAGCTGACGCGGCGGCACCGCAGCCGGCGGCTGAAGTGGCTGGCGGCGGCGCACCTGAGCGAGAACAACAACCGGCCGGAGCTGGCGCTGGAGGCGCAATGGCGACTGGTGGGGCGGATGCTGCCGGTGTACGTGGCGTCGCGTTACGAGGTGGGCGAGCTGCTGACGGTGTGAGCCTGTGGGGCCGAAGGTGGCACCGGCGCTGCGTAGTCGGGGCCGGGACGCGAAAGCGGTGCACGCGGCGGCGTTTTTTCCGAGTCGGGTCGGGCCTTTGACAAGCGCGGGGCGAGCCCTAGAATGCTCAATCTGGCTCCGCGGGCCGGTCCAGGTACGTCCTCCGTCGCGGCGATGCAACCTGGTATGCTGACCGGGGTTTGCTGCTGTAGCTCAGCCGGTAGAGCGCGTCCTTGGTAAGGACGAGGTCACGGGTTCAATCCCCGTCAGCAGCTATGCCCGGCCCCCGGACTGCCAGCGGGCCTGACAGGCGGGAGCATCACGAGTGGACGTGGCCCGGCGCGGCCACGGATCGGTATTGGAGAAACTGCATGGCCAAGGGTGTTTTTGCGCGAACCAAGCCGCACGTCAACGTCGGGACCATCGGGCACGTCGACCACGGCAAGACCACGCTGACCGCCGCCATGACCGCGGTGCAGGCCGCGCGCGGGCTGGGCGAATACAAGAGCTACGATCAGATCGCCAAGGCGTCCGAGAAGGACGGCCGTCGCGACCCGACCAAAATCCTGACGATCGCGACGGCGCATGTCGAGTACGAGACGGACAAGCGGCACTACGCGCACATCGACTGTCCGGGGCACGCCGATTACGTCAAGAACATGATCACCGGTGCGGCCCAGATGGACGGGGCCATCCTGGTGGTCAGCGCGGCCGACGGCCCCATGCCGCAGACGCGCGAGCACGTGCTGCTGGCGCGGCAGGTGAACGTGCCGGCCCTGGTGGTGTTCCTGAACAAGTGCGACCTGGTGGACGACCCGGAGTTGCTCGAGCTGGTCGAGATGGAGGTCCGCGAGCTGCTGACCAAGTACGAGTTCGACGGCGAGCACATCCCGGTCATCCGCGGCTCGGCCACCGACTGCCTCAAGGCCGCCCTGAGTAAGACCGAAGCCGGCTACAAGCCGATCGTCGAGCTCATGGAAGCCTTGGACAAGAACATCCCCGAGCCCGTTCGCGATCGGGACAAGCCCTTCCTCATGCCCATCGAGGACGTCTTCAGCATCAAGGGCCGCGGCACCGTCGGCACGGGCCGCATCGAGCGCGGCGTCGTCAAGGTCGGCGATGAGGTCGAGATCGTCGGCCTGCACGCCGAGCGCGGCCGCAAAACGGTCGTCACCGGGGTGGAGATGTTCAACAAGACGCTCGACCAGGGCATCGCCGGGGACAACGTCGGTTGCCTGCTGCGCGGCGTGGAGAAGGACGAACTCGAGCGCGGCATGGTGCTGGCCAAGTGCGGCAGCATCACCCCGCACACCAAGTTCTTCGGCGAGGTGTACGTGCTGACGGCGGAAGAGGGCGGGCGCAAGACGCCGTTCTTCCCCGGCTACCGTCCGCAGTTCTACTTCCGCACGACGGACGTGACCGGGTCGATCACGGAGCTGGTGGCCCGCGACGGAGGCAAGGCGGACATGTGCATGCCGGGCGACAACATCCGCATGCGGGTGGAGATCATCAACCCGATCGCGATGGATGAGGGGCTGCGGTTTGCGATCCGCGAGGGCGGCCGCACGGTAGGCTCGGGGGTCGTGACGCAGATCATCGAGTAAGCCGGCGGCAGGAGCAGCCCGGATGGCCAAGAAGAAGGGTCAGAAGCGCGAGTGGGTCTGGCTGCAGTGTTCGGAGTGCGGCGAGCTGAACTACCGCACGTCGGTGAACGTGCAGGGCGGCGCGCCCAAGCTGGAGCTGACGAAGTACTGTCCGCGGACGCGCAAGCGCACCGTGCATAAGCTCAAGCGTAAGTGAGGGTTTCGGAGGCGGTCGCGGGAAGCCTGCCGCGAACGGCGGAACGCGCGGCGTGGGGTGGGTCCCGCGACTGGAAACGCGAAGGAGCGTAGCTCAATTTGGCAGAGCAGCTGATTCCAAATCAGCCGGTTGGGGGTTCGAGTCCCTCCGCTCCTGGTGTGTGACCGGCGCGCGGTGTCCTGGGCCGGACGCGAACCATGCCCGTAGCAAAGGAAAGGACGCAGGAGCCCAACGTGGACGCGCCCCAGGCGCCCAGCGCCGGCGAATCGGTACCGTATGCGCGGCGGCCCGCCGCGCCTGCGCCGCTGCGCATCTACAAGCCCGGGCAGGGGGTGTACGTGCGCTGGGGGACGGCGGTTGGGGCGGGGTTGATCGCGGCAGCCTTCGCCCGGTTTCTCTATGAGCAGTTGGCGCTGGCCCGCAACGACTGGGTGCGCATGCTGGTCCCGGTCGTGGCGCTGGTGCTGCTGCTGTACGGCATCCTGCGGCTGGTCGGGCAGAACCGGAAGATGGTTGACTTTTTGCTGGCCACCGAAGGAGAGATGAAGAAGGTCAACTGGTCGAGCCGGCGGGAAGTGTTCGGGGCGACGCGGGTGGTGATCGTTACGGTGCTGCTGCTGGGCCTGCTGCTGTTCGTGGTGGACGTCTTGTTCATGTTCTTCTTCGAGTCGATCCACGTGCTGCGGATCGGCATGCTGTCGCGCATGTTCGGGGGCGGAGCGGAATGATGGCCGGCACGGATGAGATTGAGCTGGTCCGCCCGGGCATGAACTGGTATGTCCTGCGCGTGGCCTCCAACAAGGAGTCGCAGGTGCGCGAGGCGCTCGAGCGGCGGATCAGGATCGAGCAGCTCGACGAATTCGTGAACCGCGTGCTGGTGCCGACGCAGAAGGAGAAGCGCATGCGCGGCGGCTCGGCCCGCGTGTACGAGCGCAAGCTCTACCCCGGCTACGTGTTCGTGGAGATGAAGACCGAGGCGGACGGCCGCATCCCCGACCGGGTGTGGTTCGTGATCAAGGAAACGACCGGTGTGGGCGACTTCATCGGCTCGGGCGGGAAGCCCTCGCCCATGCCGCTGCACGACGTCGAGAAGATGCTGACGGCCTCGCTGGCCAGCGCGGAGTCGCCGGCCCTGGCGAACCTGAACTTCAACAAGGGCGACCGGGTGAAGGTCAACGAGGGCGCCTTTGAGAACTTCGAGGGCGTGGTGGACGAGATCAATACGCAGAAGGGGACCGTCCGCGTGATCGCGACCATCTTCGGCCGCGCCACGCCGATCGAGATCGAGTACTGGCAGTTGGAGAAGTTGTAATGTGGCACGGCCGCCCTCGGCCGTGCTCTGTCGGGCGGCAAGATGTCCGCTACGCACCGGGTCGTGAGTCCCTGGCGAACGCAGGCATGGGAATCGAAAGACATGGCCAAGCAGATAATCGCGAAGATCAAGCTGCAGGCGCCCGGCGGGAAGGCCACGCCGGCCCCGCCGGTCGGGCCGGCGCTGGGTCAGCACGGTGTGAACATCGGGCAGTTCGTCAGCCAGTTCAACGAACGGACCAAGCACACGGACGGCATCACCTGCCCGGTGGAGATCACGGTTTACAAGGACAAGTCGTTCGACTTCGTGGTCAAGAGCCCGCCGGCCAGCGTGCTGCTGCTCAAGGCCGCCAAGCCGCTCGACCCCAGCCTGGCGCTGGTCGAGAAAGGCTCGGGCGTGCCGAACCGCGAGAAGGTCGGGCGGGTGACGAGGGCCGACGTGCGGAAGATCGCCGAGACGAAGCTCAAGGATCTGAACGCCTTTGACCTCGACACGGCCGAGCAGATCATCCTGGGTACGGCCCGCTCGATGGGCATTGAGGTGGGCGACTGATGGACGGCGGCAGCCCGGTGCAGAAGTATCAGGTGACCGCGGCGTTCAAGAACGGCGTGGTGGAGTGGTCGTTCGCGGTTCAGACGGACGACGGCGAGCGCTACAGCATGCCGGTCCGGGACGGCGAGGAGATCCCGGTGCTGCTGGACCTGCTGCGGCGGGACAAGACCGTGTACTTCGATGTCAAGACGCAGTCGCTGCGTACGGGCTGGAACACGCCCGGAGGGGACTAAAAGCCGGCGGGCCGTTCGGGCCGGGCCTGACGGACGCCGGCGCGGAAGCCTGACCACGGGCGGGACGACAGTGGGAGCTTGAACATGCGGGTGCGCAGCAAGCGTTATCGAAAGGACATGGAGGTGCAACCGGCCCGGCCGGTGCCGCTGGACGAGGCCATTCAGCGGCTCAAGAGCTATTCCAAGACGAAGTTCGACCAGTCGGTGGACCTGGTGATGCACCTGGGCATCGACCCCAAGCAGGCCGACCAGGCCGTGCGCGGCGCGGTCAGCCTGCCCAAGGGCGTCGGCGCCGCCAAGAAAGTGATCGCCTTCGTTCAGGAGGGCGACGTGGCCGCAGCCAAGGCTGCCGGCGCAAGCGAGGCCGGCGGCGACGAGCTGATCGCCAAGGTGCAGGGCGGCTGGGCGGACTTCGACGTGGCGATCGCGCACCCGTCGATGATGGGCCGGGTCGGCAAGCTGGGCCGCATCCTCGGCCCGCAGGGCAAGATGCCCTCGCCCAAGAGCGGGACCGTCACGCCCGACGTCGCCACGGCCGTCAAGGAGTATGCCGCCGGCAAGCTGGAGTTCCGCAACGACGCAGGCGGGAACGTGCACACGGTGGTCGGCCGCCTGAGCTTCGCCGAGCAGGATCTGAAGGACAACATTCTGGCGTTCGTGTCGCACATCCGGCGGATGAAACCCGCGGCGGCCAAGGGGACGTACGTCAAGAAGGTCTGTGTGAGCGGGACGATGACGCCCTCGGTGACGATCGACGCGGCTTCGCTGGGAGCGGAGTGAACCATGAGCAAGCGCATCAAGGACCTGGTCGCGCGCGAGCTTCAGTCGCGCTACGCGCAGCTCGACAGCGCGCTGTGGGTGGAGCTGCTCGGCTGTGACGGCATCACCACCAACGAGTTCCGCCGCGACCTGCGGGCCAGGAAGATGCGGCTGGAGGTGGTCAAGAACTCGATGTTCCGCCGCGCGATTGGCGACGGGCCGCTCCGGCCGCTGGCGACGGCGTTGCAGGGGCCGGCGGCGCTGGTGACGGGCGGCGAGTCGCTGGTGGACGCGGCCAAGGTGATCGAAGAGTGGATGCGCAAGATCAAGGGCCTGAAGCTGCGTGGGGCGGTGCTCGAGGGCGAGTACCTGGACGAGCAGCGTGTCGCAGGCCTTTCGAGGATGCCGACCAGGCGCGAGATGCAGGCCGGCATCGCCCGCGCGCTGCGCTCGCCCGGCTTGCGGCTGGCAGGGGCGATCCTGTCGGGCGGCGGGCGCATCGCCGGCTGCCTGAAGGCGCTGATCGAGAAGCTGGAGCGGCCGGAAACGGCCGCCCCGGCGGCGTGAGCGCGGATCAGGGACGCCACAGGCAGCCGGCAGAGTGTTATTCAGGGCTGGTGAGAGAACCGAAGAGCCGCGGGCTTCAGCCCGCGCGGCTACGCCGCGCCGAATTGTCAGCGCCATTGTGGTCGGGTTGGAGAACGATCGAGGATGACACGCGCCGGACTGCTCCGCAGCGCGGATTAAAGGAAGCCAGCGGGGCTTCCGCTATCCGGACGGTCGAGGACGTTTGCACGGAGAGCGCACATGCCGGATACGGCGATTGCGGACCTGGGCGATAAGATCGCCGGTCTTTCGCTCATGCAGGCCAAGGAACTGGTGGACTACCTCAAGGACAAGTACGGCATCGAGCCGGCCGCCGCCGGCGGGGCAGTCATGGTCGCCGGGCCAGCGTCGGCGGGCGCTGGACCCGCGGCGCCGGCGGTCGAGGAGAAGACCGAGTTCAACGTGGTCATCAAGGCGGCCGGCGACAAGAAGCTGCAGGTGATCAAGGTGGTGCGCGCGGCCCGCAGCGACCTGGGCCTGAAGGAGGCCAAGGAGCTGGTCGACACCGCGCCCAAGCCGCTGCTCGAAGGCGTCAACAAGGCCGACGCCGAGAAGTGGAAGAAGGAGCTCGAGACCGCCGGCGCCACCGTGGCGATCGAATAGTCGCAGCGTTCGGAAGAGTTATGGCGGCCCGGGGCTGCGCAAGTTGCGCCACCCGGGCCGCCTTGTCTTCTGCGGCGCAACCCGGTGCGCGACGTGGTCGATTGCGCTGTGCCTGAGGTCGAACAGGCCGAACAGGGTGAACCCCGGAGGCCGTGGCTCGCCCGCGCTGCTGACAAGCCTAGCGTCGCCAGGTTCAATACGCGGCATGCAGGTTGCACGCACGATCGCCGAGGTGCGCGCGCTGGTGGTGGCGGCGCGGCGCGGCGGGCGACGGATCGCGCTGGTGCCGACGATGGGGGCGCTGCACCGGGCGCATGTTTCGCTGATTGAGGCGGCCCGGCGCGGCGAGCGCGAGGCCCCAGGCGCGGGCGGCACCGTCAGCGCCGCTCGTCCCCGCCCGGCCGGTTGTGCCGGGGGTGATTCGGCGAGCGCGCCTGGCCGAGCCGAGCCGGGCCAGTCATGGTCCGGCCAACGGGCGAGTGATGGCCCGGCTCGACCGCCCCATGATTGCGGCGGCTCTGCTCCCTTCGTCGTCGTCAGCATCTTCGTCAACCCCACGCAGTTCGGCCCGAACGAGGACTTCGAGAAGTACCCGCGCGACGAGGCCGGCGATCTGCGCACCTGCCAGCAGGCCGGCGTCGACCTGGTCTTCCTGCCGGGCGTGCGCGAAATGTACCCGGCCGCCGCGGTCACAAGCGTGCACGTGGCCCGCCTGACCGAAACGCTCTGCGGCCCGCAACGGCCGGGGCACTTCGACGGCGTGGCCACGGTCGTCGCCAAGCTCTTCAACATCGTCCAACCCGACGTGGCGTACTTCGGGCAGAAGGACGCGCAGCAGCTCGCCGTCGTCCGTCGTCTGGTGCGCGATCTGGATTTCCCGGTCGAGATCGTCGGCTGCCCGACGGTGCGCGAGGCTGACGGCCTGGCGCTCAGCAGCCGCAACGTCTACCTCAGCCGCGACGAGCGCCGGCGGGCGCGGTGTCTCCATCAATCGCTGTGCGAAGCGCGGCGGTTGATCCAGTCCGGCCAGGCCGATCCCGCGACGGTTACGGCCGCGATGCAACGGATCGTGGACGGAGCAGGGCCGAGTGCGGTGGACTACATCAGCATCGTCGATCCGGAATCGATGCAGCCGGTGAGGCGCATTGATGGCCCGGTGCTGCTGGCGCTGGCGGTGCGCTTCGGCGATACGCGGTTGATCGATAACCTGACGGTGGACCCGCGCGGCGGCGGGGACTAACATCTCGAGCGGACTACAGCGCGGAGCCGGCACGTGCCGAGGCGTGTGGGTTCACAGTGCATAGTGCAAAGTGCAGAAAGAGCAGCCGGGCGGTTGTTTTTCACTTTGCGTTTTGAACCGGGTGCTGACGTGTCGCGGCATCTTTGAGTCGGCAGGATGAAGCCCGTCATTTTTACCATCCCGGGAATCAACTGGGACGTGCCCGGCTTCGGGCTGATGATGACGATCGCCTTCCTGACGGCGATCTGGTGGGCGACGCGGCGGGCCGTCCGCTCGGGCGCGAACCCGGACGTGATTCTGAACCTCGGCTTCGTCGGCCTGATCGCCGGCGCGGTCGGCTGTCGCGCCATGTACGTCATTCATTACTGGGACCAGTTCCGCTACCGCGGCAACTGGCTCGACATCGCCTGGGCCGTCGTTGACGTTCGCCGCGGCGGGCTGGAGTTCTACGGCGGCTTCGTCCTGACCGTGATCTGCGTGGTCTGGTGGCTGTGGCGGGTGGAGAAGGTTTCGCTGCGCTGGTACCTGGACATCGTGGCGCCGTCGGCGGCGCTGGGCCTGGCCATCGGCCGCATCGGCTGCTTTCTGAACGGCTGCTGCTTCGGCGGGGTGTGCGACCTGCCGTGGGCGGTGACGTTCCCCTACGCCAGCAACGCGCAGATGGAGCAGTGGAAGGCCAAGCTGCCCGGCTCCGAGTTGCCGCAGGAGCTGCTGTACACCTACGCCGGCGGGCTGACACAGCCGCTGCCGCGCGAGAGTCTGGCGGCCAGCGACGCGGAGCTGGCGGCGGCCGACGCAGCCCTCAAGCAGAATCGGGCCAAGCTCGAGGAGCTGGAGGCCGTGCTCAAGAAGGCCGGGGATGCGGGCGAGCGGCGGCGGCTGGAGCGCGAGGCGGCGCGGCTGCAGCGGGCGCTGGGGCCGGCCGTGAAGTACAGCGACATCCGCGGGAACCTGGAGCGCTACGGGCTGACGGCGGCGGAGCTGCGGAGGCTGGCGGCGCAGCACCGTTCGCTGCCGGTGCATCCGGCCCAGCTCTATTCGACCGTCACGGCGCTGGTGATCGCCTTCTTCCTTAACGCGCTGTACTGGCGGCGGACGCGCGACGGGCAGGTGATCTGCACGCTGCTGCTGATCGAGGCGCCGACCCGCTTTCTGCTGGAGATGGTCCGCACAGACAACCCGCACGACGTCTTCGGGCTGCTTACAATCTCACAGTTCATCGCCCTATGCATGATGCTGGCGGGGCTGATCGGGCTGCTGTGGCTTCAGCGCCTGCCGCCGCGCTCGCCGCGGGCGGCGACCTGGGAGCCGCCGGCGGTGGCGGCAGCCGCGGCGGCCGGCAGGTGAGAGAAACGGGGTGGCACGGTCTGAGGCAGTCAGGCCGTGCGGTGGGGTGGGATTCACGGCCTGGCTTCGCCAGACCGCGCCGCCCGACGACATGCAGGTGATACGCATGGCTGACGAACCAAAGAAGATCATCGTCGATCAGGACTGGAAGGAGCAGGCCCGCCGCGAGAAGGAAAGGCTGGCCCAGGAGGCCGGGCGGCCGGAGGCTTTGCCGGACCCCTCGTTCACCGAGGTGGTGAATCTGGTGGCCGTGCAGGCGCTGGCCGGGCTGGGGCTGATGGGCATGCCGGGCGGCGAACGCATCCCGCCGAATCCGGAGGTGGCCAAGCACTTCATCGACGCGCTGCAGGTGCTGGCTGACAAGACCAGGGGCAACCTGACGCCGGAGGAGAAGAAGCTGCTGGACCAGACGCTCTACGAGCTGCGCATGCGGTACGTGCAAACAGTCTCGGGTGGATTGTCGTCCGCGATGCCGCCCACTGTGCCGCCGGTGCGGTAGCCGGATGGCAGGATGACACCGGCCCCGGACGATTTCCTCTACGAAGACGCGCCGCCGCCCGCGCGCGAGCCGCTGGTCGATCGCGAGGCCCGCAATCCCTACCTGCGCTGGCTGACGCACCTGGGGATTCCCGTCAGCGTCAGCCTGAGCCTGCATGCCCTGCTGCTCGTGTTGCTGGCCTGGCAAACCTGGCGCGCGTTCGCTCCGCGGCAGACCGACGAGATCGCCTACGAAGTCACCGTCGCGCCTGTCCGCGACGCCCGCCCGGGGCTGGACTGGTCGCAGGGCGCCGACGTCGGCGATCCCTTCGCCCCCCCGCCGCCGCCGCTCGCCCAGGCGACAGAGATCACCGGCTTGGACGTCCCGCCCACGCTCCGGGCTGGCGAGCCGGACGAGGGCGGGTTCGGGCTCGGCGAGGCCGGTCGCTCCGGCGTGCTGGGCAGCGGTGGTGGGGCCGGGGCGGGCGGGGGCGAAGAGCTGGGCAGCGGCTTCGGCGGCGACTCCGGCTTGGGCGACGCGCGCATCTGGAGCGTGCGGGCGCGCGGCAAGACATTCGTCTACGTGATCGATTTCTCCGGCTCGATCATCGTCGTGGCCGACCGCGTGAGGCGCGAGCTGAAGCGCTCCGTCGGCCAGCTCGGTCCGCAGCAGATGTTTGACGTGGTCGTGTACTACGGTACGGCCGCCCCCGGCGGCCAGGAGCGCATGGTGGTGCAGAGCTTCGCGCCGGCGCCCGTGCCGGCGGACGCCGACAACAAGCGGCGCTTCTTCGCCTGGATCGGTGGGGTCCGGCCGCAGGGTCCGAGCGACCCGTTGCCGGCCATGCGCCGCGCGCTGGCGATGCAGCCCGACGCGCTGTTCCTGTTCTCCGATGGCGACTTCCGCGTCGAGCGGCCCGAGCAGCAGATCGCCGCCGCCAACACGCGCCGCGCGCAGATCCACTGTCTGGTGTTCGACGAGCTTCTGTTGGACAATCCGCAGCGGCTGACGGTCGGGGCGCGGGCGATGGAGCGGATCGCGCGCGACAGCGGCGGCGAGTGCAAGGTGATCACACGGCAGGACCTGGGCGAGTGAAGCGCGCGTCGACGGATTCGCCAGTGGGCACAGCACCCGATTTTGAGCACGCCAAGCGTGCGGGCAATCTCGCCGGAATGAGATGCGCGGTCCGCGCCACGTCACGGCTGGTTCTCGCCGGCGCGCTGGCAGCGCCCGCCCTGGCCCAGGACGCGGGCGCGCCGCTGGCGCGCTCGCTGTGGGACATTCTCTGGGCCGGCATGGAGTGGCCCGCCTACCTGATCCTGGCCGGCTCCGTCGCCTTGTTGACGCTCATCCTCGAGCACTTCATCACCGTGCGGCGTCCCAGTGTCGCGCCGCCGGAGCAGGTGCGCCTGGCGCGGCAGCTCATCGAGCGGCGGCAGTTCCGCGAATGCCTGGAGCGGATGCGGAAAAGCTCGACGTTTTTCGCGCGTGTGCTGACGGCGGCGCTGTACCACGCCCGGCACGGCTTCGACGCGATGCACGAGGCGGCCATCGAGCGCTCGGCGCAGATCAGCGGGCAGATGTTCCGCAAGGTCGAGTACATGAACATCCTCGGCAACCTGGGGCCGCTGATGGGTCTGCTCGGCACCGTGCTGGGCATGATCCTGGCCTTCGGCGAGCTGGGGCAGCGCGGCGGCGAGGCGGGCGGCGACGCCGGCAACCTGGCGCGCGGCATCAGCCTGGCCTTGGTCAACACGCTGCTGGGTCTGGCCCTGGCGGTGATCGGGCTGGGCTTCTTCGGCGTGTGCCGCAATCGCGTGGACTCACTTACGGTGCAGGCGACGGTGGAGGTGCTGGACCTGCTGGAGTACTTCCGGCCGCTGCCGGCGGCCGCGACGCCGGCGGCCAGCGAGTCGTTCGGCCCGGCCGGCCTGGTCGCCGGCGTCGAGAGCGTGCCGCGCGCGGCGTCGCAAGCGCCCCCCGTACGGCCAACGGCGAGATGAGGGGCTGCCCGGCGACATCCGGTTGAGCCAACCATGCGCTTCCGTCCGCCCAAGCCGGTCGGTATGACGCTCAACCTGGCGCCGCTGGTCGACGTCATGATGTGCCTGATCATCTTCTTCCTGCTGGCCAGCCGGCTGGTCAGCGCCCAGCACCGCCCGTTGCAGCTCGCGCACGCCAGGGCCGCGCCGGAGATTGAGCGCGGCGCGCTCGGCTCGCGCGCCGTGGTCAACGTACGGCCGACCGCCGCCGGACCCGCGGAATACGTGGTCTATGTCTGGGATGGGCAGCGGATCGTGGAGCGCTCGCTGACGCCGACGGAGCTGGCGGGGCATCTGCAGCGGCGGGCGGCGACGGCGGCGGCGGGCGGCGAGGACCTGCGCTGTGTGGTGCGGGCGGACCGCGACGTGACGTACGGCGACGTGGAGGCGGCGCTGCGGGCGTGCGGGCTGGCGCGGATCACGCGGGTGGTGTTCAGCGTGGACGCGGGCGAGGAGCGGGAGGAGGCGCCATGAGACGCGGGCTGCCCGAGCCGCTCAGCGAGCGCATCCCGAACCTGGCGCCGATGGTCGACGTGATCATGGTGATTCTGGTGTTCTTCATGCTGGGGGCGACGCTGACGATCGTGCGCGAGGGCGCGCTGCAGAGCGAGCTGGACCCGCGCAGCGGGCCGGGCGAAGGCGTCCCGGTCGAGATCATCCCCACCGTCAAGATCGCGCTGGAGGACGCTGGAGACGGTCGCTGCAACATTCACGTGATGGGCCGCCGGCTGGAGGACAACAGCTTCGAGGGCCTGTTCGCGCTGCTGCGCGAAAAGCGCGAGGCTGGGGCCGACCCGACTGCGCCGGTGGTGGTCGCGGCCCAGCCCGGTGTCCGCTGGCGCTGGGTGGTCAAGGCGATGGACGCCGCCGTGCGGGCCGGGTTCCGCAACGTGCAGTTTGCCGTGCATCTGGGCGAGTAGCCGCAAATGCGGAATGCAAAACTCATCGCCCTGACGATTTACGCGCTCGCGGTCTCCGCGCTGCCCGCGCCGCAAGACGTTGAAGCGCTCGTCCGGCGCGGCGACGTGGTGGTGCTGGAGGCCCGTTTCGGCGCCGCGCCAACGTTGGAGCAGCTTCGCGCCCTGGCGCTGGCGCACGCCAACCGCGCGCGCGGCCTGGCGGATGGCGACGCGCGGCAGCGCGAGTTTGCGGCCGCCGAGCAGCGTTTCGCCGCCTGGATCGACGCGGTCCAGAAGCAGAGCGACAAGGAGCGGGCCCAGGTCGCCGTCGAGCTGGCCGAGGCGCGGCTGGCGTATGCGACAATCGTCGCCACGCAGTGGGCCGCAGCGGACCTCGACCAGTTGGATCTGACTGGCGGACGGCGCTTCGACCGCCAGCGCCTGGCCGGGCTGCTGCACAAGGCGCGGCAGCAGTGCGACCAGGCCCACGAGCTCCTGCGGCCGCTGCGGGAGGAATTGGAGCGTGGCGGGACGCGCGCGGAGGATCAGTTCCTGACGCTGGGCGTCTACGACGCGCTGGCCCGGCTGCGGCGCGAGGCGGCGTACCGACTCGGCTGGGTCAGCCTGTATCAGGCGATCGTGGCTGACGGCGACGCCGGTCAGCGCGCCGCGGCGCTGGGTGCGGCGGAGCGGAGCTTTCGGGAGCTGCTGGATACGGCTTTGGCCGGCGAGGCGGCGGCGCGCAGCGCCCAGGGGCTGGGGATGGCGCTGCGCGAGCTGGGTCGGTTCGACGAAGCCGCACGGCAGTTCGAGCGCGCCCTGCAAGCGAGCGGCAGCGCTGCTCTGGCGGCGCAGGTCCGCTACGAATGGGCGCGCAGCGACCTTGCGGCCGGCAAGTTCGAGGACGCACGGCTGCGGCTGCGGCCCTTGCTGGAGAGGCCGCCGGACGCGAAGGCTGACGAACCCGTCGCCGTCTTCTACGCCAACCTGGCGCGGCTGCTGGAAGCCAACAGTTTTCTGGTTGAGGCCGGCGCGTTGCACCGCGTGGTCAGGGGCGGCGGAGACGACGTGCTTGCGCAGCGCGCCGCGAAGCTGCACGAAACCGGGCTGGTGAAGTTCAACGAGCTGGCGATCCGCGACGGAGCCTGGCCGGCGCTCGTGCAACTCTACGTCGACGACGTCATCGACCCGCATGCGGCGGCAGGCGCGCTTACGCCGCTGGAGTTGCTGTTTACGGCCCGGCGGCTGGCCGCAGAGGCGCAGTACGACGAGGCGCTGCGGCGGCTCAGCGCGGCCGGCTCGAGGCCGAGCGTCGCGCCGGAGCTTGCCGCTGAGATCCTGTTCCAGACCGGCCTGTGCCACGATCAGCGGGGCGCGAAGCGCGAGGCCGCGGCCGCGTTTGAGCGCATCGCGCGCGAGCACCGCCGGTCCGTCCGGGCGCCCGTCGCCGCCGGTTATGCCTGCCAGTTGCTGGCGGCGGTGGCGGAGGAGTCCGTCCAGACCGCAGACTACCAGCGGCTGATCGAGCTGCTGACGTTTACACATCAGACCTGGCCGCAGCACGAGCGGCGGGCGGAGCTGCAATGGTGGCTGCCGGTCGCCCTCCAGGCCGTGGGTCGATACAGCGAGGCCGCCGAGCAGTTCCGGCGCGTGCCACAGGAATCGGCGCACGCGGACGAGGGGCGCTATCGGGCCGTGCTGTGCGAGCGCATGGCGCTGGAGGTCGACCGGTCCAGGCTCACGTCCGACGAGCTCCGTGCGCGTGCCGAGCGCTGCATCGCGGCCCTGCAGAACTATGCCCAGGCCGCGACCTCGCGCGCGGAAGCCGCCGGCGACGCCAGGACCGGCCAATGGGCAGCCGCGGCGCTCGTCCACGCCGCCGAGCTGTGCCTGTCACCGGGGGTCGAGCGGTACGCGGACGCGCTGGCGCTGCTGGACGAAGTCGATCGCCGCGGCGCCGACGACGCATCGGCCGCCCGCGCGCTGGCGGCGCGGATCACGGCGTATCGCGGGCTGGGGCGGTTCGATGAAGCCGCGCGGGTCGTCGAGGGCTACCTGACGGCAAGGCCGACCGGAGCCGGGTCGCCCCCGTCGGAACAGGCGGTCGACGTGCTGGCAACCCTGGCCGACAGCATGCGGCGCGAGGTGGAGCAGCTTGAGGCGGACGGCCAGACGCAGGAGGCCCGCAGACTCGCCGCAGCCGCCGTGCCCGTGTTCGAGCGACTCCATACGCAACTCGCCGGCACGGCCGCAGGCCGCAGCGACGCCGCTCGGCTGCGGGCCGTGCGGCTGGGGCTGGCGCGGATGCAGCGTCTGACCGGCCAGTATGAGGCCGCCCGTGCCCTGCTCGCCGAGTTGCTGAAGGACGACCCGCGCGACGGCGTCGCCCGGCGACTTTACGCGCAAACGCTCACCGCGTCCCTGCCCGAGGGCCCTTCGCGCGAGCAGGTCGTCGCGGCCAAGGAGGCCTGGGCGGCGATCCTGGGCGATATGACGTTGCGCGAAAGTGCGCCGGACCGATATTGGGAAGCCCGCTATCACTTCCTGAGCCTGCTGCTGCGCGAGGGCCAGGCCGCACAGGTCGAGGCCGCCATTCGCCAGGAAGGCGTCTGGTACCCCGAGCTCGGCGGCCCGGCGTGGCACGAGAGGTTGGAGGGGCTGCGTCGGCAGGCCGCCGCGGCAGCCGGTTCCCCGCCACCCTCGACCACCAAGGCGGCTGGCGGGCCCTGAGTGATTTGGCGCAGGGGTGCGCGAGTTCACGCACCCCTGTGGGGGGTGGGGGCCGCAGGGAAGGCGCGGCAGCAGGCTCTCGGGTTGACCCGCGTGGCCGCTGGAGCCAATTGACGCGACCCTGGCCACGGCGGCGCCTGGCACGCCGTTTGCCCGACTCTCGGAACAGCAGTCTTGAAACACGAGCGGGGCTTCTAGAGCGCCTAACAGAACGGGGAGCCGAAGCGACCGGCCATGCTTTGGGGGCGTCGTGTGCGAAAGGCCCCTCGTCCCCGGTCGGGGTTCTGTCAGGCGGTCTTAGGGCAGGAGCTCGAGTGGCGCACGCATCCCGACTCCAGGCAAAGTCCGCACCCGGCATGTCTCACGGGTTTCCCGCGCCGGGTTGGGCACGGAGCTCTACCTGATCAACGAAGGGCCCGACGAGCCGTTCGGCGGCGGCGTGGCGGGCATCGATTTCGCATGGGCTGACCCCGCGACGACCGGCCAGGTGATGAAGTTTGTGATCGTACCACTGACCTCAGACGATACGAGCATTCCCCCCGCTCAGCTCCGACTGCCGCGGTTCACTCCACTCGGCGAGGCGGTGCGGACGCGTCGGCTGTCATTGAGCGAGGAAGAGTCCCAGACCGTGCTCGTCAGCGAGCGCGGCGGCAGGATCGTGCTTGATTGCCGGCGCGGGGTCCCGTTTGGTCCCACCGCAGCCAAGCTGGGCACGCTCAATCCCGACGACACGCCGAACCCGCTGCGGTGGATGGACGCGCCCACGGAGACCCCGACCGTGGGCGACACCGAAATCTGGGAACTGCACAATCACACGGAGGACGCGCATCCGATCCACATCCACCTGGTGCAGTTCCGGGTGTTGGACCGCACGCCGATGGGCGACGTCATCGGCGGTCCGAGTACCCGGCCGCCGGAGCCCTGGGAGACGGGCTTCAAAGACACCGTGGTCGCCTTCCCCGACGAAGTCACAAGGGTGAAAGCCAAGTTCGACATCGCCGGATTGTTCGTCTGGCACTGCCACATCGTCGAGCACGAGGACAACGAGATGATGCGGCCGTACGTCGTGTTGCCCGGCTCTCCGTAGGCCGGGGTTGGAGCCATCGCTCTCGGTCAGGCGGCTCAGGATCACGAGGCTGCGGGCCGCGCCAAAGCGCGGCCCGCGGCCTCTTGTAGTGCGGCCGCTTGCGGAATTCCGCCCGATCCGGAGAATCGTCCGCCTGATGGCAACCACGCCACCCGGCCGGCTCGAGGTCGTGCATGGCTCGATGTTCGGCGGGAAGACCGAGTATCTGATCGCGCGGCTGCGGCAGGAGCAGGCCCGCGGCCGGCGCGTGTGCGCCTTCAAGCACGCCATCGACGACCGCTACGCGCCGGGTCATCTGGTCACCCACGGCGGGGACCGCTTCGACGCGGTGCGCGTGCCGGATGCGGCGACGATCCTTGAGCTGGCCGACGGCGTCGAGGTGGTTGCGATCGACGAAGGTCACTTCTTCAAACTGGAGCTGCTGGCCGTCGTGCGTACGTTGCTGGCCCGCGGCCGGATCGTACTGGTGGCCGGCATCACGAACGATTCGTGGGGCCGGCCGTTCGAGCCCATCCCGCAGCTCGCGGAAATCGCCGACGAGGAAATCCTGCGCCAGGCCCCGTGCCGCGTCTGCGGCGAGCCGTCGCCGTACACCCAGCGCATGACGCCGGTGACGACAGTGTTCATGGTCGGCGGGCTGGGGGACTACGAGCCGCGCTGCGCGGCCCACTTCCAGGCGCTCCCCGGACCGCCGGAGCGACGCTGATGCTGTTCGCGCGCGGCCTGCTGGGGATTGTCGCGCTGTTGCTGCTGGCGTGGCTGTTGTCGTCAGACCGGCGGCGTTTCCCGTGGAAGGTGGTGCTGGTCGGGTTGGCGTTGCAGTGGGGGCTGGCGCTGCTGGTGCTGCGCACCGAGCCGGGGCGGGCGTTCTTCGACGGCGTCGGCTACCTGGTGACGGTGATCCTGCGCGGCGCGGACCAGGGCGCGAAGTTCGTCTTCGGCCCGCTGGCCGGCGACCACCCGGACGTGGCCTGGAAGGCCATCGCCGGCATCAAGATCATGACCACCATCATCATTGTCGCCACGCTGTCGTCGATCGGCTACCACTATGGCGTGCTGCAGCGCGTGGTGGCCGGCATGGCCTGGGTGATGCGCCGCGCGATGGGCGTGAGCGGGGCGGAGAGCCTGTCCGGCGCCGCCAACGTCTTCCTCGGGCAGACCGAAGCCCCGTTGCTCGTACGGCCGTACATCGCCGGCATGACCCGCTCGGAGCTCAACGCGCTCATGACCGGCGGCTTCGCCACCGTGGCCGCCGGCGTGATGGCGGTCTACGTGAGCATCCTGTCGGGCGACGACCCCGCGCGCAGCGTCGTGGTCGCCCGCCACCTGTTGACCGCCAGCTTGATGTCCGCCCCGGCCGCGTTCGTGATGGCCAAGATCATGCTGCCGGAAACGCAGACGCCGGCCACGTCGGGCGTGGCGAAGATCACGCTGGAGCGCGACACACGCAGCCTGGTGGACGCGATCACGCGCGGCGCGGCGCAGGGCATGACGCTGGCGATCAACGTCATTGCGATGCTGATCGCGTTCATCGCCCTGATCGCCGTGCTGGACGCGGGGCTGATCGCGCTGGGGCGGCTGTCGTTCGTGGCGCCGGCAATCGAACAGCTTGGTATGAAGCAGCTCGACCTGCACGGCATCCTCGGCCTGCTGTTCGCCCCCATCGCCTGGCTGCTCGGCGTGGACGGGCCGGACTGCCGCACGTTCGGCAGCCTGCTGGGCAAAGCCATGGCCGCCAACGAGCTGATCGCCTACGGCGACCTGGGCGGCATCGTGCGCAGCAGCGGCATGTCCGAGCGCTCGATCATCATGGCCACGTACTCGATCTGCGGGTTCGCCAACTTCAGCTCGATCGGGATCCAGATCGGCGGCATCGGCGGCCTGGCGCCGGAGCGGCGGGCGGACCTGGTGCAGCTCGGACCGCGGGCGATGCTGGGCGGGGCGATGGCCTCCTGGTGCACGGGCTGCATCGCCGGCGTGCTGGCGGGGTAACGTGACGCCGCCCCATGCGGGCCGGAGGCGCTAGCCCCGGCATCACGCGCAGGCGATCGAGCATTTCGGGAACCGCAGCGCGGGCTTCGGGCTACTGCGGCTTCGCGTCGGTGCGCACGCCCAGTTCCTGCCCGTGCAGCAGACGCAGGATGTTTTCGCGGTGGCGCACGATAATGAGCAACCCGAGCAGCACTGAGACCGCGAGCAGCGGCCACGCGTCGGCCAATTTCAGCCCGGCATAACGCCAGTATGCATACACCGCGACCGGAAACACGACCGCCAGCGCCAGCGAGCCGGCTGAGACGACGCCGGTCGCGTAACGCACGACGCCGTACGCCGCCAGCGCTGCGGCGATCGGGACCGTGAAATACGGATAGATGCCCGCGGCCACGCCGATCGTGGTCGCCACGCCCTTGCCGCCGCGGAACCCCAGGTACACCGGGAACAGATGCCCCAGCACCGCCGCCAGCCCTACGGCCAGCCACTGGAGCCAGGCGACCGAATCGAGCGGCGGGCGGACCAGCGCCAGTCCGGCCGCGAAGGTCGGGCCGAACCCCTTGAGGATGTCCAGCGCCAGGCAAACGAAGCCCCAGCGCCGCCCGAGCACGCGGCCGACGTTGGTGGCCCCGATGTTGCCGCTGCCGTGCTGGCGGATGTCGATGCCGCGTGCGCGGCCGATGAAATAGCCGAAGGGGATGGCCCCCAGCAGGTAGGCCGCGACGGCCCAGACCAGAAACGTCATCGCATCCTCGGGCGTGCGAGAGTGCCGGCCGCGCCGCACGCCCGCGTCATCGTATCACGTTTCCGGCCGGCGGAACCCGCAAGCTGCTCGCGCAGGACCGGCAGCAGCGCCGGCGGCTCCAGCAGCCGCTTGGGCAGCCGCCAGTGCACCGTGTTCGGGTCGGGCAGGCGCGGCGAGCCGGGTCCGGTCGCGAACAGCGCCTCGGCCTGCTGCGGGCTGTCGATCGAGAAGATCACGTCCGGCGGCGCGAGCACGATCGAGCGCACGCCCCACGGCACGGCCAGCACGCGGATTTCCGCCAGCGTCAGCAGCGTCTGCACGTCGGGCGGCGGCGGGCCGAAGGCGTCGCGCAGGTCGTCGGCCAGCACGCGCACGTCGTCGGCGGTGCGGCAGCCGGCCAACCGCTTGTACACCTCCATGCGCTGGCGGTCGGAGCGGATGTAGCTGCGCGGGATGGAAGCGGACAGGCCGAGGTTGAGGTTCACCGGCCGCCAGGCCTCCTCCGGCTGCTTGTTCACCCGCCGCACGGCCTGCTCGAGGAGCTGGCAATACATCTCGTAGCCGACGGCCTCGATGTGGCCGGACTGCTCGGGGCCGAGGATGTTGCCGGCCCCGCGGATTTCCAGGTCGCGCATGGCGATCTGGAAGCCGGCCCCGAGCTGGCTGTATTGCTCGACCGCCTTGAGGCGGCGGGCGGCGACCTCGTTGACCGGGTGCCGGGGCGAGAGCAGCAGGTAGCAGTAGGCGCGATGGCGCGAGCGGCCGACGCGGCCGCGGAGCTGGTGCAGGTCGGCCAGGCCGAAGCGCTCGGCGCGGTCGATGAACATGGTGTTGACCGAGGGGATGTCCAGGCCGCTCTCGATGATGTTGGTCGAAACGAGCACGTCGGCCTCGCGCCGCAGGAAGCGCAGCATCACCGCCTCCAGCTCGTGGCCGCTCATCTGCCCGTGCCCGACCACCACGCGCGCCTCCGGCACGAGCGTGCGCACGCGATTGGCCACCTGCTCGATGTCGCGCACGAAGTTGTGCACAAAGTACACCTGCCCCTGGCGGCTCAGCTCGCGCAGGATCGCCTCGCGGATCAGCCCGTCGTCCCACATCCGCACCTGCGTGACGATCGCGCGGCGGTCGGCCGGCGGCGTGGCCAGCGACGAGATGTCGCGGATGCCGAGCAGCGCCAGGTGCAACGTGCGCGGGATGGGCGTCGCCGTCAGCGTCAGCACGTCCACCGTCGCCCGCAGCCGCTTGAGCCGTTCCTTGGCCTCGACGCCGAAGCGCTGCTCCTCGTCGATGACCACCAGCCCCAGGTCGGCGAAGCGGACGTCCTTGCTGAGCAGGCGGTGCGTGCCGATCAGGATGTCCACCTGGCCCCTGCGGGCGCGCTCGACGATGCGGTGCTGCTCGCCCGGGGTGCGGAAGCGCGACAGCACCTCGATGACGAACGGGTAGTCCGCCATGCGCTCGCTGAACGTCTGGTAGTGCTGCTCGGCCAGCACGGTGGTGGGCACGAGCACGGCCACCTGCCTGCCATACTCGACCGCCTTGAATGCGGCCCGGATGGCCAGCTCGGTCTTGCCGAAGCCCACGTCGCCGCACAGCAGGCGATCCATCGGCTGCGGGCCGCACATGTCGCGCTTGAGCTCGTCCAGCGCGTGGAGCTGGTCCTCGGTCTCCTCGTAGAGGAAGGAGCCTTCGAACTCGCGCTGCCAGAGCGTGTCCTGCGGGTAGGCGATGCCGGGGCGGCTGGCCCGCTCGGCCTGGATCGCCAGCAGCTCGGCGGCCAGGTCGGTGACGGCTTCCTCGACCCGCTGCTTGGCCCGCTTCCAGGCCGTCCCGCCCAGCTTGCTGAGCGTCGGCCGGCCGCGACCCGCGCCGATGTACTTCTGCACCAGATGGATCTGGCTCACCGGCACATGCACGACCGCGTGGTCGGCGAACTCGATCACCAGGTACTCTTCGTGCTCCGGCCCCCCGCCGCGCTCGCGCTGCCGGGCAGTCGGTTCCAGCGCCTGGAGCCCCCGGAAGCGGCCGATGCCGTGCACGGCGTGCACGACGTGGTCGCCCAGGTTCAGATCGAAGAAGCTGTCGATCGGTCGCGCCGGCTGCACGCGGCGCAGCGTGCGGCGCTGGCGGTAGCGGCCGAACAGCTCGTGGTGCGGCACGAAGGCCACGCCGTCCCAGCGGAAGCCGTGGTGGATGACGCCGACCACCGTGCGAACGCGCGGCTGCCAGCCGGAACCGCGAGCGGGAGCGAGGGGCCGGACCGACTGTGGGACGCCGGTGTCGGGCTGCGGCTCGTGTGGTACGGGCATCTTGCCCGTCTCGCCCCTGGGCCCCTGGCCCCTTGGCCCCTCGGCCCCTTCCTCCAGCAACTCGCGAAAGCGCTGCTCCTCCGGCGCGTTGTCGCACAGCACGACCACGTCACACTCGGCTGCCAGCTCGCGCAGCGCCTCCAGCTTGTCCGCGGAGCGCGACTCGAGCTGCGGCAGGCTGTGCACGTCGAACGTGACGGTGTCCGGCGTGCCCTGCGCGAAGCGGCGCAGGTGAAGCTGCGTGAACTCGCTGCACCGCCGCAGCACGGCCTCGACCGGGAACATACCGGCCCGCTCGCCCAGCCGCTGCCAGTACGTGCGGCCGAGCTCCTGGATCTCCGTCGGGTCGTGCAGGGCGACGATGGTGTCCGGCGGCAGGAACGAGAGAAAGCTGCTCGTGGCCCCCTGGACATCGGCAGACGATTGCGGACTTCGGATTGCGGATTGCGGACTGGTTTGGGATCGTGGATCGTGGATTGCGGATTCGCTGGCCGATCGCTCGCCATGCGCAGAGGCAGCCAGCCAGCCCCCTGAACCCTGAACCCGGAACCCTGAACCCTCCCCTTCGTGCCTTCCCGGAATCCGCACCGCATGCAGCCCGTGCAGCGACCGCTGCGTGCCCGCGTCGAATGCCCGGATCGACTCCACCATGTCGCCGAACAGCTCGATCCGCACCGGCTCGCCGCCCACGCCGGGGAACACGTCCACAATGCCGCCGCGGCGGGCGAAGTCCCCCGGCGTCTCGACCTGGTCGCAACGGACGAAGCCGTGCTCGACCAACCAGCGGCAGAACGCGTCCGGGTCGAGCGTGGCGCCAACCGCGACGGTGAAGGAGTTGGCCGCGATCGCGTCCGCCGACGGCACCGGCTGCATGAGCGCGTGGATTGGCGTGGTGATGACGAGCGGCGGTGTGACAGGTGACAAGTGACATGTGCCAAGGCTATCTGGCCGCTCTGTCACCTGACACGTGTCACGTGTCACCCCAAGCTCAAGCAGCCGCAGGCACAGGTTCAGCCGCTCTTCGGCCGCCGCGTCGTCGGCCGCCCCTTCGCCGGGCAGCGACTCGATCTGAGGCAGCAGCTCTGGTGCGCGGCCGAGGGCGGTCTCGATGTCGTCGCGGCAGTCGTCAGCGTCGTCGATGTGCGGCGTGATGAGCAGCAGCGGGCGGCGGAGCCGCTCGGCGACGATCGCTGCCAGAATAGGCGCACACGATCCCCACAGCCCGTCGGCCGTGACCGGCCCCCGGGCGCCCGTGAGCATGCGCGTCAGTTGGTGGACGCGCGCGTCAGCGCGGATGACGTCGAAGACATCCACCGGCTCTCATTCTATCGGCCCGCGGGCGCGTTGAGACTGCTTGTCAGCGCTGTTGGGAAGGCGACGGACGCGTGGCACGGCCCCCCCCCGGCCGTGCTGAGGAGGGGCGAACAGCAGATGCACTCTCCGCGCCCTCCGCGCTCTCCGCGCTCTTCTGCTCCTTTGCGGTTATCTGTGCTGCGGCGGCTGGATGGGCTCGATCTTGCCGGCGGCCAGCAGCTCCTGGTATTCCCGCCAGCTCATGGCTGGCTTGCCGGTCGGAACCTCCCTCATCGTGATGCAGCCTTCGGCCGGGCAGACCAGCGCGCACATGTTGCAGCCGACGCACGCGTCCTGTTTGATCGTGTACACGTTCACGTAGCCGTCGCCGGCGCCATGCACGTACTGTTTCGTCCCGCTGACGAACGTGCGGTCCTCGACGCTGTGCCGCGTGCCGTTGCCGACGGCGCGGTCCGCCACGACACGGGCGGCACCGTCTGCCGAAGGCCGGCCGTGGGACCCAATTCGACGGCCGTGCCACCCCTCTGCGGAGACCTTCGCCGATCGGTGGTGTGCCGCCACGGCCTCGCGGCCGGCGCCCATGGCGTGGGCATCGCCCACCCTGCGCAGGTATTCGTCTACCGCCACGCGCTCGATGCGGATCGACTGGTGACAGCCGTCCTCGCAGGCGATGTAGCACAGGCCGCAGTTGATGCACTTGGTCTGGTCGATCTCGGCGACGATCTTGTAGTTCAGGTCCAGCTCGCCCCAGTCGACGATCCGCGCCGCCGACTTGCCCATGAAGTCCCCCGGCCGCGCGAAGCCCTTCCCGCGCATCCAGTTCTTCATGCCGTCGATCAGGTGGTCGATGATGCGGAAGCCGTAGTGCATCACCGCCGTGCACACCTGCACGCTGGTCGCCCCCAGCAGCATGTGCTCGACCGCGTCTGGCCAGGCCTGGATGCCGCCGATGCCGCTGATCGGCAGGCCGATCTGCGGATCGGTGGCGATCTGGCTGACCATGTGCAGGGCGATCGGCCTGACCGCCGGCCCGCAGTACCCGCCGTGCGAGCCGCGGCCGGCGACGTGCGGCTTGGGGTAGAGCGTGTCCAGATCGACGCCCATGATGCTGTTGAGCGTGTTGATCAGCGAGAGCGCGTCGGCCCCGCCGCGCCTGGCCGCCCGCCCGATGGCGCGGATGTCGGTGATGTTGGGGGTGAGCTTGACCATGACGGGCGTGCGGGCCACCTGCTTGACCCACTCGACGATCATGCAGGTGTAGTCCGGCACCTGGCCGACGGCGGAGCCTTGGCCGCGTTCGCTCATCCCATGCGGGCAGCCGAAGTTCAGCTCGATTCCGTCGGCGCCGGCGTCCTCGGTGCGCTTGACGATCTCGTGCCAGGTCTCGCGCTTGGACTCGACCATGAGCGAGACGAACAGCGCCCGGTCGGGGAACGCCCGCTTGACGTTGCGGATTTCGCGCAGGTTCACCTCCAGCGGGCGGTCGGTGATCAGCTCGATGTTGTTCAGGCCCATCAGCTTGCGGCCGTCGTAGTCCACGCCGCCGTAGCGGGCGCTCACGTTCACGATCGGCTCGTTGCTGATGGTCTTCCAGACGGCCCCGCCCCAGCCGGCCTCAAACGCCCGGCGAACCTGATATTCCGAATTCGTCGGCGGCCCGCTGGCCAGCCAGAAGGGGTTGGGCGCGCGCACGCCGCAGAAGTCGATGCACAAGTCAACGTCGGGAGTGTGACCCGCATGAAATGGCCGACCCATGGGGGAACCCTCACTTTCCAAGGGGGATAAGAGCCCGGCGCATCATACGTGATACGGGGTACAATGCAGGGGGTTGCGCCGGCAACGCACGGTGCGTGGCCAACTACGGTCGCTGAGAGATCAGCCAGCCGCGTTCAGGCCCACCCCCGCAGGAGTCTGAAGCTTAGCAGGAGCGATGTGGATGGAACAACTCCGCCTTGACCGCCCGGAGCTGGCCGACTTTTGGCGGCGCTGGCGCAGAAGCTCCGCCATGACGCGGCTATGACGGTGAGTCTGTCGGACGGGGCTGTCTGCGCTACACGACGTACCCAGACGGTCCTTCAACGCGGGCTTAGAAGCGGGGCGAGGCGCGGCCCAGCAGCGCGTGAATCCCGGCCGCGGCGAGTTTCCCATCCTGGGCGGCGTTGACGACCTCTTCGCCCGCGCCGGCTTGACAGTCGCCGCCGGCAAAGAGCTTGGGGACGCTGGTGGCCATCGTCGCGGGGTCGACCTCGACGCGGCCGTCGGGCGTGAGCCTCAGGTCGGGCAGGGCGCGCAGCAGCTCGCGGATGGCTTCCTGCCCGAGGGCCTTGACGACCATGTCGCAGGGCAGCGTGAACTCGGAACGCGGTATGTCTTTGAGCGCCGCCCGCCGGCCGAGCGGGCGCGTCGAACCGGGATAGGACGCGACCTCGCCTTGCGCGACCGCTCCGCTCGTACGCGGACGTCCGCCACGGCGGGCGGACGCTACGGTGCGCGTGCGGATGAAGCGCACACCGGCGACCTTGCCGTTGTTGCCTACGATCCGCAAGGGGCGAGCCAGCCACTGGAACTGCACGCCGCTGCGCATCGCCAGTTCATATTCGTGCTCGAACGCCGGCATCGAACGCTTGTCGCGCCGGTACGCGACCGTCACGTTCTCAGCCCCGAGGCGAACGGCTGCATTCGCCGCGTCGATGGCGGTGTTGCCGCCGCCGATCACGACGACGTGCCTGCCGACCGTGCACTTGTCGAGCGGCCTGGTGTGCGTCTGGAAGATGAAGGCCAGGGACTCCCAGACGCCTTTGAGGTCTTCGCCGGGAATGTTCAAGGGCGCGGTGTGCCCCAGGCCGATGCCGAGGAACACCGCGTCGTATTCGTCGAGCAGCTTTCGCAGCTTCTGGCCGTTGACCGGCGACTTCAGCCGCAGGTCGATGCCGAGTTGCAGGATGCGATCAACTTCGCTGAGCGCGAACTCGGTGCTGATCTTGTAGGCGGCGATGCCCAGCGTGTTCAGCCCGCCGGGCACGTCGCGGGCCTCCAAGAGGACCACCTCGTGGCCGCGTTTGCGCAGCTCGTGGGCGCAGGTCAGCCCCGCCGGGCCGGCCCCGACGATCGCCACGCGCCTGCCGGTCGGCGGCCCAGGCCGATAGAAGTCGAAGCTCGCCGCGTGGGCCGCGTCGCAGGCGTAGCGCTGCAGGCGGCCGATCTCCACCGGCACGTTCAGCAGCGTGTTGTCCACGCACGCCCCCTCGCACAGCACCTCCACCGGGCACACGCGCGCGCACGAGCCGCCGAAGATGTTCGCGTCCAGGATGGTGCGGGCGGCCCCGAGCGGATCGCGGTGCAGGATCTGGCGGATGAAGCGCGGGATGTCGATGTGCGTCGGGCAGGCGCGGGTGCAGGGGGCGTCGTAGCAGTACAGACAGCGGGCCGCGGCGTCGATCGCATCATCAGCGGCGAGCGCCGGGTGAATCTCGGCGAAGTTGGCCTGGAGGAGGGCGAGGTTGCGTTGGGCGTTCTTGGCCATGAGCGGGAATGATATCGGGGATGGCGCGTCGCTTCAGCGCGGAGAACCTGCGTCTCACGCGATCACGGGCCAGTTGAACGTCGAGCGCAGCTCGATCCGCCGCCCCGTCTCCTGCGACTGCCGCGCCGCCTCGATGATCTCGACGACGTGCAGCGCGTGCTCCGGCGTGATGAGCGATGTTCTGCCGGTGGCCAGGCACTCGCAGACGTGCGACGCGCCCTCCTGCCACACGTATCCCTGCGTGTCCGTCGCGTGGCGCTGCGGCTTGGGCTGGTCGACGGTCGCCAGGTCGACGCCTTTGGGGCCCCAGTCGTATCCGACGAGTTGCATGTTGCCCGCCGTGCCGAACAAGGTGATCGTCGCGCGCTCGGCCCCGGTCGCGTCGTGGCCGTGCGGATCGAAATAGTTGAACCCGCATTGCACGTGCGACAGCACGCCGCCGCCGTGGTCCAGCAGCACCATCGCGTTGTCCTCGGCCTCGACGGTGATTTCGCCCTTGTTCTGGGTCTTGCGGGTCTTGGTGATGATGCTGGTCATGGCGGTGACCGCCCTGGCCGGGCCGAGCAGGCCGGTGAGCGTGTGCAGGTTGTAGACGCCCAGATCGGGCAGGCTGCCGCCGCCTTTCTCGTAGAAAAACGCCGACCAGTCCGGCCCGGTGTGCCCGTACGACGCGTGCGCCGCCGACACGCGCCCCAGCTTTCCGGCCGCCAACGTGCGGGCCATGAAGGCGAACTGCGGGCTGTTCACGACCGTCGGTGCGGCCCAAATCTTCAGGTTCCGCTGCCGCGCCAGCGCGAGCAGTGCCTGCCCGCCGGCCAGCGAATTGGCGATTGGCTTTTCGCTCCACACGTGCTTCCCGGCCTCCAAAGCCTGCCGGTTCAGGCGCTCGTGCTCCTGCATGTCGGTGAGGTTGATCAGCAGGTCGAACGGCGCGCCGGCCAGCATCGCGTCGATGTGCGGATAGTGGTTCGGGACCTTGAACTCCTCCGCCCGCGACTTCGCCCGCTCGGGAATGATGTCGCACGTGCTGACCACTTCCGCGAACGGCGATTTCGACAGGTGCGGCAGGTACTGACCCGAAACGCTTCCGCAGCCGATCACGCCCACGCGCACGCGCTTCGGCGGCTCCTGTGCGAACGCCGGCCAGGCGGCAGCGACCGCGACCCCGGCGGCCTGACCCAGAAACGTGCGGCGATCGATGGTTCTGGATTGCATGCGTGGCCTCCCGTTGCCGGCACCCTGCGGGCATTGTAAGGGCGCGGCGCATCGCCCTGCCCCCGACCTGTGGGACTGCCGCTACTGTGCACCCACGTGCGAGCGCTTTAGGAACTGCCCCCAGCCGTTGCGGCCGGTGAACTGGTAGCCCTGCACGATCTGTCGGTCGCGGCTGAACGTGTGCTCGGCGAAGCCGGCCAGCCGCCAGCCCTGGAATCGGCTTGCGTCGTCTCCTACGGCTTTGCGCGAGCGCCCTTCCGCAGGCGCTCCTGCCGGCGGACAAGCTCCTGGTGGGCTTTCTCGTAGTACTTCAGACGCTCCGCCTCCGACAGCCCGCGCAGCGCTTCGGCCCGCCGCCGCTGCGCTTCATCCTTCATCTTCACGCAATCAAACGTCTTCGTCGTCATACCGAACGACCTCGTTGGGCGCGTGGATGGCAAGCTCCCGCCAGCCCTCAAGCCGGTTCACCGCATTGTATCGCGGCACTTTCTCAAAGTGCACGATGTGCCGGAAGTTCCAACTCACAATCAACTCGGCGCCCGCGACGGTGGCGAGCGCGACGTGCAAGGCATCGTCCGCCCATTTGTGGCTCACGATGCCGGCGGCCAGATATGCGCCCTGCAATTGGACCGCCGCCGGCGTCACCGGAATCAGCTCCGCCGCCGGCAACAGGGTCTCAAAGAGGTCACGGACCGACTGGGGAGCCTGTGCGACCTCCTCGGCCACCAACACAGATGACAGGATCGAGAATCGGCCCGCGCGGACCTGATCGAAGAATCGTTGGCTGTCTTCGGCGAATTCCTCGTCGTAGACGCCGCCAAAGACGGACGAGTCGACATACGTTCGAACTACAGTCGCCTTCATTCTCGCCTCAGTTGGCTCAAGACAAGATCATGGGGACCCCACGTGGTTCCGCCGCAGGAATTGGCCCCAGCCGTTGCGGCCGGTGAAGCGGTAGTCCTTCACGATCTGGCGGCCGCGGGAGAAGGTGTGCTCGGCGAAGCCGGCCAGCGGCCAGCCCTGGAACGGGCTCCAGTCGCAGTTGGTTTGCATCTTCCTGTAGTCCACGCGCCGCGTCTTGGTGGGGTGGATGATCGCGATGTCCGCGTCGCTGCCGACCTGGAGCGCCCCCTTGCGCGGGTACAGCCCCATGATTCTGGCCGGGTTTGTACAGCAGCGGTCCACGAACCGGTTGACCGTCAGCCGCCCCTCCAGAACGCCGTGCGTGTACACGATCGGCAGCAGCGTCTCCAGCCCGGGCATGCCCATGGGTATCCTGGTCCAGTCGCCCTGCCACATGGCCTTCTGCTTGCGCGTGAACGTGCACGTATCGGTCGAGACGTTGCACACGCCGCCTTCGCGCAGCCCCTCCCACAGCCGCTGCTGATCGCGGGGCGTCTTGAGCTGCGGGCAGGTCGCGTACAGGTGCCCGTCCTTCTTCTTGAAGACGCTGTCCTCCAGCACCAGGTACTGCGCGCACGTCTCGGCCACGATGTCCACGCCCTCCGCCTGGGCGCGCTTGATCAGGTCGGCCCCCTGGGCCGTGCTCATGTGCACGATGAAGGACTTGCCGCCGGTGACCTTCGTCCAGTGGATGACGCGCTCGATGGCCTCGGCCTCGATGAAGTTCGGCCGCGTGAGGACGTGCAGCCAGGCGCCGTGCTTGCGCATCAGCTCCGGCTTGTGGTGCTTCTCGATCAGGGCGTCGAGCACGCGGCTGGATTCGGCGTGCACCAGCAGCATGCCGCCCAGGTCCTTCAGCGTCTCCAGCGCGCCGTAGATCGCCGCGTCGTCGGCTTGCCAGCCTTCCTTCTCGTAGATCATGAACTGCTTGAAGGTGGGGTAGCCCTGCTTGAAGATCCGCGGCACCTCCGCCGCGTGCTTGCGCCACTTGGTGATCGCGACGTGGAACGTGTAGTCGATGCAGGCCTTGCCCTCGGCCTTGGCGTGCCAGTTGTCCACCGCCTGCTGGAGCGTCTCTTCACCGTACGGGATGGCGAAATCGATCAGCGTGGTGACGCCGCCGCACGCCGCCGCCTTCGTGCCACTGTTGTAGTCGTCGGCCGAGACGGTGCCGCAGAACGGCAGCGCCAGGTGCACGTGCACATCGATGCCGCCAGGGATCACGTATCGCCCGGCGGCGTTGACGACCTTGGCCCCGTTACGAGCCGCCTTGCCCAGATCGGCCCCGATGGCGGCGATCTTCTCGCCGCGAATGCCGATGTCGGCCTTGATGGTCTCGCTGGCGGTGACGAGCTGGCCGCCGTGAATGATTGTGTCGAACTTCATGCGTGCACCCCGGTAGAGGCCTGGTGAGATTCCCCGCGTGGCACGGTCTGGCGAAGCGAGGCCGTGGCCGGACCTGTCGGAGCGCGGCCTGGCTCCACCAGACCGTGCCACCCCGCCCGCGCGCCGACCTCCCGCGGATTGGCCAGGAGCCGCTCAATGGGGACGTCCTGTTCGGCCGCGTGCCGCAGGAATGACTCGTTGGCGGTGTTCTCCAGCAGCCGGCGGGTCAGATACGCCATCCCGGCCAGGAGCTTGCCGTACGGCGTGTAGACGCGGCAACGTTCGCCGAGCGCGACGGCGGCGCTCTGGATCTCGTCGCCCATGCCGTAGAGCATCTGCAGCTCGAACGCCGGGCCGGGAACGTCCCACAGCCGACGCAGGGCGATGGCGTGCGCGAGGCTGCGGACGTTGTGGCTGGCGAAGGCGACGCGCGTGTAGCGGTGGTTGTGCAGCAGCAGGCGCGACAGGCGCTCGTAGCAGGCGTCGGTCTCCCACTTCTGCTGCCAGACCGGGCAGGGCGTGCCGCGTTGACCGGCCAGCGCGACCTCTGTGTCCCAGTAGGCGCCCTTGACGAGGCGTATGCCGAGCGGCGTTCCGCGGCGACGGGCGTACTCGACGATCTCGGCGGCGTCTCGATCGGCGTCACGCAAGTAGGCCTGGAGCACAAGGCCGAAGTGCGCGTAGTCGCGGAACTCCGGCTCGGCGAAAAGATCCCGGCAGACCGCCAGCGTGAGGTCCTTGATGGCGTAATGTTCCATGTCGATGTGCAGGTGCACGCCGCCGGCCATTGCCGCGCGCAGCAGGGGCCGCAGCCGCTCCTTGACGATCCGGGCGTGCTCGGCGGGGTCGCCTCCGTCCAACCCGGCGTGCAGGGAGGTCAGCTTCACGGAGATGTTTACGCGCGGGATCGACTCAACCGGGCCGTGACCGGCCCGGCTCTGATAGTCGATTTGCGGCACGGGCGGCCAGGCGGCGGCCTTCTTCGGCAGCTCGCGGATGAGGTGCAGGTACGTCTGGTGGGCGGCGTCGGCCTCGCGCTGCGACGAAGTCGTCTCGCCCAGCACATCCAGCGTGAACGCCAGCCGCCTCCGGCGCAGCCGCAGCAGGGCCTGCTCCGCCTCGGCGACCGTCTCGCCGGCGATGAAGCGGCGGGCCATGCTGTGGGCCGCGGCCCACGCCAGCCGCGCCAGCAGGCGTGCGCGCAGCGAGTCGTCCCGTTCGAACTGCACCAGCCGCTCGATCAGCCGCGTCAGGCCGCCGCGCCCACCGCCGCTCAACTCGCCCAAGGCGCCGTTGGGCGTCGCAGGCTCACCGGCGTCGCGCGGCGCGGGCGTCATCGGTGCTGCAACCTCCGCGTTCGACCCCCCATCCGCCTGGACAGCGCCGTTCGCGGAGAAGTGCGCGCGCAGTCGCTGGGCGATCGCCCGCGGGTCGTGACCCAGCCGGGGCAGCTCGGCGATGAGGCGCAAGGCGCGCCCCTTGAGCTGCTCCTCGTGCATGAACAGCCGCAGCAGCCGCCCCTGCCACCAGGCCGGCTGCACGATCCACGGCCCGCCGCCACGCATCCGCTCGAACAGCTCCTCGCCGATGCGGCGCGTCAGCGACTCGATTTCATGTTCGGACACCGGCGCCGGCACAAATTCCCCAGTGGATGCAGGTGACGCGGGTGCGATGATACTTGCGGTGGGCGGCGCCGAGAAGCAGCTCCCGCCGTGGCCGACGCGGAAACAGGCTTCGTCGTCCACTACGTCCCCACAGGGGCGGACGCTACGCTGCTGCCTGCGACGCGGGAACGGCCGGCGCAAGTCCGATTTCCGCCCCGCGGGCGGTGCACAGCCGTGGGCGGCTGTGCCACACCACGGGGTGGAGATAGGATAGTGCGGAGTCCGCGCGGCGGGCTGTGCGATGCCGACCCGCCGGATGGCCCGCACGGGGGATGACAAGTGAGCGAGCTGCCCGCCTTGGACGAGAAGCTGTACGCAGTCAGCGAGAACAAGCGCGTCAGCATGAAGGACCTGCTGGCGTCGTTCCAGCGGCACGGGGCGGCCCGCGTCACGGACCTGCACCTGAAAGTCGGCCTGCCGCCGGTATATCGCGTCGACGGACAGCTCAAGATCACCAACGGGCGGCCGCTGGACGGCGAGACGATCGCGGCTCTGGCGCGCACGCTGCTGACCGACACCGAGCTGCACACGCTGACCAAGGTGCGCTCGGTGAACAGCGCCGTGCCCTTCGGCGGGCTGCGTTTCCGCATCAACGCGTTCCACGACCGGCGCGGCATGGCGTTGGCGATCCGCGCGCTGGAGATGAAGACGCCCACGATCGAGGACATCGGCTTCTGCAACCGCGTCTGGGAGGACGTCGTCAAGCTGGGTGCGGGTCTGGTGCTGGTGACGGGGACGACCGGGGCCGGCAAGAGCACGACGATCGCAGCCCTGATCAACCACATCGCCAAGACGCGCCCGGTGCACATCATTACGCTCGAGGACCCGATCGAGTACGAGTTCACCAGCGACGTGGCCATCATCAGCCAGCGGGCCATCGGCCGCGACGTGCCCAGCTACGAGCGCGGCCTGCGCGACTGCCTGCGCGAAGACCCGGACGTGATCTTCGTGGGCGAGATGACCGACCAGGACTCCACCACCTGGACGCTGACGGCGGCCGAGACCGGCCACCTGGTCTTCTCCGGGCTGCACACGCGCGACGCGGCCGGGACGATCACGCGGCTGCTGGACCTCTACCCCCCGAACCGGGCCGAGGAAGTGGCCAACCAGCTTTCGATGGGGCTGCGCTACATTCTGGCGCAGAAGCTGCTGCAGCGCGAGGACCGGCCCGGGCGTGTGGTGGCGATGGAGATTCTGAACAACACGTTCGCGATTGCGAACCTGATCCGGCAGATTCGCCCGGAACAGATCTACTCGATCCTGCAAGCCCAGGGCCGCGACGTGACCGAGCAGCGCATGCGGACCCTGGAGCGCTCGCTGGCCGAGCTGGTGCGGGCGGGCAAGATTTCGCGGCTGGAGGCCGAACGGGCCGCCAACCACCCCTCGGTTCTGGCCGACGAACTGGCGCGGGAGCAGTAGGCCGGGTCGTCTCCCAGCCCGGCAGCGCGTTCCACATGGCAACCAAAGACCTCAAGGCCGTCTCGCACGCGCTGGTCGATGCCGACGACCGCGTGGTCAGCGACATCCTGTGCGTCAACTGCGGCTGGAACCTCCGCTCCTACAAGGTGGGCGAGAACTGTCCTAACTGCACGCACTCGATCTCCGACTCGGTCTTCGGCGACTACCTGGTGCATTCGGACCCGAAGGCGGTCCGCCAACTGGCTGACGCGGCGTGGATGGTGGTCTGCGGGGCGGGCCTGCTGCTGTTGCTGGTCGCGGCCGCCGCCCTGGCGACGCTGTTCACCGCCGACAACGCCAGCCGCGCCGTCACAACCGGCTACAACATGATCTTCGCCGGCGCGGTCGTTTCGCCCGTGCCGGCGGCGGTCGGCCTGGTCCTGCTCACGCCGCGCCGTTCGCTGGCGTACTACACCGCCTGGCTGCGCATGCGCTACGGGGCGCGGCGGGCGCAGATCGAGTTGGGAATCAAGCTGGCGGTGGCGCTGGGCATCCTGGTGACCGTCTCGGTCTATTACGGCTGGATCGTGGGGCGGCTGGCGATGGTGCTGTGGTTCGCCGTGCCGCTGGCGTGCTTCTTCCGCGGCGTGGAGCAGCTCATGCGGCGGCTGCCGAACCCGCAGCTTGCGACGTACGCGCGGCTGGTGCTCATCGGGGCGCTGGTGTTTTCGGCGTTTGCGTTTGCGATCCTGGTGCTGGAGCGGGTGCGCGTCAGCGACCCGGACGTGGAGGACACGCTGGTGGGGCTGGCGTCGGTGAACCTGCTGCTCGGCGGTGGGATCGGGATTGCGGCGTTCCGGCTTCTGTTGCGGGTACACAACGCGCTGCGCCGCGCGGCGCGCTGAGGACGAAGCCGCCCTCGACTACGGGCAGGTCGCTCCGTACTGCGTCAGCAGCGTCGCCAGGTCTTCCAGCGCGATGCAACGGTCGTTGTCGAAGTCCGCGCGACGGTCGAAACCGCCCTCGCCGTCGCACCTGCCGTACACCGCGAGCACCGCGGTCAGGTCTTCCAGGTCGACGACGCAGTCGCCATCCACGTCGGCCAGCAGCGTACGGACTTCGACCTCCAGCGCGAGCGACAGCGTTCTCGTCTGCTCACCCGGCAGGTCCTCGTCGCTGGACTGAATCGTTGCGTCGGCGACCTGCGCGCCCGGCGGCAGGCCGCCGGTGTCCAGTGCCAACGGCAGCACGCCCGGCCCGCCGGCAATCCCCGTCGGCAGCGGTCCGGTCACGCTGAACGGCGGCGCGATCCCGTCGATCGAGTCCACGTCGAGCAGCGCCTGGTCGGCGGCGTACCCGAAGTTGTGCAAGGCGACCTCCAGCGGCTGCAAACCGGTGTCGACCTGGAAGATGAAGTACAGGCTCGCGTCGTCCTGATCCGAATCGGCGGAGAACGACGCGTTCGACGGCCGCAGCACCGTCCCACTGGTCGGGAGCGTGATGGACGCGTTCTGCACCGCCTCGCTGATGCTGGTGATCTGCACCGTGCCGCTGACGTCGCCGACGGTCGCCGTGTCGACCGTCAGTGCGATCGTCGCCGGCGATGGCGGGATGGTCGCCAGCACTGAGCCGCTGCCGCCGCCGCTCAGCGCGCCCGACGCGAGCGCGGTGAAGTCCAGCTCGTCGGCGCCGGCGCCGCTGGCGGCGACGACGGTGGCGCTGTTGAAGACTTGGAGATCGAGGCGGACCGAAGCGCCCTGAATGACGCGGCCGAAATCGGCCGGCAAGGTGGCGGTCATCGCCGCCGGCAACTGATAGTCCGCCACGACTGGCACGTGGTCGGAGGCGTCGTACAAGTCGTCGGCCAGGGCGTTGGAGCGCGGCAGGTCGCCGGGATAGTAGAAGTTGTCTCCGTCGTTGATCGCCAGGTTGTAGTGCTGCCCGTCGTTGCCCAACGAGCGGTACGTGGTGGGGATCAACGCCAGCCCCTCACCGTCGTGCCAGCCGGCCGTCGAAAGCTGCATGTCGAAGCGGTCGTCCATCCCGCCGCCCACCAGCGGGCCGTTGAGTTGCGGCGACTGGGTGTGCTTGATGGCGTTGCCGCTGCCGCCCCACGAGCCGCTGCCCAGCGGATCGAAGGCCTGCGCCGTGCCGGGCGCGATGAACCGCTGATACGCCGGCTCGTTGTTGCTGTACACGTTGAAGTCGCCGGCGTAGATGACGAGCGTGCCTGCGGGCAGGGCGTCGGCGTTGTTGCGGATGGCGTTGGCGCCGCTGGCGCGCGTCTGCTCGTCGCTCTGGTTTGTGCCGGCCTTCAGGTGGGCGCTGTAAATGAAGAACGTCGCCGCCGGTGAGTCGTAGCCGACCAGCCGCAGCTTCCAGCGGTCCGCGTTGCGCCCGCCGCCGGTGAAGATGTCCGCGTGCCCGGTGGGGTCCTCGATCAGCGTGTCGCTGCGATAGAACATTGCCTGGGCGCCGGCAGTGCCGTCCTCCCCGCTGTTGGTGTACAAGCCCTGCGCATAGGTGACGCCCGGCGGGGCGACGGCGTTGAGCCGCGACAGGATTTGGGCCACGTCGCTGCTCTGCACTTCCTGGAACACGTACAGGTGCGGAGCGGCGGCGAAGCCGGGCTTGTCGTCGGCGTTGAGCGCGGCGAAGACGTCGCGCAGGGCCGTCTGCACGCCGTCGAGCTGCGCCACGTTGTAGTTGACGATCCGCAACTGCGCCGCGACCGGCCCGGCGCCGGTCAATGACATGAGCGTCGCCAGCAGTGCGCACCAGGTGGTCGAGCGAGAACGGCCGCACGAGACCGGCGGACATGCGGCCCGAAGCGCTGCCCGTTGCATGCGACTTTCCTCCGAAAAGGGCGCCACGGCCAGGGTCGGATACCGGGGCGGCCAGCCACAGTGTACATCCGCGCGGGCCGGGCTGGAATATGATCCACGGCGCCGGCCACGCAAGTTCGACACGGATGTAACTCGCAGTTCATAGCCTGCCCCCTCTGCTTGCCTGTCAACCCCGCTGCGGCCAGCCCGCTGCCCCGCACTGCCCTTGGCGTCCGCGACTGGGCAGGACGCAGGCTCCAGCCCATCGGCTCGCTCGCGGCTCTGATCGTTGCAAATGCAGGTCGGGTCGATAGACCCGAGATCCTCACGCACTACGGCCAGAAGTAGAGCACGGCCTGGTGCAGCCCGTACGCGGCGATCGCGATCGCCGCCATGCCCACGACGATGTTGAGGAACGTGATCAGCGCGCCCCGCAGCAGCCCCTCGGTGCTTCGCGCCCGCGTGGCGCGGTAGACCACGGCGACGCAGAACGCCAGCGGCAGAAAGAACCACATCCGCGCGCCCGGCGGGATCGTCAACGGGTGCACGAACGGAACCTGTGCCAGCAGCTCCCAGCCGCTCACGCCGCCCCCTCCGCGCGGCGGGCGGCCGCCGTCGCCAATTCGTGATAGAAGACCGGCTCGCCCCCGGTCTGCGCCCGCGCGATCGCATCCAGGATCGCCAACAGGTTGAGCAGCCCGGCGACCGCCAGGTAGATCTGCGCCACGTCCGCCGACGGGTAGTAGCTGACGTACCTGACGATCTGCGATTCGCGCGCGTTCTGCCGCTCGGGCGACAAAGCGCTGAACGCCCCCGTGCGGCGGATGATGGCCGCGGTCTCGCGGGCGTCGATGCCGCCGACCGAATTCGCCAGAAAGAACCCGGCCGCGGTGTAGGACCCGACGCCCAGTTCCGCCAGGAACAGCCAGTGGTTCAGGAACGGGTTGAGCGTCGTTTTCACGCCGCCGATCGCCGCCCCGGTCAGGTAGGGCAGGCTGATGGCGGCGAAGAAGACGGCTGCCAGCTTCTTGTGCCCGAGCCAGTAGTGCCCGGCGCCGGGCAGGATCCAGGCCAGGATGCCGGCCTGCATCGTCCGCACGGTGAGATCAGGTGACGGTTTCATGCAATCGCCGTGATCGGACGCTACTCCAGCGCACACGGACCGCGCGGGTCGCCGCAGCGGGCGCAGCCGCGCTGCGGCAGCGGCCTGCGCTGGCTCGCGGCATGCGCTGCGAACACGCTCGGCCGCCGCTCGATCCTGCTTCCGCCGCAGGCCGGGCAGCGTACGTCGCGCTGCTCGCGCTGGCGGCGGATGAGTTGCTCGAACCTTCGGCCGCAATCGCGGCAGTCGTACTCGTAGATCGGCACGCTGTTCCTCCGGCCGCGGACAGGGGAGTATAGGAATGGGGCCGCGCACCTGCAACGCAGCGCGGCAGCCGGGTCGGGTGGCACGGTCTGGCGCCGCCAGGCCGTGGCGTTAGGCGATTGGCGCCGCTTGACCCACCTCGAATCGCGGCCGCGCCCCCGCGGGTGCGGCGTTCGCTTCACGTTCGCCGGGAGCGCTTCGTGCGGCCCTCGCCGCGCGGCCGGGACTTGCCGCTCGTGCCGACCCGGACGCGCGGGCGCGCCTGCGTTGCGCCGGACTCCGGCCCGGCGGCCTGCTTCGACTTGCGGTCGGGCTCGGGCGGCGGGGCGGGTTTGGGCTGGCCCTGAGGCTCGGGCTTCGCGGCGCCGTCGCCGCCGGCAGCCTTCTTCTCCGCCTCGGCCGCTTTCCGATACGCCTCGCTGCGATAATCGGTGCTGTAGAAGCCCGAGCCTTTGAAGATCAGACCCGCCCCCGGGCCGATCAGCCGCCGCAGCTTGGTTCGTCCGCAGGCCGGGCACCTGCGCAGCGGCTCGGCCGTGATGGGCTGGAACTCTTCGAACTCGTGCCCGCAGGCGTCGCAGGCGTAGTCGTAGGTCGGCATGGATTCCTGTCACCCTCATCGAACTCCGGGCACACGCAGCGGTGATCCTGCGCGAGGAGGCAGCTAACGAATCCAACACAACAGTTGCCCGACATTCGGCAAGCTTAAACAGTGCCGCCACCTTCATTCATAGTATACCAGGTGTCGCTCGTCAGGCTCAAGGCGGTCGTGGAGGTCGCCAGCGTCGTCGCGTACCCGTCCACCCGCTTGTAGAAGCGCAGCTTCTGGTCGGAGG
>Ga0209172_10001341_pt1 | contig 53167 bp, 41 predicted proteins | sample LarsenN4metaG_FD_184113 | JGI IMG/M metagenome (GOLD analysis project Ga0209172, IMG submission 184113) | Hot spring sediment bacterial and archeal communities from British Columbia, Canada, to study Microbial Dark Matter (Phase II) - Larsen... ...
GCAGCGCTTCGATGGGATCCACTGAGGCGGCGCGGCGCGCCGGATGCAGCCCCGAGAGCAGCGCCACTGTCCCCAGCAGCGCGAAAGCCAGCAGACCCGCGCTCCACGTGGGCAGCAGCCCGGCAAAATAGGAATCCTGCGGCAGGTTGCTGAAGACGGTCTGATTCAGCAGCGCGCAGAAGCCATAGGCAAACCCCAAGCCCAGGCCACCACTGGTGAGGACAACGATCATGGTCTCGAGGAAGAACTGCCGCAGGATCGAAGCGCGCGTGGCTCCCACGGCCTTGCGCACACCGATTTCGCGCGTGCGCTCGCGCACCGCCACCAGCATGATGTTCATCACCCCGATGCCGCCCAGAAACAGCGTGACGATGCCCACCGCGCCGAGAAAATACTTCATCCCGTCGGTCATTTGCCGGAACGACTTCACGTTCTCCACCGTGTCCCAGATGACCAAAGCCTCGTCGTCGCGCGGGTCAAAGCCGTGTTTGCGCGCCAGGGCACGCTTCATCTGCCACTTGCATTCCTCGTGCTGCTCGTCGGATTTCGGTGTGACGAGCAAACGGTCCACGGAATCCGCCGGCATGGGCGGACGGTTGGGAAAATCGCGCAGGACTGCGGCGAAGGGGATGAACACCTTGTTCACGTCGCGACCGTCGTAGCTCGAATCCTGCTCTTTTTCGCGCATCACGCCGATCACCGTGTAAGGGAACGCGCCGACGTAAATCGTCTCACCCAGCACAGGGCGGGAAGCGAACAATTGCCGCCGGGCATCGGTGCCGAGGAAGGCGACGCGCCGGCCCTGGGCCTCGTCGTCCCAGCTGTAGAAGCGTCCTTCCGCCACATCTACGCTGCGAATCTCGGAAAACGGCGGTGGAGATCCGGTCACCGTCAGGGCCGCATGGTTAAAGGGGCTGCGGATGCGGATGCCGCCCTGTCCCAGCTCCGGAAGCACGTAACGGCAACCCGGAGACTGTTCCGCGACCCACAGGTGGTCGGTGGCTAGAAACCAGATGCGCCGCCCGGCCCGGAGCCCGCCGGCCTGCAGGCTGGTGCGCCCTGCGTTGACAATCAGCAGGTCTTTGCCCAGCGTGGCTGAGGCGCGCAACTGTCCCACACGCAGCCCCTCGCCCGCAGCCACCATCAGCGTAATGGAGATGATTCCCCAGGCGATGCCAAACATGGTCAGAAAGGTGCGCAGCTTGTGCACCCAAAGAGTGCGAAACGTGTCCGCAAACAGGTCGCGCAGGTTCATGGTTCTTCAGGCTGGGGTTTTCAGCTCACCGGTGCAGCTACTGCAGGATGACCTGCTGGCCTTCCTGCAGGCCCGCAACCACTTCCGTCTTCACCCCGTTGGAGATGCCGATCTTCACGGCCACCTTCCTCCGGCCGCGCTCGGCGCCCGGCTCAGGCGTCTCCACCGACGCGTTGCGGTTCTGGTCGTAGATCACCGCGGACTCCGGGATCAGCAGGACGCCCTTCTTCTCTTCGAGAATCACTTCCGCGTTGGCGGTCATGTTGGCCTTGAGCTCGCCGCTGGGATTGGCAATGGAGACGCGCACTTCAAAGGTGGTGACGTTATCCTTCTCGACCCCCAGGGGAGAGATCTTTGTGACTTTGCCCTCGAACCGGCGCTCCTTGAACGATTCCACGACGATGCGCGCGGCCTGCCCCAGATAAACTTTGCCCACATCGGCCTCGTCCACTTTGCCGAGCACGTAGACTTCGCTGACGTCCCCCAGGGTCATCACCAGGGTGGCCTGCGAGCCAAGCACCAGGATCGAGCTGACGGCGTCGCCCACTTCCACATCGCGCGAAAGCACAAGGCCATCCATGGGACTGACGATGGTGGCGTTGCGCAGGTCTTCTTCCGCCCGTTCCAGCGCGGCCTGTGCCTGAGCTACCTGGGCTTTGGCGCGCGCCAGTTCCGCCCGGCTTACGCTCACGTTGCGTAGCGCGGCCATCTGACGATTGAGGGCGAGCTGATAGTTTTTTTCCGCATCTTCGAGCAAGCTCTTGGCAATCAGGCCTTCTTTGTGTAGGCTCTGGGCGCGCTCCCAGTTGGACCTCAGGTAGGGCAGGTCGGCACCTTCCGCTTCCACCTGGTTGCGCTCGTAAACCGCTTGGGCCGCCTGCTCGGAGGCCTGCGCCGCCTGCCAAGTGGCGCGAGCCTCCCGGACGCGTGCGGACAACTCCTCCTTGTCCAGTTCGACGAGCACCTGGCCGCGCTTCACCCAGTCGCCGTAGTCCACATGGATCTGCTTGACGATGCCGCTGGCTTTGGACTTGACTTGGACCTTGGCCAACGGCTGCACTTTGCCAGTGGCCACCACCGAACGGGCCAGGTCGCCGCGCTCCACCGTGGCGAGCTTCGAGGGATCAATCGTTGTTTCCGAGCGCAGGGTGGCGGAAAGGCCGATGATTCCCAAAACCAGAATCAGCAGCACCACGCATCCCAGGATGATCCGGCGCCGCACGCGATGCTTATGGTTGTTCGCCATAGGACGCTTCCTGTTCGCAGGCTCCAAACCCTCATTGGACAGTACGCACAACCCAGGGGGGTTGTTCCCTGGGAGCTTTCACCGCACGGGATTCGATTTCCCGCAAGAACGGTCAAGCCCGCACCGCAAAGCTCGTGCTAGAGTCCCGGCGCTGGTTGGAGAGAAACAAAGACGCGGGTTGTGGGAAAAGCGCCAGGCTACGGGTTCCTGCTCTGGCTGGGGCTGTTTCTGGCGGGAGTAGTGCCGTATCCGCTGAAGAAGACGCCAGAGCTGCTGATCACGCTGCCGGGCGATTCTGTCCCACACCCCGGCTAGAGGCGCGTGTTCAGTCCAGCAATCAGGCGGGAACTAGCGCGGTTTCTTGTCGGAGCCGTCCGGCTTGGATTGCGTCACCTGCGACCGGCCGGGTGAGGTGTGGCGCGTCAGGTAGGGCATGAACGGCGTCACCTGGAACGGCATCTTCTCCCGCGGCGATAACAGGACCACGGGACGCGGCTTGAGCAGCTCGACCTCCGAAGTCCACGGGTTCAGCTTGATGCGCGCTCCCAGCGGCAATGCGGCGATCTGATCCAGGCGATCCGCGGCCAGTGGCGGCGCAGAGCTCACGACCTGCGGGCCGATGAACACGCGATTGCCCAGGTGCGGGCTGATCAGGTTCCGGAGCGTCTTGGCGTGTGCGTCGAGCTGGCGCTGGAACAGGCCGGCGCTGTGCAGCTTGTCTTTGTACGGGGACTTGCCCATCATCGCGGTGGCCTTGCGGTCGGCCAGCGCTTCTTCCTCGGGCGTGTAGGTGAAGGAGAAGTGCTTGAAGGTTTCCTCGGTCGGGAAGAGCAGGTTGTCGAAGAAGCCCCACCGGCTGAACTCGTCGGGGCTGCCCAGCAGGATGTGCGCCAGCTCGTGGGCCAGCATGGCCGCCAGGCTGGCTTCGTCCGGGAGCACGTCGAGCAAACCACGGCTGAGGATGATGGTGCGGCCGAAGGAGAATGATTCCAGCGTCGAAGTGAGAAGGATGCGGCAGCGCACTTCTTCGATATCCATGTCGTTGGTGACGATGAGGTTGTTCACGACGGTTTCCAGAACCTTGTCTACTGTGCCGGGGGTGGCCAGCAGGCCGGCTTTTTCCAGCCGTTCGATCACGTTCTGCTCGGCCTGGCGCTGCCACAGCCGGTGACTTTCGATGGGCGAGCGGTCCGCCGCGCCCTGCGAGCGATCCACACTCGGCTCTTCCGTCTCGATGCGGATGGCGCCCAGCTCCTGCTGAAGTCCGCGCGAACCCGCGTTATAGCCCCAGACGCGCGTGTGCGCTTTGAAGTGGATGTCGCCCTGGGACTCCGCAGTGTAGATGAACGCCGGGACCCACAAGCCGGGAGCCGTATTCACGCGCCAACTGTCGAAGTGGAACTTGTAGCGCCCGCCGGTTTTCTCGGGGGTGTGCACGCCGTTGAAGCGCACAATGTTGAACTCGCGGTCTTCGATCCAGATGCGTCCCTTGAACCGGCGGTCGCCGGCACTGGCCAGCGGGAGGAGATCAAACACCAGGCAACGGATCTCGCCCAGGAACTCGCGGCGGATGTAGTCGAAGCGGTAGTTGCGCCGGTCAATGCCGCGGTAATCCACGAAGAGCTTGTAAACGAACCCGTTCGGGTTGTAGGTCAGCTTGAACCAAGCGAAGGGATTCCAGCCTCCGGAACCGCCGTCCTTCTGCGTCAGGGGAAGCAGCTTGGGTGCATCGCGCAAGTCGGCCTTGCCCAGGTAGTAGTGGTCGCGCTCCGGCACGATGCCCAGTTCCTTGTCCCTGCGGAACTCCTGGATGTAGGTTTCCACCAGCGGCGTGAGACTGCGCAACGTGCCCATCAGCATCCGCTCCCGCTCGATGAACCGGTCAATGGCCTGATCCACGGTGAGCGTCTGCGATTGCGCCGCCGCGTCAGCGGCACCGCAGAAAACAATCAGAAGGACAATGGAAAGCGGGAAGACATTCTTGCCCAAGCGCATGACTCCCTCGCGTTGCTTCGTTCGCCTTGCGGAAGACGATGTGGAGTGTGGCCGAAAAAGGCCACCGCCTCTTCCTCCCAAAGCTACCGCAGAGCAGGGAGGAAGCGGGGAGCTTTTGCCGGGCCGGTGCGGTGAAAAGCAACTCTGCCTGCTGCAAAGTCTCTTGCGCGGTCTACCAGAGGCCCAGAAAACGCCACCACAGGAGACCCACGCCGAGCCAGACGAGGAGCTGAAAGACGACCACGAGGAAGCCCACGCGCCACCAGGTGACCAGCGGGACGTAGCCGCTGCCGAAAAAAATCGGCGCGGGGCCGGTGCCGTAGTGCGTCAGCGAGGCATTCAGGTTGGAGAAGTAGGCCAAAGCCAGCGCGGCCAGCAAACCGGGAGCTCCTCCGGTTACAGCCAGCAGAAGGAAGGGCGGATAGAGCGCGGTGATGTGCGCGGTCATGGAAGCGAACCCGTAGTGCACGTACGTGTAGGCCAGCACGAGCAGGACGAGCGCGGCCAGCCAGGAGAGTCCCTGCAAGCCTGCCGAAAGCGAGTCGGTGAACGACCGGATGACGCCCGTGGCGTTCAGCCCGTCGGCCATCATCACCAGCCCGCCGAACCAGATGAACGCGTCCCAGGCGCGACGCTCGGCGAGCACATCTTCCCAGCAAATCACGCCGAACAAAACAATCAGCGAGACGCCGCCATAGGCAATGACGGCTGGATGCAAACCGTGCCAGGGCTGCGCCACCCACCCGGCAATCACCGCCAGCAGAACCAACACCAGCCGCTGCTCCCGGGCCGTCATCGGTCCCATGGCCTTCAGCTCGCGCCGGGCCAGTTGGGCCGCTTCAGGCGTGCGCGTCAGTTCCGGCCGATCCAGCCGGTAGATCAACCAGGGCAACACGAGCAGGGAAATCGCGGCCGGCAGCGAGGAAGCGCGCGCCCAAGCGAGCCAGGTGATCTCGACTTGAGCGAACTTGCGCGCAAACTCGGCGGCCAGCGGGTTGGCGGCCATGCTGGTCAGGAAAATGGCAGCGGTGGTGCATCCGACGTGATAGGCGCACTGCATCAGGTAGGCGCCGAGCCGTCGCGCCGTCTCCCCGGGATGCGAGCCGTAGCTTTCCGCCAGACTGCGCGCAATGGGAAAGATGATTCCGCCGGCGCGCGCCGTGTCGGAGGGAATGAATGGCGAGACGACAAAGTCCGCCCCGGCCAGCGCGTAGCCCAGCCGCAACGTGCTCGACCCGAACCGGCACACAAACAGGAAGGCAATCCGCCGGCCCAGGCCCGTGCTGCTCACCGCGCGGGCAAACAGGAAAGCGGCCACGATCAGCCAGATGACCGGATGGGCGAATGCGGAAAGCGCCACCTGCGCGGTCACCGTCTTGGTGATCGCGGCCACGGTGATGGCCAGCACGGCCATGGCACCCATCGGCACCGGCTGCGCAATCAGCCCCACGACTGTGGCCACGAAGATGGCCAGCAGCCGCCAGCCGGCCGGGGCCACTGCCGCCGGTCGCGGCCACAGCAAGACGACAGCACCGGCAAGCAGCACAATCGCCCAACGGACCAGGCGTTGGGTCCCGGTCAACTCGGGCGCAGGAGGGGCCGACGTCGGAGGCGTGGCCATGGCGCGGGCATCCTAGGTTGCGCATGGCGAGGTGTCAATGAGCCTTGGCCAGCGGAGCCTTCACGGCACAAGCAACGGCGCGCGGCGAATCTGCGGCAATTCACGATGCAGATCCCGGTGGCCGGGTTCTCCACAGCGCCGCACAGGAGCCGGAATCGAGCGCGTCTCCCACGACGGCCCGGCAGCCCGGCGGCAGCCTGGCCTCCGAGCCGGGGCGCACCAACGCGGTAACCTTGGCCCGCGTCTCGCCAGCCCGGAGATCAGCCGGCGGCCCATGAAGTCCGTCCCGCCGGTAAGGAACACGCGATGTGCGACCGGATGCGCCACCATTGGCGGGCATGGGAATTTAGTTTCGGCCCTGCAGAAGTTTGGGTCGGCAGGCGCTGCACTGCATCTATAATGGCCAGGGCCAGCGAGGATCATTTGGAACATCACGCCACGCCACGGCACGACGCCAGCGCCACGAGCGCACGTGACCCGGTCTGCGGAATGACCGTGGACCCCGCCAAGGCAGCGGCATCCTGCCAGCATGCCGGGACCACCTACTACTTCTGCTCCACGCATTGCCTGGAGAAGTTCCGCGCGGCTCCTGAGAACTATCTGGCCGGTAGTTTCCAGCAGGCTTCCCGTGGGCCCGCGTCGCTGGTTACTCTGGGCGCACTTGGCCCGCGCGAGCGGATCCAAGACCCCATCTGCGGCATGGACCTGGATCCAGCCCATGCCGCCGGCTCCGTCGTTCACGAAGGCCGGACTTACTACTTTTGCAGCGAGTCCTGCCTGAAGAAGTTCCAGGCGCTCCCCGCAGAGTACGTCGTAGGCGCTGAACCACCCGCAGCGGTTCCGCAGCGACCACCGCAGGCTTCGGCTGCACCAGCAGGCAGCGCGGTCGAGCACACCTGCCCGATGCACCCGGAGGTCGTGCGCGCCGGACCGGGCACGTGCCCCATCTGCGGCATGGCGCTCGAGCCGCGCACCATCACAGCAGAGGAAGAAGTCAACCCGGAGCTTGCCGACATGAGCCGCCGCTTCTGGGTCAGCCTGGCTCTCGCCGCGCCGCTGCTGGCCCTGGCCATGTCCGAAATGCTCCCCGGCCAACCGTTGCAACAGATGATCCCAGAGGGTTGGCTCGGCTGGATCCAGTTCGTGCTGGCCACGCCGGTGGTGCTGTGGGGCGGCTGGCCGTTCTTCGAGCGCGGCTGGGCCTCGCTTGCCAGGCGCAGCCCCAACATGTTCACGCTGATCGCCATCGGCACCGGCACGGCATATGCCTACAGCGTGGTCGCTATTCTGTTTCCGGATATCTTCCCGGAGTCGTTCCGCGAGCATGGCCAGGTGGCCATCTACTTTGAAGCGGCAGCGGTGATCACCGCGCTGGTGCTGCTGGGGCAGGTGCTGGAGCTGCGGGCGCGCAGCCGCACATCGAGCGCCATCCGCGGGTTGCTCAGACTGGCCCCGAAGACGGCACGGCTGGTGCGCGCTGACGGCACTGAGCTGGACGTGCCGCTCGAGCAGGTCGCTGTAGGCGACCGCCTGCGCGTGCGGCCGGGCGAGCGCATCCCGGTGGACGGCGTCGTGCTCGAGGGAGCCAGCGCTGTGGACGAGTCCATGCTGACCGGCGAGCCGATTCCGGTCGAGAAGGTCCCGGGCAGCCGCGTTGCCGGCGGCACCGTGAACGGCACGGGGACGTTCCTCCTGCGCGCCGAGCGCGTCGGCAGCGACACGCTCCTGGCGCACATCGTGCGCCTGGTGGGCGAAGCGCAACGCAGCCGCGCCCCCATCCAGCGGCTGGCAGACGTCGTCTCCGCGTATTTCGTTCCCGCGGTGGTGGTGACGGCCGTGCTGACCTTCCTCGGCTGGGCCCTCTGGGGACCGGAACCGCGCATGGCCTACGCGCTGCTGAACGCGGTCGCTGTGCTGATCATCGCCTGCCCGTGCGCGCTGGGCCTGGCCACGCCGATGTCCATCATGGTCGGCACCGGCCGCGGTGCAACCGCGGGGGTGCTCATCCGCAATGCAGAGGCGCTCGAAATCCTTGAAAAGGTAGACACTCTCATCGTGGACAAGACGGGCACGCTCACGGAAGGCCAGCCGCGGCTCGTTTCTGTGGTCGCGCTGGCGGGCTTCAGCGAAGCAGAACTTTTGCGACTCGCGGCCAGCCTCGAACGCGCCAGCGAGCATCCCCTGGCTGCGGCCATTGTCGCCGGCGCCGGGTCCCGCGCGCTGGAGCTCGTGTCGGTCGAGGACTTCCAGTCCCATACAGGCAAAGGCGTAAGCGGCGTGGTGAGCGGCCATCGAGTGGTGCTGGGCAACCGTGCCCTGTTCGACGAGATGAGCATTTCCAGCAATGCCCTGGCCCCACGGGCCGAGCAGCTCCGCAGCGAGGGCCAGACAACCATGCTCGTGGGGATGGACGGCCGGCCGGCGGGTCTTATCGGCGTAGCCGATCCCATCAAACCTTCCACCCCGGAAGCCATCCGCCTGCTGCACGCCGCAGGCGTGCGCGTGGTCATGGTCACCGGCGACAGCCGCACAACCGCTGAAGCAGTGGCGCGGCAGCTAGGCATTGACCAGGTATTCGCGGAAGTGCTGCCGGAGAGAAAAGGTGAAATCGTCAGCCAGCTTCAGTCCGCAGGCCGCACGGTGGCCATGGCCGGCGACGGGATCAACGACGCGCCCGCGCTGGCCCGGGCGCACGTGGGCATCGCCATGGGCACCGGGACGGATGTGGCCATGGAGAGCGCCGGGGTAACTCTGGTGAAAGGCGACCTGCGTGCCATTGCTCGCGCCCGCCGGCTCAGCCGGGCTACCATGCGCAACATCCGACAGAATCTTTTCTTCGCCTTCGTCTACAATACGCTGGGCGTGCCCATTGCGGCAGGGGTGCTGTATCCGTTTTTCGGCGTGCTGCTCAGCCCGATGCTGGCTGCCGCGGCGATGACCTTCAGCTCCGTCTCCGTCATCACGAACGCCCTCCGTCTGCGCACCGTGGCCTTGTAGGTGCCGCTTACCTGGGAAATCCACAAGGGATTACTTCTTCGCGGGACGCAGATAGCTGAGCCCGTAGCGCAGAGCGCCCTCGGACTTCAGCTCTACGATGGAGACGACGCGGGCAGGCAGGAAAATATTGGCCGCGTCGAGCCCGTAGGGTACTGCAACTTCTACCCGCGAGCCGCGATACCGCCGGCGGCTCTTGAACGATAGGCCATCGCGCGAGAGGTCTTCGCAACTTACCAGTTCTCCTGCGCCGCCCGGGGTACGCACGCAAGCAAGCAGAGAAAGCCGGGCGCGAGCGCGCCGGCGACGATTCCCCGGCGGCGCAGCCAGAACAGCCGGCGCCCCCGCCGGGGCACGGTCGCTTCCGCCGGCTTCCATTCCCCGGCGCCACACCACCGACTCCTGGCAGACTGGGCACGGTCGCCGCAACCCGCCGCTGCCCAGAAGCAGTTCCGTTTCCACCGCGTTCAGGAAGGCCACTTCTCGGCGCGTGCACCCGGGGCATTCCAGCAGCACACAGGTGACTCCGGGCTGCGATTCGGCCGGTGCAAAGACGACGTTCCACGGATTGACGCCATCGAGAAACGCGACCGCGTACTGGTAGCTATCCACGGGCGCGTTCTGCCGCGCTAGGATGCGCGCGGCCACGCGTCGCTTGCTGCCCACGTAATGTACGTGCAGGGTCACGCGCTGGTTGAGCGTCAGTTTGCGGCGCAGGCGGATCCAGGCTCCGTGGGGGCTGATGACTACCGTCTGGGCGCGCTCGACAAAGGGACGTCCGCGGGCATCCCTACCCGTGACCTCGATGGGCAGGGAAGCTCGAGCCCGCTCGCGCGCCGCAGTCGTTTGCGCCAGCACCTAGAATGACCCCGCGGCCCACGCTACCACAGGCCACGCGAACGAAAACAGAACCAAAAGTACCAGCAGTACCAGCGAGAGCACGGGCGGAGTCCTGGGACTGCGTTCACCCCACGGCGCGACACAGGACGGCTGCTATAATCCCGGCGATGACGTTGGTCGAGATCACCTATGAGCTGGAAAGACCGCTGACGCGGGAGCAGTTGCGCCGGCTGGGAGAATTCGCGAACACCTATGGCTTGCGGCGCTTCTGCCTGGATTCGAGCATTAGAAGACTGCGGTTCGAGTACGATGCCTCGCGGCTGACCGAAACGGAAGTGGCGCACACACTGCACCGGGCGCGCATTCCCGTGGTGCGCCGGGTGGGGGAGTAGGGGGCCCCCGCTTGGGCTCGAGAGCCCCCAAGAGGCGCACTCCATGAACTCGGCCTAGGCGAGCCGAGTTTTGGGGTCATCCATCCTAGCTTCCCTCTCAGAGGCAGGTGGGAAACGACCCACGCTGGCAGAGGGAACGAGCCCCTTCCCCCTCGCCCCTCCGCTATCGCAAGTCGTTAGGAGTGCGCCCACGCTCATTGCTCTTTGCAAGTCGTGCACCCTTCGATACAAACTGTTACCATGCTGGCAACTCGTTGCCCGCTAAGCTGGTTAGCACGATGCTGAACTGCTTTGCAGGACCTTCTCGGCCACCTCGGTGGGCCAGATTGGAACGAGTGTCCCGCTTTGGCTTCGTTGGCCCAGCGAGTCACTCGGACACCCATGCTATGATGCGACCCCCATCACCAACAACCAGTAAGGAGGAGCAAATGGCCGTGCAGAACAGTTCGCGCAGAGTCGATTGGGCGTTGCTGCTGCTCCGTGTGGGCACCGGCGCAATGCTGGCGGGCTTCCACGGCTGGGGAAAGCTCACCGCGGCTATAGCCCATTTGTTGCAGGGCGCTGAGTGGCCGTTCATCGGGGGTGTAGCCGGCATGGGCTTTCCGTTTCCGACGTTTTTCGCGGCGTGCGCGGCACTGGCGGAATCGGTGGGAGCGGCCCTGGTGGCGGCGGGCCTGCTGACGCGCTATGCGGCCGCAGTCGTCGCGTTCAACATGGCCGTGGCCACCTATCGTCACCTGAGCACAGACATGCGCTTCGAGTTGGCGGCCTGCTACCTGCTGGCGGCGCTGGCCGTGCTGCTGGCCGGCCCCGGCAGGTTCTCGCTAGACGCTCTGCTGCGCGGTAGAGGCGGACAATAGCGCGCCTGGCCACTGCACGTCTTCGAGCTGCGGGAGAACTCGCCCCGCCGGCTCGTGACTGCGGGGCGAATCGCACACACATCTAAAAGGTCGAGATGGAATCATTATCAGCTAGGGAGGCCCCCGACGATGCTCGTGCTGGGACAGGACCAGTTGCGGTCACTGCCTTAAGGGCAATGACGGGATCGGGGCGCAGGTTTAACCGACTCTAGCATTTGCCGTCCACCAAACCGGCAAAAGACGGCAATTGACCCTCACCGGAGGGCCGGGACTTTGCCGTTGCCTTCAGCCTAGTGCAGGTGTAAAAGCACCGGGGTGTCCAACCCCACCCGCTTGCCGGGAATGCAAGGACACGCCTTTGCAGTGGCGCGTTGGGTAGCGCTGGCCTGGCTGTTGGTGTGGGTGCCGACCTACTGGCGGGCCTGGGGAGTAGCTAACTTTTTTCTTTTGTGCGACATAGCTGTCTTCCTGGCGGTCCTGGGGTTCTGGCAAGCCAGTCCCCTTCTGCTTTCCAGCCAAGCCGTGGCCACGCCCGTCCTCGGGCTGGTCTGGCTGCTGGACGTGTCCTGGAGGCTCCTTACGGGCGCCCATCTGCTCGGCGGAACCGAGTACATGTGGGCGACGGACCAGCCTTTGTGGGTGCGGCTCCTGTCCCTCTTTCACGTCCTGTTGCCGGTGGCATTGTTCTGGGCCGTACGACGCGTAGGGTATGACCCGCGCGGCTGGCAGTTGCAAGCCGCGGTGGCCGCGGCCGCGATGATCGCCTCCCGGTTCTTCGACCCGGCGAAGAACATGAACTACGCCTTCCGTGATCCCTTCTTCCACCGCGAGTGGGGCCCGGCGCCGTTGCACGTGGCCATCGTCTGGGCTGTTACCGTTGCGGCCGTGTACTGGCCGACGCACTGCGTTCTGGTGCGAATCCTTCCTTCAGCGGAGAAAAAAGACGAGCTGACGCGATAGCAGCGTCGCTCTTAGCGAGCGGGCAGAGCGCCGGCTAGGGGCGCGACCCGCCAGTGGAGCTCGACTCACCGCGTCGCCACCAGGCAAGCACAGCAAAGCCCAGGGCCGCCCACACGATGGCGCGCATCTTGCGCACCAGCCCAATGGCCACACCGGCCGCCACGGACATTCCCAAGGCCTGGGACACGAGCGCGAGCCCTCCTTCGTAGACGCCGAGGCTCCCGGGAACGACGAACCCGGCAATGCCGGAGAGCTTCTTCAGCGCTTCCAGCGCCACGGCCTCCACGGGACCAAGCGGCAAGCCCAGGAGGCCGAACACGGCGAACACTTCCAGCGCCGCAAAGCCCTGCGAGAGCAGGTTCAGCAAAAAATTCCCGAAGAACAGCCCGGGATGACGGGCGTAGAAGTCAAACAGTTGCGCATCGGTTTCCCGAAATTTTTCCCGGTGGCGCCCGACCCACTGGCGCGCTCCATGCAGCCAAGCGGAGCGCGTGCCCGCGATGGCCGAAGCGAAGCGGCTCGCCGTCAGCCAGCGCTGCTGCAGCGCCACGAACAGCAGCAGGGTGACACCGGCAATGACCGCCGCACCGATCGCGCCGGCGTTTCTCACACTCCGCGCGTCCGGCACGCGGGCGAAGAACAGGGCCGTCCCGCCCAAGAGAAGCAGAACGGAAGTAAGATTGAACAGCAGCACGTCGAGCAAAACCGAGGAGACCGCGCGGGGACCCGTCACGCGGTGGCGGATGAGCGCCACGCGCGCCGCTTCGCCCAGGATGCCGGCAGCCACGAGCACAAACTTCACCGCTTCACTCACGAGCAGAACGGCGTACATGGTCGCGAAGGAGATTTGCCCGCGGTCTTCCCCGAGAACCAGCCTACAGGCCAGCGTGCGCACGGCGTGGCGTACAGCAGTGATCGCAAGCAACAGCAGAAGCCCCCACTGGACACGCGCCAGGTATTCCCAGAGAAGGCGGGGATCGCTCAGATAGACGAGATAGGCGAGCAGCAACAGGCCGGCGATCAACCCGAGTTTTTCCGCTCTGCGCAAACGTCTCCTTCTGAGGACAGTTCCTGCCCGGCGACAGCGATGCTACGCGGGCAACCGTTGCAGGGCAAGCCACTTAGAGGAAAGGCAGGAGAGCACGCAGCTCACCCTGTGGTTGTGAAACAGTTTTCACATTCAGCGGTGGAGTCTTCCACAGGCGAGCTGAGTTTTCCACAGTCGGCCGTTCTTGCTAAGCCTCGCATCTGCCGAGGGTTAGTTCCGGCGTCCAGCCAGCTTTCCAAAGTGGCCTGCGATCTGCTGTGGAAAAGCTTGACAGGGAAAGTCCACGTAAGTAGGCTTCCCGGCACGATTTACCCCTGGCTGCCCTGGCAGGAGGAGTTGGCTATGGCCAAGATAATGTTGACGGGCCGGCTCACGGAGTTGATCGGGACCAGGCGTTGGGGGCAGCAGGCCCGCTACATGCTGCAAGTCTCGCTGGAGCGTGAGCCCACCGCAAAAGTCCCCGTCGGTGAGCGCTACTACTGCAACAGCTTTTACATCGGCGCGGACGAAGCCTTGCGCTTTCAGCCGGGGCGTCCCGTTCGCATCATTCTCGAACAAGACTAACAGGAAGCCGGCCGCGCACAAGTTCCGCGAACTTGCGGACTTTCCTCTGTTCGCGCATGCTCATTTCCGCCCGTGAAGCAAGCGGCGCAGTTCTCTTCAACCGCATCAAACAGAATGATGAAAGCGAACGGCAGGTGGCTGTGTGGCAGTGCAGCAGTCCTCTCGTTGTGGCTCGTGGCCAGCGGCGCCGAGCAAGGTTCCCCTCCGCCGTCGCGCGGACCGGCGGCAGGGGCGCAAACGCCGCAAGGAACTCCTCAGCCGGCTGCGATGCCCGTCGAGCAGATCATTCAACGCTTTGCCGCCAAGGAAGCCGAGTTCAAACGCGCCCGCGACAACTATACCTATAAGCAGACCGTGCGCATCCAGGAGTGGGATCCATTCGGAGAGCGGGGCGGCGAGTACTTCCGCGCCAGCGAGATCGTCTTCAGCCCCGAGGGCGGGCGGTACGAGCGCGTCACGTACGAGCCCCCACCGACCTTGAAACTGATCTCCATCACCCGCGAGGACGAACAGGACCTGGCCAACATCCAGCCTTTCGTTCTGACCACCGCCGACCTCCCCAAGTACGACATCGAGTACACCGGGCGCGAGCGCTTAGATGAGCTCGACACGTACGTCTTCCGCGTGGCGCCGAAACAAATCCGCAAAGGGGAGCGCTACTTCGAAGGAACCATCTGGGTGGACGACCGCGATCTGCAGATTGTCAAGACGCACGGCAAAGCTGTCCCGGACATTCGCGAAGGACGGGAAAACCTTTTTCCGCGGTTCGAGACCTACCGCGAGCAGATCGATGGAAAGTTCTGGTTCCCCACCTACACCCGGGCCGACGATGTGCTGCGCTTCAAGAGCGGAGAATGTCGCGTCCGCATCGTGATCCGCTATTCCGACTACAAGCAGTTCAAAGCAACGACGCGCATTATTCCCGTGCCCCAGCCGAACCCGCGGCAGCCGCCGATGCCGTGACCCATCACCGGCTGAACCCCCATCGGCGGATTGTCGCTGCGCAGAAAAAGCTACTTCTTCTTTGCGTTCTCCTCGACGAGCTCGAGGGCCGCAGAGTTGATGCAATAGCGCAGTCCGGTGGGTGGCGGGCCGTCCTCGAAGACGTGTCCGAGGTGGGCGTTGCAGCGGCGGCAGAGCACCTCCTTTCGCACCATGCCGTGGCTGGTGTCCGTCTCCGTGGCCACGTTCCCCTCGTCCACGGGAGCGTAAAAGCTCGGCCAGCCCGTCCCGGAGTCAAACTTGGTGTCCGAGCCGAACAGGGGAGCCCCACAGCAGGTGCACACGTAGGTGCCGCGCTGCTTTGAGTTCCAGTACTTACCTGTGAAAGGTGGCTCGGTGCCCTTCTTCCGGGTCACGTAATATTGCTCAGGACTAAGGACTTCCCGCCATTGCTGGTCGCTCTTTTCGACCTTGTCTGCCATTGACCGAGCCCTCCCGACATTTTCCTGGCGCTCATCCTACCATCCATTAATTAGATGACCAAAGCGGCCGAGGGTCCAACAGATAAGCCACATAAAACAAATGAGATGTTGCCGGTGAGGTCCCCCGCAAGTAGCTTGGATTCAACGCCTTTTTCCGTAGTGGCGTCCAATATTCCATTTTGTTTGAAAGGGTTACAGACTAATGCCGCTGTCTGCCTCGCTCCACAAGCCCAAAGTCCTCCGCCTCTACCGCGCGTCCTTGATGACTTCACGCGCCGCGTTGACCCCGCTCAGCCCGGTGAGCGCGACACCGGGATGGGTTCCCGAGCCACACAAGTAAAGCCCCGTGACGGGCGTGCGATACCGCGCCCAGCCAAACAGCGGCCGCATGGCGAACAGTTGGTCCAGGGCCAGGTCGCCGTGGAACGGATGCCCACCGGCCAGTCCGTAGACCTCTTCCAAGTCACGCGGTGTCAGAACTTGTCGCGCCAGGATCTTGCCCGGCAAGTCGGGAGCGTAACGCGCCAGGGCGCGAATCACTGCGTCAGCCAGCTCATCTCTCCGCGCGTTCCAATCTCCCTGGCGCAGGCGGAATGGCGCAAACTGCGCCCAGATGGACATGACATGTTTCTGCGGGGGAGCCAGCGACGGGTCGAGAAGGCTCGGAATCGTTACGTCGAGATAAGGCTCCGCAGAAAACTCACCGTATTTCGAAGCGTCGAAGGCTCGCTCGAGATAGTCCAGCGTCGGACCAATCTGGATACGCCCGGCCAGCGCCGTACTCTGGTTCGCCCCGGCGAACGATGGCAGGGCATCGAGCGCGAGGTGCAGCTTGGCGGCAACGCCGTTGGCACGGTAGCTGCGCAGCTTGCTGACGAACGAGGGCTCGAGATGAATCGGATCGAGAAGCCGCAGCAGGGTGCGCTTTGGATCCGCGCCGGAGACAATCCGCTTCGCCGCAATCTCTTCGCCCCCGGCGAGCAGAATACCCGTGACCGCTCCATCCTTCACCAGGATTTGCGTCACTTCGCAACCGGTGCGAATCTCTGCGCCTGCCGCGCACGCGGCTGAGGCCATCGCTTCGCTCAGCCCCCCGAGACCACCGGCGGGTAATGCTTGCGGTCCAACCGCGCTGCCAGCGGAAGCTGCGCGCAGCAGGAACACGGCCGCCGAACCGACCGAACGCGGCCCCAGAGCCGTGCCGAAGATCCCCTGCGCGGCCAGCATGGCGCGCAGCGGCTCCGACTCGAACCATTCGCCGACTAGGTCCGCGACCGGCATCGGCGCATAACGCAGCAAGCGGTACATGTCGCGCTGATCCATGCGCCGCAACTGTCGTCCGATTTTCAGCAGCGCCCACAGATCTGCGGCCGCAGGGGCTTCGAGCGCGGGAGGGGCCTGCCGCATGACGCGCTTCACAACCGGCCCGAACCGCTCCAACAACGCTGCGAACTTGGTGAATGACTCGGCGTCCCGGCGGGAAAAAGCGGAGATGGCTTCGGCCGCGCGGCGCGGGTCAGCCGAGAGGGCGAGACCGCGACCATCGCACGCCGAAGCGAACAGGTTGGTTTCAGACCCGATGCGCCGAAAGCCCTGCCGCGCCAGCTGCATCTCACGCTCGATGCCAGCGTCCAGACTTTCGGTGTGAAGAACAGCCGAGCAGCGGAACCCCGGGTGGAACTCCTCGGTAACGGCCACGCCGCCGACACATGGGCGTCGCTCGACCACCAGCGGCTTCCAGCCCGCGCGCGCCAGGTAGAAGGCCGCCACCAGTGCGTTCGGGCCGGCTCCGATGATCACCGCCTCGCGCCGCGCCACTAGACGGCCCCTCTCTGCCAGTCGTCGAGGATCTCCCGTGCGGCCAGCCGGCCAGGAGCACCCATGATGCCTCCGCCGGGATGGGTGGACGAACCGCAAAGGTAGAGCCCGCGAAGCGGGGTGCGGTATTGCGCCCAGCCCGGCACAGGCCGCAGAAAGAAAAGCTGCTCGAGGGAGAGTTCGCCCTGGAAGATGTTCCCTTCCGAAAGCCCCCATTCCCGCTCGAGGTCGAGCGGCGTCAGTACTTGGCGTCCCACAATCAGGTTGCGCAGGTTGGGGGCAAACTGCTCCAGCGTATCCACCACCGTGTCCCCGAAGGCTTCGCGCTGCTCATCCCAGGTGCCGTCTTTCAACTCGTATGGGGCATACTGCACGAAGCAGGACATCACGTGCTTGCCCGGCGGCGCTACCGAAGGGTCCGTCAGGCTGGGGATTACCACGTCAAGGTACGGTCGGCGGGAAAAGCGCCCGTACTTGGCGTCGTCGTAGGCGCGCTCCATGTAGTCCATGCTGGGCGAAATCGAGATGGCTCCGCGCAGGTGACGGCCGGGCCCGGGCAAGCAGGTGAAGCTCGGCAGGCCGTCGAGCGCCAAGTTCACCTTGCCCGAGGAGCCGCGAAACCGGAACCGTCGCACCTCATCGAGAAAGTCCCCGGGCAGGTGCTGCGGCTCGACCAGCTTGAGCAAAGTCTGGCGAACGTCCGCACCCGAGGAGATCACCTTGGCGTAAAGCTCCTCCCCGCCCTGCAGGACCACGCCGACCGCCCTGCCGTCCTTCACCAGGATGCGCTCGACAGCGCCCCGCGCGCGGATTTCGGCTCCGGAGGCGCGCGCCGCTGCGGCAATGGCTTCAGAGATTGCGCCGGTGCCGCCGCGCGGCAGTCCCCAGGCGCGAAACGTCCCGTCCACTTCTCCCATGTAATGGTGGAGCAGCACGTAGGCCGTGCCCGGCGAACGGATGCCGAGAAACGTGCCGATGATGCCGCTGGCCGACATGGTGGCCTTGAGCACGTCGGTCTCAAACCAACGGCCGAGGAAGTCCGCCGCGCTCATGGTCAGCAGGCCAGCCAAGCTGAACTTGTCCTGGTAGGGCAGCGCGCGGAAGCGCCGGCTGAGAGCCCAAAGGTTGCGCACGTCGCGCAGCCGCATGCGGCGCAGGTCGGGCGGGACCATGCTTAGGATGGGCTTGATGAACTTGCAGATCTGCACCATGGCCTGGCTGAACTCTTCGTAGGCTTCCGCGTCCAGCCGCGAATGGCGCGCGATTTCGCGGCGCGTCCGGGCGTGGTCGTTCATCCGCCACAGGTAGTTGCCATCGGGCATGGGCGTGAACGTGCCGTCCAGCGGCAACACCTCGAAGCCGTAGCGGGGCAGGTCCAACTCGCGGATGATCTCCGGGCGCAGCAGCGAAACAACGTAGGAACACACCGAAAATTTGAACCCGGGGACGATTTCTTCGGTTACCGTGGCCCCGCCCAGCACGTGCCGCTTTTCCAGCACCAGGACCCTCTTTCCGGCGCGCGCCAGGTAAGCTGCGTTCACGAGGCCGTTGTGGCCTCCGCCGATAACAATCGCATCGTAACGCTGGGCGGGCATGTTGGCTGAAGACCTTGGGGCACTCGGAAAGCCGCACATTTTACCGGGCGCCACCTGCCGCGACAAGCGCAGCCTGCTTGCGGCGCCGGAAACCAGCCGACTATAATCCGCCCGCGGAATCCTGCGGAGGTCGCCGGTGCCTATCGGAACCGCGTTCCACCAACGCACCTTTGCGCTGTGCGAGAGCCTGAACTACCGCGAGTGGTCGGGCTACTACGCGGTCAGCGCCTACGAGACGCACCACGAGCACGAGTACAACGCCATCCGCAACGCCGCAGCGCTGATTGACGTTACGCCGCTTTACAAATATCTGGTCAGCGGCCGCGATGCGGCTAGGTTCATCAACCGCGTCATCACCCGCGACATCCACAAAGTCGCCGTCGGCCAGGTGATCTACTGCTGCTGGTGCGACGAACAGGGCAAGGTGCTCGACGACGGCACCCTCACGCGCCTGGAGGAACACGCCTACCGCTGGACGGCCGCCGAACCCAACCTGCGCTGGTTCCGTCAGAACGCCTTGGGCTTGGACGTCGAGATCAAAGACGTCTCCGAGCAGATTGCGGCGCTGGCCTTGCAGGGGCCCATGTCCGCACAGGTGTTGCGCCGGGCAGCCGAAACGAACATCGAAAACCTGAAGTACTACCGCATGACGCGCGGGCGCATCGCCGGCCTGCCCGTGGAGATCTCGCGCACCGGCTATACGGGCGACCTGGGCTACGAAATCTGGATGCCGTGGGACGCGGCGCTGAGCGTCTGGGATGCGCTGAGGGAGGCCGGCCGCCTGTTCGACCTGCAGCCGGCCGGAATGCTCGCGCTCGACGTTGCCCGGATTGAAGCCGGGCTGCTCCTGATTGACGTGGACTATACGAGCAGCCGCAAAGCGCTGATTGCCGAGCAGCGGTATTCGCCGTTCGAAATCAACCTCGGCCGGCTCGTGCAGCTCGACAAGGAAGGTTTCGTCGGGCGCGGCGCGCTCGTTGCCGAGCAGCGGCAAGGGGGGCCGGCGCGGCAGCTCGTCGGGCTGGAGGTGGACTGGTCAGCCGTAGAACGGCTCTACGAGGCCGTGGGCCTGCCGCCGCAGGCGCCTTCCACCGCCTCGCGCATCCATGTGCCCGTGTACCGCGAAGGCCGCCAAGTAGGACGGGCCACGTCGCTTACCTGGTCCCCCGTGCTCAAGAAGATGATTGCGCTCGCCAGCGTGGGGCGCGGGCACGCCCGGCTCGGCACGCGCCTGGAAATCGAAATCACCGTCGAAGCGGTTCGCCAACTGGCTCCGGCCACCATCGTTCCCCTGCCCTTCTTCAACCCACCAAGGAAAACAGCCACGCCGCCCGCTTGACGCTCTCCTCCTGGTTGGGTCAAGGAAGCAGCCGGTTGTATTTGCGCAGGACGTCGCGCAGGCGGTCGTGCGGCAGCGCGACGACGCGCCGACCGCCCGCCCCGGTCATGGTTTCTGCCGCCACCAGCGCGTTGACGATGGCTTCTTCGGTGGCCTGCACGGTGGCCTCGAAGATGGGGTTCAGCCGGGCGTTCGGCAGCATGGTTACGGAGAGAGGTTCGCGCTCTGCGGCGAGATTCGGATGGGCCGTGGAAAAAGCAATGAAGATGTCCCCGGAGCCGACCCCGGAGATGCTGCCCGTGCGTCCCAGCCCGAGCGAGGCGCGACGCGCCACCAGCTTCAGTTGATGGGGCAGCAGCGGGGCATCCGTGGCGATGACCACAATGATCGAGCCGACTTCCTCGCCCGCGGCAGCCTGCGCTTCCGAACGCAGCGTCTGCTGGGGAATTTCCTGGCCCACAGGCACCCCGGCAATGCGCAGTTGGCGGCGCAGGCCATAATTGCACTGCACCAGCACGCCGACGGTGTATCCGCCGGCGCGCGCCTCCAGCTTGCGCGAGGCCGTGCCGATACCGCCCTTGAATTCATGGCAGATCATTCCCGTGCCGCCGCCCACGTTGCCTTCGGCTACGGGGCCGCCGCGCGCCGCGTCGAGGGCCTCGAAGGCGTGCCGTTCCTTCACGTGGAAGCCGGCGATGTCGTTCAGGTAGCCGTCCCAGGTTTCCGCCGCGACGGGCAGCGACCAGCAATATTCGCCGGGCGGAAACAGGTTCTGCTTCAGGCACCAAGCCGTTACGGCATCCCGCACCGCGCCGACGCTGTAGGTATTCGTCAGCATGACCGGGCCAATCAGCAGGCCGAGGTCTTCGATGTAGGTTGTGCCGGTCATTTCGCCATCGCCGTTGAGCGAAAACCATCCGGCAAACACGGGAGCCGTGTTCTTTTTCCCGCGCGGAAGGATGGCTGTGACGCCGGTGCGCGCAGGCCCTTTGCCGGCTTCGAGCTTCCCTTCCCCGAAGATAATGGTGCTGTGGCCGACCTCGACGCCGGCCACGTCCGTGATGGCGTTCAGCGGTCCCGGCGCGCCGTCGAACGGCACACCCAGATCGCGCGCCCTGGGCTTGGTTTGCGCGAAGGCTGCGACGCCGAACAGCAGGCCGGCAGCCCCGAGGGCCACAAGACTCCGCTGGGCGGTGCGGGTCATTTCTGCGCTCCTCCTTTCCCTGCTTCCCCTGGCGGCTGCTTTCCCACGAAGACGGGCTGCGTCCAGGCCACGCTGCCATCGGAAGCTTCGATGCGTGCGCGGACGTAAAGCTCATCGCCGCGGAAGGCGTAAGAGGGCTTGAGCGAATCGTCGCGCTGGAGCACCGTTCCGCCCCTGCCGATGAAGAAAGTGCGGTAGCGCCTGGCGTTGGGATCCGGGCTCTGGGGGAGAGTGATGCGGATGGCGGTGGCGTCGGCTTCGTAGGATTCCAGGCGCACGCCCGTGGTGGCGTAGAAGTCGCCACGGTCTATGGCCGCGGCAATCGCTGCAGCGGTCAGTTCTGCGGCGCGCACGAAGATGCCGGCGCGGCCCGGGTTGGTGCGCGACCGGGTGAACTCGCCGTAGAAGTGGTGCGCATCGTCGCTGGCCAGGGCGTACAGCACGCGGCCGGTGGAGAGCACCTGGTCCCAGATCTCTTCGGTGGAAGGTTTGCCGCCCCCGCCGCGGTTGTTCACCAGCGGATGCGCGTTGTGGAGCTCGAAGTGCTTGACGTCCTCGGCGGCGACGATGTGCTCGGCAGTAAGCGCCCAGTGGAAGTTGGGATGGTTGGCGGCTGGCACACCGCCGGCGGCGCGGACGGCGCGGGCGTCGCGCCTGAGCGTTTCGGCGATGCTGCTGCCACCTTGCGGCGGAACCGCCTCCCCAACGTTGATCCCGGTCGAATGCACGGGCAGGGCGGTCGTGCCAGCTGCAGGGTCGCGCGGAAAACGGTCGGTCACTTCCACCCCCGCGATGATCAGGAACTTGCCCGGCGCGCCAAAGACAGCGTTTAAGCCGTCAATCGGCGTCCGGCAGTCATGGTCGGTGAGGACCACGAAGTGATAGCCGTGCTCGCGGTACCAGCGCACCACAGCGTCGGGCGCGGCGTCTCCGTCGGAATTGATGGTATGGGTGTGCGTGTTGCCCAGGTACCAGCGCTGCTGGGTAAGACCCGGACGCGCCCAGAGAAACAGAACCAGCGAAAGAACCATGCTCATTCGCATTTTGTTACCTCTTTGCTGCGCCGGCGGCTGATGGCAGCAGTTCCGCGCGCATCCGGCGCAACAGGGCCGCGTTTTTCCGGGCGGCGGCTTCCAGCAGACGGGCCTGCTCGCCGGCCAGCTTCCAGTCGCCGCGCTCGACAGCTTCCGTCAGGCCGGGCAATTCCAGATGCGCGTAGGTGTAGCGCGCGGCATAAAGCAGGTGCTTGAACCACGGTCGCCCGGGAATGCCCTCGGGATGCAGCCAGTTGCGCTCGAACTGGAGCGCGGCGGGATTGATCGCCGCGGACATAGGCACGTCCCAGTGGCCTGAGGCGAGCGCCGCTTCCCTGCTGGCGTTCAGTTCGTGCCCGGCGACTTCCAGCTCGCTGAGCGCCAGGTGGAGGCTCCGCAGATCGAGCTTGCCGCGGAGACTGCTTGCGCGCTCCAGCTCGTGCACGAATCCGCGGACGCTGCGCGCGTAGGAAGCAAAATCAAACGGGAGCAGGTCGGCGTTGGCCAGCCGCAGGGCCAGCACGCCCCACAGGCGGGACATCAGGGCGTGGTAGCGGAAGCCCGGGTCGCCGAACCGGCTCATCCAGTCGTGGTTGTCGTAGATGGAGTGATAGACGCCGTAGGGCCCGTCGAACTCGAGCAGGATGCTGGACACGCCGAGGTGACTGAGGAAAACGGTGTGGTCGGAGCCGCTGCCGATGCGCGTGTTCACTAGCTCGGCGTCCGCCACGCGCGGCTTCTTGCGCGTGCGCGCCGCGTGTGCCTGCCATTCCTCGTAAAGCAGTTTTCCGGAAGGAGCCTCGAGCATCCGGCTAACTTCCACAATCATCTCCGCCAGCGAGGGCACCGCCGCCGGGTTGAACTCCGGCCCAGAGGTGGAGGAGTCCACGTTCAGGTAGGCGACTGCCTTGCGCTTTATCTCCTCGGCGAAGTGCTCGCCCCACTCGGTGGAACCGGTCAGCGCCACTTCTTCGCCATCCCAACTGCAAACGACAATGGTGCGCCGCGGACGGAAGCCCTGTTTCTTCAACTCGCCCAGCGCGCGCGTAAGCTCCACGAGCGAGGCCGTGCCGCTGGATGGATCCACGCCGCCGAACTCCCAAGCATCGCGGTGGTTGCCCAGAACCACCCACTCGTCGGGGAAGTCGCTGCCGCGCAGGTGCGCTTCGACGACGAAGTTGGGCATGGGACGCGTATCGAGGTCTACCTTCATCCGCGCCTGCAGAGCCTGGCCGCCCAGCCGGTAGGTGATCGGCAGGCCGCCCTGCCACCGTTTCGGCGCAACAGGGCCGCCGAGGTTTTCAAGCAACGGCTTCGCGTCCCGCCAGGAAAGCGGCAAAGCCAGGATGCGCGGCACAGAAACGGCTTCTTCGATGGGAATGCGCCTGGCGTCGGGCAACGCCGCCCAGCCCGGCGTCAGGGGGTCGCCGGCCACAAAGAAGTCGTAGGTAATTGCGCCGCGCTGGATGTGGCTTTCCGGTCCCCAGGGGCCGTCGGGATAGACCATGCCGCGCTTGTAGCCGTCTTCGGCCGGATCGGAGTAGATCAGCAGGCCCGCCGCACCCATGCGTTGGGCCGTCAGTGCCTTGAAGCCGCGATAGCTGTACGGGCTTGAGTAGCGGACGAGCACAATCTTGCCGCGCACAACAATGCCGTAGCGCCGCAGCAGGTCGTAATCTTCCGGGTTGCCGCTGTAAGCATAGACGACCGGCGCGGTGACTTCGCCCGAGGCGGAAAGCGACAGATAGCCCGGGCTGATGTCCGGATGGCGCGTATCGGGCTCGTGGTCGTAGGGATCCTCGCGCAGGCTGGCGCGATAACGGATCGGCGCAACCACTTCAAGCTCCACCTGGCGCGGGACCGATTGCAGCACGTCGTAGCGGTGGACCTTCACCTCCTCCCAACCCTGCTGCCGCCAGAGCGCGGCGATGTGTTCGGCCAGTTCGTTATTGCGCTGCGATCCGGCCGGGTGAGGCGCCGCGGTGAAAAACCGGTGATGCTTGCGCGCCTCCTCCGGCGAAGGAATAGCCTTGAATTGCTCTTCGAGCCGGAGCTGCCGCTCGGCCGCTGCCGGTGTGAACCCGCGAAGCCGCGGCCCCTGCGCAGCAAGGGCGACGCCCATACCCACAACTACCGCGAAGAAAAGCACTGCGCGCGTCTGCTTCATCCCTGCTCCTGTAGGTTCATTGGCAGCGGCTTGCTCATCGCCATTCCGCCCCGACGCGGGCGATGGCCGCGGCGAGCATGCGCGCCAGATCCCGAGTTTCCTCCGAGGAGATGACAAACGGCGGCGCCAGCAGGATGTGGTCGCCGCGATGTCCATCAGCAGCGCCTTGCATCGGATAGGTGGTCAGGCCCTCCTCGAGCGCCGCGCGATAGACCCGTTCGGCGACGCGCACTTCCACGGGGAAAGGCTCGCGTGTGTTCCGACAGCGCACGAACTCCACGCCGAGCAGCAGGCCCAGCCCTCGAACATCGCCGACGATGGGAGAATCGCGCAACGGTTCGAGTGCGCGGAGCAGGGCTTGGCCCGCCGGCGCCACGCGCTCGAACAGGCGGTTCTGCTCGAGGTAATCGAGCACGGCCAGTCCGGCCGCCATCGCGACCGGGTGAGCATTGTAGGTGAAGCCGTGGTGGAGCACGCCGGAGCCGGCGGCAATCGTCTGCACGATGTGGCCCGCCACAAACACTGCCCCAAGCGGCGCGTAACCGCCCGCCACCCCCTTGCCCAGCAGGATCACATCCGGAGTCACGCCCCAGTGCTCGACGGAAAAGACTTTCCCCGTGCGGCCCAGCCCCGTCATCACCTCGTCCGCGATGAGCAGGATGCGGTGGTTCCGACAAATCTCGGCGATGCGTGGCAGGTAGCCGTCCGGTGGCGCAACCGCGCCCAGGGTCGCGCCGACCACAGGCTCGAAGATGAACGCGGCCACGGTCTCCGGGTCCACCGCCTGGAGCAGCTTTTCCAGCTCATCGGCACAGGCCAGGCCGCATGCGGGATAGGTGAGGCTCAGCGGGCAACGGTAGCAGTAGCACGGTGCGATGTGCCCCCAGTCGTGAAGCAGCGGCTGGTAGAGTTCGCGGCGACGCACGTTGCCCGAAAGCGAAAGCGCGCCGAGCGTGGCCCCATGGTAGCTCTGCCAGCGAGCCACGACGCGCGTCCGCTGCGGCTCGCCCCGCTCCAGAAAATACTGGCGGCAGAGCTTGATTGCCGTTTCCGTCGCTTCGGAGCCACCGCTGGTGAAGAACACACGGGCCTCTGCGCGGAGACCTGCCGGAGCCAGAGCGCGCAGGCGCCTTGCGAGCTGCTCGGCGACATCGGTGTGGAACTGCGCGGTGTGCGCAAAGGCCAGCCGGCGAGCTTGCTCGGCCATGGCCTCCGCCACGGAAGCGACGCCGTGCCCGATATTCACCACAGCCGCACCGCCGGCGGCGTCCAAGTAGCGCCTGCCGTCGGAAGTGAAGATATAGCAGCCCTCGCCCTGCACGGCGCGCGGGTAGTCCCAGCGAAAGCTGCGCGGAAAAAGCGCCGGGGTCACAAGCCACCTGCCCAGTGTAACTCTTCGCGCAGCACCTGCAGTTCGCGAGCCGTGGGCGGCTCGGTGGTGTGCAGAGGCTCGCAAACGCGAAGCGGCCAGCCGGTTTCCGCGCGCACTTTCTGGACGGCAACGCCGGGATGCACAGACGCGAGCTCCATCTCGCGGGTATCCGCTGCGAAACGCAGAATCCCCAAGTCGGTAATTACCGCCTCCGGGCCCGCGCCCGGCAGGCGCATTCGTTGGCGCTCGTCGCCGCCGCCAAGGTACCCGGGGCTGGTGCGGAAGTCCACGCGCTCAGGGAAAGCACGGCGGCGGTGCGGCATCACGACGAGGATCCGCCGGGCCAGAATGGCGATTTCACAGGCCCCGCCCGAGCCCGGCAAGCGAACCTTGGGCTGGCGGTAGTCTCCCACGACCGTGGTATTGATATTCCCGAAGCGGTCAATCTGCGCGGCGCCGAGAAAGCCTACATCAATCAAGCCGCGCTGCAAGTAGTACTGGAACACCTCGGGCATCGAGCACACCCCCAGCGCACCGGCCACCAGGGCCGGGTCGCCGATGGAACTGGGGAGGCGTTCCGGCTGAGCTCCCACGGCTCCCGACTCGTAGATGAGCACCAGATTGGGGGCGTGTGTCCGGCGGGCCAGATTCACTGCGACGTTCGGAATGCCGATGCCAACGAAAACCACTTCGCCGTCGCGCAGCAGGCGCGCGGCGCAGGCGATCATCAACTCCGCGGCCGTGAATTCGGCAGGCATTCAAAAGCCGTAGCTGACCGGCTCGCAGAGCGCCAGACGCGCCCGCAGCCGATCCCAGGTGGGCCGGAGGCGTTCGCGGTACGCGGCGCGGTCGGCGACGCCGAACACCCATTCCTCGAGATAGCGCTGCAGGCTTTCCTCCGTGCGTGAGAGCTCGTCCCAACGGTCGTAGAACTGGTTGTCGCGGTCGTAGTAGCCCTGCACGTAGGAGGGATGCGCGCCGAATGGCTCCTCGACGACCGCGCTGACGCGGAATTCGGGGATCAGGGTGCGATTCGGGTCGCGCCGTATCACTTCGGCCGAAACAATCTCCTCCACAACGACCACCACGCGCTGCGCCGCAAACGCCGCCTCCTTGAGCACACCAACCAGGCCCCACACCTGCGTGTTGCCGTCTTCGTCGGCGCGCTGGGCATGAAGGATGGCCACGTCCGGGGTAAGCGCGGGTACGCCCCAGAGCTTCTCACCGGTAAACGGGCAAGCAACTTCCCGGATGTTCGCATTCACGCGCGGCAGGTCAGAACCGGCAAAATTGCGCGTGGGCAGAAAGGGCACGTTGGCCGCGCCGGCCTGCAGCCGCAGGGCCAGCCCGAAGTGCGAGTACTCGTCAAGTTCGAGGCGATGGGGACGGCCGTGCTCGACGGCGCGTCGAAACGCGTGCAAGGAGCCCACCCCCGGGTTGCCAGCCCAGCTGAAGATCAGCTTGCGCGCACAGCCCGCGGCAATCATCTGGTCGAAGAGCAAGTCCGGCGTCAGGCGGACCAGGGTCAGGTCGCGGCGCTGCTGGCGGATGAGTTCGTGGCCGGCCGCGAAGGGGATCAGGTGGGTGAAGCCTTCCATGACCACGACGTCGCCGTCGCGCACGAACCGGCGCATCGCTTCCGCCATCGTCAGCCGCTTGGACACGAACCTTTCCCTGGGACCCAGGGCGGGATTCTAGCAAATCCGGTACCGGCTGCGGGCAGCCGCAGCCTCCCCAAGCCAAAGCCATTGCTGACTGCGGCCTCTCAATGCTCCGCCGCGTCGAAGCGACTGGTCGGCATGCCATCAGCCTTGACGGGCGGAGGCGGCGGGGGTAAGCTGCGCGGCAAGTCCAAGACGAGCCAGTGAGAGGTCTCTCCGGAAACCTGCAAAACACGCAAAGGAGGCAGTCGATGGCTAAGACCTACGCGGTTGTCATCGGGGTGGTTCTGCTTCTGGTAGGGATCCTGGGCTTCGTTCCGCCGTTCAAGACCGATGGCTTGATGGGCCTGCAGTTCACAACGCTGCACAACGTCATCCACCTGCTGACCGGGGTCATTGGAGTGGGCACAGGCCTGAGCAAGAGCGCCAATGCGCCGCGCGTGTTTGCCCAGGTGTTCGGCGTGATCTACACGCTGGTAGCCATCCTGGGCTTCGCCAACATAGACCCGCTCGAGCTGGGCCTGACTCTGGAGTACAACATCATCCATCTGGTGATTGGGCTGTGGGGCCTGGCCGCGGGGTTCGCCGGTTCGAAAACCGCCTCGTAGGCGGGTTTTGCAGCCCAAACACGCAAGCAGGCCTCGGCGCAAGAGCGCCAGGGTTGGAGTCTGTCCACTCGGCCAACCGCTCTGATAGTCTGCTGCTGCGGCCCGCCATGTGCGCAGAGGGGCGGGACGCGCCAACATCGTGATCCCAGAAACGCAACCGGGACTGGTGCGGGCCATGGGCCGGTGGACGCTAGCCGCGCTGGTCGTGAACTCGATCATCGGCAGCGGCATCTTCGGCCTGCCGGACGACGTGGCCCGTTCGGTGGGCGCGGCCGCACCGCTGGCTTACCTGCTGGCCGCCGTGGGCATCGGCGTGATCATGGCCTGCTTCGCTGAGGTCAGTTCGCAGTTCGATGCGGCCGGCGGACCGTACCTGTACGCGCGAGCGGCCTTCGGGCAGTTGGCCGGGATTCAGATGGGCTGGTGCGCGTGGCTGGTGCGGCTGACTTCCGCGGCCGCCAACGCCAACCTGTTCGTGGACTACCTGGGGCAGTTCTGGCCCGCGACCAACGCGGCCGCCCAACGCGCCGCTGTGCTCACGGTGCTGCTCGGCTTGCTCGCTGGGGTGAACGTGCGCGGTGTGCGTGGCGGAGCGCAACTCAGCAACGTCTTCACCCTGGCCAAGCTGGCCCCGCTTCTTTTCTTCATTGTTGCCGGCTTGGCGCTGGCTGGCGGCAACATCCGCATCGAAGCTTCAGGAGCTTCGGCGGCGGGCTGGTTGCAGGCCGTGCTCGCGTTGATGTTTGCCTTCGGAGGGTTTGAAGCGGCGCTGATGCCCATGGCCGAAGCGCGCCATCCGCGGCGGGATGCCCCGTTCGCCCTGCTCACCGGCCTAGCCGTGGTCGCGGCCGTATACATGCTCGTGCACCTGGTGGTCATGGGAGCGCTCTCCGATCCGGCCGCCAGCGCCCAGCGCCCGCTGGCCGACGCGGCGATGCGGTTCCTGGGACCGTGGGGAGCATCGCTGATGGCCGCCGGAGCGCTGATTTCCACTTACGGTTACCTGAGCGGCCAGTTCGTCAGCGCGCCCCGGCTAACCTACGCGTTCGCCGAGCAGAAAGACTTCCCGTCCTGGTTCGCCGCTGTTCATCCGAAGTTCCGCACACCCTACCTCTCCATTCTGGTGTACACGGCGCTGGTTTGGGGCCTGGCCGTGTACGGCAGCTTCATCTGGAATGCGATTCTCGCCGCGGTCGCCCGGCTGTTCACTTATGGGCTAGTGTGCGGCGCGCTGCTGGTGCTGCGGCGACGCCAGCCCCATGCGCCCGCCTTCCGGCTGCCGGCCGGAGGGCTGTTCGCAGCGGTGGGCATCGGCTTTTGCGGCGTGCTGATTGCCCAGATGAACCAGCAGCACCTGAAGATTGTTCTGGCCGTCGCGGCAGTGGGCCTGCTCAACTGGGCCCTTGTCCGCGTGCGCCGGTCCTAGCGCACCACGCTGATTCATTCTCCGGCCCGGCGCAGGCTTGTGGGATCCGCCGGGCCGGTGATACTCTGCGGCGCGATGCAGCAGCCGCGGGTGGTGACGCTGCTGGTTGGGCTGGCCGTGGCGAGCTGGTCTTCCCCGCGGCCGCAAGCCGGCAGCTTTCACACCGAGAAAAATGTTGCCGTGCCCATGCGCGACGGCACCGTGCTCCGCGCCGACGTCTGGCGGCCGAGCACCGAGGGCAAGTTCCCGGTGCTCGTCTATCGCACACCGTACAGCAAGGATCGCGCCCCGGAAAGCTACACAACCTTTCGCAAAGCCGTGGAGCGCGGCTATGCCGTGGTCATTCAGGACGTGCGCGGCCGCTTCCATTCGGAAGGCACGTTCGACCCTTACCGGCAGGAAGGCCGCGACGGCTACGACAGCATCGAATGGGCCGCGCAGCAGCCCTGGTCGAACGGCGCGGTAGGCACCTTCGGACTTTCCTATCCGGGGGCGGTGCAGTGGCTCGCCGCAGTGGAAAAACCGCGGCATCTGAAGGCCATGGCGCCGGCCATGACCTTCTCCTCGCCGCGAAACTTCTTCTATTCCGGCGGTGTGGCCGACCTCTCGTGGATCGGCTGGATCTGGAACAACATTGCTCCTGACGCGCGCTCGCGGAAAAAACTGGATGGCCCGAAGACCTACGCGGAGGCCCGCGAGGCCTGGCGGCAGCACCGCGAGCGCATGCAGCGTTTCCTGCCGCTGCGCGACCTCCCGGAGCTCGCAGAGGTCGCGCCCTTTTACCGCGAATGGTTCAGCCATCCACCGGAAGACCCCTGGTGGAACTGGTGCGAGCTGCGCGACAAGTACGCCCGCGTGGACGCCGCCGTGCTCAACCTCTCCGGCTGGTACGACGAAGCCTACGGTCCGGAAGGCGCACTGACCAATTTCCAGGGTCTGGCCTCAACGCGCCAGAACCGCGAACTGCGCGCCCGCGTCATCATCGGCCCGTGGACGCATGGCGTGGAGGAAACGGCCCAGACGAAAGCCGGTGTGCGCGAGTTTGCCGCCAACGCGGCTATTGACTACGACGAGCTGGTGCTGCGCTGGATGGACCGCTACGTAAAGGGCCTGGCCAACGACGTCGAAAACGAGTATCCCGTCCGCGTATACGTCATGGGCGCAAACGTCTGGCGGGAGGCGCACGCCTGGCCCCTGCCGGGAACCAAGCGCCGCTCGCTTTACCTGAACCATGCGGTCGGGCCTGAGCGGGGCATCGGCTTGAGCTGGGAATACCCCAGCGCACGGCAAAGTTCCAGCCGCTTCATTTCCGATCCCGCCAACCCTGTGACGGATATCCACCCGCCCTACTCCGGCGCGCAGGATTACCGCGAAATGGCACGCCGGCCGGACGTGCTCGTTTTCGACAGCGCGCCTCTGAAAGAAGACCTCGAAGTAACGGGGCCCATCACCGCGGAAATCTATTTTTCGTGTGACTGTCCCGATGCGGACTTGTGGGTACGGCTGCTCGATGTGGCTGCGGATGGCACGGCGCTTAACTTGATGAGCCCGGGGCTCGACGTGATCCGCGCCAGCTACCGCAATCCGGCGCGGCGCGAATTGCTCAAACCGGGGCAGATTTACCGGCTGCGCCTGGATAACCTGCTGACCGGGAACGTCTTCAAGAAAGGTCATCGCATCCGGGTGCAGATTTCGGGGTCGTTTTTCCCGCACTTTTCGCGCAACCTGCACACCGGCGAACCGGAAACCACCTCCACGGCCATGCGCGCGGCGCGCATCCGCATCTACCACGAGCGCCGCCACCCCTCCCGCCTCATCCTGCCTGTCCTGCGGCAGTAGGGCATCCGCATTGGCGCTTGCCGCGCCGGGAGCCTGGGGCACAATGCAGCCGGAGGGGACAATGGCCAAGAAGCGCATGGGCGAGCCCTGGATGCCAGCGGACGAGTACGGGCGGTCGCTGCCGCCGTTCACGGTCAACCTGATTGTCAGGGACGTAGCGCGCTCGGCCGCCTTCTACCGCGACGTGCTTGGCGCCACAGTGGAGTACGCCGACGCGGACTTTGCGGCCTTCCAACTGGCCGGCCTGCGGTTCTGTGTGCACGCCGACCATACCTACGAAGAACACGCCTGGCACGGGCATCTGGTCAGCGCCCAGCCACGCGGCCTGGGTGCGGAGCTGCGCTTGCGAGGCCTAACCCCAGAACCGATTGAAGAACGGGCGCGGCGCTGGGGCGCGCGCATTCTTCAGCACGTCGCCGACAAGCCCCACGGCTGGCGGGACGTGATTGTTGAAGACCCCGATGGCTATGCTTGGGCCGTTGGCGTGGCCACAGAAGCGAAGGAATAGAGGAGGTAGAGCGCGTAAGGTAGGCAGGGCAGACAGGCCAGCCTTGTGCTGCTCCTCTCCTCCTCCTTGCTCCCATCTAGTTCCCTGACGGCTCGGATTTCCTTTCGGCTTCCGGCTGGGGCTCTTCGAGTGTGGCCAGCAGCTCTTTCCATTCGAACCAGCCCGGCTTGCCCTTGATCCACTTTTCGAACCAGTTGAACTCCGCGACCATTTTGACGAGCTGGTAGCGCGGGTCAGTGATGCCGTGGGGCATGCGCGGGTAGACGAGGTACTCGACGGGCACGCCGAGTTTCTTGAGCGCCATGTGCAGCTCGTCCGACTGCGGCTTGGGGACGCGCGGGTCAGCCTCTCCCACATGGATCAATGTGGGCGTCCGGGCCTGGGTGATGTATTTCAGGGGCGAGACGGCCACGTAATGATCCCAATTCTCCCACGGCTTGCCACGGAAGTAGAACTCGCGGGGCGACTGCACATCCGTCTGGGCGTACATGGAGATCCAGTTCACCGCGCCCGCCCCGGTGGAGATGGCCTTGAACCGGTTGGTGTGCGTCAGCGTCCAGTTCGACCAGTGCCCGCCGGCGCTCCAGCCCATCATGCCGAGCTTCTCTGCATCGGCGATGCCCTGCGCGATCAAGTAGTCCACACCGGTCATGATGTCGTCGAAGGCCTGGCGGAAGTAGTCTCCGGAAATCTGCGTGCGGAAGCGTTCGCCGTAGTTGTCTGAGCCGCGGTAGTTCGGCTGGAAGACGGCGTAGCCATGGGCGGCGAAGACGTGCACGTAAGTGCCGTAGCTGCCGGAGAAGTTGTTCATAGACGCGGCAGCGGGTCCGCCGTGAAGCTGGACAATCAGCGGGTAGCGCTGGCCGGCTTGGTAGCCGATGGGCTTCACCAGGAGGCCTTCGACCATCTGGCCATCCGTGCTTTTCCAGCGCACCGTTTCGTACTCGGCAAGCTGAAACTGCTGCGCCTGCGGATTGGCGTTGGAGACGCGAACCCAGCGGGCGCGCTGGCCGACGGTCTCCGGCCGGGCCAGGTAGTAATCGGCCGGCTCACCCGGGCTGGTCCAGGTGAACAGGAACAAACCCGTTTCGTGGTCAAAAGCGCCGCTGAGCACGCCGCGTTCGCGGGTGAGCTGGCTCAGTTTGCCCTCCGCCACGCTGACGGCGAACAGATGCTGATCCACGCCCAAGCCTTCGAAGAAATAGAGCGTGTTGGAGTCCGCGCTCCAGGTGGGCGACCCGGCACTGTGATCCCAGTCCGCCAGGAGCTTGCGCAGCGGCCCGCCGGCGGTGGAGGCCAGATAGAGCTTGCCGTTGCGCCCCTGGGTGAACTCGTCGGGAGCCGAGAAAACCAGCCACCTCCCGTCGGGCGAAAACCGCGGAGGGCCTTCACTGACCTTGTTCTCCGTGAGCCGCCGAACCTCACCATCGGCCAAGCGGAGCAGATAGATCTCCGATTCGTCCTGCGTAACTGCATTGGCGTGGCGGTGCGTGGACACGCCGCGGAAAGCCACATGGGCGGAATCGAGCGACAGGCTGAACGGCCCTACGCTGTAGGCGGCCCCCGAAGTCCACCGCTTGGTCTGCTTGTCGGCAATCTGCACCGACCAGAGGTGCGCGGGCGGCTCCTGCGGGTCCACGAGGCGCACGTCGAACTTTTTCTCGCGGCGTTTCAGGTCGTCCTTGTCCACGCTGTCTGGCGAGGTGAAGAAGATGGCCTTGCTGTCGGGGGTCCACGACCAGACCCGCACGGGCGTAGGATGCTTGGTGAGCTGGGCCGGGGTGGCATCGGCCGCGGAAAGATCCAGGAGCCAGATCTGGCGCTCTTCGGGCTTGCCTGCAGAAAACGCCAGCCACTTGCCGTCGCGGCTGAACGCGAAAGCGTTCACCCCGTCCTTGGCGTCGCTGACCTTGCGCGCTTCGCCGCCGTCCAGGCGCATCAGGTAGAGCTGGTTGTTCGCGCCTTCGCGGTCGGACAGGAAAGCGAACTGTTGACTGTCGCGCGCCCACTCTGGGCCGGATTCGTTCTTCTCGGTCGTGAACGTCAATTGCCGCGCTGCGCCGCCCGTGCTCGGAGCCACCCAGATGTCTGTGAATCGCCGGCCGTTCTTCTTCCACTCCAGCGTCGATACGGTGTAGAGCACCCACTTGCCATCCGGCGAAACGGTGCCAGAGCCGACGCTGCGCAGCTCCATCACGTCCATGAACGTCATAGGACGCTTGCCCTGCTGCGCCGCAGCCGCCAAAACCAGCAGAACTACACCCGACATCACCTGCCAAACATTCCGAGCCGCCTTGTGCGCCATAACGCCTCCCTCCACGACGAGTCCGGCCTGACCGCTGCGAAGTGTATTGCGCGCAGCCCATCCCGCGCAACGGATTGCCGCGCCCCAGCGGCTTGGAAAAGGGAGGAGAACGTGTGAAGATTTCCGGCCACACCCAGCGGTCGGGTGCCGCGCCTCACAGGGAGGACAGATGAAACGTCAGCAGGCTTTTCTGGCAGTTCTGGGCGTCGTCGTGCTGGTCGCCTCGGCGCAAGCGCAAACCAAGCGTGCCATCACGTTCGACGATTTGATTTCTCTGCACCGCGTCGGCGAAGTGCAGGTTTCACCGGACGGGAAGTGGGTGGGTTACACGGTGGGCACGCCAGACATGGATGCGAACCGCATCGTGCGGAACATCTGGCTGGTGCCGACCGCGGGAGGCGAGCCGCGCCAGCTCACACGCAGTGGGCGCGATTCGCATCCGCGCTGGGCGCCCGATGGCAAGCGCCTGGCCTTTATCTCCACGCGCGCCGGTTCGTCGCAAGTGTACGTGATCTCCATAGAGGGCGGCGAAGCCACGCCCCTGACCAAGCTTTCCACGGGCGCGGCCAATGTCCTGTGGTCAACCGACGGAAAGTGGATCGCCTTCACCTCCGAGGTCTACCCCGACTGCCGCGACGACTCCTGTAACGCCAAGCGCGACGCAGAAATCGAAAGCAGCAAGGTTAAGGCGCGGATCTACGAACGCTTGCTGTTCCGCCACTGGGACACCTGGGAAGACGGCAAGCGCAGCCACCTGTTCATCGTCCCCGCCGAGGGCGGGGCGCCGCGCGACCTTACGCCGGGTGCGGACTACGACGTGCCACCGTTCTCGCTTGGCGGACCCGAGCCCATCGCCTTTTCTCCGGACGGCAAAGAGCTGTGCTACACGGCCCTCACCGACAAGGAAGAAGCGCTCAGCACCAACGCTGATTTGTTCACCGTGCCGGTCGAAGGCGGTCCCTCGAAGCGTATCACCACGAACACGGGGTACGACGGCGGGCCCGCCTATTCGCCCGACGGCAACTGGATCGCTTACCGCGCGCAGATGAAGTTCGGCTACGAGAGCGACCGCTGGCGACTGATGCTTTATGGGCGCTCGGACGGAAAGCACACCAACCTCACGGAGGGCTTCGACCGCAGCGTGGAAGGCCCGGTGTGGTCGCCGGACAGCCAGACCATCTACTTCCAGGCGGAAGACCGCGCGGAGATGCCTGTTTTTTCCATCCCCGTAACTGGCGGGGAGCCCAAAGCCGTGTTGCCAGGCGCCTACCACGGCGAATTCGTGCTGACCGCCGACGGTCGCACGCTGGTCTTCATCCGCACCAGCATGACCATGCCGGGCGAGATCTTCACGGCTGATGCAGGCGGCACTAGGGTCCGCCAGCTCACCCGGCACAATGCCGAGCGGCTGGCACAACTCGACTTGAACCCCGCGGAGCACTTCTGGTTTCCGGGCGCCGACGGGACGCAGATTCACGGCATGCTACTGCGCCCACCGGGGTTCGACCCGGCGAAGAAGTATCCGCTGCTGATGATCTGCCACGGCGGCCCGCAGACGATGTTTGCCGACTCGTGGGGCTACCGCTGGAACCCGCAGGTGTTTGCCGCGCCGGGCTACGTTGTGCTGATGATCAATCGGCGCGGCTCAACCGGCTTCGGCCAGAAGTTCACCGACGAGATTGTGGGCGACTACGGAGGAAAGCCCTACCAAGACCTGATGAAGGGCGTGGACTACGTGCTGGCCAAGTATCCTTTTGTGGACGGGAGTCGCCTGGCCGCCGCGGGCGGGTCCTACGGCGGCTACATGGCCAACTGGATGGCCACGCAGACCAACCGCTTCCAGGCGCTTGTCACCCACGCCAGCATTTTCGACGAAACCAGCATGTACGGCGAGACGGAAGAGTTGTGGTTCATGGAGTGGGACCAGAGGGGCACCCCGTGGACGAACCCGGAGGGTTACCGGCGCTGGTCACCGGGCCACTTCGCCGCAGCGCTCGGCAAGCACAAAACGCCCACCCTGGTGATCCACGGCGAGCTGGACTACCGCGTGCCCTACACGCAGGGCCTGCAGATGTTCACCGCGCTCCAGCGGCAGGGCGTGCCATCGAAGCTGCTGCTCTTCCCCGACGAAGGCCACTGGATCCTGAAGCCGCAGAACAGCCGGCTGTGGTACAGGACGTTTCTCGACTGGCTGGCCCAGTGGCTGAAACGACCACGGGGCGCTGCCTAGGGGCAGGTGCTTGCGACCGGGAACCAGCACTTCGTGAAGGCGGAAGTCTTGAAGAAGTTCACAAGCAGGTTGCCGCACAGGACCTTCACCTGGTGCTCGCTGAAGCCCCGCCGCGCAAGCCGGCTGTCGCGAATGCGGTCGTCGTCCCGGATCCGTGGGGGACTAAACCTGTGGCCACGGACCGGTTGCATTCGGCGGGAAATCAGTGCTCGCCGGTAAACGCCTGACTGGCGGCGAACGTCTAACCGGTGGGATAGGGAGGCTGACGTGCGCAGCAAGGGGCTGCTTATTATTGGCCTGATCTTCTGCCTAGGCGCGCCCCTGGCTGCCCAGGTCAATGTGCGGGGCCAGATTCTGCTCCCCGGCGGCGACGTTCCGAACAAGGAGATTCGCTTCTTCCTGTCCAGCGATGACGGCCGCGTGAACCAGTTTCAGTTCACCGACTCCAACGGCCGGTTCGTCCTGGTACGGCTGGACGGCTCCGTCAGCTACACGATTACGGTCGAGGCCGACCCGCCCAACTACGGCAGAACGCGCTATTCCTTCATACCCGCCTACCAGCAGGTCGTGCGCGTGATACTGGAGCGGGCGCCGGAACCGCGCCCGGCAGAACCCACAACGGTTTCGGCAGCGAGCGGCTATCGGCCCAATCCCAAGGCAACCGAGCTTCACAAGAAAGCGCTCAAGGAAATCGAAAAAGGGCAGTTCGTCCTTGCCGAACAATACCTGCACCAGGCCAGCAGCGCGGACCCCAAGTTCGCCGCGGCGTTCAATGACCTGGGGGCGCTGCTTATGCAGCAGAACCGCCACGCCGAAGCGGAGCCCATCCTCCGGCAGGCGGCGGAGGCCGATCCCAAGTTCGTGCACGCCTTGCTGAACCTGGGGATCACGCTGAACCGCGTGCAAAAGTACGGTGAAGCGATCCCGATTCTGCGCGAGCTGCTGCGGCTGGCGCCCAACGTAGTTGCGGCCCATGCCCACCTGGGGCTGGCGCTGACCGAGACGGACCAATTCGAGGAAGCTGAGCGCGAGCTGTTGCGCGCCGTGCGCACGCCCGGGCCGGAGGAAGTGCTCGGACAACTTTATCTGGGCAAGCTCTATGCGCGCACCGGCCAGTTTGAGAAGGGCATCGCCGCGCTGGAGGCCTACTTGCGGAAAGCCCCCCACGCCGCCAATGCCGGCGAAGTTCGCGGGCTGATGGAACGCATGAAGAAAGAGCTGCAGGGGCGCCGCTGACCGCTGCGCCGCAGTTCGTCTCACCCAGCCGCCGAGGCAGGTTCCATTCCCTTTCTTCCACCGCTCAGGTATACTCCGTGCAACCCCGAACCCCAGGAGAAGGCCATGACGCGCGTGGTGCATGGCGCAGTTCTAGGTCTTCTGTGTGCCTGCCTGACCCAACCGGCCTCCGCTCAGACCGCTGAAGGCGCCGTTTCGCGCGGGCGTCCGCCCAACGATATCCCGGTTGATGGTCTCGGCCGGGTCGTGGTTCGCGTGCGCGCCATAACCGGAGCTCCGCTACCCGCGCAGGCGCTGGTCCGTCTCTCCTCGCCGACCAACGCCTTTGATCTCACCCTGCCGATCCGCGAAAACTCGCAGGCCGAGTTTGTAGGCGTGCCGCCGGGCGAGTATCGCGTGGAAGTTTCTGCGCCGGGGTTCGAGCTGTTTACGGATGAAGCGGGGCTGTGGTCCCAGGGTGGCACCATGCACATCTTCGCCGAACTGCGACCCGCTTCTCCGGGCGGCGAACCCGCCAGGCCCGCCGCAGGCGCGATCCTGGCTCCCAAGGCGCAGAAGGAACTCCAGAAGGCCACCGCCGCGCTGGAGGCCGATGATCTGGCGGGGGCGCAGCAGCATCTCGAGCGCGCTTACAAGATGGCGCCCGCCCATCCCGACGTGAACTATCTGCTGGGAGTTTTGTGCACGAAACGGAACGACCGGGCACAGGCCAAAACTTATCTTCAGAAGGTCATCAGCCTGAACCCGCAACATAGCTCGGCCCTGGCCATGCTGGCCACGCTGCTGCAGCAGGAGGGCAAATACGCGGAAGCGATTCCGCTGCTGGAGCAGGCCCTGCGGTTGAAGCCCGAGGCCTGGGAAGTGAACTGGAGTCTGGCCACGGCATTGCTGCGCGAGCGCCAGTGGGAGAAAGCCAAGTCGCATGCGGAGCGCGCGCTCGAACTGGGGGGCGCCCCAGCCGCGCCGGTGCACCTGTTGCTAGCGCGCATCCTCGCGGAGCTGCAGCAACGCGGCCACGCACTTAAGCAGATTGATAAGTTCCTGAAATACTATACCTCCCACGCGGCCACGGGAGTAGCACGCCAGATGCGCGAAGAGCTTGGGCTTTCCCCGGCGGAAGCCCCTGCGCCGAAACCGGCGCCGCCTCCAGCTCCTCCCGCGCCGCGACCGGAACTGCCCCTAGCGCGCTGGGCACCTCCCTCTGTGGATGAGTCGAAGCCGACGGTATCGACCGAAGTGGCCTGCTCGCTGTCCGGTGTCCTCCAGGCCACTGGCCGACGCCTGCATGACCTCGTGCGCAACCTCGAGCATTTCTCCGCTACCGAACACATCCAGCGGACGACCTTGGACGTTTCCGGAAACCCCCGCAGCGTGCAGGAAGAATCGTGGAATTACGTCGTGGACATCCGGGAAGTTCGCAGCAACACGCTTTCCGTGGACGAATACCGGCAGCGCGTGGGGAATCAGGCGGCTCCGGGCAAGGTGATCACGACCGGCCTGGCGGCCTTTGCCGTGATCTTCCATCCCTACTACATTAAAGACTTCGACATGCGCTGCGAAGGGCTCGCCTACTGGCAGGGCCAGCCCGTCTGGTCGATCTATTTCCAGCAGCGTGCCGAGAAGCCCAGCCGCGTCCGCATCTATTCGACGCGCGAGGGCCGCTTCCCCATCCGGCTGAAGGGCCGCGCCTGGATCGCGGCTAACAGCTTCTACATCGTGCGCATCGAAACCGACCTCCTCGAACCCGTGCCCGCCATTCGGCTGGAGAAGGAACACCTGGTGATCGAATACCGTCCGGTGAAATTCCAGAAGCGCAACGTGCAGTTGTGGTTGCCGGCCACGGCCGACTACTACGCCCTGTTCCGCGGGGATCGGTTGCACCTGCGGCACAGCTTCTCCGATTACCTGCTCTTTTCCGTAGACCTGAACCGGAGGATCCCGGAAGCGAAGCCTCCGGAGGATCCTCCTGGCGAGGGCACCCCGCCTCCGGAAGGGCGTTCTCAACCGTCTCAGTAAGGAACGCGGTCCGGCTTGCCGCACCAGGCGCGAAAGGCTTCCTGGGCGTCCTCGCGCATCAGTTGGATCATGGGGATGCGCCGCCGCTCCGGCGCGAGGTTCATCTGCTGATAGATGAGCTGGTCGTCGAAGCCGGCCTGCGAGGCGTCTTCGGCGGTGCCCGCGTAATAAACGCGCGCAGGCCGCGCCCAGTAGATTGCTCCCAGGCACATCGGGCATGGCTCGCAGCTCGTGTAGAGTTCGCACCCGGCCAGCTGGAAATCGCCGAGCTTGCGGCAGGCTTCGCGGATGGCGACGATTTCGGCGTGCGCCGTTGGATCCCGCGCCGACGTAACGCAATTGGTGCCCTCGGCGATGATCCGTCCGTCTTTGACCACGACCGCGGCAAACGGGCCTCCGCGCCCCGCGTGCACATTGGCAATGGCCAGCTCAATGGCCCGCGCCATGAACGGATTCCGCGCTGCGTTCATCGCCGCTCCTGTCCCACGGGATTCTATCGCAACCCGCCAGCCTCGCGTCGGCGCGCACCGCAAAGGCAAACGCCGCCGGCGAACGCCCATCGCTCCTGCAAGACCGAGCGAACACGCTTCCGCGCCAGCCTGTCCACTCTGGCGGCGCTCTGTTTTCCGCGCGCTTGACGGGGTCGATTCGCTGGCCCAAGATGCAGGCTCCGAGCGGTCATGGTTCCTTTCCCCTCCCAGCCGCCTAAGCCGACCGGGGCATCCTTGCGGTCGGTGAACGCAGTTGACGATTCACTCGCCAATGAAGATCTGGCGCCGACTCCGCCTGAACAGCGGCGCTGGGGAATCTATGACTTTGCGGCCCTGTGGATCGGCCTTTCCATCTGCATTCCGACCTACATGCTGGCGGCGAGCCTGATTGCCGGCGGGATGAGCTGGCTCGAGGCGCTCGGCACGGTTTTTCTCGGCAACGTGATTGTCCTGATTCCCGTCCTGCTCAACTCACACGCCGGCGCGCGCTACGGGATTCCCTTCCCTGTGGTGGCGCGGGCCTCCTTCGGCGTGCTGGGAGCCAACATTCCCGCGCTGGCCCGGGCGCTGGTGGCCTGCGGGTGGTTCGGCATCCAGACGTGGATCGGAAGTCAGGCCATCCACACGATCCTGCTCGCCCTTTGGCCCGGCTGGGCAAGCATGCCCGGTGGGATGTGGATCTGCTTCGCTGCGTTCTGGGCGCTGAACATGTGGATTGCGGTGCGCGGCATGGGCGCCATCAAGACGCTGGAAGTGTGGGCGGCCCCGTTTCTGCTTGTTGTCTCGCTCGGCTTGCTCTGGTGGGCCTACCGCGGGGCCGGGAGCCTGGGACCGATGTTCGCCTTGCAGAGTCGCCTGGCCAGCGGCAGAGAATTCCTGGACTTCTTCGCCGTTTCGCTGACCGGCGTCGTAGGCTTCTGGGCCACGCTGGCGCTGAACATTTCCGACTTCACGCGCTATGCGCGCAGCCAGCAGGCTCACTTCATCGGTCAGTCGCTGGGCCTGCCGCTGACCATGACTTTCTATTCCTTCCTGGGCATTGCGGTAACTTCGATGACTATCGGCTTGTACGGCGAGGCGGTCTGGAACCCGGTGGGGCTGGTGCAGCGGATGGGCTCACCCCTGGCCATGGCGATGGCGCTGGCTGGCGTGGTGCTCGCCACGCTGACCACCAATGTGGCCGCCAACATCGTCTCGCCGGCCAACGCTTTTGCCAACGCCTGGCCGCGGCGCATCCGCTTTCGTACCGGCGTGTGGATCACCGGCTTCTTCGGCATCGCCATGATGCCGTGGAAGCTCCTGGCCGATTACGAGACGTACCTGAACACCTGGCTGGTCGGCTACTCGGCGCTGCTGGGACCCCTGACCGCTGTCCTGATCTGCGACTATTTCATTGTCCGCAAGAGAATCATTCTCACCGAAGACCTCTACGCGCGGCGCGGCTTCTACGAGTTTACCGGCGGGATCAACGGGAAGGCTGTGCTGGCGACGTTGGCCGGCTGCGCCGCGGTCCTGCTGGGCCTGGCTTATCCGCCGCTGCGCTTCCTTTATCACTACGCGTGGTTTTGCGGGTTCGCCGTCAGCTTCGCGGCCTACTGCTTGCTGATGAAGGCTGGTGCGAAGACGGCCTGATCTCACCGAGCGCATGGGCGGCTGGCGGCCGTCTCAGTCCAGGGACTTCTGGAAACGGAGTGTGCTGACCGTCAGCATGGTCACAGCAAACAGCGCCAGGGCCGCTATCTGCGGCCAGAGGACGTCGAGGCCGATGCCTTTCAGATACACCCCGCGGATGACAATCAGAAAGTAACGAAGCGGATCCAGGTAGCTGATCCACTGCATGCCTTCCGGCATCGAGCTGATCGGAAAGCCGAACCCGGAAAAAGTAACGGCAGGCATGATGAAGAAGAACGCGGTGACCATGGCCTGCTGTTGCGTTACCGAAACGGTGGAGATGAACAACCCGATCCCCAGCGTGCACAGCAGGTACACCACCGTGCCCAGGAACAACACGCCCAGGCTGCCGCGGAACGGTATCTCGAACCAGAACGTCCCCACCAGCGCGATCATGGCCACGTCCAGCAGGCCGATCAGGAAGAACGGCAGCGTCTTGCCCAGGATGAACTCGGCCCGGCTCAGGGGGGTAACCATGAGCTGCTCCAGCGTGCCGATCTCGCGCTCGCGGACGATGGCAAACGCGGTCAGCGTCGTCACGATGACCAGCGTCAGGCTGCCGATCACGCCGGGCACGAAGAACCAGCGGCTCTGGAGGTCCGTGTTGAACCACGGCCTTCGCTCGAGTTCGATCCGCGGCACCTGCGCGGCGGCGAGCGGGCTGATGCGCTGGAGGCGCCGGAGCTGAACCTCACGCGCGAAATCCTGAGCGATCTCCTGGACGTAGCCGAGGGCAATCAGCGCAGCATTGGAATCCGTGCCGTCAAGGATCACCTGCACAGGCGCCGTCTCGCCTTTGCCCAGGCGCTGCGCGAAGCCGGCGTGGATCTGGAGAACCATGGAAGCTTCGCCACGGTCGATCTGCTCGGCCACTTCGTCGCGGTGGCCCAGGCGCGCGCGCAGGCCGAAGTACGGGCTGGAGGCGAACCGCGAAGCCAGTTCCCGGCTCTCCGGCGTGTTGTCGAAGTCCAGCACCGCCAAGCGCACGTGGCGCAGCTCGAAGGTCGCCGCGTAGCCGAACACCATCAACTGCACCAGCGGCGGCACCAGCAGGACGATGCGCGTGCGCCGGTCGCGAAAGACCTGGATGAACTCCTTGATGAGCATGTGCCACAAACGGGTCAGCATGGTTCCTCAGCTCAGGCGCTTGTGGAAGGCCCGCGTCGCGACCACCATCAGCACCCCCGCGAACGCCCCCAGCGGCAGCAGTTCGGCCTGCAACAGCTCGAACGGGCTCCCTTTCAAAAAGACTTTCTTCAGCAGCGCGACGTAGTACCGCGCCGGGATGACGCGCGTGAACACCTGCAAGGCGGCCGGCATCTGCTCGATGGCAAACAGAAACCCGGAAAGCAGAAACGCCGGAAGAAACGTGGAAATCAGCGCTGCTTGGCTGGCGGCTAGTTGGCTTTTGGCCACCACGGACATGAAAAACCCCAGGGAGAGCACCACGGTCAGAAACAGCGCAGAGGCCGCAAACAGCGTGACGAGTTGCCCGCGGAAGGGAATCTGAAACCACCCGATAGCCACTGCTGCGCACAGCGCCGTATCAAACATCCCGATCAGGAAATAGGGCACCAGCTTGCCCAGCATGATCTCCAGCGAGGTAACGGGAGTGGATATCAACTGCTCCATTGTGCCGCGTTCCCACTCGCGGGCAATCGTCAGCGAGGTAAGGAACGTGCCGATCACCGCCATCACGATGGCCACCACACCCGGGATGATGAAGGCCTTGCTTTCCAGGTCCTCGTTGAACCAGGCGCGCGACTCCACGCGCAGCGGCAGCGGAGCCTTTTTCTGCCCCTGGCGCCGCAGCCAGTCCCTTTGAACCTCTTCCTGGAAGCCGCGCACCACGGCTTCGGCATAGCTGGCGATGACGTTGGCCGTGTTGTCGTCCGTGGCGTCCACCAGCGCCTGTACGCTGGCCTGCTTGCCCGCGCTCAACCGCCGCGAGAAATCGTGTGGGACGACGATGGCCATCTTGCAACGGCCCGCGTCAATGGCCTGCACGATGGCGGGATAGTTGTCCGCGACGCGGGCCACGGAGAAGTACTCGGAAGCGGAAAACCGCTCGAGCAGATCCCGGCTCGCCTGGCTGGCTTCCCGGTCGTACACGCAGATAGGCACGCGCTTGATATCCAGCGTGACGCCGTAGCCGAACAACAGCAGGAGCACGACCGGCATGGCCACGACGATTACCAGGCTGCGCCAGTCGCGCCGGATCTGGATGAACTCCTTGCGGGCCATGGCCGCAAAGCGGTGCCAGTGCATGATCAGGCCTCCTGTCCCGCCGGCGCGCCTGCTGCCGTCAAGGAAACAAAAACGTCCTCCAGGCTGGGACGGATGGCTTCGATGCGCGTGACGGTTATGGCGCGCGCGGCCAGATGCTGGCGCAACAAGGCGGCCGAGCCCTTCGCTTCCGCCACGACCACGTGCAGCGCGTTGCCGTACACCGCCGCGTCCAGCGCGCCGGGAAAAGCACGCGCCGCTTCCAGGGCCGGGCCAAGCGGCGCGCACTCCACCAGCAGCAGGCTGCCTTTCATCGCGCGGGCTTTCAGCTCGCCGGGCGTCCCCAGGGCGACGATCCTCCCGCGGTAGATCAGCGCCAGCCGGTTGCAGTACTCCGCTTCATCCATGTAGTGCGTAGTCACGAATACAGTGACGCCGCCGTCAGCCATCTGATGGATGAGGTCCCAGAACTGGCGTCGCGAGAGGGGATCCACCCCCGAGGTCGGCTCATCGAGAAACAGAATGGGCGGACGGTGCAGCACCGCGCAGCCTAACGCCAGACGCTGCTTCCAGCCGCCGGCCAACGTGGCGGTGAGGGAGGACTCGCGCCCGCGCAGCCCGGCCATCTCCAGGGCCCAGTCAATTCGCCCGGCAGCTTCCTGCGAGGCTACGTTATACAGGCCGGCAAACAGCCGCAGGTTCTCGATGACCCGCAAGTCGTTGTAGAGAGAAAACCGCTGAGACATGTAGCCGATGTTCTGCCGCACCCGCTCGGGCTCGCGCGCCACGTCGAACCCGGCCACCTGCGCCCGGCCTGCGGTCGGCTTCAGCAGACCGCACAGCATGCGGATGGTTGTGGACTTGCCCGCGCCGTTGGGGCCCAGGAAACCGAAAATTTCGCCGCGCTTGGTTTCCAGGCTGATGTGGTCCACGGCGACGAAATCGCCGAACTTCTTGACCAGATCCTCCACGACCACGGACCGGGCGTCAGCTTCCATTGCGTTCTCCGGCAGACTCGCGGCTCACCGCAGTAACGAACAGGTCCTCGATGGTCGGCGTGACCACAGAAACCTGATCCACGGCAACACTGGCTTCCGCTAAACGCCGCTGGAACTCCGGCATGCGCCGCTCCGCATCATCCACCACCAGGTGCACACCATCGCCCACCAGCACCAGGCTCCCCACGCCTGCGGCCCCTTCCAGGGCGGCGCGAACCTGTCGTGGTTCGGGCGATACCACCGAGACGGTGGCGCCGCGCAGGCGGCCCTTCAGCGCCGCGGGCTCGTCGCAGAAAAGCAGCCGGCCGCGATGCAGCAACGCCACGCGCTGGCACCGCTCGGCTTCATCCAGGTAGGCCGTCGAAGCCAGAATGGCCACACCGGTGGCCGTCATCGAATAGAGGATCCGCCAGAAGTCCCGGCGCGACACCGGATCCACGCCGGTGGTGGGCTCGTCGAGCAGCAACACCTGCGGCGTGTGAATCAACGCGCACACCAGCCCCAGCTTCTGCTTCATTCCGCCGGAGAGCTTTCCGGCCAGCCGCCCGCGAAACTCGCTCAGCCCTGCTGCCGCCAGCAACCGTGCGGCTGCCGCTTCGCGCTCCGCACGCGGGACGGCGAACAAATCGGCGTAGAACCGGATGTTCTCCTCCACGGTCAGGTCTTCGTAAAGGCCGAAGCGCTGGGGCATGTAGCTGACGCACCCCTTGACGCGCTCCGGGTCGCGCACCACATCGAAGCCGGCCACCATCGCAGAGCCTTCGCTCGGCGGCAGCACCCCGGCCAGCATCCGCAGGGTCGTGGTCTTGCCGGCGCCGTCGGGGCCGACCAGACCGAAGATCTCCCCTCGCTGCACCTGGAAACTCAGATGATCCACGGCCAGCACGCCAGGGAACCGGCGCGTCAGATTCGTGGCCATAATCGCTGGCTCGCTCATCATTTGGCTTCGGCCAGGGGCTGGATTACGGCGTCGGCGGGCATGCCCGGTTTCAACTCGTGGTTCGGATTGGCCAGGTCAATCTTGATCCGATACACGAGCGTGACGCGCTCGCGCTGGGTCTGCACACTCTTGGGCGTGAACTCCGCCTTGGAAGCGATGAAGGAAATGCGCCCGTGGTACTCCTTTCCGGGCAAGGTGTCGGTGCGCACACGCGCGGGCTGGCCCCAGCGGATGCGCCCCAGGTCGGTCTCGCTGACGTAGGCGCGCAGCCAGACGTTGTCCAGGTCGGCGAGCGTCACGACCGGCGTGCCCGCAGCGACCACCTCGCCCAGTTCAGCCTGGCGGACCATCACCACACCTGCCTGCGGGGCGCGCAGCACCGTGTAGTCCAGCCGGAGACGCGAGAGCTGGAGGGCTTCGCGGGCCTGCTGCACCTGGGTGCGGGCGATGGCGATTTCTTCAACGCGGGCGCCCTCGCGGAGCTGATCGAGGCGCTCGCGGGCGCGCGCCACATTGGCCTCGGCGTGCGCCAGGTTCGTGGCTGCCCAGTCGCGCTCCTGCTCGGAGATGACGTCTTTGCGATAAAGCGTCTGGGCGCGCTCGTGGTCGAGGCGCCGCTGCTTGAGGTCGGCTTCTGCGTCGAGTAAGGCCTGTTGCGCCGCTGCAATCTCCTGGCGGCGTGAGCCAGCCAGAGCCAGCGTCAAGCCCGCTTCGCGGACGCGCAGTGCGGCTTCATCGAGCGCCACCTGCTGGCGCAAGTCGCGGTCCTCTAGGCGCGCCAAGACCGTGCTCGGCTCGACCCACTGGCCCTCCTCGACGGCCAGCTCGACGATCCGCCCGGAGATCTTGAAGCTCAGCACGCTTTCGTGCGCTTCAATATTGCCGGAAAGGAGCAGAGTGTCGTCCTGTGGCGTCTGCTGGCGGAAACGGCGCGGCCAAAAATAGTAGTAGCCCGCCGCCGCGAGCAAACCCAGCACCAGCAGGACTGCGATTCCTCGTTTCATAGCGGCTCACCTTCACACAGATTAGCAACCTCGGAGCGAGGGCCGACGACCGCGGCCGGACCTCAAGGCTGCTCCAGGTACCGACGGTAGTTCTGCTCCGCGGCCCCGAGCGCGCGAACCAGCGCCATCTTTGCGTCCGTGTGGCGGACAACGGCCAGGATGTGGTTCTCCTGCGCACGCGCCACAGAGCTCTGCGCCGAAATGACTTCGATGTTGTTCGCCACGCCCGCCTGAAAGCGCTCGCGTGCCAGCTCCAGCTCGCGCTCCGCCAGACTCAATCCCTGCCGGGCCACGGCGACCTCTTCCGCGGCGGATTCCAGCGTGAGCAAGGCTTCCCGAAGCTCCAACTCCACTTCCAGGCGCAGGTCAGCGATCTGGTGATCCAGACGGCGCAAGCGGCTTTCCAGCTCGCGCTGCTCGCCTTGGCGATCGCGGTCAACCACGGTGAGGGACAAGCCGGCCTGCAACAGGCCGGTTCCGCGAACGTCTCCTACCGAGCGACCGAGAAAGCCGTAGCTTCCGCTGATGCTCAGCCGCGGCAGGTAGCGCGCCCGCGAGGCCTTTTGTTGCGCGACGAGCGCCTCGCGTTGCGCCAGCAGGGAGAGGTAATCCGCGCGCCGCGCCAAGGCCTCCCGCAGGGCCACGAGGGGCGGAGGCGCTTCGAGCAACCGGAACGCCAGTGGCTCGGCCAGCTCGAGCAGTGTGCCCGGGCTGAGGCCGATGTTGCGCGCCAGGACCAAGCGCGCCTGGCGGGCGGCGTTGCGAGCTTCGAGCAGGCGCTGCTGGGCGTTGGCCAGCTCGACCTGCGCGCGCAGAACGTCCACGCCGGTGGCCACCCTGGCATGGCGCCGCTCGACGGCCAGCCGGTGCAAAGCTTCTGCTGTCGTGACGCGGGACTGCGCCGCCTCCACGCGCGCTCCTGCGGCCTGCGCGCTCAGGTAAAGCCCAGCCACCAGGCGAACAATTGTGTCCCGGGCATCGCGGGAGTCCTGCTCCACCGAGGCTATCAGCCTCTCGCTTGCTTTCCAGGCGTGATAGCTCTGTCGGTCAAAGAGGGGCACCTCGCCATACACGCGAAAATCGTAGTTGGAGAACGGCCCGACCACCTCCGGCACACCCGGGAACGAAATCCCGAAGGCGGCCAGGTTGCGGTTCTGCAAGTTAGCCACAGCCTCTGCGCGCGTTCGCGGCAGCAGGTGGGCGAATCGCCGCTCGCGCGCCGCCGCCGCTTCCTCGACCCGAGTTTCCGCGGCCAGCACGCGCAGATGGGCTTGCAGGCCGCGCTGGATAGCTCCCTCGAGCGTCAGGCGCACGGGCTGCGCCTGCTGCGCCGCGCCGCTTGCTGCCGCGAACAGAAGCAGTCCGGCCAGGAACGGAGTCGGTTTCGGGCTGCGCATGTTTCCTGCTCCTCTCAGGACAATCTGCCGCACGGAAGTCCAAGAAGACCTTTCCAGCTCCTGCGACCCTTAGGCGGGCGCGGCATCCGGCAAAACGCGCGCTGGACCAAGCGCTTGGACCACGGCGTCGAGCCGATCCACCAAGTTCCCGCCGGAATCAATGGCCCACAGCAGCAAGGTCCCGAAAAAAGCCTGCTGGGCTACGCGGGCCAATTCTGCGGCAGAAACGTCGGCGCGTACTTCGCCGCGCTGCTGGGCGCTGGCCAGCCATTCTGCGAGCCGCTCGCGGCCGCGCTGGAGGTTGCGCTGCATCAGCTCACGCGCCGCAGGATTCGAGAGCACGGCTCCCAACAGGGCGCGGACCAGCGCCGGACTCCGGCCGGGCTCTTCCGCAAGCGCGCCAACCATGCGCCGCAGAACTTTGCCGGCCGGCTGATGGGCCGTTTGCGGATCGGCCAGCACGCCATCCATCTTGCCGAGTTGCATTTCACCAAAGGCGGCCAGAGCGTGTTCTTTCGAAGGGAAATAGTTGAAGAAGGTTCCCTTGCCCACGCCGGCCGCCTCGGTGATCTGCTCGATGGTGGTGGCCGCGAAACCCTGCGCGGCAAACAGCTCGAGAGCGGCGCGGAAGATGCGCTCACGCGTATGCGCTTTGCGACGAGCGCGCCGGCCGGTTGGCGGCTTGGTCTGCTTCGGCAAGCTTGCGGCACACATGGCGGCTTCCCGCCGTAAGGAATTGCCAATAGCAATTAGATGACCAGCGGTCATGTTTGGATGCAGACGGTAATTAACTGATTCTAAACCGGTAAGCTGCGGCTAGCGAGGCTTGGGCGGCGCTCAACCAGTCGGGAACTGGGACTTTGCACCCACTGGCCGGCGCCCAGCTAGGACGAACACCGAGCGTTGCAAATAAGGATGCGCGGATCGGATGACCTTTGTCAGGTCGGCGTGCCGGAGGGTCCCTGACCTGCCATCACTTCACGCGGACATACTCGAGTTCCTTCTTTTCGAACCGGCAGTAGAACTTCCCGGCACCCAGGGGCTGAAGCGCTTTTCTCTTGTTGCAGTCGGGGCAACGACCTTCATTCCACCATTTGCGGAACCAAATGAAAAAAACGATGGAAAGAGCAGCGACCAGGAGGGCAGCCAGAGCGAGCCACCACCAAGCGACCAGGGCCCGCTGAACAGTGAGAGACATGGCCTGGCTGGCTACCGCCGGAGTGGCCTGGGCGTCGCGTGCCGTTACGGTGAGGTTGAACGAACCGGACTCTTTGGGTGTGCCCTTGATTTCGCAGTTGGCCGGATCAAACTCCAGCCCCCCGGGAAGCTTCTCCGCGATGCTGCACTCGATCGGCAACACGCCGCCTTCCACGGCCAGCGGCAGGTGATAGGGTTTTCCCGCCAGGGCCGGCGGAGGGCGGACCGTCTTGATGCGCAGCGGGGCAATGTCCTGCTTGGGCGGCTCGACGCGCAGGCGCACGTCCTGGCGCACGGTTTCGCCGCGCGCGTCGCGCAGCTCAATCGTGAATTGATACTCCCCAGCTCTTTCCAGCGTGCCGGAGAGTTCCCCGGAGCTTTCCTCGAGCGCCAGTCCCGGCGGGAGTTGTCCGCCGGCGACCGTCCAGCGATACGGCGCGAGACCGCCCGAGCCCGGGAGCCGCAACTGGTAGCTGGTTTTCTCCCTTCCGCCGGGCAGGTCGCGCACCGGCACCTGCGCCGGACAATCCAGCGCGAGCACAACGAACGCAAACCCGGCGACGCGAAACGGCCAGGAACGAACACTCGAACGACCTACTGGCGGCATGCCAAGCTCCTCAGAAAATCTTTAGCGGAGCAACCTTCGCGGGCTCCGGCCGAACCGTGATCGAGAGACTCTTCGAAGCCTGGCCTGCCCGCGAGCTCTTCGGGTCGCCGGTTACGCGAACTTCCAGCCGCACATCCTGCGCAACGGCCGTGGGCTTACCCATGATTCTTCCGTCGGCGGCGAGCGCAAGACCCGCCGGGAGCTGGCCTGCTGCCAGCGACCAGAAGTACGGAGGAACGCCTCCGGCTGCGGCCAGCGTCAGGCTGTAGTCGGCGTTGGCCAAGGCGTCCGGGATGCGCTCGGTGGTGATGACCAGCGGCTTGACGATGCCAGCGATGACTTCTTCTTCGTCTTTCAGCGGAGCGGCGCGGAAGAGCAGGCGCGCGGGGTTGCGGGCGGCGTTTCCCGCGCTGTCGCGAACCTGCGCGACGAAGCTCCATTGGCCGGCCCGCAGCGGCGTGCCGCTCAGACGACCGTCGGCGGCGTCGAGGGATAGGCCTTCCGGCAGCGCGCCTTCAACCGACCACTGGTAGGGCGGCGCGCCGCCCACCGCAGACAGATGCACGGAGTAATCCTTGCCGAGCGGGGCCGTGGGCAGCGCAGCCGTCTTGATGATCAGCGGCTGGGGCCGGTATCCGGGAGGCTGCACCACCAGCTCGAAGGCTCTGCGCACGGCGGGCTGATCCAGAGTGCTCTTGCCTTCCCCGAGGTCGAGTGGCGTATCGTCGAGTTCAAACGTAAGGGTCACTGGCCCGCGAGTGGCTTCTTGCGGAACGCCGAAGATGCGTCCTGCAGTGGCCGTCACGGTACGCTGGTACTGCTGGTCGAAGACCGCCTGAGGCACGGCGCGAAAATCCAGCCCGCGCGGCAGGGTGCCGGAAACGTGCTTCCACTGGTAGGGCTCGTTGCCGCCCTCGGCGGCCAGCATCACGTCGTACGGTTTCCCCTGCACGGCGTCGGGCAGCCTTTCCGTCGTGATGCGCAGGTCGAGGTAATTCAGCTTCAGGGCTACCGTCACCACAACCACCATGAACAGGATGAAGGCCAGCGCGCCCACGGAGTTGGCCATGGTGTCGAGGAACGAAGTGTTGTTGAGCAGCTCGATGGGGCCCTGTCTTCGCCGGGCCATGCTCAGGCTCCTTTCCGATGCTCGTTCAATCCGGGAAAATCCGGCGCATGACCCGGTCGTCGTTGAGCAGAGCGATTTCCTGGTCAGTCATGCGCTCGAGCTTGTAGGCGGCGACCATAGCCTTCAGCAGCTTGCTGAGGATGCGGTTCACTTCCGCGGCGGTTTCCGCAGACATCTTGTCGATGGCCGGCCGCAACGCGTCGAGCGTGCGCTGCAGCTCTTCGAGGACGCCGGACAGCTTGGCCATGCCCTGCACGGACTTGCCGATCGTATCCAGCGCTTCCATGCGCCGGGCCACTTCGCCCAAGGCATCCACGAGCTGGCCGAGCTTTTCAGCGGGCTCGGCCTCGCGTTTGGCCAGCGCTTCGACGCGCTTGCGGATGGCTTCCAGATTCTCATCGAGGATCTGGACGATGGATTCCAGGTTGGTGTTGAGCTCGGCTAGGCCCGCGCCGTCCCGGCCGGGCTGCATGCGCTCAGCCAGGGCCGCGGCACCCTCCGCGATGGCTTTCTGGACAGCTTTTTCGAGCGCCTTAGTCTGCGTTTGCATTTCGTGCAGCACGTCGGAACCGACGCTGGTGACCACGTCTTTGATCTCGGCGATATCAGCCGGCAGGATATGCACGCGCGAGACCAGGTGTTCCATGCAGAATTCGTCCACGGCCGCCAGCAGGTCTTCTTCGCGCTTCTGGATCACGGAATTGAAGAACAGCAGGATGCCGCTGTAGAACAGGGCCAGCAGCGTGGTGTCAAAGGCCACGCCCAGGTTGTAGGAAGCGTCGCGCAGCGAGGGCCGGATAGCGTCGAAAGACTGCGCCCGCTCCAGAACACCCGCAAAGCCGCTGATGGCCAGGCCGATGCCGAACACCGTTCCGAGGAAGCCGAGGATGGGGATCAGAGCCACAAAAAAGCGAAAGGGGATGTAGCTGGACTCGACGATGTTGGCGTCAATCTCGGACTGGGCGCGCAGCACGTCGTCCACCTCGGCGGTCGAGCGCGTGTTGCGCAACCGCCGCAGCGCGTTTTCCAGGCGAACCACCAGCATGTAGCGCTTGGGCCGCCTGGCCTGCTTGCGGTCCCTGGGGAGAGCAGAGATTCTGGCCAGGGCCGCGAGAGCGTCGTCAATGATCTTGGTTTCCACCCCGATGGTGCTCTTAGCCAGGTCCGTGCCGCGAAAAACGCGCTCCTCGACCTCGTCAAAAGCCCTCAGCTCCTCGTGGATGAGCGGTATTTTCAGGTAGAGGATGAAGAAAGCCCACCAGAAGCAAAGCGTGGTGACATAAGGAATCGTGCCCCGCTCAAACAGGTAGCTATAGATGGGAATAAAATTGAAGTCCCGCAGAGAGAACCACACCAGGACGTAGGTCAGCACGGCAAAACCCAGTCCCCACAGGGCCGCCATCAAGAGACTCACGTTGGTGATGCCCTTGGGTTTTCCACGTTTCGCGGCTTCTGCTCTGGCCATGTTCGTCTTCTCCAGCCTCCGGGAGGCGGGGCGGGCTAAGCGCCCCGGACGCAGCGAAAGCCCACGTCATCCTTGCGCGTATCCATGTTGGCCTGCTGAATGAAGAAGGTCAGCCCGTACAGCCGGCAACTCTCGCGGAAGGATCCCCCGCGCAGGTGTCCCATGTCGTTGACCCACTCCCAGGTGTTGCCGACCAGGTTGGACACGCCATAGGGACTCTTCCCGTTCTCAAAGGCGTCCACCGGAGCGCGCTTGTCGCTGCGGCTTTCCTGGCAATTGCAGCGAGCCGTGTCGAACTGGTTGCCCCAGGGGTACAGCCGCCCGTCCGTCCCGCGCGCGGCCTTTTCCCATTCCCAGCCGGTCGGCAGGCGCACCTCCTGGCCCAGCCATGCACAGAAGGCTTGCCCGTCCTCAAAAGAAACACCCACCACAGGCAGGCGCGCTTGGACCTTGGGAAAAGGCTCCGCGCCGGGCAGCCAGTGCTT
>Ga0209172_10001342_pt1 | contig 53147 bp, 44 predicted proteins | sample LarsenN4metaG_FD_184113 | JGI IMG/M metagenome (GOLD analysis project Ga0209172, IMG submission 184113) | Hot spring sediment bacterial and archeal communities from British Columbia, Canada, to study Microbial Dark Matter (Phase II) - Larsen... ...
CATCGGTGTGGGTGTATTCCTCCAGCCCGCGCTTGAGCAAGATGACCAACTGGCTTTTACCGGATGAGGGCGGTCCATAGAGCATTAAGATGCGCTTGCCGACGTCCGAGCCCAGGGCGGCGGCTTTCAGGTACTCCACGACTTTCGCTAGAGCTTCATCGATGCCGAAGAGTTCCCGCGTGAAGAAATGGTAACGCTCATTGCCGGATTCATCGAGGTCTACACCGTAGGAGCGCACCATGTCGTAGATCCGCGCGTGGGCAAGCTGCGCCAGCTTGGGATTCTCGAGCACCATGGGGAGATAGTCGCGGAAGGTTCCTTCCCAATGACTCACACGATGTTTCCTAGTGTGCTCATCAATTTTTCTAAAGATATCGTCCATCGACCCCCTCCTTGCCCCGTCTCCTGACCCAGCGGGCGATGAGCCCCGCGGGCATGCCTGGCGCCAACCCGGGCACCAAGGTCTGTAAAACCGCGATTTTACAGCAACTCAGGAGACCTCGTGTACCCTTCACTGTAAGGTCTCAACCCCCCTCTGTCAAGGGCATTCAGCCTGAGCCCCAAGTGTTCGCGGCCGCTTGATGGTGTACCCATAGGACATCCACCGCGCTCTTGGACTTCACGGACGTCAAGATCTCTTTTCCTCATGAACCGGTGACACAGCCCGCGAGGATTGTGACCGCGGTCCCGGGTTGTCGCTACCGGCTGTGCATCGGTATGCCTCGTCATGCCCCCCACCATATTGCGCTAAAGAGGCATCGATGGGCCAGTTGCGCTACGTTCTCCTGAAGAATTGGGAGGTCAACAGCGTTTAGTCCGAACTAACATCCAGGGATGATCGGGCTGGCAGCGGGAGGATCGATGGGGTGTCGGCCTCCGTCGTGTGATCCCAGACTTGACGGTGGGGAAAATCCCACCGATAATGCGTATCATGCAGTGATCCCAGAGTGGCGCGGGGTATTTGCAAGGCGTAGCGCTATGCCAGGAGCAGCCGAGCCCAATGATGCTGGCCTGAGATACACATGTGGTGGGATGCTATCCAGCAGGTTCTCATTCCCGAAGCCGAACTAAGACAGCGCGTCCAGATCCTCGGCCAGGCCATTACCGACGATTATCGCGGCGAAGATCTGGTCCTCATTCCCGTCCTCAAAGGCGCCTTGGTCTTTGGTGCCGACCTGGCGCGTGCCATCGCTTTGCCCCTGACGCTTGATGCTGTCTGTCTTTCCAGCTACGGCCATCAGCCTGTCTCCTCGGGAACAGTACGCCTGCGGAAGGATCTCGACGACAGCATCGCTGGCAAACACGCTCTCATCGTCGAAGACATCATCGACACCGGTTTCACGCTGCAAGCCCTCTGGCGCCATCTGCAAGCCCGTGGCCCAGCCACGCTACGTACCTGCGTCCTCCTCGACAAACGCGCGCGACGACGCGTCGACGTTCCCGTTCACTACCGCGGTTTTGAAGTACCCGATGCCTTCGTGGTGGGCTATGGCCTCGACTACCAAGGCCGATACCGCAATCTCCCGTTCATCGGCATCCTACATCCCGAATGCTTTCAGGAAGCACCTCCAGCGCAGAGTCCGCCGTGCCGTCGATCCTGACAAGACATGGCGTCAGCGCAGGCCGGCTCAGCAGCCGCATCGTCAGTGGATGATCGCCTTGACATCCTCTTTTCCCTCGTGATATAGGGGGATCTTACAGAAGCGCTATGCCGCGTGCTGGGCTGTGAGAGGTTTCACCGACCAGCCTCTACGCTCTCCACTGCCTCTCGGCACGACGGACAAGACGCCAGATATCAGCCTTCACGCCAGCGCCCGTGACTCGCTATGGGAGGATCCGTGCCGTGGTCGAATTCGATCGTAGTGTGTTAGGAGTGGAATCAGCCCCGATCACCTATGACGTGGAGAAAGGGGCGATCCGCAAGTTCGCCGAGGCCATCGGCGATGATGATCCGATTTATCACGATGAAAAGGCGGCGCAAGCCGCGGGCTTCAAGACGCTGATCGCCCCACCCACCTTTCTGTGCACTTTTCGGGCGCAAGATTTGCCCGACCTCAAAATCCAGTTCGGACGGGTGCGGTTGAACGGCGGCAATGAGTACGAATACTATAAGCCGATCTATGCCGGCGACACCATTACGGTCACGGCCAAATATGTCGACGTCACCGAGCGGACCGGGCGCACCGGGAAGATGCTGTTTGTGATCACGGAGCTGACCTTCAAGAACCAACAGGGCGACGTGGTCGCCAAAGGGCGCAATACCGGGATCATGCGGGAATAACGAGGGACCGACCCATGGCCAAGCAGAAGGTCTACTATGACGACATCAACGTCGGCGATGCCATTCCCACGCTGGTGAAGAAACCCACCACGCGGCAATTGGTCAAGTACGCTGGCGCCTCTGGGGATTATTATGAGATCCATTACGACCATCATTTCGCCGTCAACGCCGGCCTGAAAGATGGCGTCATCGTCCACGGACTGCTGACCGCTGGCTGGTTGGCGCAAATGCTGACCGATTGGCTGCCGTCGCCGACGGCGCTGAAGAAATTCGGCGTGAGTTACCGGGCGATGGCGCGGCCAGGCGATACCATTTCCTGTAAGGGCACGATCGTGAACAAATACGAGAAGGACGGCGAACACCTCGTCGATTGCGAGATCTACGCTGAGAACCAGCGGGGCGAGAAGTGCGCCGTCGGCACCGCCACGGCCGCCCTGCCGAAACGCTGAGCCAACCGCCATCCCTGGAGCCCTGCAGGCCTATGAGCCCCACAGCCTTTCTGACTGGCTGTGGGGCTTTATTGTGTATGCGGGAAATTCGTACCACCTACGTCCCACGGGCGTCCAGAAGAGCGGCATAGCCGTCGCGAAAAGTAGGATAGCGAAAGGTGTAGCCGGAAGCTATGAGTTTGGCATTGCGACAGCGTTTGTTGGTGCGGGATCGTTGGGGTTCGACACCCGGCAGGGCCTCGACCCGCGGCGGTGGGGCGCCGAGTTGAGCAGCCAACCACCGTAATACGTCGCACTGCTCAGCCGGCTCGTGATCGACGCCAATGTATATCGTATCGGGCTGGGGTAAGGTCATGAGATGATGTAAGGCCCCGGCACAGTCGTCGCGGTGAATGCGATTGATGTAGAGCGCTGACCCCTCACGACAGCGGGCCAAGCCCTGGCGCACGCGCTCGATGAGGCCGACACGTCCAGGGCCGTAGATGCCCCCCAGGCGAAGCACGGTGGCGGGAAAGGGACCCGTCAGCAAGAGCCGTTCGCCCTCGAGCACCCGACGGCCGGTGAAATGCTCGGGCTCGGTCGGCGACGCCTCGTCCACCCACTCGCCGTGCGCTTGAGCGTAGACTGCCGTGCTGGAGGTGAAGAACACTCGGCGCGGCGATTGCCGCTGGCTCACCAAGGCCTCGAGGAGATAGCGTAGGCCGTCGACATAGATGGCACGGTACGCCGCGTCATCCGTACCAGCAGCCGCGGCGGTGTAGAACACCGTATCGATAGCGGGAGGCAGCTGGCGCAAGGTCTGCGGATCCATCAGGTCCGCAGCCACATGGTGCACGCCGGCCGGCAGCCCGGTCGCCGTACGGCGGAGCCCCCAGACTTCATGTCCGACCGCCGCCAAGCGCACGCCGAGTGCGCTACCCACATAACCGCAGCCAGCGATGAGAATACGCGCCATCATCCATGCCCTTGTATCGCTTCAGCTTCGACGGGCCATCGCCATACCCGTTACCAAAGCCGTTTAGGATTGGGAAGTCTGCACCACCGAGGTCGGTGCCTCTACGAATGCACTCTTGGGGGAGGCGAAGTCTTTGCCAACGATGCCGGAGGAGACGACAAACTTAAACGCCTCCTCCACACTATAATCGAGATCCACCACGTCCTCTGGGCGCACCATGACGATATACCCCGAGGTGGGATTGGGAGTCGTCGGGATGTACACCGTGAGCATTCTCTCTGAGGGCGAGAGGTTCATCGTATCGCGGCGCGCAGCCGTCACAAATCCCATCGTCCACGTTCCCAATCGAGGATACTGAATCAACACGACCCGATGGAAGCCGCTACGCGGTCCCTGGAAGGTGTCCACCATCTGCTTGACCGCCCCATAGATGCTCTTGACCAGGGGCAACCGTAAGATCAGCGCATCGATGGCCTGCAGGATGCGCCGTCCTAAGAAGTTCGTACCGAAGAGCCCGAGCAGAAAAATCACCGCCAACGAAAGCAGGAAGTTGATGAGCGGTACGAGAGGATCGGTCCAGGCATAGCGCTGGAGGTTGAGCAGACGGAACAATCCCAACATCAGCGGTGCACTGACGTTGGTAAACAGATTGAACAAGAAGGTGATGAGCGCATACGTCACAAAGAGCGGGATGAGAATGAGCAAACCTGCCAGAAACGTCCGGCGAATGAAATGCGGTGTTGTGTCCTTCATCAGGGCTCCATCTCCCCCGACGCGCGTCGGGGATCGCTGCGTAAGTGTGCGTGGTCTCCAGCCTCAGGCCTTCTCATGATCCCTTCCGCAGCTTCCGCAACTGTTCCTCGAATTTCTCACACGGATCATCGTCATCCACGCATGGGGTAAACCAGACATAATCGAAGGGGAGCGTAGGACGATGAAACCTCCCAGCATAGTCGGTTGCTTCCGTCGTGTGGAGATTGACCTCGAGAAATGCTACGGTCGTCACCACCGCCCCTGAGACCCGGTCGCGCAGGTGAACGGGCACGCCGTAATCGTGGCGGACATGCCCGGCCCCGGCGATCAGCACGGCTCCATCCGGTTGTCCCGCCGTCGCCAGACGTTCGGCCATCTGGGCATCACGGGCGCGCTGGACGTCGACCATCGCCTCAACCTTGGCGTCCGAGGCATAACCGCAATGAGCTTGCCGGACCTCCTCTGCCATTTTCGCCCGCAGGTCTGGGGCCAAGGGGCGATCCAAGCCTAACCGACGCACCTGATCCGGCGCCAAAGCCTCCATGCCTTGACCGGCAATATCCCGCGCGAGCGACGGCGAGAGGTTGGTGGCGATGATCGGCAGTCCCTCTCGCAGAGCGATATCGGCGATCGGTTGATACAGCGCCCAATCCGGCCAACCCCGGCGTGGCCAATCGACGGCCTCGCCGAGGCCAGTGGCATCTTCGGGATGCGCTGCCACATAGCGCGCGATGGCTGGTGCATCATCGACGGTGAACATTTCAAACCCGACGGCGGGACGCCGACCGGCATCGATCAACAGGCCTAAGATCCGAGCTTGCAAGCGATGATGATCGGGGTTATCGTGCTTCTCACCCAGGAGCACAAAGCGTCCGGTGGCGAGTTTGCTCAGCAGCATCTCAGCATCGATAAAGCGGGCCGCCGCCACATCCCAGATGCGCCCAACGAGGGGATGCTCCTGCCCGAGGGGTGCTTGCCATGGCCCTTTAGGCCCGCTGGTACGGGCTGTGGCCCCCACGCACAGGCCTACCCCCAGCCATGCCACCGCTTGCACAAACCAACGGCGATCACCCGCTAGATGGCTGATTGGATCGCGGGCATGATCTTCGGACATCGTTACGACATCCTTACCAACCTCTCCTATTACCCTTCGCCCCGCCTGACAGAGCGAGGTGGAGCGAGGCGGGGGTGCGGGGACGGACCATGCCGCGGCCATTGCGAAGCGGATGGCGTCAAACGGACTTGGTTCAAAGGATCTGAGTCAGCACTCCTGCGGCGATCAGCGCCGCTGCCCAGAGAAGGTCGAGATTGAACCACGCTCGGCGCAACAACGCTAAGCCCAACTTCTCGTACACGACAAGAGCCACCAGGGTCAGGACCAGTAGGTGGCCTACCGTGTGCACGCCGATGGCCAGCCCCCCCAGCACAGGGGCCGAAACAGAGGCGGCCAGCTCGGGAACGAGGAGCTGACGCACTGCCTCGGTATGCTGGGCATGGGGCGCCTGCGCCGCGCTCGACCAACCGAGGACGAAGGGCACCAGCATCAGCCCCGCCCCATGCGCCGAGGCCATAAGGAAGGACCACAGCGTCAAATCGCGCGGCCCCACCCGCATGCCCACCCAGCGTGGATGTCGAAACCGCAGCAATCGATAACCCCCAAACCCCACTAACGCTACTGCCGCCATGGTCCGCAGCGGCCATGGCGGAGCGATCGTCTGCAGCAGTGCCAGCGGCACGATGATCACCGCGACGCCAAGGGCATGCCCGAGCGCGATGGGCGGCAGAGCGCGGTAAATAGCACAGCGGCGCTTCTCTTGCAGGGCCAAGGCGACGGCGAACAGCCATCCCATGCCCGGATTCACGCCATGATAGGCCCCAAGGCCAAACAAGCCGATCCAAAACCAGACAGCACCTGTCCTCATGGAAAGCAGTAGGAATCGGAGGACGAATCGCCCCCTTCGAGACGCACTTGATGGGCGCGGCGTTCCCCAAATTCCACGAAGAAATTGGGGTTAATGCTCAGGCCACCTTGCGGGCCCACATCCACCTGGGCCATCCAATTGCGCAGCCCTTCGGGATAGAACTGCCCATCCCAGGCCAAGTACAACGAGTTGGTAAAATAGACCCGGCGCCCGTCCCGGCTGATCTCCACCATCTGCGGGCCGCCGTTCAGCGGCTCCGATGGCTTTTTGGGATGCGCGGCCCGTCGGACAATGCCGCCCAGATGGATCGAGCCCGCGAGCTTGGGATTAAACGGGTCGGAGACGTCGTATTGCCGCATCTCGCCGGTGCCCCAGCACGACACATAGAGGAAGCGATCGTCGAGCGACAGATTCAGGTCGGTGATCAACGGCGGCACCGCCTTGAAATCCTTCAACATCGGCGGCAACTGCGCCGGATCGGCCGCTTCGGCCGGGATCTCGATGACCTTGCGCACGCCCCAGGCGTCTCCATCTCGATGCCACAGCCACACCGACCCAGACAGATCCTTGAGCGACACGACCACCCCAACGAAGCCATAGGCCTTCGTCGGGTCATGTGCCGGCCGCAGTTCCAGCACCATCTGCTGCTCCTTGCCTAAGTCCAGCGCCTGCACGTGTCGACGCTTGCGCAGATCCCAGAGATGCAGCTGGTGGCCGTAGCCGCTCTCCATCAAGACGTTCGGCTGCACGCCGTCTTCGACCATCTTCGGCGTGCCCCATTCACTAGTGACCATCGTGTCATAGCCTAGATGCCACCAGAAATCGTAGGCCAGATATTGCGGGCCGCGGTCCATCTCCCATTGTCCCAGCACATCGAAATTATCGTGATCCATGACCAGGATTCCGCCCGGGCCGTCTCCATTGGCGCCACCGAGGGCGCTGATGTAAATGCCGTCGGGACCACAGTGCACAGTGTGCAGGCGACTGTAGTGGGCACGGGCCATGACTTCCTGGGGCTCGATGATTTTCACGATGCGCGGCTGGGTAGGGTCGGGCTTGGTATCCAGGATATAGATACGGGATGAGCGAATGCCCGGCACGACGAGGTAGCGGCGCTCGACATGCGGATGCGGCGCATAGGGGCAAAGGGCCGCACTGCAGGCGTTCCAGCCGAAATGGTGCAGTTCATCGCCGACGTACGGCATCTCCACTTGGCCGACCATCTGGCTATAAGTTGGCGAGCGAGGATCGACATCGATTACCGTCATGGCATCGGGGCGTTCCTTCCCCGAGGGATCGATGGCCGCCACATAGGCGAACCGCTCTGGCGGCGCCTGCATGGCCAATTTAGGCGAGGGATAAAACGTCGGATCGGGTTTCCAGAGCGCCATAGCCCACCTCTCTTCGCGAGACCCCTAATCGATCAGCGTCAGAATCACTGCTACACTATATACTTATCCGGCATGAATAGGCCAGCCTAGACGAAAAGTCAAGTCTGGACCTAGACCGTCCTCCTCTGTACTTGGGAGGTGACAGATCGAGGATCTCACCTCTTGATGCTGGGAGAAGGTACGCGCCCCAAAAAATCCAACTGGTGTGCGATATAGATCAACGTTCCCTGATCGATCTGCGCGTGGCGCTGCGCAATCCAGGCGGCGAGGCGCTTGCGGTCGAGCTGTGGGTGGCCTTCCAAGGCGGTCGCCATGGTATGCACGATGCAATGGAGGAAAAACGCCTCGTCATCGGGGTAGCCTTGCGGACCGGCGAAGACGACCCAATCGGAGCTCCCGACCGCCAGGAGCTCCAGCGCAGCCGAGCGCAACAGCCCGAATAGGTGCCGCCCGGCTCGACTGCCCTCCACGGCTTGTCCATTGGCACTCTGCCGATTCATGCTCTGGTGATAGAACGCCTCAATCTCGGCGTCGAGCGTTGGGTCGATGTCGGGTTGTAGGGTAGTCCCGCCGTCGAAGACCAGGGTGCCGTAAAAGAGCCCGTCCGGTCGCAATAGCGACAGGAGCCCAGGCAGGATGGTGGGCAGGTCGAGCATGTCCAAGAAGTGGTGGGCGATCACCAGATCCCAGACGCGTTGCCTCTGGACTCGGGTGATAAAACGCTGGACATCGATCGCCTCCGTCTCGACGACGATGGTGTGGCCTGGCCGCCGGAAATGCCGCCGCGCTGGGGTCTCCACTATCATGTCAAAGCCCTGAGTGAGCATCCACGGGGGCACGCGTCGATGGCTTTCGGCAATCATCTCCGGATCAACGTCGACGGCGGTGTACACTGTATGCGTCAGCACCCCCCACGATACCAGCCGTTGCACCATCGTCCCGATGCCCGCCCCCACCTCGAGCACCCGCAGGGGCTCAGCGCCTGTCGCCTGGGGTAGCGCTTGCATAAGGCAGCGTCGGACATGGCCATTGAGGGCGCGATCGTCGACGCTCTTTTTGGCGGCCAGGTATCGGGCCATGCTATAGGACGTGAAGTTCGGCATGGAGACCCCTCAGCCGCGAACAGGCTTCATCCTCGCAATGACAGCAAAAACGCGCGCATGCGGCCGACGCTCTCGGCCCAGGTTGGATGCGTCATGGCGCGTTGCCGGGCGGCCAGGCCCATCTGCAGCAGGAGCTCACGTTGGCACTGCCAGGTGTGCAGATGCTGGGTCAACGCTTCGGCATCGCCGGGGGCGATCAAAAACCCCGTATGGGCTGGCGTGATCAGTTCATGGGCCGCGCCTGCGGTCGAGGCGACGACCGGCATCCCAAAGCGCATGGCCTCGAGATAGGCAATGCCGAAGGCCTCATAGAGGGATGGTCCTGCCAGCACATGGCAGCGCGCCAAGTGCGTGGCCACTTCGGCGGGCGGGAGGGCGCCCAGCAGGGCTACCTGGCCCTCCACGCCGGCCCGAGCGATCTGCCGGCGGATGCGGCGGACATAGCCAGGGGCCATGGTCAGGCTTCCGATCACGGTCAGGCGCCAGGCATCAGGTGGCAGACGGTTCACCGCTTGCAACAACGTGTGCAGCCCCTTGACCGGGCTCAGATTGCCGAGAAAGAGAATGTGCAACGGTCCAGGTTGCCGCGCCCGCGCCACGATCTGCTCCGGTGTCATGCTCGATCCTAGATGATCGCCACCCGGATAGACCACCACGCCAGGCTGACCGGCGCCGACTACCCCTTCGACCGCCGTCCTCGTCGTCTGGCTATTGTAGATGCAGCCATCCACGCTCTGGAGATAGTGCCGCTCCACCCAGCGGTAGAGACGATTTTGCCAGGCTGCTCGGGGCTCGCTGCAGCGCAGTAGGTGCACAATCGCCACGATGGGGCAACGCCCAGCCCTCCGCAGCCGGCGGTTGAGCCACACGAGTGAGGGATGGTTCAGTTCATCCTGCAGCAAGATATCGAAACGCGCCTGAGACAATCGGCGCCACAGAGCCCCCGCCACATTGTCGGCGAGATGCTGAATGTACGTCCGCCACGGCAGGGAGATGACCTCGACCTCATCGCCGTGGCGACGCAGGTGTTCGATCACCATCCGGTCATAGAGATACCCGCCGGTAAGGGTATCTAAGCTCCCGTAGATGACGAGGCCGAGACGCACGGCCGCTCCTGTCGGTAGGCCGCCCAGGTGGTGTCGTTTTCCCATAGATTGACGGTGACTGCGCTCAGGTTAGGCGCCTGGATGCGCTCCGCCAGGGCCTGGCAGAAGATGCGGGCGAAATGCTCGAGACTAGGGTTGAGGTCCTTGAATTCGGGCAGGTCGTTCAGGGTTTTATCGCGGTACCGAGCGATAAGGCTTTCCAGCTGGTGATTGATCTCGACGATATCCACCAGATAGCCATGACGGTCCAGGGTGGTGCCATGCAGTTGCACTTCGACCTGATAGTGGTGGGAGTGCCACTCATTCTCCGCCCCCCAATCGCCACCGATGAGAAAGTGCTGCGCGACGAAATCGCGTTTGACGGCTACGGTGTACATGACCTCAGACTCCTCCTCGACAGGGCATGGCTTGAGCCGTTAGTCCTCATAGGTCAGCAGCACCTGGATGGCCTCCTCCGGATGTTGATCGAGCAAGGCATAGGCCTCGGCCGCACGCGCAAATGGCACACGGTGCGTGATGAGCGCTGCCGGGCGTAGCCATGCTAACATCTGCCAGGCTATGCGGAGGCGGCGCGCCTTGCTCCAGCGCCCCAGGAACTCCGGCGCGATGGTACTGACCTGGCTGCTGATCAGACGAATCCGACTGCGATGAAAGCGTCCCCCCAACTGCAGGGGCGCTACCTTCTGGCCGTACCAGGAGCCAATGACAACCCGGCCGTGAAACCCGGTGACGGCGATGGCCTGATCCAAGGCCTCGGGGTTCCCGGACAATTCGTATGCGAGGTCTGCCCCGCCGTCTGGCGCATCGTCGTGCAAACCAGCCCGCACACGAACGATCACCTCTGGCTCCATAGGGTCCACGCTGAGGTGGGCTCCCAACCTCAGCGAGTGCTCGCGTCGCAAGGGATAGCGGTCAAGGGTGACCAGGCGCGACAAAGGGCAGCGCGCCAGCAAGGCTGCGGTCAGCAGTCCAACGATGCCCTGCCCAAAGACCACCACACTTTCGCCGAGCACTGGACGGCCATCCATGACGAAATTGACGGCGGTCTCCATGTTGGGGAGAAAGGCCGCCTCCTCGGGCGTGAGCTGCAGCGGGACCGCGAACAACTCATCTGCAGCGGCGAGAAAATGGCTCTCGTGCTGGTGAAAGGCGAAGGTCAGGCGTCCCAGCCAGCCTGGATCGACGGCCGCGCCCACGGCGATCACCCGGCCGACGGCGGCATAGCCATATTTAAGGGGAAAGGCAAACGTCCCGGCCAGGGCAGAGATCGTCTCGTCCACGGGCAGGTCGGCCGGTGCTTGGCCGCGATAGATCAAGAGTTCAGTGCCCGGACTGATGGCGGAGACCAAGGTCTGCACGAGCACCTGGTCGGGGCTGGGTGGCGGCAATGGCTCCTGGCACACCTCCACCCGATGGGGCGCTATAAAGTAAAGGGACTGTCGCGTTATGCTTGGCCCCACGCCAGGTCGCCCCACATGACCAAATCCTCCCCCAAGCGTTGGTAGCCCACGTGACGTAAGCTGGGGAACAGCGCTGGGTCTAACAAGCCAAGGCTGCCCACGGCATGCAAGCCACCGATCAACCGTGGCACCACCGTGACCACCAAATGGTCCACCAGTCGTTGGGCCAAGAAACTGGTGATGATGCGCGCCCCCCCCTCGACCATTACGCTCTCGATGCCCCACTCTGCTAAGCGGCACAGCAGCGCTGACAGATCCACCCTGCCGCTCGTCGTGGTGGGTAGACGCAGCACCCGCACCCCCGCCGCCTCTAACTGGCGCTGGCGTTCCATATCCGCCTGACCGCCGGTGGCGATCCACGGCGTGAGCGGATGGTGGCGCAGCAGATTGGCGTCCAGCGGGAACCGCAATTGGCTGTCTACGACCACCGGCTGGGGATCTTTGCCGTCGACGAGGCGGACGTTCAGGAGGGGGTTATCGGCCAGCACGGTGCCGATCCCGACGAGGATAGCATGGTGGGCCGCCCGCAAGCGATGGGTAAGCGTCAGCGCTTGCCGGCCGCTGAGAGCGAGGGGCTGATCGCCCGCAGCAGCGATGCATCCGTCCAAACTCTGGGCATACGTCAGGGTCACGAAGGGGCGACCCGTGCGCCGTCGATGGGCGGTCGCGCGCAGCGCCAGGGCTTCGGGGCTATGGTGGTAATGCGCCACACCCCCTAGGGACGGGTCGAGGTGCAACAGATGCCGCATGCGCTGGACCTTGGCGGTCAAGTAGGCGGCATTTTCCGCCGTGATGTGGGACTGTAAGGGCAGGCGCCCGCTGATCTCGACGCCTGAGGCTTGCAGGCTCTCGATCTTGAGGGGATTGTTGGTGAGCAGGCGTACCGACTGTACGTCGAGATCTCGCAGGATGAGGGCTGCCACCGTATAGTCGCGCTCATCGGCTCGATGGCCCAGCATGAGGTTCGCCTCGACGGTGTCGTATCCCATATCCTGCAGGTTATAAGCCCGTAACTTATCGAGGATGCCGATGCCGCGCCCTTCCTGGCGCAAGTAGATGAGGATGCCTCTGCCCTCCGCGGCGATCTGCCGCATCGCCTGGTGGAGTTGATCGCCGCAATCGCACCGCAGCGACCCCAGGACGTCGCCGGTGAAACACTCGGAGTGCACCCGCACCATGACCTCTCGCTGACCGGCCACATCGCCGATGATCAGCACCAGGTGCTCTTTGGCGTCTTGCTCGCTCACATAGAGGCATAACTGGAACTCGCCTTCTGCGGTCGGGACACGTGCACACGTCTTCTTGGTGATGGTCAGCTCGCCCATTGTCCGCCACATCCCATGTCCAAGCTTGTCGAAGCTCTGTGGTTTTGAGGATCGGGACTTGCATGCGCACGATAGCGCGCACTCGCAGGTACTCCGTTGAACCAGGGATCGGTGTCGTCAGGTGAGCCATTGCGGGTGCGAACACTATCCCTGGCCACCGGCTCTATATCGGGCGGCGCTACTGTACACGAATTTGCCCATAAAGACAACTGCCCGCCCAGCCACGTTCCAAGGTGTGGTCAGCAGGCGGCTTGACAGGGCTGCCCGAAGGCTCCTACTATCCAGTTAACACCTCCTCTCCCTCAGCTGACAAGGGGAGGGAAATCGCCCCTCCCCCTGGATGGTGAGGGTTCGGGAGGGGGCTAGGGAAAGGGAGGCCAAGCCGGTGGACGGCGATTGGAACGGCCCTCAGCCTCTTCATCCCCCGTCGGGAGGGGGGACCATGGGTGCCTCCCACAGCTGAACCTGGCGCCTAATGCGGGGCGAGGCTGAGGCAAAGGTGGGGGGAGAGAGGAGACAATAGTCGATGTTCGACCGATTATTCACCTCCCTCCATAAACGATGGTTCGGCTTGGTGGAACGTTTGTCCCTGGAACCCCGGCGCATCGCCTCCCCCGACCGGGCCATCCTCGAAGAGGTCATCCTGCCCTATTTTGGTCAAGGCGTAGACTTCCAGAGGATTTTATTTGTCGGCTGTTCGGCCTATACCCAATGGTACGACACATTTTTCCCAGATAAAGAGTATTGGACCATCGATTCTCAAACCAGGAAGCGCAAATACGGGGCAAGACAGCACATTGTGGGGAGCATCACAGAGTTGGGACGACATTTCCCGCCGGTGTTTTTTCAGGCCATCATCATGAACGGCGTCATCGGCTTCGGCCTCGACACGGTCGAGGAGATCGAGCGGGCGCTGGAGGCTTGCTTTGAGACGCTGGATCACGGCGGGATTTTGGTCGTTGGCTGGAATGATCACGCCCAGCGCACGCCCATCAAGCTCGATGCGCTGCACGCCCTGCAACACTTTGCGCCCTATCGTTTTGAACCGTTGCAGACCAATCAGCTGCGCACCGCCGGCTGGCAGCGGCACACCTTTAGTTTTTATCGCAAGGCTTAGGGACGCCCGCGCGAACCGTCCTCTTCAACTATCGAGATAATCGACAGGCGTGATATAGCCAAACGGGATCAGGCGCCGGAAGCCCTCGGCGTAAAAACGCCCTCCCGCGCCTACCAAATGCGTGGCCCGGTGCGCATGCAGTCCACATTGTCGCTCCAGCAACGTCACCCACCCCTCTGGATGCTGGCTCTGATGGGCTCGCACCGCCGCAAGCTTGATGGCCCACTGCTGGGTCACGTCGACGTAGACGTCTGGCACAAAGGGTCCCCGAGGTCCCAACGAAAAATATGTATCGCAGGCCCACACTCGCACCGTTTTGCCGATGTCGGCCATGACGAACGGCAAGGTGCGCTGTACAACGGCGGCTGTGGCTGCATGATCGGCATGGCCGTCGTCGAGCCAATGGGTGACGATGATGTCCGGCGCGGAGGACATCAGCACCTCCCTCATCCGGGTGCTGGTCTCGGGAGTGTCGCGCACCTGGCCGTCCACGAGCCCCATAAACAGCACCTGAGCGCCAAGAATGGCGGCCCCCTTCTTGGCCTCCTCGCCGCGCAGCGAATCCTCGGTGGCCGTCATGTACACGATCAGCACCTCGTCGCCGCGCTGGATGTGCTTGGCGATAGTGCCGCCAGCCCAGATCTCGGCGTCGTCCGGGTGGGCCATCACAGCCAGAAGCTTCATGTGTTGCTCCAGATCGCACGCACGACTAGCCCTCCACGCGGGTGGTCAACCCCCCAAAAGCGCTAGCAGATACTCGATGGCCTTGTTCGCTTCGCCAGTCTTCGCGTTGTGATACACCGGGCGATCGAGATCCGCTTGTTCTCTCACGATCTTGGCCAGTTCCTCGAGGGAGAAAGGATTGACCTTCGCCTTGGCCATGGGCAGCAACACCAAGGGGGAGGAAACCCGATCCATCTGAAGAACCGAGTGTAATACTGCCATGGCAGCACTCGAACAGCTCCGTAAAGCATAAAGGTCGTGCAATTCTACCGAACCATTTGTCTCTTGGCAATCTATCTCTACTTCGACGAAATCCCCTCCTCCGATATCTCTGCTGCCATGAGCGACCCATTCTCCAGTGAACATCTTCAGGAAAGGAGACGCATAGGCAAGATCCATCGAGGTCGAAAGCGCTGAGGACGCTTATGATGTTGGCATGAAAAAAGGCTATCCGACAAAACGTCGAGGTCGCTGTCCGGCTCCACATCTCCGTGCAACACCGCATCGAACACCACGAGCTTACGCATGTGATGGCGACGACAGAAGTTGGCAGTTTTGTCTTTGGACAAATGCACTTTGCTGTATCCTGCGCTCGTCATAACCTCACTTTGACTTCCACAAGAACCGGTGGTGTTCATTGGATCGTCCGCCGTCTGGCCTGTTCGTAGGTGTTCTTTGGTGAGTGCCGCGGGCTCATCGCTGTCATTCGGCACGATACCCCAGGCACTTCAACCACGTCAGGTGCACCAGCGCGGCGCCTCGTGTCGTTTTCCCCTTGCATTCTCTGGGTGGGCGGAGTAAAAGGAACGCATGCTCCGGAACGAAAGCCCGAGCACCGACTGCAGCCGCTCACCGCAGAGGATACTCCTCAGGCCGACAGGTGCAAGCGAAAGGTGTGTGCATGCCCAAGGGTACGGAGTCCCTATGAAACGCTATCGCTATTCCCAATGGGATGGGCAGCAGGCGTTTGCCGATGTTGAGGCCGACGATGTGCTCGATGAGGCGGTGGATGACCTTCTCCAGCACGGCGATCTGACGTGGACGCTGCGGCGGCTGTTCGAGCGTGGCTTGACCTTGCGGGGTGGACGACGGGTGGAGGGCATCCGGGACCTCCTCAAGCGCTTGCAGCAGATGAAACGCGATGCCGCCGGCCAGTTCGATATGCAATCCCTCTTCGATGCTCTGAAGCAGCAGATCGAACAGCTGTCCCAGAGCCATCTCGCGCAGATGAACCGTATGCTGCAAGCCCTCAACGATCTGTTGCAACAGCGTGACCGCGGCCTCAATCCCGCCCTCGACGACTTCCTGAAGCAATTCGGTCACTATTTCCCCAATCTGGAACACGCTGACCTGGATTCGCTGATGGAGGCGCTGCAAGACCAGATCCGCCAGATGCAAGAACTGTTAGAGGCCATGCCCGATGATATGCGCCAGGCCTTAGAACAGCTGCTGCAACAGAAATTCAGCGACCCACAACTCCAGCAACAGCTGCAACAGTTGGCCCAGCAATGGGAGCGCTTGGCGCGCCTGGCACAATTCGGTTTCCAGGGCAACGACCCGCTGTCGATCGAGGAAGGCCTGCGGATGGCCGATCGCTTCGACCTCATCGATGAGATCGAACAGATGCTACGGCGTTTGCCGCACGAGGACCGTCTGCGTGAGCTCGACATGGAACGTGTGCGCGATTTGCTCGGGGAAGAGGCCTATGAGCGTCTGCGACGCCTGCAAGAACTCATCGGTTTGCTAGAAAAGGTGGGATACGTGCACCGTGTGGGCGAGCGCTTCGAACTCACGCCGCGCGGCATCCGCAAGCTCGGCGAACGCGCGCTACGCCATATCTTCTCGCTGCTGGAGCGGGGGCAGTTTGGCCCCCACGACACCAGTCTGCACGGCCACGGAGATTTTCACCATGCCGATGCCACTAAACCGTATGAATATGGCGATCGCTTCGACCCCGACCTCGGCCGCACCCTGATGAATGCGCTGTCGCGCGAGGGCTACGGCACGCCGGTGCGCATCACCCCGACGGATTTCGAGGTGTACCAGCCTGAGTTTTTGACACGAGCAGCGACAGTGCTCATGTTGGACATGAGCCTCTCGATGGAGTATTATGGACGCTTTCCCGCCGCCAAGAAAGTGACCTTAGCCCTGCACACCCTCATCAAATCCCAGTTCCCGCGCGATAGCCTGCAGATCATCGGCTTCTACAGCTATGCCGAAGAACTGCACGTCGACGAGCTGCCCTTCCTGGTCATCGACGGCATCACGCCGGGCACGAACCTGCAACACGGCTTCATGCTGGCACGCAAATGGCTGGGGCGCCAAAGCGGCCCCAACAAGCACATCATCGTCATCACCGATGGCCAGCCGACGGTGCACTATGAGGCCGGCCAATGGCACTTCCGATACCCTCCGACACGGGCCACCCTGCGCGAGACCCTCAGAGAGGTCAAGCGCGTCACCGATAGCGGCATCCAACTGAGCGTGTTCATGCTCGACGACGACCCGACGCTGGTGTCCTTCGTCGATCAGATGACCCGCATCAACCGCGGCCGTGCCTTCTACGTCACCTCGGAAACCCTGGGCCAATACCTCTTGGTCGATTACCTGCGCAAGAAGCGCGTACGGGTGTAGGCCGAGGGCACGTGGCGACGGGGGTTTCCAAGTCGTCCCTACTCTGGCCTCCGCAACGCTCTGGCCTTCGCTTCCAGGAAGCGGATCAAATTTCGCAGGTCGCCATCGGCCACGGGCTCAGCTACTTGCACGGTGTGCTGTCGCTCGCCAGTATCGACGGTGATCGTATGGCGACGATAATCCGCCGCTCCTCGTGGTGGCGCGCTGGCGCTCGCCGGCTGCTCGAAGAAACGGGCCGCTTCTACCAAGCGCCGGAGTTCTTCCGCATCCTCGGCGGTCAGCGCTGCGCTGTCGATCAGGACCGGGCGGCTGAGGCCCGGAAAATGCGCGATGCCCCCCTCGGTTTTGAACTGGACTCGCATACGACATCCTCCAGCCCTTGATATGAGGGTATGGCCACCGCTTGTGCCGGAGGGATTTGCAAGACCCGCCTGTCGGCACAAGCGATGTCCCCAACATTAGACGTCCTGCTTTGCACACGGGGCAAAGCCTATAGCGGTTTTCAGATCAACGCAGGGCAGGTGAAAACAGGCCATACCCCTCCCTGGCGTTATCTCGCCCTCACCCCGCCCTCTCCCGAAGGGAGAGGGGGCATAGGGGCTAGCTGATGTTGATGCCAACCTGGCTCCAGGCATTTCGGACGGCATGTCCTTCCGGACTACCAGCCCCGAAGAGCTGATCGGCATGGATGATTGTTAGCCCGGCAAAGCGCCGAAAATTTGCATTAGGCCGCAACTGCGGGTCGCGCAGCGTCTCGTACCAGATCCGCCCGGTTTTCTCCCAAGCATAGCCGCCGATCTGAACGGCCGCCAGGTAGAAGGCATGGTTGGGGATCCCCGAGTTAATGTGGACGCCGCCGTTATCCTCGAACGTCCGCACGAAATCGTTCATGTGGGCAGGCTGTGGATCTTTGCCGAGCACCGGATCATCATAGGCGGTGCCGGGGGCCTTCATGGAACGTAAGGCCACGCCGTTGACGTTGGCGGTGAACAAGCCGGCGCCGATCAGCCAGTCGGCCTCCGTCGCCGTCTGTTTGAGCAGATATTGCTTCACTAAGGAGCCAAAGACATCCGAGACCGATTCGTTGAGCGCCCCCGCTTGAAAGAAGTAGATGAGCTGCGCCTCGTCTTCGGTGACGCCGTGGCTCAGTTCATGGCCGATGACATCGAGGGCGATGGTAAAGCGGTTGAAAATCTCGCCATCGCCGTCGCCAAACACCATACGCTCGCTGTTCCAAAAGGCGTTGTTGTACTCCTGGCCGAAGTGGACGGTAGCCTGCATGGGCATGCCTTCGTCGTCGATGGAATTGCGCCCGTAGACCTCCCAAAAGAAGTCATAGGTAGCGCCGAGTCCATCGTACGCCTCGTCGACAGTGACATCACCAGTGGGGGCGCCGCCCTCACTGCGCACCAGCTCACCTGGCAACGTTTCCGTCTGGTGTGCATCGTAGATCGTGCGGTGTTTCTGGGGCTCCAGAGCCAACATGCCCGGACGCCGTCGCACGGGCGGCGCCGCGAGCCGCGGACCGACGCGCAGGGCGCGGAAGGTGTTATCGGTGAGCAGCGTCCGCAGCGCCCTGGCGCGCTGCAGCGCCGTGCCTCGTTGGGCAAGGGTGTTGAGGATATGTGGCGGCAGGATGCAAAAGATCGAATGTCGAGAGGTAGATATCCGACACATCGGCGGTCTCCTTTCCCGGAAACGTCGGCCATGCACGACCGCTTAACAGGCGATCCAACGAACGACCATCGCGTCGATCCTTTTACTGCTCATACAGATCACTGCTCATGCAGAGGACTCACAGTGCCCGCAAACGCCCCGCGAGTCCCCCAGAGACATTTCGCCGCACGTAGCGCAGCCAGACATCTCTGAGGACGGTTGTATACCTCCCTCACCAGTGCTGATAGGACGTCAGCATTCGCATAGGCTGGTCTCCTTTGCTCTGTGTGCCACGCCGCCATAAGCCATGCGCCGCTTAGCCGACCACCCACCCGGCCCTCTCCCTCGACGCCGGAGCGTTCAGGGGGAAATCGCCGCGCATGGCACCGAGCTCCCGATAGAAGGCTTGATCCTCCCAGGATAGACAATCGGCGAGGCCCTTGTGATAGGCCGGGCGTCGGGAAAAATACTCCGTCACATCAAGGCCCTTCAGCGTCGTCCAGACGTGACCGGCATGATGCCGCACGAGGATATACAGCTCGGGGGAGCAAATGTTAATACGCGCTGACGGATGATCGCGCAAGAACCACCAGTCCACCGCTCGCGGCACATCGCGGAAGGGGGTTCGCTCCCAGAGCTGTTTGCAGAAACACAGCGTGCCACCAGCGCACCAACCGTGCCCCGAGAACTTCAGCTCGCCGGTGGCGCTGATGAGCACCAGAAAGCAATCGAGCCCCACGATCGCACAGCCTGGATTCCCCCCCAGGAGTGCAGTCACCGTGGTTTGCAAGAAGTCGGGATGATAATAGTCGTCATCGTCCAGCTTCTGGAGGATCTGACCAGAGGCCTTGCCGATCGCGAGATTCAGTTTACGGCCGAGTGACATCGATGAGTCAAGCTTGATGTACGTGATCGCCGCGTCGCTTGGCACCAAGGCCGCTGCTGACGTCAGGCTGTCATCGACGATGATCAACTCTTTATTGGCATAGGTCTGCCGCAGAAAATACTTGATCGCCTGCCGCAGGAACAGTTGTCGGTTTCGCGTCGCGAGGATGCATGAGACGCGCGGTAAGGTCATCGCCGCTCCGTTCCTTCCGCTCTTCCCCTTCACTCTGATCCTCTCCCGGCGGCAGCGGGGGTGACAAGTCCATAAAAGGCACGGTCCGGCTCGGGGATGAATGCGGGGAGCTCGACGCGCTGCCAACTGCTGCCATCTAAAAAACGCCCCGGGGTGAAACGCCAGGAATTCTGATCGTGTCGCACATAGATAAACGTGCCGGCATTCGTGAGTTTGGCCAGACGCGCCCCGCGACGCGCCAACGCCTGTAGGAACGCCGCGTCTTCAGCGAGCGATGCGTCGGGAAAACGGGCGCCCTGCTCCCAGAGGCGTTTCCAAAAGGCCGTCGTGCCACCTACAACGCCTTGAGCGAACATGCGGCTATGGAGGTGCGCGGTGTACGTCCAGAACTGTCGGCTTGGCAGACAGAAGAGCAGCCCTCGGTCCAGACCGGTGACGTCGGCTTTACCCTCCAACAGCGGGGCGACTTGGTACGAGATACGATGGGGCGCATACCAGTCGTCGTCGTCCCAACAGAGGATGATCGCACCTTTGGCCGCCTCACAGGCGAGGTTGCGCTTGGCCCCGATGCTGTGTTTGTGTGACAGACGCAGGTAACGCACCGAAGGATCGTTGGGGATCAGGTCGCCGACGGCGTCAGCGCCATCGTCCACGACGATGAGCTCGCGCTCCGGATAATCCTGGCGCAGGAAATACCGAATCGCTTGCGGCACGAAGCGCCTCCGGTTATAGGTCGGCATGATGCAGGACACAAGAGGGATACGGTTCCCTACCTGGATGGGTGTGGCCAAAATCGACGATCGGCGAGCCGCGTCATGTGTCCGATCCTGGGCGCGACGGTGGTAAAATCCCCAATCCTCGCCGAGGAGAGCGCGGACCTCGCCGGCCGGATAAGGATGCCAGCGCTGGTCGGCGGTCCGTTTCGGGCTGGTGTTGCCAGGGTGAATCATGGCCACATAGAACGTCTGTTCCTGGAGGGCAAGCAGGCTTTTGCCCGTCGTAGCCCAGACGAAGCGGGCATCTTCCCCAATATTGAGATCGGGGAAGGGATGGCGCTGCCAGAAGGCTTTGGTGTAGCACAGCGTACCCCCGGCCACCCAGGGCTTGGCGTTCCTGGGATACATATACTGCCAGGCGCGCTGCGCCAGTGGATCGTAGAACAGCACTTGATCCAAACCGCAGATGTCCGCCTGGGCCGCGCGCAGGCTGTCCACTTGGTAGCGCAATCGCCACGGAGCCATCCAATCGTCGTCATCCCAGTGGACGATGACCTCACCCCGCGCCTCCTGACAGGCCAAGTTACGCTTGGCTCCGATGGTGCGTTTGCGGTCGAGCCGTAGGTAGCGCAGACGCGGGTCATCCGGTATGAGGTCGCGCACCGGCTCTGACCCATCATCGACGATGATCAGCTCGCACTGCGGATAGTCCTGGCGCAGGAAATACTGCAACGCTTGAGCGACAAACGGCCGTCGATTGTGCGTGGGCATGATGCAGGAGACCATGGGCCAAGGCTCGGCGGTGGAATACCGGCGATGCTGGGGCAGAGGCGCGGTCTGCCGCTGCAGTGGCGGCCGAGCGGCTGGCGCGTGTTGCAGGCGAGGTGCCGGACGCATGGGCGCGGAGCTGTGGCGCTGGCTCGGGCCCAATGGCCAACGAATCTGGATCAGCTCCCGCGGAGCGAACGAGGTGCAAGCATCGCCTTCGCAATGCCCGCAATAGTCGCGTCGTTGCCGGGCCAGTTTGAGGCGACAAAATTTGTCCTGATATCGCCGCCGACTGGCCGCAAAGAAACGCGTCTCATCGCGCTGGCGTTGCGCCGGGACCGGTGGTCGATGGACGTAGGCGGCGCACGCCCAGACCCCTTTGAAACCGGCGCGCGCCGCGCGGATGTTGTAATCCATCTCCCAACACGGGCCGAGACCATACTGGGCGTCTGCAGCACCGACGGCATCGATCACTTGACGCCGCACCACGTAGCAAAAATCCGCCAAGCTGTAGAGCGGTTCCAGCGTGCGATACGTGCCCTGATAGCGCCGTGCCAGCTGGGCAGCATAGGATGCCACGGCGTGGTCGGCAACGTCGTCCCCTGGGGCGTCGCACTGCCGCTGTGCGTTCCAGGCCCGATTGGTAGACGGCCCCGCCAGGCCATGGCCAGGGTCGGCCTGCAACCCTTCCAGCAGCAGATCCAGCCACCGGGGGGTGACAATGGAGCCGCTCTCCAGGAAAACGACGACGTCGGCATCGTCATGGGCGATCAAGCGGTTAAAACATGCTGCGGCGCCCAGCGGCCGATCGGTATCGAGATGCATGTTGTGGCCATCACGCGCGGCCCGGAGCCCATCGCCCAAGACGACCAGCTTATAAGGCGCGGTCGTATAGGCCCTGAGGCTCACCAGCGTGTTTTCCAACCGATGCAGGTCGGCGTAGGACCAGATGCCGATGGTGACCATCTTCGTGCCATTCCTATCCCGTCAGCAGGCGCCGCGCATTGTCGATGATGGTGCTGGCCCGGCTTTCTGAGATGCGCAAGAGCTCCGCCAGGCGCGCTGTCTCCATGGAGGCCACCTCAGCCGGGTGCGTGATGCCGTTCTCCTCCAGGCGAGCCCGTAGAGTCGGACCGATGCCGCTCACCTCCGCAAGTGTTCGCCCGGGAAAGGCTGCGGGGTCGAAAATTGGCGGAGGGACTGGGCCTGGAGGGGTCGGGCCGATGATTCCCGGGACGGTCACCTGCTGCTGGGCGGTCAGATTCCCAAACTGGGCCGTCAACACGTAATTGCCCGCAGCCAGATCGACGAACCGAAATCCGCCTTGGGCGTCGGTCAGGGCCGTTCGGGTGACACCTTGACCGGTCATGATAATTGTGGCCCCTGGGATGACACCTCCGGTGCTGTCACGGACCGTACCGGTGATGGTATTACTGAAGACCGTGACGTCGATGATGAGGCCCCGTACCTGCACTGGCGCCAACCAGAACCACATCTCGAAATCGCCGCCGCGACGGCCGTCGCCGCTCGGCAGGCGGATATCGACTCGGCCAGTGCGACTCAGGCGGCCGAAGGCGTCTCCATCGACATAGACGCTCGGTTCCTCCCCTGAGTCACCGCGCCAGATGAAATTCCCCTTGACAGTGAGATGCGCCAGGATACGGTCGGTGACTTCCATGATGTTCAACCGCTGGAACAGGTGTTGTTGGAGCCAGACGCTGGCACCTTGGGTCGGACGCCAAAAAATGCGATTCTCGCGGATCTCCAGCGTGCTCGCCACGACCAACGGCTGAAACCCGGCGACACCTCCAAACTGCCAGAGCTCTCGCTCAGGGCCGAGGGGATAGGGCAGGTCGAGGCTGACAAAGCAGGTCGGTTTAGCCGGAACAGTATCGGGACCGTAACTCGACGGGGGCTCCAACGGCACGCCTCCGCCCGACTCCTCGGAGAGGCGATCGTCGCACTCGATGAGTAGGCCGGCTGCCAGCCGCGACACCGGCATGATGGCGTCGTTAAGCACATCCGCATCATCGGCCATGCTGCTGATGCGCCGAATGCCGATGCCAGGCTCTGCCTCCGGGGTGCGCCGGCATAGTTCATCGATGGCCTGCTGGACGGTGCGCACTCCCGCTTCGGCGAGATCAGCGCAGTTGCGCGGATCATAGGCCACCTCGCTGGCCAGGCTCAGGTTTGCCGTGAAGCGAATCGGCACGTGCACCGGGGAGCCGCTGGCATCCAACAGAGTCGCCTCCACTTGCTGGCTCGGCGTCGTGCTGTCAAGCGACCAGCTGCAACTGGCGATCCCATTCACGGTGGGGATGTCCAGGGTCGTCACATTGCCTTGCAAGCGCCCGTTACCAGTGCGCACCGTGAAGCGAACGGTAGCGTCGGCTACCCGATGGGTGCCGTTCGCCACACCGACCTGCAACCATTGCGGCAACGGCAGCAACTGCGCCGGTTGCGTCGGATCGGGGGTCACTTCCTGGCCATCGCCACCGACATAGAACAGGCTGCGCAGCTCCGTCGTGGGCGGGAAGAGCTGCCGGCAGTCACCGTCGTCGACCGCCGTCCAGGTACCCTGATTGAAGTCGACCACGGCCAAACGGCAGTAGTGATGCCGGATGCCGTGCGGCAATTGCGCGAGGGGCTGTGGCGGGCTGGAAGCATCGTGGGGCCATTCGATGTCGCCGTCCCCGAGGAGCGTCCGCGCCGGGATCTGCCAATAGTCTCCAGTCTCGAAGGAGCCCGCTTGAAAGCGAACTTCGATGCCGTCCTCCAGCGGGATCCAGCCGTCGTTCGTGACGGGGATGGTCACCGTGATCGGGCCCTCGGGCATGTCCCAACGGCGTACCTTGGGATTGCTGGGGAAATCCGCCCGATCGACGGTTCCCGTCGCCGTGGCGGGATCGATGGTGAGGATCTGGCCCTCAGCGTTGATGAGCCTGACCAACGTGCCGGGTTCGTCGTTGAGCTCGTGCGTGTCGTCGGTCAGCTCGACCCATTGCCCGTTGGCGAAGCCGAGGGTCTTGTCGCGACCGAGGCTGCTTACGGTCAGGTCATCGCCGTCTTGATCCAGCCAGGCGGTGACGATCGCCCCATTATCGCGTGACCATTTGAAGGTGGCCACCCCCAACGCACCACCCTGGTGGATCTCAACCCGATAGAGTTGGTTCTCCAAGCGCCGATAGCCCGCACCGGGTGGGATGATGCAGGGATCGGAAGCGGTCCCACCCGGTTGCGAGCGCGCCTGCATTTGGCCGGTGCTGGGGGCGATCGTGGCAAGCCAGGCGTCGGGCTCACTCAGACAATGCAAAGGGGCCCCCAGATCGCCCACCCGAACCAGCCGTACCTGCCACACGGTTTTCATCCGGGTGGCGGTGTCTGGCCCGCCGAGGGCGACCTCACGGATGTCCGGATCTTCCAGCGCGGTGATGTGTCGCTGCCACACGTCGAGATAGACGATGTACCGCCCAGGGCCGTCGCTCGGCGGCAGCGTGGCGCCAGGGAAATCTTCCTGCGCCGTGTATAGTACGTCCGCTTCGTTTTCACACAGAATGCCATCGACGTAGTACCGGCCGGCGCCGATGAGCAGGTTGTCGCCTTGGGGTTGAATGAAGAACCCGGCGTCATGCAGGGGGGCGCCGCACGAGCCGATGACGTCACGATGGGCGGTCTGATCGTGGTGGGCGTCGATGTCCCGTTGTTCATTCCAATCCGCATCCAATTGCACGCGGCCTTGCTGCATGCGGACGCTGCTGTAATGCTTGCTGCGATCGAATGTATGCCGGGTGAAATCACCCTTCATGACCCTCTCCTTGCCGTCCGCGTAGCTGCTTGCTATGAGCGCTCAGGTGACGAAGAAGAACCCTGCCTCCAGACCGAAGCGCAGATACTCCTCTAGACTCGTCCGCAAATTGGCCTCGCGCTGAGGCTGTTTGAGGTGACTGAAGACCCCCATCTCCGAACCATCTTCGGCGCCGGTGCGCAGTTCCTCAGCACAGGTCAAGCTGAGTTGCGCATAGGCGGCATCGCCATACCGCGTGGAGGTGAAGGCCGGCCGCAGGCGAGCGAGAATCAGGTTTCTCTCGCTTTCCGGCAGGTCGCTTTCTTCCTTCAACCCCAATTCCCTGACGCGCCGGACCAACGCCAGGTTGGGCTGACAACGGTAGCGGCGCGGGGTCTGTGAGTCGCCCGGAACATAGCTGAAGCGAAGGCAGCCCGTCTGGCGGCGCTCGACGATGAGGGTGTCGGTGAAGATGGTCTCGCTCGCCTCCAGGCTGCGTAGGCTGGCACGTCCGAAAACGGTGCTGGTGATGATGGCGCAGGCGGCACCGGGCGCCGTGATGGCGGTGTCGCCGCCGGCATCGATGATGCTGTCGACGATACGCAAGGTAGGAACGCCTTCAGCCAGGGTGATCGGCCCGCAAATACTGCGCTCGATGCCGATGCGTAGCTGCGTGTTCTCTGCCGTCGGCGGGCTGGCAGGTTCGACGACGAGTCCACCCGCACGCGGCACCAACGTCGTATGGATCACCTGAAGACTGCCGAGGTTGCCGGTCAGGACGGTGAGGTCGCCTTCGATCAACAAGCCATGCAGCACCAATTCGCCGGGGCTCTGGCTGTCGGGCGACGCCACACCCACGACGGCGAGGTTTCCCAGGAGATGGGGCCGACGACCGGTCGGCGTCAGCTGCCCGACGATGCGCTCGGTGAGGCCCGGCGTCTCCGGTATCTCCACCTCGGGCCAATCGGCGGCCACCAGCGTCAACTGGCTGCCCTCGGGGATGACGATGCTATCGACGCCGGTCAGATCCTCCTCGTATGTTAGACAGTCGAGGATGGCGATGACGCCGACCGTGCCAGGCGGTTGCGCGTTCCACGCCTGCACCGCGTCCGCCAGCGTGGCAAACAGCTCGCCGGGAGAAGGTGGCAGGGTCTGACTGACCCCCACCTGCCAGGTGACGGGTCGGGTCAGGATTTGCGCCACCGAAGCGCGGCGATCGTATGGGCCACCGCCCACGTCAGCGCTGAAGCCGTAGGTGTAGCTCACCTGCACGCGCTCGTGCGTCACTCCCTCAGGGAAGGCGAGCCTTCCCAACACCGGATCGACGCCCACCGCGATCGGCATGATGACCTCGACGCCATCAGCGCGTCGATAGGTTCGCGAACTCGGCGGCCGCCGCCAATCCGCCGGCGGTGACGTCGCAAGCTCGCTCAAGTCGCAGATCATCACGCGCTCGGGGGGGATGGGGGCGATGGCGTCATCGACGAACACTTGCAGCACCGGCGTGTCGCCGAAATAGACGCCGCGCGGTGTGTCGCCATTCACCAGGGTCTGACGACGGGCCTCCAATTCCTCGTAGAGGGGGCGGCGGCGCAGCTTGCCGGGGACGTTGATCTCCTCGGCCAAATGTGTGATCTCGGTTTCGGTTTGCGGTCGGTTGAACAGCGGGCCATCGACGCCGAGCGGGTCGAAGGTATACCGTCCGTCGGGTGGCCTGGTGACGGCTCGGGCCGTGACCCGTGTGAAGCGGTCGCCGGTCAAGGTATACGGTTGCAGCCGCCACAAGAATAGCCCAAGGTTCGGGATATTATAGCGGCCGCGCTGGCTGGCGATGTGGCGTATCTCGACGGTGTGAGCCGCCTGCTCAAAGGGACCGCCGAGCAGCTCAAGGGCATTGGTGTCCCGTAGGTCCGGGGTGCGCACGTTGTGCAATCGCACGTGATTGACGTACTGCGTCGTGCCCAGAAGTTGAAAGAACTCCACCGCGCGCGCGGTCCATCCGGTGACGTCGCGCGCCAGTTGCTCCAACACCGGGGCCGTGCCCTTGCGGCGGCGATAGGCCAAAGTATTGGCCACATAGGCGCGCAGGCTGGCGTTGGTCCCGACGGCGTGCAGCGGGCGAGTGCCCAGGAGGTCGCCGATATAGGGCACGACCCATTCGGCGCAGGTTTCGATGAAGAGGTTGTCATAGAGGTCGGCGATGTCGTCTTCCACGACACCGGCCTGCTCGGCAATGACGCTGAGCAGCGCTCTGAGCACGTGACCGTGCTCGGCATCGCGGCGACGATAAATCGCTGGCAACAAGGCATACAGATGATCGGCGGTGGCATGGGTCATGGTTGCATCTCGGTCAGGCTGATGCCCTCGGGGTTGAGGATCAGGAGTTCAGCCGGCCTGATCTGTGCCGGCGTAACGGACTCATCGCGATGGGCTCTCTGCGCCAACAGGATCGCATGCAATGTCTGAGCTTCTCCGACGATGTAGAGCTTCTCCAGCACGACGGACACTACGCCAGCCACCCCTTGCACCACCGCCAGGATCTCGCTCTGCGTCACTGGCTGGCCGAAAGCGCGCTGGGGGAAGGCAAAGGTGTGCTGTAATGTGGTCAGGACGGCAGCCAGCACCTTTTCCGTGACATAGCGCTGGTCCACCAGGACTTGGGCGACGAGGTTGAACGTGCGCAGCTGAAAGGAATCCAGGCGAAAGGGTTGTGCTGCATCGCCGGCGGACTCCATGGCCTGGAGCAGATTCTGGTATAGGGATGACGTCTCCGCCACGGCGCCGCCGTTGGCCGCCGCCACGGTTACGTGCACGAGGCGTTTGTCCCCGTCCCACAGCAGGCTGGCCTGCGCCTTGCCGATGCCGGCAAAGGCGCGGGCGAAGTCCTCGTAATCCTGTAACGACACGATGCGGTCCAGGGTCCGCACAGTGAATGGCGCGTTTTGTCTGGCGTCGTCGAGCTGTTCAGGATCGGCGGCGCCACTGGCGGGCAATGGGTTGGTGACGCCCTTCACCCCCAACGGTCGCGTCATCAGCAGGCTCAATTGCCCGGCTTTGACCATCCCGGACAGACCCGTGCCAACCCGATATGTCGCCGTTAAGTTGCCATTACCGCTGGGCAGCCGCGCGCCGGTGCGGCCGTCGCCGAATTGCACGGTGACTGTGCCATCATCAGCCAACCGCGTGCTATAGATCTGTTGGCGGCCATCGCGGGCATACAGCGATGGCACCTGCTGCCACAGGACGTCGTTGACGCGGACCTCCAAGGTGCTGGCGGCGCCGCTGGGGGTTGCGGCGGAGATATACGTCAGCGGCGTTTGCTTCAGGGGAAACTGCTGGAAGGCTTGCGAGGCGTCACCGCTGCCGATGACTTCGTGCTTGGTCTCGCCATGTGTGGCCTGGGCCACGTTGCCGTATATGGTTACCGTGGCGCGGTCGTAGACATTGCCGAGGTCCTCCGTCAGGATCAGCTTGGTATGCACATCATCTTCGGCGGCGGTTGCCTCCACGATGACTGGTTCGGCCACGGCGGCATCGTCGCTGGCCGATGGCACCAGCGCGATCTGTTCCGCAGTGGCGGTGAGGAACCCTTCGAAGTCCTCTCGGTCGAGCAGATGCCAGATCTGCTGGTCGGCCTGTCCTGGCACCTCCTGCGGTGGCCCCAGGATGATCAGCTCATCGCCTGGCTGCAGCGGTTTGTTGACGGTCGGATCGCTGGCGGAGATCAGGGACAGCCCCTGACCAGCGGTGGCGATCTGCAGTCGCAAGCGCTTGCCGCTCACGATCAGCCGGCGATCGGGCGGCATGCCCTCCACCACGCCGTCGAGCACGATCTCGTCGCGCCAGACCGGGTCCGTCAGGGGAGTTTCTGCCCACTCGAGCAGTTCGCTCTGGGCGTAGACAGAAGTCGTGCGCGGCGAAAAGCGCTGGATGTTCTCACCGGAGATCTCCAGCCGCGTGGTTTTGGCGCTGAGGTTGAAATCGGCGACGCTCTCCTCCCCCACGGCGGTGACGCGGTAGAGCTCAACATAGGCGGGATCTTCCTCACTGGGGGGCCGTGCCAATATGATCCAACTGTTCAGCGTGATCGACGGATAGACCGCATCGAGGTTGATCACGCTGGTACCAGCCTCGAACACAGCATCGGCCCAGGAGGTTTCGCGATCGGCATAGGCCCCCGGCAGGAATCCGCCGGGTGGACTGCTGTTCGGGTCCAGTTCGCCGATGCGGAGTGCGATGGGCAGCGTATTCCAGGCCGGTGCATTATGGCCGAACAACGCGGCTCGCAGGCGTAAGGCATACACCTTTGGGTCTTGCTGCGGCGGTCCGACGTGGGGGATGACGCTGCCCAAAGGCTCCTGCCAGCGCACCAAGGTGCGATCGGCCTTTGGATCGGGCTCGACGCCCGTCACGCGCCGAAAGTCCCAGCGTTCATCACCGACTTGCTCTTCGCGTTCTCGCCCGACGATGAGCAGCGCATCGCCGGGTTTGAGGTTGGTTGTTACACCTTTGAGGTAGAGGCTACGATCGCCGAAGGCCGGCAGGCGCAGCCTGGTTTGCCGCGGCTTGAGCGCATTCCAGGCTGCATGCGCCTCGATGGCCTCGATCGTTTCGAAGGTTTGCGGCTGCTCGCCAGGACCGGGCTGGCTTTGCACTCTGGTGCCAGCCTCGACGGTGACGATGGCAGGGGAGCCGGGCGCCGTTTCCATCTCGAAGGCCAGATCGGCGCTGGCCGCCACGCCGGGGTTCAGCTCATAGCCGATGGCATGTGCCAGCTCCAACACCGAACGCCGCTCGGTCGCGGTGCGGAGGTAGGCTTCGTTGGCCAGGCGCTCCTGGTAAAAGGTCAAGACGTCCAAGACGATGGCCCAAGCGTCGAGCAAGGCCACGGAGGGATCGTCATCGGCGCGGGTCTTGAGTACCTGTAATGCCGGGTCACGGGAGAGGGCAGTTTGCATCGTCGCTTTGAAGCTGCCGTGGGAACCCACCCGATACAGCAACGCCGACAATCCAGGGCGATTGACCACCGACGCCGGAGTCAGGGCCTCGACGCCTTCGCAGCACCCGCAGGTATCGAGGGAAGTCGTGGGCGTATTCATAGGCCTCCCAACATCTCGAACTCGATCTTGCCGTTCTCCGGGAAATTGGGATCATTATCGAGGCGCAACACTTCCAGCCGACCCGCCGCCAACGCCCCATTCCGGATGTCTTGATTGACCAGGATGCCATTGTCGAGCGTCAGATTCGGCTCTTCGCCCCAACGCTGGAACTTCGTCGCCTCCACCCAGGCGACGCCGTCCACCGCCATGGCCGTTTGGTAGATCTGGCTCAGGTACACCGGCTGGCCGAAGGTGAAGCGATCTGGATGAAAGAAGCCACGTGTGCCATCGCCCAAGTCCTGGTTGCTGAACACCTGCAGCAGGCGTTGTTTGATCTGGCCACGGAACTGTCCGGGCTGGACACAGACGCGTAGCACGATGTCAAGTGGGACAAAGATGGGGCCATCGATTTCCACATCCACCCCGGCCATACGATAGCGTTCCAGGTGGGCCACCATCTCGGCTTCGAAGTCCGCATCCACCGGCTGTCCTCCCTTGCGGTCGATGGCGACGAAGATGGTGTACCAGCTTCCAGTCCAGCGCCGGCTGGCCACAGCTCTCTGCACCTCGGGATGGCGTTGCGCCACCTCGGCGTAGTCGGCCTCAGTCACCGCCCGCTCTTGCCGGCGGAAGGCCTGCGGCGCATACAAACGGACCTGCTGGAGTTGCTCGGGATCGGTGCCTCCGACGGCTGGTAAGGGGTTCCATATGCGGGTGATGCCGTCGCCCGGCAGGACGATGCGGTTGATCGCCTCTGCGCCGACGTTCCCCATACGGCCATTGCCCACTCGGTAGCGCGCCGTCAGACGGCTGCCAGGCGTCGGCGGTTTGCCGAATACCCCATCGCCGAAGCGCAGGAAGGCTCGCCCATCATCCTCGACTTCGACCACGAAGTCCGGAGCAAAACGGCCGCTGTGCAAAAGCTCGTGCCGGGCGATCCACGTCTCGCCGACATCCTGTAGGGCAACGTCCGGCAGTGCCTCCTGGGGAGTCTGTTGCATCATGGCCATCGCAGGCTGCGTGCGCGCCAGTTGATCGTCATATGGTACACGATGGGTGATAGGGGCTTGCCCTAAAGACGGCCGGAAACGCCCAATGGACGGCACTTGGCCCAGCGCTTCAACGACGGTATGGCCGTGATCGACTAACACGGCGTTGCCATGTGCCAGGCTCACATCGGTGATGCTTTGGCCCTCGACGACGGCCGACAGGCAGAGGGGGAAGGGCAGCGCATCCTCTTCGGCCCAGGCGATGTCGACGATCGGCGTGCCATCGAGCAGGTCCTGCGCCGGTGTCACACGCGTCAACCGCACCGCGTGTCGGTGCATGGGATCGGCATCTTCGGCCTTGCCGGTGGTCGGGCTCAGGACTTCCTCGAAGATCACCACATCGCCCACCTGCAACGACAGGGGTGGGTTATTGCGCAACGTCGCCTGAGTACTGCCGCGTGGCAGACAACAGGCGGCGTCTGTCCAGGTGTAGAAGGCAATGGCGTTGTGAGCGCTGCGCAGTTGCACGTCATGCATGGTCTCGAAGACTTCCGGCTTCTGGACAGGCAGCAGCTTGCTGAACGCCGCTGCATCGATCATGAACGTCGTCCCCGTGCCGTGCGTCAGCAACGGCGTGTGAGTCGGCACCGGCAGACCATCGGCCCCGCCGCCGGGTTCAACCTCGAAGCAGACCCAGGCGCGGGCGTTGCAGCCTTCGTGCATCGTATAGTCCAACAACCGAGCGTGGCGGCGGATGGAAACCCGCCTGCGCGCCGTGCCCAGGTAGGCCTCGGTGGCGACGGCATCCTGGAAATAGCTCAGGTGATCGCCCACGTACGCCAACAATTCCACCAGCGCTACCTGCATATCGGCGGCGCTGCGCTCCTGCCAGTCGGGCACCAGGACGCTCAAGCGGTCAAGCATGAGACGGCGAAAGCTGGCATAGTCCTTGGCCAGGTAGTCGATGGGCGGCTGCGCCAGCGCCTGCGGCGGGCACATCACCTCAGACTTGCAATCGAACTCGCTGGGGCATTCGACCTTAAACGCGAAATCGATCTCGGAGAGCCGTGGATCGAAGCCCGTGGGGGGAGTGGCATCCGTCGGCGAGACGGTCAGAGCGAGGCGATAGACCGAGAAATCCCCCTCAGAGTCCGTCCGCACCACGAGCACATGGTCGGCCTCGGCCAGAGCGGCGAAGAAGGCTTGCTCGCCGGCGTTGAGCAACGCGCTGGGGATCGACGGCGCCGGAAAGGCCCATTGCACCTGAACGGGCGTCACCCGGACGCCGCCGTCGATGCGAACGTTGGCGGCAGTGAGGGCTGGGATGGCTTTGAGACAGCGCACCAGCAAGGTGCGCTGGCGTGGACTACCTGGCGGGGCGTCGTGGTCGAGCACCTCCAGATAGTCGATGCCGTTGAGGGTAGCATGCGCCCGCACCGCCTCGCGTCGTCTGGGGTTTCGGCAGAAGTACGGCTGGGCCATGTCACACCTCACGGGCGAATTCGGCGACGCGGCGCTGCTGGTTGCGCCGGATCAGATACTGCACGGTGATGCGCAACGTCGAATCCTCGCTCTCGACTTGTACGGCCTCGACCTGGATGAGCTCGCCGAGCCATTGTTGGAGCGCGCCCTGGACCAGAAACTGCGTAGCGGCGGCCAATTCCGCGCTGTTGGGCATAAAGACCAATTGCATCAGCCCGCTGCCAAAGGTCGGGCGGTTAACACGCTCACCGGGCGAGGTGAACAGTACCTGCTCGATCAGGTCGCGAATGTGGTCCGCATCATCGGTGGCGCCGGTGCGTCCACGGCCATCAACACGTAGCGGAAAATCGATGTTCATGGGGCCTCACATGCCGTTGACGCGGATTTGCGTCACGGTGACCAGCAGGGGCGTTGCGGTGGGCGCGCAAATCGCCTGACTATCGAGTAACAGTACTGGTTGCCCGTTGGCGGTGACCCGCGTCGCCGCGCTTATCCACTGCGCTGTCACGCAGGGGCCGTTGGCAGCGGGGGGTGGCGGCAGCGCGCACCCCGCCACGACATACGGCGTCGGTAACGTCACAATAGGCTGGCCGCTGACGGTGACGCGTGGGTTCGGCGCCGTCGGTTGCGCTTGGCCGCCGTGGGCGCAGAGCACCGTGGCGCCGACGTGCAAGAGAAAACCGGGCATTATGGGGTTCCTCCACTTGATGTGGCGATCTTTTCGCCTACTGGCCTACTGGCTGACAGGCATAGGGGCCGCCCGCTCGAACACGACTTCACGCCTCCCGCTCCCCCTGGGAGAGGGTGAGGCAATGTCGGGGTTCTGCACTATCCCCTCACCCCGCCCTCTCCCGTGGGGAGAGGGGGTCAAGATCAAATGATCGTCAGGGCGCCGTTGTTGATGGTCACCGTCGGGCCGACCATGACGATCGAAGCTCCCTTGCCGTTTTGAATGTAAATGCCGGTATCGTTGACCACGATCGTCGCCCCGGTGGCGCTGCGCAGCACAATGCCGCCGGTCACAGGAGTCGGCGGCAGATCGCTAACCACCACCGAGTTCTGCAGCATAGTCTGCAGCGTAATGCCCGAGATCGGCGGCACCACAGGTCGCGCCGCCAGTGGCACATCGGTAGGGCTGCCCAGAAAACAGCCCGTCCAGATGGGGTAGTCCGGATCGCCCTGCTCGAATTCGACCCACACGCCTGCGCCGATAGGTGGCACCGCGTAAATCCCCATCTGTAAGCCGACCACCGGCACGCACGGCATCGCCCAGCTCGACGGTATCACCGTCGACACATCGGGCACCATCACCTGGATGCGACCGAGCTGCAGCGGATCAACGTTGTTGACCACGGTACCGCGATACTTGCCATAGAACTTCTTGCCATTGTTCATGCGGGCACCTTTGGCACGGTCGAAAGCAAACCGTTGCGACTCAGCGTGAAGTCTTGGGTATATTCGCCGCGTTTGATGTGATGCGTCACGCTCTTCACGTAATACAGGCCGTCAAATGCCGCCCCCGCGCCGCGCACGCCGACCAATTGACGTGCCTTCAACACCCGGCCGTAACGCAACACGTTGAGGCTGCCAGTGCCGGAGACGGCGTCGGCGTGTTGTGCGGCATAGGCCAACCCGTGCAGCACCGCCTGCAGGGGGGAGAGCTTGGCGGTGTAATCGAGCGCGGTGATCTTCGGCGGCAGCGGCGGCACTAGCCCCAACGGCGGGTTGAGCGGGGTGATATCGGGGATGGGAATGGGAATCGGCACCCTAGTGGCTTGATTCTGAATGAAGACCACCGGCAGCTCCTTGGCCTCTTTGTCGAAGCTGAAGCTCAACGATTCAACGTTCGTATGCGCGTCCATATTGATGTTCAGCGCTGGCTGTGGCGCCCCGACTTTGATCTCTGGCCCCCAGTAGGCGATGCTCGCCCCCGGCAGCGGCCCGGGATCGATGTAGAACACATATCCCGCTTCCTTGGCGAGCTGTTGGATGTAGCGCAGATCGGTGCCTTGCTGGCGGGGGATGCGATCGACAGGCAGCGGGATATCCTCCACCACGCTGGGAATGACCATTGGCACGAGGCCAAACACCGCGTATTTGGCCAGAATCGCCAGGACCCGAACTGCCGGCGGCATGGCGGGATACGGCACGCCATCGAGCGGCAGGTAATCCATCACGGCGGTCAGGTCTTTGCCTTTGACCGTCAAGGTCGACTGCCCCGGCTCGTTGCCGGGAGCGATCTGATGATGCGTCATGACGCCATCCATCAAGACCTGTGGCGTGCCGTTGACGGTCACCACGATGAGCACGCGCACCAACGGAATGCCGGCCCCGGCGCTCAGTAAGAACAGCGTGTGCAGGGGCGAGCGGTTGCTGAGCGTAAAGCGCAACTCGAAGCCGCTGGCACCCTCGCCAGCGGTGGTGATGACCTGTAGGCTATCGAGGGCATCCAGCACCGTTTGCGGCACCGGCACGGGCACCGCCGGGCCGATCATCAAGGTGAGATGCAGGCCTTTAAGCATTCGGCGCCCCCGGGATACCCTCGGGCAACGTGATGCGCAGCGTGCGACCGACGGTGTCGGTGAGTTCCTCGGGATGCATGGCGGCGTTGGCGTCGCACAGCCGCCAGAACTGCTCTGGGTCGCCCAGATACTGAGCCGCCAAATTGTCCAGGCGGTCGCCCTGGCTGACGGTATGCTCCTGTAACAACGCAAACCGCTCCGGTGGCGGCACAAAACGGCGACGTAGGTAGACTACCGTACGTCCATCCGCCGTCGTCAACGTTGCGGTATCGATGCCGTGATAGCGGCTGGTGGGCGGGAACAGCGTCGTCTTCAGCGCTCCCGCCTGAAACAACGCCTGTACCGGATCGTTCATGGAATCCCCCTGATGCCGAGCGTGCCCAGCGCCCCGCCCGCGCTTCTGACCGCCAGCTGCTCCTTAGTCTGCAGATAGCTCATGAACAGGCTGCCACCTTTGTGGCTGAAGCCGAGATCATCGACGCTCAACACGCGCATGCCCAGGCTGACTTTGGCGCGGATCGGGTTCAACGCTGGATCGAAAGCCTCCTCGGTGATGCTGAAATCGGTCAGGCGCACCGGCACAATGCGCTGCTGGCTCCAGATGAACAGCGTCAGCGGCGCCTCCATCGGGGCGATCTCCAGCGTCCCCGCCTGTGCCAAGGCATTGTTGGCCAGCAGTTGGTCGCTGGTTGGATAGACCATGGTCTCCAACGCGGCCAGGAGCGGATGAATGCCGAGCTGGGCAGTGGTCGAATCGGCGACCTCCAGTTGGTCGGTGGCATCGATCTCGGCATCCACCTTGATGGTCTCGATCGGTGGCCCTTTCAGGCGCAGCGCTTCCGAACGATCGCCCCCCTCGCCGCCGACGCTCTGCACCTGCAGCGTGCGACTCAGAGTGTCGGGGTTGTACTGCAGCGCGATCATTCTCAACACGGCCGAGGTTGCGGGGTCGATCAGCACCAGGCCGCCTTTGATCAACTTGGGAGAGCCGGGGAACGTGGTCATCGTTCTCACTTTCTAGGCGCCAACAAAGCCTCAATCCCTGCTGGATTACCCATTCAAGGGCCATCAGGGGGTCGTCAACAGCGACGGTGGCTGCAACCGGAATTGTTCGCTGAGACTCGGCGACGGCGGAATGTAGAGCCAGATGTCGACGCGGCGGTTGCGCGCCTTTTCCTCTTCAGTGCGTTCTTCGGAGAAGAGGAGCTGTTCCTCCCCAAAACCCTCCACGATGAATCGTGTGGCATCCACCCCACGCCGCACTAATGCGTCCCGGACGGCTTGCGCTCGGCGCTCCGACAGCGTCTGGTTATACTCCGGCGTGTGGCTGCTATCGGTATGGCCTTCGATGTGTACCTCGGCCTCGTGGTAGAGCTTGATTTGCCGAGCGAGACGGTCGAGTTGCGTCGAAGCGGCGGCCGGAACGGCAGCGCTGTCGACGGCGAAGCGATCGATGGTGTCGGACATGATGCTGCCGAAGCGCACGCGTGGCACTTGCAGTTCCAGACGGGGCACGCTGGGCGGTTCCTGCTCTGCTCGAGGCTTCGGCGGTTCGATTGGCGGGGTGATGCGTGGCGGTTGGATACAGCTATGGTTCACTACCACCTCCGCCGCTGTGCAGCATCTGAAACTCTTCAAGCCGATATGACGCGGGTGGCAGCAGCGCTCCTTGTCGCGCACGAATTTGGGGCAGCAGAAGCCCTGCACGTCACCGCTTGACGCCGTCTCGTAGCCGGGCAATAAGGTGCTGCAAACGTCCTGGCCTGGACCCGTTTTTGGCAAATCCCCACGCAGCACATCGAGCGCGCTGCGCAAGGTGCTGAGCTTGACCTCCTGACCGCGCAGAAATTCAGGGATGCCGTCGATATCCGGCACGAGGATCATGGGATCGAGCTCATCGAAGACGGGAATCGGGATCAACGGCTTGCGAGGCTTCTCCTCGGGCGGCTCTTGCCGTTGTAAACTGAGGCTTGGCACCGCACGACCGTGGGTTTGGCCAGACAAGCCTGCGGTAGGGACCGTCGCCGACGGCAACGTGCCGTCGAGGCGAGAGCTGGCGGTCGGCGACTCAGCCGCCACCACCTCTCTGGCCATGGCCTCGGCCTCTCGTTCCTGCGGGCTCTCCGCTGCACCGATGTGCAAACCGGGTATGGCGGAGGTTCGAGCTGTCCATCGCGACTGCTGCTGCGTGTGGACGAGTTCATGCGCGAGGAGTCGCACCCCGTCCGGCGTGGTCGGGGCGTACAGCCCATGGTCAAAGACGATGTGATTGCCGACGGTATAGGCCAGCGCGTGGACGGCCTGCGCCGACTCCGCAGCCCGGGCATCGGTATGCACCCGCACCTGGCTGAAGTCATGGCCGAAGCGGGACTCCATGAAGGCACGCGTCGTCGGCGCAAGCGGCTCACCCGAGGAGTGCAAAACCTCATGGACGATGGCTGGGACCGCGGCCGGCTCAGCCGCGTCCACGGCAAAGCGCTGCAGCTGCTGCCGTTTCTGCTGGCACTCAGGACATTCTTCCGCTTTTCCCCCAGCTCCACCGCAGGCACATTGGCGCTGTAGGAGGCCGCTACGCACTGGGGTCAACGAGGGTTTTCCTTGTCGTATGAAGGGGTATACACCCATGCCATCATCCCCCTCTATAGCCTGATCACGCCGCTCGGTAAAACCTCTTATGAGACATCCTTGGCGAAACTAGCATACGTATCTGCATGGTCCAGAGAATCGGTGGCCGACCCATCCCCCAGTGGTGTGAGTGAGGAAAATGCGGACATGTGCTTGTACACTTCGTGGGCGTTCGACACGCCTGTGTGATGCACAAACTCATGCAACATGCCCCGGGCACGTCCGGCTTCGTCCAAACAGGAGAAGAACGCGGGGCAGAGCCGCACGGTTGCCCCGGCGACGGCGGTCGTCCATCCGTATGTAAAGGCTTTTTCGCATTCGGCTTTTGGCGCGCACGGCGCCGGCGCATTGCAGGTAGTGTCGCTGACCGTCAGGAGATCTGTTCGCGTGTCATTGAGAACGGCGCGCACCTGCCCGGCCAGGGCCAGGGTCACCGCCCCTGCCGCCCCGCCGGGATTGAAGTTTGCCTCCAGGGCGCGGCGGATAGACCCGGATAGGGCCTTGGCGGCGATATCCCCGTCCAATTTCGCCACCGCGGTTTGGGCCATCGAGACCGCTTGCGAGACGGCTAGCAGCGCCGCCTTGCGCTCCTGGTCTGCGCAATCGGTAGTGGGCGTTTCCCCGTGCAGTAATTCCATCGCCCGCTCCAGATCGGCCCCCGACAGGTCGTCGCGAATGTCGTCCAGCATATCGCCGTAGCCTTTAGCGGCATAGCGATCGATGGTGGTCATGATCTTGGCGCGATCGCCTTTGAGTTCCGCGAGCACCGCAAACAGGCGTTCCTCGTCGGTCCCCAGGCCCGAAACTGCGATCTTGATCTCGTCCTCGGGTTCGAGCAGGCCCGATGCTTCCAGCTTGAGGGCTTCGATGAGATCTGCGCCGCTCAACTCGTCCTTGAGCCGGTCGCTGAGTACCTCACCGTAGAGGCGCTGATACGCCGCCCGGATATCCGCCAACTCCGCCGCCGAGCGCCCCGTCAACACGGCCATGATGGCGCTTTCGTCGGTCCCAGGCCCCTCCATGGCGTCGCGTAGGCGCCTGGCGAGACGTTCGGGCGTCGGCTGGGGATGTAGCAGCGCTTGCGCACGTTCGAACTCGCGAGCCGTGAGCTCATCGCGCAGGCGGGCCTCCAGCTCCTCACCGGTCAAGAGCTTGAAGCGGCGCTCGATCTCCCGTAACTCGGGATCGGTACGCCCTGTAAGGGCAGCGTAGATGGCCTCTTCATCGGTACCCGGGCCGCTCACGGCGGCTTCGATCCGATTGGCGATGACGGTGGCGCGATCTTCACCGGTGGCAGCGCCGCCGGGCGCCCCCGGAATCAGCGTGTTCAAATATTCCCACTCGCTGTCGGTCAGCTCGTCGCGCAGCTCCGCCAGCAAGTTGTCGCCGGTCATGTCCTGAAAGGCCTGTTGGATCTCGACCCACTGCGCCTCGGTGCGACCCGCTACGGCGGCGTAGATGGCTTCCTCGTCGGTGCCCAGCCCACGCATCGCATCCCACAACTGGCGCGCCGCCTCGGTCGCCGCCGTCTCGCCCCGCAGTAAAGAGAGGGCACGGGACAAATCATCGCCGGACAATTCATCCCGCAGTCTGGATTCTAAGGTTTCCCCGCCTGCAAGCGTGGCGTAGGCGGCCTCGATCGCAGCGATTTCGGCCGGCGAACGCCCGGTCAAGGCGTTAAAAATCGCCTCTTCGTCGGTACCCCAGCCCTTGACGGCGTTGCGCAAGACGGTGGCAATCTGTTCAGCGGCGGTGCGTCGTTGATGGACACGGGGCGGCGGGGGCATGAGCGTCAGTGGCGCCGCCGGGAATACACCGCTGCGCGCGATGCGATCCGCCTCCTGTTCATAGGCATCGCCTGGGCGCGACCAGTAACCCGGTGGCGGTCCGTCGGCGCGATGCTGCTGGAACACATGCGCCAGCTCGTGGGTGAGCAACTCGCGTCCCAACAGGGTGTGCGGTTGATAGGCATTGGCGGCGAAGTAAATGTGCGAGCCGCTGGTGACAGCGACGGCTTCTGCCTGACGCGCCACCTCATGGCCGTGCCGGTCATGATGAATGCGGACGCGATCGAGCAGCGACCCCAGCCCGGATCTGAACCGCGCCGCTACCTCCGGTTCGAGGGGGCTCCCGCTACCGGGCTGATGGACTGCCCCATGGCCGACCTGGTGCCCCAGATGCGGGTCCGTCATCGCCTCAGCAGTTGCCGCAAACGGCCGGCCTGAGGCCCGGAGATCCGCAGACGTGGCAGCTGGCGCGGCGGCGGAGCCTTGATCGAGGGCGCGGCGCTGTATCGTCAGTCGCTGGCGGCGGCATGCATGACATTCACCGTCGAGGCCGGGCGATCCCCCACAGGCACACGTGCGCTGCAAGAGGCCAGGCGGCACCGTTGTGAAGGCAGGGGGTGGCGCGGACGGCGCCTTCACCTGAGTCTGCGCCTGCAAGCTCACCGCTCCAAGCCTCCGTATACCGCCTGCGCCACCTGAGCGCCGATGTTTTCGGCCCTGGAACCCGCTGCCACGTCGAAGGCACCCCCGTCCAAGCTGGCGATCTCGCCACCCTGCGCCAGCCAGCCGGGTACGCCCTGCTCAGTCAATAGGCGCGCCAATTCGCGTTGGACAGCGTCGCGGATGTCGACCCGATCGCTCGGTGCAAAGCCATGCAGGATCAGCTCGTCGATGCGTAGTTCTATAGACTGAGGACGGTTCATGTCCAACCTCCGATTTCTGCCTCGGTGAGGGGTTTTTCGAGTTTGGCGTATTCGCTGTGGGCGGCGTGGAGGACGTGCGTCATACGCACCGGTTCGCCGGTATCGGCGGCCAGAAATGCCGCCGTGAGCGCGATGTTGCGGATATTGCCGCCGGCCACGTTGAGGCGAGCTAACTTGCTGAAGTCCAAACCATCGGTGGGCGTGTCAGCCGGGAAGATACGACGCCAGATTTCGGCGCGCTGCGCGACGTCCGGGAAGGGGAACGGTACAACGAAGCGAAGGCGGCGCAGGAACGCGGGGTCGAGGGCGCTCTTCATATTCGTCGTCAGGATCGCCAGACCGTGATAGGCCTCCATACGCTGCAACAGATAGCTCACCTCGATATTGGCGTAGCGATCGTGGCTGTCTTTGACCTCGTTGCGCTTGCCGAACAGCGCGTCGGCCTCGTCGAAGAGCAGGATCGCGCCGCCCGCCTCGGCGGCGTCGAAGATGCGTCGGAGATTTTTCTCCGTCTCGCCAATGTATTTGCTGACCACTTGGCTCAAGTCGATGCGATACAGATCCAACCGTAGCTCACCGGCCAACACTTCCGCCGCCATGGTCTTGCCGGTACCGCTCGCACCGGAGAATAAGACACTGATGCCCAAGCCGCGACTGCTCTTGGCTGCGAAACCCCAGCGATCGTAGACCTTGCCACGTTGCCGCACGTGCATGGCGATCTCACGTAGCGTTTGGCGCTGGGAGTCTGGTAACACCAAGTCATCCCAGGTGGCGGTGGGGACGATATGCTGGGCCAGTTCATCCAGACGCTGACGTGCCTGCGACCGGCAGGCCTCCCAGAGGATATGAGAGAATCGAGGATGGGGGGTCGAGGATGCAAGATCGCCATCTTCGATCTTGCCGTTTCGGCCCTCGCTTTGCGCCAGTGCTTGGGCGCTCGCGGCATAGATGCCCTGTGGGCTCAGGTGGAAGTGCGACACGATGGCCTCGACCTGGCCATTCAGCTCCTGCGCCTGCGGTCCCAACGCCTTGCACCAGAGGGCGTGTTGTTCGGCACGGCTAAGCCTGGGCACGTCCAAACGCATCGTCATCCGCCTCTGGAGCGCAAAGGGTTCACGGTGGGCCACGAGCAGCATGCCCTGCACCCGCTCCAAAAAAGCCATCACCGGACGCAGTTGCTCGGTATTCTCGAGACCCTCGCAATCGACGAGCAGCGCGCTTTGACTCAAGACAGCCTCGCGCTCCCACAGACGCATCAGCGCCTCGCGCTCGGCCGCAGCCGCCGGCACATCGGCGGCATGCATCGTCTGCCCCTGGATGCCGAGGGCGGTGCACGCCGAGGCAGCGATGGCATACTTGCCAGCCCCCTCACCGCCGCAGAGTTGAATGACTGGCCAGGGTTGGTGCCCTTCGACGTGAGACCAGATCTCGGCGATGCGGTGCGCCAAGGTCTGATGCGATGCGGGCAGGTCATAGGCAGGTTGCAGCGACTCCACGAGGCCCTGGAGTCGCGCGTCGATAGACGATACTCCGGTCACGTAATGCAGCACTCGCTCATCGATGCGTAGCGGGCTGGCGGTCACGTTATGGCCTGCCCCAATCTCGATCAGCCGCCAGCGGCGCAGCGCTGCCGCAGGGCTGAGGGCACTCCAATGGGCACCCGGTAAGGCGGCCAGGGCCAGACCGAAGGTTGGATGGGCGTGCTGCGCACTCCCTTGGGCGGCGGCGCATAGCGAGGTGAAGGCGGCGTCGAGTTCCATCCCGGCGCACATCAGCAAGACGTCGCGCTCAAAGGGCGACAACGCGAAAGTGGTGCACAGCGTGTCCAGCGCCGCCGGCCCTGGCAAGCGGGCGGCGGCCTCTTGCAGCGCTTGTTCGAGGTCGCTGCTGTGCTCGGGAACCCCGCTATCAGTCGCCCCGCTACGATGAGCCCGCGCCGCATGGCACTGCAGCGCCGCGCGCACCAAGGCGAGCGCCGCCGACAAGTATTGCTGGTTGGCCTCGTACCAGTTGCTGGTCGTCTGCGCGTTCACGGAATCGTCACCAATGGAGCAATGTACTGATTGAAGGTCGGACTGTCCGGGTCGGTATCCACCACCAGTGGACTTTCGGCCCCATCCACCTGAATGCGCACGAGGTAATCTCCAGCCCGAACGCCACTGATCGGAATCGTCAGCGCGTCGGCGTCCGCAGTGCGGGGCCCGACCACGAAATCATAGGCAGCCGGGGCCTCGCTGGCTTGCTCATACATCAGCAACACCGCCCGCTGAGCTCTACCGATCGGCGGCTCCACCTGCACCGTCAGCTCCGCCGAGCGCAGCGCCGTGCCGCTGCCCTGCACATTCGCCACCGACACCGGCGCGACGATGCTTGGGCGCAAGACAAAGGCGGCGACGTTGGACTCGACGCCGCGGTGCGGCTCAGGCGGCGTTCCCATCAATATCTGGTGTACGACCTGCACGCCTTGTACGCCCGCTCGCAGCGCTGCACCGGACAGCGGCGGCGAGGCAGCTGGCGGCGACGCCAGCAAGAGGCTCAGCGGCAGGCTGATTTGCGTGTCGGTCACATCTTGTGGGGTCGGGGCCACCTCAATCCCGCCTAGGCGCACCAACGTCAGCTCACCACGCAGCCGCTGGCCACGAATCAGCAGCGTGCTATCGAGGACGATGGGTTGATCCACCCCGGCCTGCGCCATGAGCTGTTCGATGAGCGGCTGACGGAAGGGCACCACATACAGATTGCGCGCCCGCACAGGCAAGGTCGCCCGCGGCGTCGTATCGCTTTCGATCAACACCACCGTGCCCTGATAGGCGATCGACAGCGTGTAAGTGGTCTGGAAGAACACCGACCAGAGCTTCGAGAGCTCTTCCAATGACAATGGCAACGGCGTGAATTTGACCAATTCGATGGCCTCGGCCAGATTGGAGGCGGCCAGAAAGTTGAAGGCCGGGTTGGCGATGGTGCTGCGAATCAGCTGACGCGTCAGCACCGGCCGGGCATGTAGGGTGCGCACCACACTGCCCATTAAACGTTGGGGCTCGAGTTGACCTTCGTCGCCGTAGAAGTTCAGCAGATAGTGGAGATCGAGCGCCACCTGCGCGCGCTGCATCAATTGCCCATCGCTGCTGCGCGTCGGCAAGTCGGCGTTGCGCCAGGCAGCGTTGGGAGTGACTTGATAGAGATAGAGGTTGACGCGTGTGGCGGGGATACCGCCGCCTGCGGCATCGGGACGCAGCGTCGTCACCGAGGCGCCGGGGACATCCGTCTCGACGGCGGCGCGCAGCGTTTGGCTCAGCGCTGCGGTAACGGTGGCGATGGCCAGAAAATTACTCATTGCTGCCCCCTCCGCCCCTGCTTAAGGTACTCCTCAAGGGAGAGGCCAGGGCTAGGCCGGGCCGCTTTCGGACGTGGTGCCGGGGCGGCCGGCGGCATGATGGCCCGCACTTCAACGCGGCCGATGCTCACCCGGATGACCGGGGCCGGTGTCGTCGTGGAATCGCCCCCCGTGAACGCGTCAGATTCACGCCATGCCCCCTCCTGCGGCTGGGCTACGGCCCGCACCGCTATGGTGGCCCGCGGCGTCGACCGGGGTATGGGCTCACCGCCATGGCCGATGCGGGGAGAAGAGACGTCTGGAGGGGTCGTCAGGGACTCTGCCGGCAGTGGGGATGAATACAGCTCGAGGACGGTCTCACGCCCGATTTCGACATCGTTTTGAGGGGGCGCCCACACGGCGTGTTCCGCCCCCTGATCCGATGCGAATTGGGCTGCGTGAGAATCGGTCGAGGGTCTCTCATCCAGAGGTTGCACGCTCGATGTGCGCGTCACCGCCAGCGGTGGCTGCACCAGCCTTGGTGTGGGGAGGGGCTGACGCGTCCCAGGCCCTGACTCGGTCGTGTATGGGGTCAGCAGCGGAGATCGACGCGGGTTCGCGAATGTCTCATCCGCCTCGCTGGCGGAAGCAAGCGCAGCGAAAGCTTGTGGGCTCGGTTCGAGCTTCCAATGGATACCCTCGCCTTTGCCCTGAGGCTGGGGCGTCGACCTCGGAGGCACCGACACTTCCCCGGAAGGTCGCCCCGGTGGCGCGGGTTCCACCGCAAGGATATGACCAGCAGACGGCCCGCCCATGCCCTGCGCTGCTTCGTAGAGGGAGGCTAACCGAGGTCGGACAACCGGCATTAAGTTCAGTGCCTTCGCCGCAATGTTCGTCAGATAGTCGCTCATCCGTGCACCAGATTCAGGTACCATTGCCGCCGCCGCGCGCTCATGGCTAGGATGTCCATTTCCCGCCAGCCATAGTGGGAGGCCAGGATGTGTACCTCGCGTAGGGTGCGCTGTGCCCAGGCGTCGATTTCGCACCAAAAGTAGGCCCCGATGTCGAAGCACGCTTGCCATCGATGACTGCACTGCGGACAGGTGAGCGCCAGTTGTACATCGGCCTGCGGATCAACCTCGGCCATGCGCGATACGATGGCCTCCACCACCGCTGTCGGCAGCGGCTCCGATGACGTCTCGACGCCAGCCCGCTGGATCTGCAATATGCAGCGCTGCAGCAGCGCATCTCGAACATGCTCAAGATCGCCGCCGCCGCAGATGGCCACATCCAGACTAGTGGGTAAACGAAAGCGCACCGTATAGTCGGCGACTTGCACCGAGAGTTCTCCCGTCGCCTCAGCCACCGCTGCCACCCGAAGATCTGCGGCCTCGACCGTCAGCTCCAGGCGTTCGCCGCAGGCAGGGCAGGTTGCCAACCCGACAAAACGAGGTCCGAAGGTCCACTCGCGTAACGTCAACAGCAAGGCGTCGCGCTGGCCTATGCTGAGGTGCGCCAGCGCCTCCAGCAATGCCTCGCCATGGGCGGCGGCCAACAACGCCAAGGTGCGTTCGACCGCGGAGTGTGTGATGCCTCGTTCCCAGATCTCCAGGAGTTCTACCGCAGACAGTGGGCGCATCGTCGTTTAGGCCGCCGGTTCGGTGAAGGTCGGTTCTTCGGGCTCGGTCACTTCGTAGTCGCGTTCCCAGCCCTCGTTCTCCAGCTTGATGGTCTGGATGGCGATGGCATTGGCATTGGCGTCGAGGTCAGGGAGTGCCTGGAATTCAGATACCCAGCAGCGGTACACCTTATAGGCCAATGCCAACTGCCCAGCTTCGTTGTAGACTTCGATGATGACGTCTTTGCGAAAGTCCCTCAGCGAGGTCTCAGCCCCCAATCCCGACCCGAAATTCCAGACTTTGTTGGCCCACTTCTCGAATTCGGTATCGTGGGTGACGCCGCGCTCTAAGGTGATCGCTTCGTACTTGGTGCGACCGGGAGACTTACGGCCGGTGCTCGGGTCACCTCCCTCGCGGTGTTCGACCACCTCGGTGGTGCGTTTAAGCGCGCCCACCTTGCTCACACCGGCGACGTAGCGGCCATCCCATTTGACGCGGAATTTGAAGTTTTTATAGGGGTCGAAACGTTGTGGATTGACGCTGAACTGAGCCATCCATGCCTCCCTACGCCGCGATCTGGCCGGCTATCTGCTGGATCTTGATGATCACGAACTCCGCGGGCTTCAGCGGGGCGAAGCCAACCAAGATATTGACGATGCCCAGGTTGATGTCGTTCTGCGTGGTGGTTTCTTTATCGCATTTCACGAAGTACGCCTCACGGGGGGTTTTGCCTTGGAAGGCTCCCTGCCGGAAGAGGTTCTGCATAAAGGCCCCGACGTTGAGACGGATCTGCGCCCACAATGGCTCATCGTTGGGCTCGAAGACCACCCATTGGGTGCCGCGGTACAAGCTCTCCTCGATGAACAACGCCAGACGGCGAACCGGGATGTACTTGTACTCATCCGCCAATTGATCTGCGCCGCGCAGTGTCCGGGCTCCCCATACCACGCGGCCGTTCACCGGGAAGGCGCGCAGACAGTTGATGCCAAGTGGGTTCAATTGGCCGTTTTCATCGTCGGTCAGATTCACCTGCAGCCCCTGAATGCCGTTCAAGGCGGCGTCGAGCCCCGCAGGCGCTTTCCAGACCCCGCGTTGGGAGTCCGTCCGCGCCATCACGCCAGCGATGATGCCGCAGGGGACAAAGGTGTCGAGCTGCCGGTCGCGCTCGGGGTCGGGCTGCACCACGCGGGGGAAATACAGCGCCGCATTACGGCCATCCACGCCTGACAGACCCAGGCCGCTCAGACCATCACGCGCGTTGGCAGCGGCGCTGGCGGGTGAGGCGCCCCATTCATGCGGCGGATCGACGATGAGCATGGCACGCCGCTCGCGGCAGTACGCCATGGCGGCCTGGTAGACCGCTGGATCGGTGTTGCCATGGCGAGTGGCGGGGGGGATGCAGAGCAGGTTGAAGAGATCAGCCTTTTCGAGCGCGAAGATGCCGATTTTATCGTTCCGACTGCCCTCGAAATGCTCAGGTTCGAGTGCATCGCCGTCGTCGCCGCCCACCGCGGCAACCGGCGCATCGGTTTCCGAGGGCGGACTCGTCGGCGGGCTGGCGGGCGCAGTGGTCTCCTCCGGCCGCACCGCGGGCACGACCCACTCGCCAAGGTTATCTCGCTGCACGCGCACCAGCAGCGAGCTTTGCTCCAGCACCCGCGGCAGGTAGCGTGGGTCGTTGGCATCGATCGAAACGTTCAAGAAGCGCTCGATGGTTCCCCCCTCGCGATCCTCGAACACGGTCAGATTGAACAGGTTGAGGTCGGGGTTGGGGTCATCGGCGTCCCGCGTGCGATGATTCACCAAGGCGCGCAGTTGTCCGCCCCAACTGCCAACGCTGGCGGCCTCCAGCACGAGCTCATCGTCAGGCGGTGAGCCAGCGGTGGGCAGGGTGATGGTCGCCGCCTCGGCCCCATTGTGAATGCGAATGATCAGCGCCAGGTTACCGCCATTCAGATAGAAGTCGCGCACGGCATAGCTCATCATGCTCTCGGCCCATACGCCCCCGAAGAGGCGCTCGAAGTCGCCAAAGCTGGCGATGGTGACCGGTTCATTGATCGGCCCACGCAGGGCGCGACCGATGAAGGCTGTGATCGACGTCGCCACACCGGTGATCGTGCGCACACCGCTGGGAATTTCTTCGATGTAGACGCCCGGAAAGGTTGGTGCCACTGCCATGAGAAATCCTCCCTCATCAGATCCCCTGCTCGATCGTCTCGTAGGCGTCCACGGCCATGGTCTGCGACGCCGATCTCTAGAACCCTCCGCCGACTCGTCCGCTCAGCGGCCGAGGCATCCCACTCATATTATCTGTCTGTTGGCCTTTTCGTCGTGCGTCCTTGCATCGCTCCCAAGCCCTCACCTCGCCCTTATCAGGCCTAATCACAGCCCGCTTGCCAAGCACGGAGGATGGAGCGCTCATCGACGACTCCTACTCCCCCTGCCCACGCCCGCTTGATGACCCTGACGGCCTTGGCCTGCCCTCATCGTACTGGGGAATGGCCCCAAAGGTTTGTTCATACTGTACGATGGACTCGTGGAGGAGAGCCAAGAGCGCCTTGGCATACACGGGGAGCGTGATGATCCGGGTGTGAAAGGTGGCGTCTTGGCTTTCGGGGTAGAACTGACCGAAGTCGAGCACAAACTCATAGGCATTGTGACCGACCTTGAGGTAGTTGGCGTATCGCCCTTCGAGCTCGCTGGCATCCGGAGAGGAATCATCACCTGGATTCATCGACCCCTCAACATGGCTTGATCGGGATTCCTCGTGCCTGCGCCACGCCGCCGCGGGACCATCGCGGCACATGGGCTAGGTAAGCGGAGAGGCAAAGTAGATGCCAACGTCGACCTCACGACGGATGTGGGTCCTAAGTCCTGATTCCTACAGGTCTGGCTCTGGCCATCGTGGAAGTCTCCCGGCACGCTGCCAGAGAGAGGTGTTACAGATATCTGTGACAGGGCATTTGACCCATGCGACGTCGCTGGCAGCATCGGGTGAGTGTGTGGGCGCTGCCCCTGGGCTCGACATCGTTTCTAGAATCGGACGCTGAGCCGGGGTTCATCGGCTTGAGCCCCTATCTCCACAGGGTGTCACCATCGATTGTCACACGACTGTCACAGGGTAGGGCAAGATGTGACAGCTGGTAGGGCCTAGGAGGAGTGGCCTCCGCCCCGCTCCCCGGCTTTGACGATGTGGTATTTCGTCATCTTGCGGTAGACGGTCATCCGCGACCAGTGGAGTCGCTGGGCAGCCTGGCTGAGGTTCCAGTTCGTGGCCAGCAGCGCGGACAGCAGGCGCTCGCGCTCGCTCTGCGGCAGATCGCCCGTCCCCTGGGCGCGTCGACGGAAGGGTTCCGGCAGATCTGCCAGGGAGATCCATCGGTAAGGGGCATTGACAAAGATGGCCTCCAAGAGGTTCTTCAACTCGCGCACGTTGCCCGGCCAATCGTGCTGGACCATCGAGGCCATGGCATCCGCGGTGAAGCCCTCGACTTGTCGCTGAAAGCGCTGGTTCAGCTCACGCAGATAATGGGCGCACAACGGCATGATATCTTCTTTGCGCTCGCGCAACGGCGGCAGATGAATGCGCGCCACATTGAGCCGAAAGTAGAGGTCCTTGCGGAACTTCTCTGCGGCGACCAACTGCTCAAGGTTTTGATTGGTGGCGGCGATAACCCGCACGTCAAGCGGGACACTGCGCTTTCCGCCGAGACGGTACACGGCCTTGTTTTCGATGGCACGGAGGATCTTCGCCTGGGCGTAGGGGCTCATGTCGCCGATCTCATCGAGAAATGCCGTGCCACCATCCGCTAGTTTGAGTTGCCCTTCCTTCCTGGCATGCGCTCCGGTGAACGCTCCCCGTTCATAGCCGAACAACTCGCTCTCCAGCAGGTTGTCGGGGATGGCGGCGCAATTGATCCAGACGAAGGGTCGCGATGCACGGGGGCTGTTACGATGGATGATCTCTGCCACCAGTTCCTTGCCGGTGCCCGTTTCGCCGGTGATCAGCACATGGCTGTCGGTAGCAGCCACCTTGCCGATGTAGGTTTTGATCTCCCGCATCGGCGCACTCGTGCCGACCATATGGTGCCCATAGATCAACGGGTCAGTGGCGACGTGGTGACTGGCTGCAGGCGGATCGGCGTGAAGACGGACGCGGTGGCCATGGCCGTTAGTCGGTGGGGCCGTCCGAGCATCCAGGAGTGGGCAGTGCCCATTTGAGGCCGGCTCGATGATCATCAGACGTGGATGTCGGCTGGTCAGCGCGCGCAGTAGAGCAGTGGGATCGGCAATCTCACGGACCGCAAAGCCTTGTGAGCCAAGCAATGTCTGTACCTGTCTGCAGAAGGTCTCGTCTCCGTCCATGATCAAGACGGCCGACTTGTGCATGAGGCGTCCCTCCTCTGAGGATGCCAAGGCCGGTTGCAACGGTGCGCCAAGTTTTGCCCCTCACAGTAGGCGCAAAGGCCGTGCCAGGTCTTGTCTCATCGCAAAGTGCCGCTCCGCTAGCAAGATGTGCCTCTGGCCTTTTCAGTGCTCGACCTGCAGGATGTGCAGGATCACGCAGTGTGTGGGGCGGGCTCTCTCAAACGGTTGAAAGGGCTCGATGTCTAAGGCGTTTGCAACGCTGTGCAAACTCGCCCGCGATGGTTATCTGTGCCCATTGTGGAAAAGGAAAGGGGACAGGAGATGAAGAAATGACGAAGAGCGACGCATTGATTGCTCACGCCCTTTTCGGCGTCATCATGCAGCGCTTGGCTGAGCAAGTCAATGCGGCGTCAATTTTCGGTAAGCAAGCGAAGACGATAGCCCACCCCTGCCTCGGTGAGGATGTAGTAGGGCTGGGCGGGATCGCGTTCGATCTTCTGGCGCAGCTGCCCGACGTACACCCGCAGATAGTGCGTTTCGTACACCGCTGCCGGGCCCCATACCTCGCGCAACAGGTGCCGGTGAGTGATGACCTTGCCGGCGTGCATCACCAAGACGCGAAGCAGGTCATACTCGCGGGGGGTGAGCTTCACCTCATGACCATCGACCGTGACCACCCGTCTGGCCAGATCCACCATCAGTCCGCCCGACCGAAAGACCGGCTCCTCGGCCTCCGCTTGGCGTCGATGGCGCAGCGCGGCGCGAATGCGCGCCAGTAACTCGCCCATGCCGAACGGTTTGGTCACGTAGTCATCGGCCCCGCCGTCCAGGGCGGCGATCTTGTCGGCCTCCCGTCCGCGCACGGAGAGCACGATGATGGGCACGTTCGACCACTCCCGGATGTGGCGGATCACCTCTAGCCCATCCATGTCCGGCAGACCCAGATCGAGCATCACGACGTCGGGGCGCTCGGTGGTCACCAGCACCATGGCATCTTGGCCGCGGGCAGCCTCAATCACCTGATAGCCATGGGCGCTGAGACTGGTGCGGAGGAAGCGTCGAATTTGCGGCTCGTCGTCGACGACCAAGATGCGCAGAGGTTTATCGTTCACACCGCTCCCCCCCCTCATCGAACCTCGGAGGATCTTTGTCGATCGGGAGGGTCATGACGAAGGCCGTCCCCTTCCCATTCGCCGGGCTGCGCGCCGAGATGTGTCCCCCGTGGGCTTCGACGATGCCCCGACAGATGGACAAGCCGAGTCCGGTGCCGGCCCCTTGGCGGTCGCCGCGCTGCACGCGATAGAACTTGTCGAAAATGCGTTCCAGGTCGGCAGGCGACACGCCAACCCCTTCATCCACCACCTCGACGACCACCGCGTCATCGTGGCGGCGAGCCTCGACGCGGATGGTCGTGCCTGGCGGCGAATACTTCGCGGCGTTCTCCAGGAGATTGATCAGGACGTGCTCGACCAACACAAAATCCAGCCAGAGCGCGGGCAGGTCGGGGGTCACCTCCACGGCGAGGCGATGTTGGCTGAGCGCGTGTCTCAGACGAGAGGCGGCAGTGCCAATGACGTCGCCGATGTCGACCCATTGGCGGTTGAGCTGAAGCTCCCCGGCTTCGAGACGCATCATGTCGAGCAGGTTCCCCACAAAGCGATTCAGCCGCTCGGCCTCCTCCTGGATCGTCGACAGTAAGTCGCGCCGGGTCGCCTCATCATACGAGGTCCCATACGTCAACAGACTGGTCACGGACCCGATAATCGACACCAGCGGCGTGCGCAGGTCATGGGAGACGGACGAGAGCAAGGCGTCTCTGAGCCGCTCGGTTTCGGCTTTCAGCCGAGCCTGTTCCATCGCACGGACGAGGCGCGTGCGTTCGATCGCCACGGCGGCCTGCCCGGCCAAGGCTTCGAGCAGGCGGCGTTGATCAGGCGATAGCGTGGCCCCCGAGGGCTCAAATTGCAGGCCCAGCACCCCGACCGTGCCCTGGGCCGTGCTGAGGGGCAAATAAAACCATTCCGCACCCGGCAGCGTATCGGCTCCCCGCCCCGCCGGCTGCTGGTGCTGCCAAGCCCAGGTGGCTGCGGCGCGCTCAGCCTCGGTCAGGGCCGTCTCCGCTGGTGACCCCGCCATGAGCACCAGTTGTCCGGCGTCCGGAAGGAGGATGACCACTTTGGCGCTCAAAATCTGCGCCACATGATTGACGATCACGCGCAGGACATCGGCGAGCGCGGCGGCACCGGCGATCTGGCGGCTCAGGGCATAGAGGGCGGCCGTTCTAGCCTCGCGATGTTTCGCGGCCTCGGCTTGATTACGAACCCGAGCGGCCAGGTTACTGGTCAAGACCGCCACGATGAGGAAGATGATGAGGTTGAGCAGGTCTCGCGGGCTGGCCACCGTGAAAGTGTGGAGAGGGGGAATAAAGAAGAAATTGTACATCAGAACGCTGAGGATCGAAGCGCCGATCGATGGCAGCAACCCCCAGGTGACGGCGCTATACAGCACCGCCGTCAGAAAGACCATCGACAGGTCTGGAAGCGGCAGATAGAGCTGCAGCCCTTTGGCGGTGGCGGCGGCGACGCAGACCGCGCCAGCGCTCCAGGCATAGGCGGCTATCGCCGGCCGTTGGTAGACAGGCGCCTTGCCGAGGCGTGGCGGTGGTTCCTCCTCGCCATTGATCACGTAAACGTCGATGTTGCCGCTCTTGCGGATCACGTCGTTGACGATCGAGCCACGCCACAGCTCGCTCCACCGTGAGCGCAACGATTTGCCGATGATGATCTCGGTGACGTTGCGCGATTGGGCATACCGGATCAGATCTTCCGCCACATCCTCGCCTGGGATAGTCACCACTTCGCCCCCCAATTGCTCGACCAATCGTAAGGTGTGCGCGAGTCGATCGCGGTCGGCATCGGAAAGGCGGTGATGCCGCGGGGTCTCGACGTAGACGGCCATCCACTCGGCGTGCCGCCGGTCCGCCATGCGGCGTGCGGCGCGGACCAGTCGTGAGGACAAGGGGCTGGGGCTGACGCAAACCAGGATGCGCTCTCCCGCCGGCCACGGGCCGGGAATGGCGTGCGCCTGCATGTAGGTCTGCATGCGTTCATCGACGCACTCGGCGGTGCGGCGCAGGGCGAGCTCGCGCAAGGCGTTCAGGTTTCCCAGGCGGAAATAGCGCCTGATGGCGCGCTCCGCC